>Ga0209382_10007859_pt1 | contig 13505 bp, 9 predicted proteins | sample SoiMetdeltSBSDD5_FD_187599 | JGI IMG/M metagenome (GOLD analysis project Ga0209382, IMG submission 187599) | Bulk soil microbial communities from a Populus tree surrounding site in Tennessee, USA - Soil MetaG P. deltoides SBSDD5 (SPAdes) (version 2) | ecosystem: Environmental > Terrestrial >... | reverse complement strand
GTGCCCGTACTCGTCGTGGACGAGGCCGATATGGACGGGCGAAGCCTTGAGGATCGCCACGACGTCGCGGGCATCGACCGAATCCGGGATGATCGGCGCATGACGGATGAACGCCCTGATGTCGAGTTCTTCGCCCGCCATGCAGGCATCGAGCAGCTCTTTGGCTTGCACGACGCCCAGCGGCTCGTCGGGATTGCCGTCGTAGACTGGCAGCCGGGAATGCGGGCTTTTCGCAATGGCGGCGCGGATCGCGTCGGGAGGATTGGCGAGATCGATCATGTCAACGTCCCAGCGCGGCGTCATCACCGCGCGCACCGGCCGGTCGCCCAGCCGCATCACGCCGGCGATCATCTCCTTCTCGCCGGGCTCGAGCACGCCCGCACTCTCCGCTTCTGCGATCAGCGTCTTGATCTCCTCCTCGGTGACCCGCTCCTTGGCCTCGCCGCGCTGCCCGAGCAGCCACAGTGCAGCCTTGCCGGAGATATCGAGAAACCAAACCAGCGGCGAGGCGACCTTCGCGAGCACCGTCATGGCGGGGGCGACGCGGACCGCGATCGCCTCCGGATCGCGCAAGGCGATCTGCTTGGGCACAAGCTCGCCGATGATCAGCGACGCGTAGGTGATCAGCGCGACCACGACCGCGACGGCGATCGGCTCCGCCAAGCGCTCGGACAGCCCCAGGCTCACAAGCCAGCCGGCAAGGCGCAGCCCCAGGGTCGCCCCCGAGAACGCCCCCGACAGCACTCCGACCAGGGTGATGCCGATCTGGACGGTGGACAGGAATTTGCCCGGGTCGGACGCAAGCGCGAGCGCGCGGCGCGAGCCGATGACATGTCTTTCGATCATCGCGCGCAGCCGCGCCGGGCGGGACGACACGATGGCGAGCTCCGACATTGCCAGCAGGCCGTTGAGGACGATGAGCGCCGCTACGATCGCCAGTTCGAGAATGAGCATGATGGATGAAATTGCTATCGGTCGGGGTTGGTTTCAGGGCTGACATGCGCGCTGGCCCCCTGCCTTCCGGGAACGCTGCCAGCGTGGGCGAATTGACGCATATCACCGTCAAAACGGCGCGTGCGTCACATCGTCGTGGCGCGGCGCCGAGGAAATTTCGCCATAAGCTCCAAAATGGGCTGTTTGAATTCAATTATTCGCATATATTTACCACAACCGTTAGTTTTGATCGCAGGTCCTTGTCCGGTGCGCGTATTTATTTGATTCATTGAACGAAACGGGGGCCGACCAACGGTCCGACGAAGGGGACGACGCTCAGGAGGACAAAGCAGATGCGCCCGAAATACCTTGGTTTGAGCCTGGCAGCGATCGCTGCGCTGTGGGCAGCGGCAATCGTCGTGCCCACTCCGGCGGCGGCCGCGTGGGAGCCCACCCGGCCAGTGGAATTCATCGTTCCGGCCGGCACCGGCGGTGGCGCCGACCAGATGGCCCGTACCATCCAGGGCATCGTCGCCAAGCACGGCCTGATGAAACAGTCGATGGTGGTGATCAACAAGTCGGGCGGGGCCGGCGGCGAAGGCTTCCTCGACGTCAAGGCCTCGCGCGGCAATCCGCACAAGATCGTCATCACGCTGTCGAACCTGTTCACCACGCCCCTCGCCACCGGTATTCCGTTCAACTGGAAGGACCTCACCCCGGTCGCGATGATGGCGCTCGACGAATTCATCCTCTGGGTGAACGGCGAGACGCCCTACAAGTCAGTGAAAGAGTATATCGAGGCGGTGAAGAAGGAGCCCGGCAAGTTCAAGATGGGCGGCACCGGCTCCAAGCAGGAAGATCAGATCATCACGGTCGCGCTCGAAAAGGCGACCGGCACCAAGTTCACCTTTATCCCGTTCCGCGGCGGCGGCGAGGTCGCGGTGCAGCTCGTCGGCAAGCACGTCGATTCGACCGTCAACAATCCGATCGAAGCCGTGGCGCAGTGGCGGGCGAATTCGGTTCGGCCGCTCTGTGTGTTCGACGGTAAGCAATTGCCCTACACGGACAAGATCGCCGATGGAAAATCATGGGGCGATCTGTCGACCTGCAAGTCGCAAGGCCTCGACGTCGAGTACTTGATGCTGCGCGGCATCTTCACGGTGCCGGGGGCGACTAAGGATCAAGTTGACTATTATGTCGAGTTGCTCAAGAAGGTGCGCGAAACGCCGGAATGGAAGACGCTGATGAACGAAGGTGCGTTCAACCAGACCTTCATGACCGGCGCCGATTATTCGAGCTGGGTCGACAAGGAAGAGAAGCGGCACCAAGCACTCATGAAGGAAGCGGGCTTCCTCGCCGGACAGTGAGCATGCTCATGACGGGCCGCCGGCTGATGCAAGTCCGCCGGCGGCCCGCACTAGTATCCGTGATGGACGATAAATGAGCGAAAATTCCCAAGGCGCCACTGGACCCACCCATCGGTCGGTCGAGATCGGCGTTGCCGGGGCCATAGCGGTCTTCGCCATCATCGTCATCATCGGCAGCCTGCAGGTCGGCATCGGTTGGGGTGCGGAAGGTCCGAAGGCGGGCTTCTTTCCGTTCTATATCGGGCTGCTGATCCTGATATCGAGCGCCGTCAATTTCATCCGCGTCGTGACCGAGACATCCGACCGAGGGCTGTTCGCCGAATGGGGCCAACTCGCCAAGGTGATGTCGGTGCTGGTGCCGACCGCAATCTACGTCGCGCTGATTCCGTGGATCGGGATCTACGTCGCGTCGATTATTCTGATCGCATTCTTCATGAAATGGCTTGGCAGCTATGACTGGCCGCTCGTCGCCGCGGTCTCGTTGGGCGTGCCGCTCGCCGTCTTCCTGATCTTCGAAAGATGGTTCCTCCTGCCTTTGCCGAAAGGGCCGATCGAGGCGTATCTGGGATTCTGACGCGGTACGGAAAGGCCCGGACCGGCAGGAGTAAAAGCGCAGAACATGGAAGAGATCGTCAATCTGTTCCACGGCTTTGCCGTCGTCATTCAGCCCTTCAACCTGATGGTGATGCTGGTCGGGATCATGCTCGGCGTCATCATCGGCGTGCTGCCCGGGCTGGGCGGCGCCAACGGCGTCGCGATCCTGCTGCCGCTGACATTCTCGATGTCGCCGACCTCGGCGATCATCATGTTGTCGTGCATCTACTGGGGGGCGCTGTTCGGCGGCGCGATCACCTCGGTGCTGTTCAACATTCCGGGCGAGCCGTGGTCGGTGGCGACCACGTTCGACGGCCACCCGATGGCGCAGCAGGGCAGGGCGGGGGAGGCGCTGACCGCCGCGTTCACCTCGTCCTTCGTCGGGGCGCTGTTCGCGGTCATAATGATCACGCTGGTCGCGCCGCTGGTCGCCAAGTTCGCCTTGCAGTTCGGCCCGGCGGAGAAGTTCGGCGTCTATTTTCTCGCCTTCTGCAGCTTCATCGGCATGAGCAAGGAGCCGCCGTTCAAGACCGTGGCGTCGATGATGATCGGCTTCGCGCTGGCGGCGGTCGGCCTCGACAGCATCACCGGACAGCTGCGGCTGACCTTCGGCTTTACCGAGCTGCTCACCGGCTTCGACTTTTTGATCGCGGTCATCGGCCTGTTCGGCATCGGCGAAATTCTGCTCAGCATCGAGGAAGGGCTGACCTTCAAGGGCGGCGCCGCCGGCATCAATCCGAGGGTCGTGTTCCAGACCTGGGCGGAGCTGCCGCGCTACTGGATGACGTCGCTGCGCTCCTGCGTGATCGGTTGCTGGATGGGCATCAGCCCTGCCGGCGCGACGCCGGCCTCGTTCATGAGCTACGGCATTGCCAAGCGGGTGTCGAAGCGCGGCGACCGCTTCGGCCGCGGCGAGATCGAGGGGGTGGTGGCGCCTGAGACCGCCGCGCACGCCGCCGGCACCGCGGCGCTGTTGCCGATGCTGTCCCTCGGCGTGCCCGGCTCGCCGACCGCCGCGGTGCTGCTCGGCGGCCTGCTGATCTGGGGCCTGCAGCCCGGACCGCTGCTGTTCGTCGAGCAGAAGGAGTTCGTCTGGGGCCTGATCGCCAGCATGTATCTCGGCAACGTGGTCGGCCTGCTGGTGGTGCTCACCTGCGTACCGCTGTTCGCCGCGATCCTGCGCATCCCGTTCAGCATCATCGCGCCGATCATTCTGGTGTTCTGCGCCATCGGCGCCTACACGGTGCACAACTCCACCTTCGACGTGGTGATGATGCTGGTGTTCGGCGTCGTCGGCTACGTGCTGAAGAAGTGCAACTACCCGCTGGCGCCGATGGTGCTGGCGATCGTGCTCGGCGACAAGGCGGAGGAGGCGTTCCGGCAGTCGCTGCTCGCCTCGCAGGGCAGCCTCGGGATCTTCGTCTCCAACCCGCTGGTGAGCTCGATCATGGCGCTCGGCCTGATCGCCCTGTTCTGGCCGCTGATCTCGAACGCGATGACGCGCCTGCGGCCGCGGCCGGCGGTCTATTGAGCGGGGTCTCTGAACGGCCGAATTGGCCAGGGTGGGACGGCACCCACCGTTCACCAAGCGATCAACAGGGCCTGGCGGGCAGGTTGCGCCGCCCATCGCAGATGTGGAATATTGTATACCAGACGACATGAGAGTGACTTCCAGATGAGTGCAACCGAAGGGTCGTCCCGCGCCCGGGTCGAGGACGAGCCGGAGTCCGCGGTGCTGCCGCGCGGCGCGGTCGAGCCCCTGGTCAGCCCGGAAAGCTTCAAGCGCAAGGCCTATGCGGCGCTCAAGGACGCCATCGTGGCGATGGACGTCTACCGCAGCCGTGCCGACATCCGGCTCGACGAGCGCCAGCTGGCCTTGGATTTCGGCGTCAGCCGCACGCCGGTGCGCGAGGCCATGGCCCAGCTCGAGCGCGAGGGCTTCGTGCGCGCGGTGCCCCGCCGCGGCATCTACGTGGTGCGCAAGACCAAGGCCGAGGTGATCGAGATGATCACCGCCTGGGCGGCGCTCGAGAGCATGGCGGCGCGGCTGATCACCGAGCAAGCAGGCGACGAGGAGATCGCCGCGCTGCGCAAGATGTTCACGCGCTTCGAGAACGGCGAGCTGCACGCCAGGCTCGATGAATATTCCGAGGTGAACATCGAGTTTCACCAGGCCATCATCCGCATGAGCCGCAACGGCGTGCTCATCTCGCTCGCCGAGAATCTGTTCACCCACATGCGGATGATCCGACGCAAGACCATCGGTGAGAAGGATCGCGCCAACCGCTCGATCCGCGACCACATGACCATCATCGAGGCGCTTGAGGCGCGCGAGACCGTGCGCGCCGAGAACCTCGTGCGCGACCACGCGCTCGGGCTCGCCGAGCACGTGGCGAAATACGCCGACTATTTGGACTGATCGAACGAAGATCGCCGCCAGCGGAACGCGCGGCTTTAGATTACGGGAGACCCCAATGGCTGATGCAGCAACCAAGCCGAAGCCCGCGACCACGACGGCGGACGAAGCACAGCAGGAGCTGACGGATGGCTTTCATCTCGTCATCGATGCCCTCAAGCTCAACGGCCTCAACACGATCTACGGCGTGCCCGGCATCCCGATCACGGACTTCGGCCGCATGGCACAGGCGGCGGGTATCCGCGTCATCTCGTTCCGGCATGAGCAGAACGCCGGCAATGCAGCGGCAATCGCCGGCTTCCTGACGAAAAAGCCCGGTATCTGCCTCACGGTGTCGGCTCCCGGCTTCCTCAACGGCCTGACGGCGCTCGCCAACGCTACGACCAACTGCTTCCCGATGATCCTGATCAGCGGTTCATCCGAGCGCGAGATCGTCGACCTGCAGCAGGGCGACTACGAGGAGATGGACCAGCTGGCGATCGCCAAGCCGCTCTGCAAGGCGGCCTTCCGCGTGCTGCATGCCGCGGACATCGGCATCGGCGTGGCGCGCGCCATCCGCGCGGCGGTATCCGGCCGTCCGGGCGGCGTCTATCTCGATCTGCCGGCCAAGCTGTTCTCGCAGGTGATGGACGCGGAGGCTGGAGGCAAGTCGCTGGTCAAGGTTATAGACCCGGCGCCTGCCCAGATTCCCGCTCCGGCCGCCGTCAAGCGTGCGCTCGACGTCCTCAAGAGCGCCAAGCGCCCGCTGATCATCCTCGGCAAGGGCGCGGCCTACGCGCAGGCCGATGACGCCATCCGCGCTCTGGTCGAGAAGACCGGCATTCCGTTCCTGCCGATGAGCATGGGCAAAGGCCTGTTGCCCGACACTCACCCGCAGTGTGCGGGCGCGGCGCGCTCGACCGTGCTGAAAGATTCCGATGTCGTGATGCTGATCGGCGCGCGCCTGAACTGGCTGCTGTCGCACGGTAAGGGCAAGGCCTGGGGCGAGCCGCACTCGAAGAAGTTCATCCAGATCGACATCGAGCCCAAGGAGATGGACAGCAATGTCGAGATCGTCGCTCCGGTGGTCGGCGACATCGGCTCGTGCGTCGCGGCTCTGCTCGATGGCATGGGCGGCACCTGGCCGGCCCCGCCGGCCGATTGGATCAAGACGGTCACTTCGAAAAGGGAAGAGAACATCGCCAAGATGGCGCCGCGGCTGATGAACAACAAGGCGCCGATGGACTATCACGGCGCGCTCGGGGCGCTGCGCACCATCGTCAAAGAGCGGCCGGATGCCATCCTGGTCAACGAAGGCGCCAATACGCTCGATCTCGCGCGCGGCATCATCGACATGTATCAACCGCGCAAGCGCCTGGACGTCGGCACCTGGGGCGTCATGGGCATCGGCATGGGCTTTGCCATCGCGGCGGCGATCGAAACCGGCAAACCCGTGCTCGCGGTCGAAGGCGACAGCGCCTTTGGCTTCTCCGGCATGGAGGTCGAGACGATCTGCCGGTACAACCTGCCGGTCTGCGTCGTCATCTTCAACAACAACGGCATCTATCGCGGAACGGACGTCAATCCTTCCGGCGGTTCCGACGTGGCGACGACGGTCTTCGTCAAAGACTCGCGCTACGACAAGATGATGGAGGCGTTCGGCGGCGTCGGCGTCAATGCGACGACGCCGGACGAGCTCAAACGCGCCGTGAACGAGGCCATGGACTCCGGCAAGCCGACCCTCATCAACGCGGTGATCGATCCGGCAGCCGGCAGCGAGAGCGGCCGCATCGGCAACCTCAACCCGCAAAGCGTGCTTCGCAAGAAATAGATCGGCCACATCGATTGGACTCTTAGAGGGAACGACAATGGCAAAGGGCAAGAAGGTGAAGGCCAAGACGAAAGTCAGGCCCAAATCCAAGGCGGCGTCGAAGAAGGTGGTGACGCTGAAGGCGAAAAAGCCGGCGGCGAAGAAGGCCGTCGCGAACGGTCTGCCGAAGCCGTCGAGCAGGCCCTACGGCCAGGCCGGCAAGGCGCTCGACGGCGTGCGCATCCTCGACTTCACGCACGTGCAGTCGGGCCCGACCTGCACCCAGCTGCTCGGCTATATGGGCGCCGACGTGATCAAGATCGAGCGGCCGGGCGTCGGCGACATTACGCGCGGTCAGTTGCGTGACGTGAAAGGGGCGGACAGCCTCTATTTCACGATGCTCAACGGCAACAAGCGCTCGATCACGATCGATTCCAAGCATCCCAAGGGCAAGGAAATCATCGAACGCCTGATCAAGCACTGCGACGTGCTGGTGGAGAACTTCGCGCCCGGCGCGCTCGACCGCATGGGTTTCACCTGGGAGCACATCCACAAGCTCAACCCGCGCATGATCGTGGCTTCGGTCAAGGGTTTCGGGCCGGGCCCCTACGAGGATTGCAAGGTTTACGAGAACGTCGCCCAGTGCGCGGGCGGCGCCGCCTCCACCACCGGCTTCCGCGAAGGCCCGCCGCTCGTCACCGGCGCGCAGATCGGCGATTCCGGCACCGGGCTGCATCTGGCGTTCGGCATCGTCTCGGCGCTCTATCAGCGCATCCGCACCGGACGCGGCCAGCGCGTGCTCGCGGCCATGCAGGACGGCGTGCTCAACCTTGCGCGCGTCAAGCTGCGCGACCAGCAGCGGCTCGCGCACGGTCCGCTCACCGAGTATCGCCAGTTCGCCGAAGGCGTTGCGTTCGGGAAGGCGGTGCCGCGCTCCGGCAACGATTCCGGCGGCGGCCAGCCTGGCTGGATCCTCAAATGCAAGGGCTGGGAGACCGACCCCGACGCCTACATCTACTTCATTACGCAGGCGCCGGTGTGGGGGGCGATCTGCGACCTGATCGGCAAGCCGGAATGGAAGACCGACCCGGACTACGCCACGCCGCCGGCGCGGCTGCCGCGATTGGGGCTCATCTTCGATACGATCGAGCAGTGGACCATGACCAAGACCAAGTTCGAGGTCATGGAAATCTGCAACGCGGTCGATATTCCGGTCGGCCCGATCCTGTCGATGAAGGAGATCGCCGAAGAGCCGTCGCTGCGCCAGACCGGCACGGTGGTCGAGGTCGATCACCCGACCCGAGGCAAGTATCTGACCGTCGGCAATCCGGTGAAGATGTCGGACTCGATCACCGAGGTGAAGCGTTCGCCGCTTTTGGGCGAGCACACCGAGGAAATCCTCGGCAAGGAGCTCGGCTACAACGAAAAGGAGATTGCCGAGATCAAGACCTCGGGCGCCATCACCGCGCCGGAAAAGGGCGCGCGCGCCGAGGCGGCGTGAGCACGCTGTCCCAACAACACGACTGTCGTCCCCGCGTAAGCGGGGACCCAGTAGACACGGGTGATACTGGATGCCCGCTGCGGCGGGCATGACAGCGAAGTTCTGGGAGGGTTACTGAATGCGTATCGTGGTGCACGGCCAGCAGGCGTTCGGCAAGGCCGTTCTGGAGGCGCTCATCAAGCGCGGCGAGGACGTGGTGGCCGTCTACGTGGCGCCCGAGAAGGAAGGCGCCAAGATCGACCCGCTGAAAGAGGCCGCGCTTGCCGCCAAGCTCCCGGTCTACCAGCCGGCGTCCTACCGCAAGCCGGAGGTGTGGGAGGAGTTTCGCGCGCTCAAGCCCGACCTGCAGGTGATGGCCTTCGTGACGCTGTTCGTGCCGGAGGATTTCCTCAACATCCCGACCAAAGGCACGATCCAGTATCATCCCTCGCTGCTGCCGAAATACCGCGGCCCGAGCGCGATCAACTGGCCGATCATCCAGGGCGACACCGAGACTGGCCTGTCCATTTTCTGGCCCGACAACGGGCTCGATACCGGCGACGTGCTGATCCAGAAGAAGACGCCGATCTCCGACACCGACACGCTCGGCTCGGTCTATTTCGACCGGCTGTTCCCGATGGGCGTCGAGGCGATGCTTGAGTCGGTCGATCTGGTGAAGGCCGGCAAGGCGCCGCGCATCAAACAGGACGAATCGAAGGCCACCTATGAGGGCCGCTGCGGCCCGGACAATGCCCGCATCGACTGGGGCAAACCGTGGCGGCAGATCGACCGCCTGATCCGCGGCTGCAATCCGGCGCCCGGCGCCTGGTGCACGCTCAACGGCAAGACGCTCAAGATCTTCGAGGCCAAGCCGCTGCCGGCGAAGGATCCCAAGGGCATCGCCGGCAAGATGGGCGAGATCGCCGAGGTTGGCGCCGACGGCTTCGCCGTGGTCTGCGCCGATGGCCGCATCAAGGTCACGCGCGTACAGGCCGACGGTCCCAAGGTCGCGGCCGGGGAATTCGCCACCAATGCCAAGCTCACCACCGGCACGAGGTTCTCATGACTCCGACTCCCGCCACCGCCGCCAAGGCACCGATGACTGCCTCGCAGCATCAATCGCCGAAGTCCGACATCGAAATCTCGCAGTCCGCCAAGAAGCGGCTGATCCTCGACGTGGCGCGCGACAAGCTCGGCATCGGACCGGAGCATCTCGAGCCCTATGGCCACTACAAGGCCAAGGTGTCGATGGACTTCGTCAAGTCGCTCAAGAGCCGCCCCAACGGCAAGCTGATCCTGGTCTCGGCGATCACGCCGACGCCGGCGGGCGAGGGCAAGACCACGACCACGGTCGGGCTGACCGACGCGCTCAACCATATCGGCAAGAAGGCCATGCTGTGCCTGCGCGAGCCGTCGCTGGGCCCATCGTTCGGCATGAAGGGTGGCGCCGCCGGCGGCGGCTATGCGCAGGTCGTGCCGATGGAGGACATCAACCTCCACTTCACCGGCGATTTTCACGCCATCACGTCGGCGAACAATCTGCTCGCCGCCATGGTCGACAACCACATCTACTGGGGCAATCCGCTCGGCATCGACCAGCGCCGTGTCATGTGGCGCCGCGTGATGGACATGAACGACCGCGCGTTGCGCTCGATCGTCTCCTCGCTCGGCGGCGTGGCCAACGGCTTCCCGCGCGAGGACGGCTTCGACATCACCGTCGCCTCCGAGGTGATGGCGATCTTCTGCCTCGCCAGCGATCTCGATGATCTCAAGAAGCGCCTCTCCAACATCATCGTGGCCTATACCCGCGACCGCAAGCCGGTGCGCGCCGGCGACCTCAAGGCGCATGGCGCCATGACGGCGCTGCTCAAGGAGGCGCTGGCGCCCAATCTGGTGCAGACCTTGGAAGGGACGCCGGCCTTCGTGCACGGCGGGCCGTTCGCCAACATCGCGCATGGCTGCAATTCGGTGCTGGCGACGACGACCGCGCTCAAGCTCTGCGATTACGTGGTCACCGAGGCTGGCTTCGGCGCCGACCTCGGCGGCGAGAAGTTCCTCGACATCAAGTGCCGCAAGACCGGCCTCTCGCCGGACTGCGTGGTGCTGGTGGCCACGATCCGCGCCCTTAAGATGCACGGCGGCGTCAAGAAAGAGGACCTCAAGACCGAGAACCTCAAGGCGCTGGAGGCCGGCATGGCCAACCTCGCCCGCCATGTCGAGAACGTGCAGAAGTTCGGCATCGTGCCGGTGGTCTCGATCAACCGGTTCAGCGCCGACACCGACGCCGAGATCGCGCTGGTCAAGAGCGCCTGCGAGAAGCTCGGCGTCGAGGCGATCATGGCCGACCACTGGGCCGAGGGCGGCAAGGGCGCGGCCGACGTGGCGCGCGCGGTGGTGAAAGCGGCCGACTCGGGCAAGAGCAAGCTCAAGCTGCTCTATCCCGACGAAATGCCGCTCTTGGAGAAGATCCGCACCATCGCCAAGGAGATCTACCGCGCCAAGGACATTTCCGCCGACAAGGCTGTGCGCGACCAGCTGAAGTCGTTCGAGGATATGGGCTACGGCAAATTCCCGGTCTGCATCGCCAAGACACAGTACAGCTTCTCGACCAACGCCGACACCAAGGGCGCGCCGACCGACCATACCATCAACGTGCGGGAAGTCCGGCTCTCGGCCGGCGCCGAGTTCGTGGTGGCGATCTGCGGTGAGATCATGACCATGCCGGGCCTGCCCCGAGTGCCGGCCGCCGACTCGATCGACGTCGGCGGCGACGGGCGGATCGTGGGACTGTTCTAGGGCCGACGCCGTCCCGAGGGTGGGCAAAGGGCGCACGCGGCCGCTACTCGCGTCGGCCGGAGCTCTTCAAGTGCTGCCTCGCCTCGGCGCCGCTCTCGAAGACGTGCGACGAGACCTTTCTTTTCTCGAGCTCGCTGCCGAGCTTCAGGCGCATGAACCCGCTGTTGGTGTAGCGGGACACCGCGATGTAGTACTTTTCCTCGACATAGCGGACCAGGTCGAGATAGGCGTCCATGATCTCGGGGTCGGCCTCGAAGCGGTCGTAGTTGACGATCGAATAGACCCGCTTGTTCAAGGGCGCGAGCAGCGCGTCGACCGCTGACTTGATCCGATCCAGATCGGCCTGGGTGCGCACGCGCATCCCGGAATAGTTCATGAACACGGTGTTCGATGCCGGCTCGTAATTCAAGCGGTCCTCGATGCGCAGATCGAGCATGCGATCGCGCATCCGCAATGGCGGCGCCGCGAAGATCTGGCTTTCCATTTCGCGCGGGCCTTTGACGATTGGTTCGAACGGAAGCAAATCGAGGATGTCCTTCTTGAGGTCGATGCCGGGCGCGACCTCCGACAGTTCCAGTCCGTTCGGCCGCAGCAGGAACACGCAACGCTCGGTCACATAGAGGACTTCCTGCTCGCGCTTGGCGGCTTCGACGCCGCTGAAGGTGATCTGGCCGACCTCCTTGACGAATTTTCTGAATTTTCCCTCCCTCTTGATCTCGATCCGGCCGTCTCCCACCAGCGCGTCGAGCCCGCCGGACGTAAAGGTGCCGATGAAAATGACCTTCCCGCTGTTCTGACTGATGTTGATGAAGCCGCCGCAGCCCGGCACCCGGTCGCCAAACCGGCTCGCATTCACATTGCCGCGCTCGTCGCACTCGGCATAGCCGAGGCAGGCGATGTCCAATCCACCGCCATCGATGAAGTCGAATTGGTAAGGATGGTCGATGGCGGCGGAAAAGTTCACCGCTGCGCCGAAGTCGAGCCCTCCGAGAGGAACACCGCCGATCACGCCCGGATCGACGGTGAGCGTGATCAGATCCTGGATGCGCTCCTCGGCGGCGACGGCGCTGACCGCGTCGGGCAAGCCTAATCCTAGATTGACCACGCTGTTGGGCAGCAATTCGCTCGCGGCCCGCCGTGCGATGACCTTCGTAGTGTCGAGCGGCAGCCGCTTGAGATTCTCGATCGGGATGCGCAGCTCGCCCGAAAGCGCCGGATTGTAGCCCGTGCCGTAGTTCTGCATGTGCTCGTCCGGTCCCGCCTCCACGACGGCGTCGACCAATATGCCCGGCACGCGGATCCGACGCGCGTCGAGCGAGCCGGACTGGGCGATGCGTTCGACCTGGCAGAGCACGACGCCGCCCGAATTGCGCGCGGCCAATGCCATCGCCAGGGTCTCGAGACGCAACGCCTCGCGCTCCGTCGTGATGTTGCCGTCCGGATCGGCCGTGGTGCCCCGAATGAGCGCCACGTGGATGGGAAAGCCCTTGAAGAAGAGGAAGTCCTCGCCGTCGAGATTGATCAAGCGGACCAGGTCTTCCTCCGCGGCGGGGTTGACCTTGGCGCCTTCAAGCCGCGGATCGACGAACGTTCCCACGCCGACGCGCGTGGTGGTGCCGGGTTTGCCGGCGGCGATATCCCGGTAGAGGTGGGTGATGACGCCCTCGGGGAAATTATAGGCGGCAATCTTGTTGGCCAAGGCGAGCTTTTCGATGCGCGGAATCAATCCGTAGTGGCCCCCAATGGTGCGTTTCAGGAGACCTTCGTATCCGAGGCGATTGAGGCCGCGGTCCTTGCCGTCGCCTTGGCCGCCCGCCCAAACCAGAGTCAAGTCGCGCGGGCCGTTGCCGGCCAAAAACCGCCGCTCGATGGCGGCGAACAGAACCTCGGGATTGCCGTTGCCGCCATATCCGGACGACGCCACCACGTCGCCATCGCGGATCAGGGCGACCGCATCATCGGCAGAGATCACCTTCTTGAATGCCATGATCCCTTCCTCTCGCTCGCCCGGCGCTGACTGGGCGCCGCCGGGGCGCGACCGCAACGGCTCATATCAAGGTCCAATTTGTCGGCAGCGACAAGGCGGGATTTTGCGCGAGTTTTCGGATGCCGGCGTGACGGACTGCGCGG
>Ga0209382_10007858_pt1 | contig 13505 bp, 14 predicted proteins | sample SoiMetdeltSBSDD5_FD_187599 | JGI IMG/M metagenome (GOLD analysis project Ga0209382, IMG submission 187599) | Bulk soil microbial communities from a Populus tree surrounding site in Tennessee, USA - Soil MetaG P. deltoides SBSDD5 (SPAdes) (version 2) | ecosystem: Environmental > Terrestrial >... | reverse complement strand
TGCCGTTTTGGGAAGCCCGCCAGCCGCGGAGCTTTCTTGGCTGGGGCAAATCGACGCAGTTGGGCTATAGCCTGGGCCTCGCCATGGGCGCGAAGCTGGCCGCCCCGGACAAGCACGTCATCAACGTGATGGGTGATATGGCGTTTAGTACAGTTGGCCTTGATATTGAAACGGCGGTGCGGTGTCACATCCCCATTCTGACGATTGTACTCAACAATGCGACGATGGCCATTTATGACAATAGCCGGTTTCCCATGGCCCTGGAGAAGTATGACGTAAAACGGCTCTCCGGCCGGTTTGCGGAGGTCGCTCAAGCCATGGGAGCATACAGTGAGCGCATCACCGAGCCGCACGACATCGTCCCCGCCCTGAAACGCGGCTTGGCCGCGGTCGAGGGCGGGCAGGCCACGGTCTTGGAATTTCTCACGGTGGACGAGGGGGAGTACTCGAAGTTCGCGTTTCGGTAGCCTGGCCCACGCCGCGGCGGTGAGCCAGCGTACTGGACAGTGGCCAACAGTACAACGATGGCATCCCGATGATGAGCACGCGTTGTATCGCTGTGGCTTGCCCCTACCGATGCGCGGTTTGGCAGCAGGTCATGGCATCCCGCGCTACCTGCCTCATGTCCCTGCTGTGCAGCCGTGACGGCCTCAGGCCGCAGGATCATGGCGCGCGATAAACGCCAGGGCGGCCTGCGCGCACTGCACCGCATGGCTTGCTGCCACGTGATAGGAATCACCCGGCAGCACGAGCAACTCTGAGTTCGGAATGGTTTGCTGCCAGGCCCGCGTGTCGTCCACACTCGCCAGGCCACTGCCCTCCGTGGTGATCACCAGTGTAGGACAGGCAATCTTGGGCACATCAGCGCGGATGTCCGCGCAAGCGATGGTGGGCATGAAACTGATCTGCGTCGAGGCAGCGGTGCGGCCCATGAATGCTGTCCACCAGGTCACGCCCTGCGGTGGAAACGTACTCCCAAGGCGATTGCCCATGCTCTCCTGGGCCCAGCGCTCGACACCCCCAGGCTGCTCGAATGCCTTGATGAGCGCTGGCGCACGCTCCACAGCGCCCACGCGGTACGGCGTTGGTGTCCCCACCACAGTCAGCGTGCACACGCGTGCCGGCCGCCGCGCCGCAAAGGCTCGCGCGATCGTGCCACCGATCTTGGCGCCAATCAGATGGAAGCGCTCCACGCCCAGTGTATCCATGAGGCGGCAGAAGTCATCAATGATAAGATCCAGGGTCCAGGGGAAATCCCGCGGCATGGGCGTTGAGGCCCCGAAGCCGCGCATGTCTGGGCGCACGACCCGATACCAGGGCGCCAGGTGGGGCACCCAGCCATACCAGGCTGCGCCACTCTCGGCGTTGCCGTGGAGCATGAGGACCGTGGCGGGCGTGCGCCAGGGATCGGTGTAGTCGTTCACCTCGTAATGCATATCTAGGTTGGGTGGAATATGCAAAGTCGGCATGGGCATGTTCCTCTCATGGCCTGTAGCCTAGTGGTTGCGAAGACGAGCCCGGAGTTGAGCTCCTCCAGGGCCAGTGCCACGCACCTCGAGCCCCTTCCCCCAGGACCACGTAAGATCGTCAGGCGCTAGGCGCAGACTGGCTGTGGTTCCCGATAACCCGTAACCCTGATAGCTCAACACGTTCAGAGTATAGAGGGTTATGTTGCCACTGGCATTGTCAACTTGTTGGCCATCCTTCCCGACTCATGACATACTCATCTCGGCAGTGCACCCCGTGTGAATCATGATCACGGGTACGAAGCAAGCCGCCTCAGAGGTCGGGAGGAACGGGGCGGGGTACCCGTGTGCCTGATGGGAGGCGGAGCCTCGATAAGTTGACAAAACCTGAGATAGACATGTGCCGTAGGATGGGGTAGGGTAGAGTCGCCAGAAAGGACGGGGGCATATCTCAGGAAGGGCGGCTGGGCACGCTGGGGGCTAGATGGCAACCAGCGTCGCAGGAGGGCTAGACATGCGCGATGGCTTCAGGATCATCGATAGTGACCGGCACGTCATGGAGCCGGCCGATCTGTGGGAGCGGTACTTGGACCGGCCCTTCCGACACTATGTCGGCTGGCTGGTGCAGCCGACCGATACCATTGGGGCCCGCATCACCGATGCAACCTGGCGGGGCGCCTTCAGCTACGCCATCTCCCACGGCTTTGATAGCCAGGCCTACCTGGACGACCTCGACCGAGAAGGTATCGACGTCGCTGTCCTCTTCAGCACCGCCGGTCTCGGCTTCTGCTGGTATGACGATCTGGACCCGGAGTTTGCTGCTGCACTTTGCAGAGCCTACAATAACTGGCTCTCCGAGTACTGCGCCAGCGCTCCGGACCGCCTGTTTGGCATGATGCTCTTGCCTCTCCAGGATGTAGAGTTGGCCCAGCAAGAGCTACGCCGGGCCACGACCGAACTCGGCCTACGCGGCATCTTTTGGCGACCCAACCCCCACTTCGGCCGGCTGATCTCTGACCCGGTCTATGACCCTCTCTTCGCCTGTGCCCAGGAACTGGGTGTGCCCATTGGCTATCATGAAGGTGCCCAGGGCCCGCTCACGCCGCAGCGCGGCGGGGACTTAGGTGGTGGCGGGTTCCGGTGGCTGGGCACGGGCCGGGTGGACACGGGGTTTCTGCGGCATGCGGCTCGCCACCCCATGGAAATCATGGGTGCCTTCCTGACCTTGGCTACCGCCGGCGTCTTCGACCGCTATCCCGCCCTCCGCTTCGCCTTCCTGGAGTCAGGCTGTGGTTGGCTCCCCAACTGGCTCGAACGCATGGACGTCCTGGCGGAGAACCCCTACTATCGGCAGGGCTATCAGGGGCAGGTCACACCCTCGGAGTACTTCCGACGGGGACAGTGTTATATCTCCTCGGAGGCGGAGGAGTCAGCGACCGTGGCCATGCTGGGACGCACTGTCACGGAAGACTGCCTGATGTGGGCCTCAGACTATCCCCACCGGGACGCGGTACCCTACTTTCCCAACACCGTGGGTGGTGTGCTGGCCAACGAACACCTGAGCCGGGCGTTCAAGCAGAAGATACTGTGGGAGAACCCAGCGCGGTTCTACGACCTGCAGCTGGAGGGCTCGGTGGCACAGGCGCCGAGGGCCGCGTCAGTGGTCCGGCCCTAGGCCCGGACGGCAAGGGAGGAGAACAGCCGTGAAAGGCCCCTACAAGGTTATCGACTGCAACCGGCATGTGGTGGAGCCGCCAGACCTCTGGGCGAAGCGGTTGCCCGCCCCGCTGCACAAGCAAGTCTGTATTGGCCCGGGTCGTCTGGACAGCATACAGGTGCGGGGGCGGCCGGTCCTCAGCGGCCGCCCCAACTTCTTGACAGATCCTACTTACCAGCAGATCCTGGCCGCGGCGATCCAGGCCGACTTCAGCCCGCAGTCGAATCTGGCGGACATGGACCATCAAGGGATCGATGTGGCTGTCCTGCTTCCCGTGCTCGGCCTGTATGCCCCCTGGGCGGACCACATCGGTCCGGACCTCAGCGTGCCCATGTGCCAAGTCTACAATGACTGGCTGTCCGAGTACTGCCAGGCGGACGCCACCCGGCTGAAGGGGGTGGCGCTCCTGCCCTTACAGGACACCGGCGAGGCTGCCAGGGAGCTGCGCCGGGCCGTGCAAACGCTGCAGTGCGTGGCTGGACTGATGATCCCCAATCCGGTTCTCGGACGACGGCTCCATGATGGCGCGTACGACGTCCTCTACCAGGAGGCTGAGACCCTGGGAATGCCCCTCGTGGTGAGCCATGGGGGGAGCGGCATGGTGTTGCCGCAGATGGGTCGGGACCGCTGGCCGGCTTTCTATGCCCGGGAGGTGGCGGTGGATACCTTCGAGGCGTGGCTCGCCGTCGCCTCCTTCATGGGGCACAACGTGCTGGAGCGTTTCCCCACGCTCCACGTCGGCTTTGTCGGTGCGGGCTGCGGGTGGCTGCCGTACTGGCTGGAGCGGCTGGAGGAACACTGGGGCGGGTTCTTCGGCCAAGACGCCCCGAGCACGCAGGCACCGGACCGCGTGTTCAAGACGCAGGGATTCGCCGCCTGCGACCCCTGGGAACGGACGGTGCCGGAGGTGGTGGAGGCGATGGGGGAGCGCACGGTGGTGTGGGGGAGCCACTATCCGCTGCCGGACATCCTGCCCTTCTTCCCCCATGAGGTGCAGAGCCTCGTGGAGGGCCGGCACCTGACAGAGGAAGCCAAGCAGCGCATACTGTGGGAGAACGCGGCAGACCTCTTCCATATTGGCGCAGGACACCAGTCCTAGCCGGCGTAGCGCGCACCAGTGACCAGGCAAGCATCCATTGCCAGGTGAGTGGTGCTCATCTTCCCGTATCGTTGCATAAGCGCCCCACCAAGTCGTATCACGAGAGGAGTTCCCATGAGCGCACCGGTTGCCTTTCACCTACTGGAAACCACCATCGACGCGATTCACCAGGCCTACCGGTCGGGGCAGCTGACTGCGCGCCACCTGGTGCAGATGTATCTGGATCGCATCGCGGCTTACGACCAGACAGGCCCCACCATCAACGCGCTCATCACGCTCAATGTCCACGCACTCGACGAAGCCGATCGGCTTGATGTCGCGTTGCAGGCGTCGGGTTTCGTGGGCCCGCTGCACGGCATTCCCGTAGTCGTGAAGGATCAGGCCGACGTTGCCGGTATGCCAACGACGTTGGGCTCGGTAGTCTTCCGGCAATACTATCCGGATCGCGACAGCTTTGTCGTGGCCAAGCTGAAACACGCTGGGGCGATTATCGTGGGGAAAACCACGCTGGGGGAATTGGGCGGGGGCGATACCCACGGCTCGCTGTTCGGCTCGACGCGGAATCCGTACGACCTGGAACGTACGGTCGGCGGCTCTTCCGGCGGTTCCGCCGCCTGCGTGGCCGCCAACTTCGCCACCGTGGGGGTCGGGCAGGAAGGCTTGGCGTCCATCCGGCGGCCTGCGACCTGGACCTGCATCGTTGGGATGCGGCCCACAGCAGGCCTGGTGAGCCGCGGCGGCGTTTATGCCGGATGGCCGTCCGTCAACGGCTCTTTAGGGCCCATGGCACGCACAGTCAAGGATGTAGCGAAACTCCTGGACATGATGGTCGGCTACGACCCGGAGGATCCCGTGACCGCCAGGGGCGTGGGCCAAGTCCCAGCCAGTTACACGACCTTCCTCGACAGGCACGGCTTACAGGGCGCACGGCTCGGGATCGTGCGCGAGCCGATGGGCCTCCAGACTGAGCCCAACTCGGAGGACTTCACAAAGGTGACGGAAGTCTTCGACCATGCGGTCGTGGCATTGCACGCTGCAGGCGCCGACATTGTTGATCCGATCGAGATTCCCCATTTGCACGCGTTGCTCGCGACACGCGTGGGCAGCTTCTCCGACGACGAGGAGGCTTTTCAGAGGTACTTCGGCCGGAGCGCTCATCCGCCCTTTCCATCGCGTCAAGCAGCAGCTTCATCACCGGACTTCGCGCAAGTCGTCCGCAGGTCCCAAGAGCGCTGGCAGCGAGCCCCCGACCCCAACGCCCACTACGCGTATCTCACAGCACGCGACGCGCTGATGACCAGTATGCTCAAAGTCATGGCGGATCATCGGCTGGACGCCATCGTGCACAAGGCCGTCGAGCATCAGCCGACACGCATCGCCGAGGGAGTCAACCCGCCGTTTGTCGATCAAAAAGGCGCCCCGCATCTGAACACGTTCGTGGTCTTCGTGCCGTCGATCGTGGTGCCGGCGGGGTTCACACGCGATAACCTCCCTGCCGGGATTACCTTCTTAGGACGGCCATACGACGATGGCAAAATGATCAAAATCGCGTACGCGTATGAGCAGGCGACCCGGCATCGCCGGCCACCGATGAGCACCCCACCGCTGTGAGGTCAGACAGGAGCGGACGTGCGCACACCCGCGTGGAGGAAGACCCCAACCAATGCACTACCACGCCTTTTTCGACCGCACTGCGCTCGTCTGTAGCTGTTGCCTTCCACCTTGGCCCATGCGAGAAGCGTCTGCGCTGCGTAAAACTCGCAACCAGTTCTTTGATCGCTCTTTTTGGATTCCAGGGTCGTGGCATGTGAGGACGGTGTATACTGACGCCATCCTATTCCACGATCTCTTACAGGAGTCCAGCCGTGCAGGTCAACATCACGAATCTCATCGATGATGTGCAGTGTTATCAGACCGTTCGCGAGCTACGCTGGCCCGATGGCGTCACGTGTCCCTCTTGTGAGTCCAAATTCGTGATCAAGCGCGGCTTTGATGACACAGAACCCGCCCGTCAACGCTACGAGTATCACGACTGCGATACACGCTTTGATGATTTGACCGACACCATCTTTGCCGGCCATCATCAGCCTTTGACGGTGTGGCTCTTGTGTCTGTATTTTATGGGACTCAACTTGTCAAATGAGCAAATTGCACACGAGTTGTCTCTCAATGAGAGTGATGCGTATCAGATGACGACTGAGCTACGTGGTGGTATTGTAAAAAAAGCCGACAGTGACGCTATCCAACGAGGTGGAGTGTGACGAAGCCTATGTGATGGCTGGCCATAAGGGACAGCCAGCGGTGGTGAAGCACAAGGGTCGAAAAGGACGCAGACGCCGACTGCAAGGCAAAGGTGGCCGTGGCATCTTGGAGAAGCAAAGGCCACCGGTCTTTGGGATGATGCAGCGCGGTGGTCAAGTGGTCATCAATCTCCTGGCCAATGTGAAGCAAAAGACGATCGAGCCCTTGATCAAAGATGCTATTGTTCCAGGGACACGTGTGTACACAGATGAATACAGTATTTATGCCCGTATGCAGACCTGGGGATACGATCATAAGCATGTCAACCATGGTAGGGGTGAGTTCGCTCGCGATGAAGATGGCGATGGCTTTTGTGAAGTGCATGTGAATACCATGGAAGGGTTCTGGTCGCTGTTGCGCAGTTGGCTGCGTCCGCGTCGCGCCTGCCAGCGCCTCTCTGACCCTTGCGGCGGTCGTAGGTTCCCCATACCGACACCCCCAGCCCGGGCGCTGTGCGCATCCCCCCTTTCGCCCTGCCATCGTTCTTGAGCGGTTGGGGCCCCGGCTGCCCCAGCTGCTCGTGCGCGGCTTGCAAGGCCGCGGAATCCAACGCCTGTGGGAGATGAGGCCCGCCCAGTAAGCTGCCCAGGCGCGCGGGGCGTTGACGAATCTCGTGTGCCAATGCCTCGCGCGCGTCTGGGCGCGTCACGAGCCGCGGCGTCTGCTGCAGCTGGTGCAGCTCGTGGAGGGCCTCTTGTCGGTGTCTGGCATCATCGGTATCTTGGCGGGTCACACCCGGGGCACTCGTCCTGGCGATGCTCCTTTGATTTCACATCTTGTTGAGGAGCAGCATCGATGATGCGGGTTTTGTTGTCAGCTCTGTTGGGCCTTCAGCTCTGATTCTCCTATCTTGTCACACGTCGACCGGGAATCCGGGATCACGCCCGTGGCGTTGGGCCAGGACATCCTGGCAGGACGACACGTCCTGATCGCCACCGGGGCTATGCCCGCGGCCTTGCCGTTTCCCGGGGCCGAACACTTGACGTTGAGCGATCAGTTCTTGGAGCTGGAGGCCTTACCCTCCCACCTGCTGTTTGTGGGTGGGGGGTATATTGCGTTTGAATGTGCGCACATCGCCGTGCGGGCCGGGGCGCGTGTCACCATCCTCCATCGTGGCGCTCGTCCATTACAGGGCTTTGAGCCGGACCTTGTCGAGCAGCTCGTGCAGCGCACGCGTCGGCTGGGCGTGCAGGTCGAGTTAGCTACAGAGGTGCAAGGCATCGACACGACCGCCACGGGGGTGGTCGTCCGCGCCCGGACCGAGGGGCAGGAGCGCCATTTTGAGGCGGAAATGGCCGTGCATGCCGCCGGGCGGGTCCCGGAGATTGACGATCTTGACCTGGAGACCGCCGGAATTGCGCGCGACCAGCGCGGGGTGACCGTCAACCCCTACCTCCAGAGCGTGTCGAACCCGGCAGTGTATGCGGCTGGGGATGCCGTCGCCAGCGGTCCTCCCCTCACGCCGACCGCCAGCCATGACGGCGACGTAGCCACGGCGAATATGCTTGCCGGCAATCACCGGCAGGCCAATTATACAGGAAGCGCCAGCGTCGTCTTTACGGTGCCCGCGCTCGCGTCCGTGGGGCTCACCGAAGCCGCCGCACGCGCCCAGGGGCTGCAGTTTCGTGTCCACGGTGAGGATACCTCGCAGTGGTTTAGCTCCCTGCGCCTGGGCGAGACCACGTCGGGATTCAAGGTCATCATCGAAGAAGGGAGCCAGCGCATCCTCGGCGCTCATCTCTTGGGGCCGCATGCCGAAGAGGTGATCAACATCTTTGCGGTGGCCGTGCGCTGTGGCATCCGGGCAGACGCCTTGCAGGACGTCCTGTTTGCCTATCCTACCAGTGCCTCGGATATCGTGCACATGCTCTAATACGCACGACGGTGAGCTTTGCATCATTTTTCTCACCGCCCCGTGTGGAGAGCGTGAACCCAGGGCTTTGCGGATGCTGGCCCTGTAGAAATGATGCAAGATGAGCCGCCGCACGTATAACCTTCTTCTGTCACTCTGGGAAGAAGGAAAGCGGAACTCTTTGTAAACATCGACTTTCAGGTTTTGCTCTCCCATAGTGACAGAAGAAAAGCCCTTGTAACATAAGCTATTTGACGATTGCGTATCCCAGAGTGACAGAAGAGGGATAAGAAGGGAGGGCCAATGGGGCCCTCACCACGAGTCGGAGGCCCATGACAGTGGCGCAGCGCCATGCTCCTAAGGGTGCTCCAGCACCGCAGCGAGGGGAGCCGGCATGCGTGTGAGTATAAGCTGGCCAATGCGCACCAGGATACGCGCGCGATCCAACTCTACCTGGGGCCTCGCAACATGCAGCATACGGTGAAATCGTGTGCTCACGTGCCCCATACGCCCGCCCTCGCGCCGTTTGACGACCTGGGCGTACTGCAGACTCGGAGGTGGCCGCCGCCGCGTTTGGGATGCGCACCCCGGCTGCCCTGGCGTGGCGGGTCATACCATGCACTCGTCGTGGACTGAGAGAGGCGAGCCCGACCACCACCCCGCGCCGAGCGGGTCCACCCGGCGCTAGCGCCCTTCCGTCCAGCTTTCCGAAAAGGCCAAGGCACAGGTGCTAAAGGGACGACCCTCGCGCTCGCGCGGCCACGCGTGGCCACTCGCCTGTCTACCGTTGACTGTCAGCCGCGCCCCAAGCGCTGGCATGAGAATGGTGCACACGCCGTAGCGTCGCTCCGGCGGGTCATGGGGCTGGGTATGCACCAGCAGTGGCTCGCCGATGTTATACCAGGTGAGCGCGAGGTGATCCGGGCCGGCGTGGAGGTGTTCGGTCCAGTAGTCGCGCGTGTCGCCGCGCTTCGAGAAGACTGCATCAATGACGGGAATGGCGAGGTCTGCCGTTGCCGCATTGAGCATGCCTTGCACCGTCGATTGCAACCAGCGGGCCATGGCTATATTGTCGGCATAGATGCGCAGTTGGTTGTCCGTGAGCTCGCTCTTGAGGTAGAGCACGTGCCCGGGTCCACCTGGCGAAAAGGTGATGCGCCAGAAGCTTGCCTCGGTTGTATTGGGGCCGCCGTCCGTCGCGCTGAGTCGAATAAACGGGTTCTCGCCGGTTAAAATGACGGCATTGGGATCCACAGTGGGCATGACCAGCTCCTTCTGGGTCTTGTACCAATCGAACCTGTGAGAGACTCTCATCATAGCATAGATGAGGTTATCTCGATTTGCGGCAGGAGCTCACGCGGGGGTCGTGCACTCCATGGAAGGCTTTTTCTCGAAAACCTCATACGAGCATTGTTGATTTTCAATGGGTTGCGGAGCTGCCATTGCCAGCGAGCATTACTTGTATATCACTACCCCGAGGACACCCAGCGTGAGAAATTCCGCGAGGTAGCCTTGATACTCCGGCAGCGCATCGCACATTTCCTGCGCTTGCCCTTTGCCACCCTCGATGGGAGGACAATGCAGGCTGCGTATTCCGGTCGAAGGTGACTTCCTCCTGGGGTTGGTGATGATACGCCACACCACCAGACTCCAGGAAACGCTGCTGGTCCTGCTGTACATCGGTCCGCCGCTCCCGTGCGTGCTCCTGGGGGTGCAGCCTCGCTTCATCACCGCTCCCACCAGCGGTGACTAGGCCTTGGGCACGTCGACCAACGAGCCGTCGAGCTCTCTGATGGAGCCACAGCCGAGCAGGGCCATGGTGCGCTCGAGGTCGGCCTTGAGCATCGCGATCGCGCGGGCTTTTTCGGTGAATCGGAGAAATTTTGGGCGCTAGCTGTATCGGCCTGCAATCGAAACAGGCCGGGACTGCAATCAGCGCGTTTTTGGGACCACATTCAGTGCCTCTAACGCTATAGTCAGGGACCACATGAACTGCCACTGAGCGCGTTCACAGTGGCAGGCCTGCCCGTAGCATCCGATCCCGTAAGGCTGCGGTGCGCGCTGGATCGAGATCGTTGGCCCGCGCCCGGTCAGGCAATGACGTCAGGCCCTGGAAAACAAAGAGCCATGCCAGGATGTGTACCCTTCACGAACGAGGTTGACGCGATCTGCGGAGCCCTATAGACTCGCGGCCAGCCTCTCTTCCGCAGTTAACCGTCTCAAGTGCTAACTCAAGGAGTCGTTGTATGGGCTGGTCGCCGTTTCGTAAGACCGGGCTCTCATTCCACATGTCCGCATGGAAGCGTAACAAAAAGGTTGCTGTCAAGCTGCTGCTCCCAGTGCTGACACTACTGCATCTTGGCCTTTGCTCTCCCACTCATCACTGGCCATCATCGCTCGGATTTGTAAGACATGATGCGCGCCTTCACGAGTCCATTGCATCTTTTTCGTACGTTTGTGTCTGGCATTAATCAGTGTATCAATATGGGATTCAGCCACTTGACTCGTATACGTTTGGTTGGCCTGAGCACGTGTGTCATAATTGACAAGATAGGCTTGATTCCGGGGGAGATATTCATACAGTCCCGTCAGCTTGGAGCGTTGCCCTTCGTCAGGGACATGGTCTCGCAGCACAGCCAGTTTCGTGAGGGCATCATCAGCGTGGCCATGCCACAGTTTCCATTTGGCGCTCTCTAAGGAGGCGGCAAAAGCTTCACCTAAGGCCTTTTTCACCTGCTGAAACTTCTGCGCAATATGGAACCAATCCAAAATACACTCGAAGGTCGCGCACTCACGTTGGATGGCTGACAGCACCGACCAGCAATTCTGTGCCCCATCGGCCAATGCTGTCACCGCTGTATCCTGGGATAGACCTTGCTTGTTGGCGGCGTTGACCATATACGTTTTGATCGTGTGTAACTGATCATCGAGTGCCGAAACGACACAGGTTTTCTCCATGATCTGACGATGGTGTCGATCCACTTCCTGCAGATGCTCAGGGCGATACACAATGGCTGATAAGGCTTCAAAACTGCGCTTGTCCTTCTCTTGAATCGGGATATGCCCGCCATCGACTTGGATAATCAGGTCCTGTGCAGGAGCGGCACAGACCTCTGCTGCGGGTGCGAGATGATTGTGCTTGGCCAGTACCGCACCGACTCTATCTGTCATGCGTTTGACGCGTGTGTGATGATTCACCCGCCGCGGATGACCATTCCACTGTGCCAGGTTCTGCTTGGCTTCTCTATAGCTATACAAAGCCCCTTGGGCACATTGTATGGTGGCTAAGTCCGGATGGATATTCGTGCCAAAGAGCGAGGTGATGGTAGGCGTTCTGTGCCAACCGCAGTCCGGATGACTGCAGGAATGTTTTTGGATGCGGACGGTATGATCGCTAAAGACGGCATGAAACTTGGAGGTTTTATATCCGTTTTTCTTGAGGGGGTTCCCACAGGCGGGGCAGACAGGCATGCCAGGGTCAAGCAAGCCAGATTGCTCCGCTAATACGATAGTTTGCACCTGTGCCAGAAGAGCTATCTGTTCTGCATGGCGCAGGCCAAGCTCGACAATGGATGTGGGACACTGCAAAGCGTCGCTGGTGATCGTGTTCCGCTTGATCACCTCTTGGCTGCTGATAGCGACCTTCTCGACAATGATGCGTAATTCGTAGTCCATGATGCGATAGCTCCCTCCAGTGTGCCTCTGATAGGAGAGCATATCATGACCACCGAACCAGCAACCTTTTTGTTACGCTTCCAAGGGCGTATGGCCCTGCCCATAGAGACAGGCGACCGCTCCCATCACGCGTACCAGCCCCGTCAGGGCGAGGGGCACGCGCTGGATGACTCTAGACGCCAGGGTGGCGCGTGTCTGCTCCAGGCGCATTTGCCTGTCCTCCTGCCGCAGGGCGCGAGGCGACGAGGCCCACGCCCCCTCGCCTCGCGCGTCCGCAGCCTGTCTGCGGTGGAGACCGCCCCACCCCTGGGCCTCCTCGGCCGAGGTGCCCAGGGGACGGCAGTCTGCCAGCGCCGGCTACGGCGCCGTGCTGGCGGTCGGCACACCTTCTACAGTGATCTTCATCCCCTCGACGCCGACCAGGATGTTGCCCCCCCGGCTGGTGCCGGTAAGGTGAATGACCACCCCGTGCTGATGGCGCATGGTAGCAATGCTCCCGCCGCCCCCCAGGGCACCGCCGGTACCGATGGCCGTGTATGTGCCGCTGAAGTCCGCGAGATGCGTCAGGTTGTACACGCCCCCGATCGCCTCGCCGCTGCTGATGCCCACCTCACCGACGGCGAGCCCATCGATGCGGCAGGGATACGCTTCCCCCTGAAAGGTGAGAATGCCCCCGCCCCAACTATAGCCGACGCCCGCGGCGACCGAGGCCGTGTGCACCTTGAGCATGGCGTCAGGTTCTTGCGCCGCCGCGGAGAGGCAGCTGAACATCACGAAGAGACTCGCGACAGTAACGGCCTGCATGATAGTACGACGCATGGCTCCACACTCCTTTCTGCTCTGCATACGTCTGTCCCACCCTGGCTGGCAGAGTGGGTCTCCCGCATCCGCCCACGCCTCGGGTCCGGAGGCCCGTGCCTCGCCCACCACGCGTGTCTGGACTGCTCCGACCGGGTGATGCCGAGAGTGGCGCGCGCCTCATCGACCCGGGCCATGGACTCCCGGAGATCGTCATTGGCGACGAGCGCGGTCCGGATCAAGGCTTGCAGCTGCGCGTCTTTGAAGACCTCAAACCACTGCAGGTCCCCAAGCGACGTGGGGGCAGGCGGGACAGTGGCCTCAGCCGCACCGCGAAAGACCGCCGGGGCGGGGAGCGCCGGCCGCTGATAGTCGGGACCCACCATGCAGCCGCTCAGCATAGTCACCACGACTGCGGCCAACAGCCACCGCATCTGGCGCGCGCGTGCATCCTGCATACACCGTCGGTCAGGCATCTGCTTCTCCTTCGCGTGCCACTGACAGCGCCGGGTGGGGGGCCAGTGCCCGCTTCTGCTCCGCGCGCGCGATCTTCTCGACCACATAGAAGCTCACCGGGATGAGGAAGCTGGCGATGAG
>Ga0209382_10007857_pt1 | contig 13506 bp, 11 predicted proteins | sample SoiMetdeltSBSDD5_FD_187599 | JGI IMG/M metagenome (GOLD analysis project Ga0209382, IMG submission 187599) | Bulk soil microbial communities from a Populus tree surrounding site in Tennessee, USA - Soil MetaG P. deltoides SBSDD5 (SPAdes) (version 2) | ecosystem: Environmental > Terrestrial >... | reverse complement strand
TGGTCTCGGCGTAGTGGGCCCGGCCATCGATGCCGTCAACGACGACGTACTGCCGGTCATAAATCTCATCGACCAGTCCGACGCCGACGACCTTGCCGATAACCGGCGTGTTTTTCCCGGCGCCATCAAAGATGGCATAGTCGCCGGCGGCTCGATCGAGCCCGGCCTCGCGCATGACGCGGAACATGGTTGCCATCTTGTCGCCCCTCTCACCCATGCGGCGCAGCTTGGTCTCCAAGCCTGGATCGATGGCCCACACGCCCGTTTGCATCGCTTCCGCCAATCCCATCTTCTCGAGCTTGCGCAGCCGACCGATCCGAAACGCATGGCGCTGCGTATCTGGCTCGGGCGCCGCGGACAGGGTCAGCACATTGTCTTTGGCGGCGGCAAGGATACCGTGGTCGAGCACCGTGAAGCGCTCCTGCTCCATGGCCTTGTACAGCTTCTGCCACCGCTCCAGATCGGTCTCAGGTCCAATCTCCAGGGTGACGAGCTCGCGGGCGCGATTGCGAATGCCATCGCTGATGTAGTGCCGCGCCATAACGAGGTCCTGGCCCTGGTCGTCGCGGCCCCGGACGATGATGTGGGTGTGCGGGTGGCCGGTGTTGAAGTGGTCAACAGCGACCCAATCGAGCTCGGTCCTGAGGTCCTGCTCCATCCCCCGCATCAGGTCCCGGACGAAGGGCTTCAGGTCCTCCATGCGGGCACTGTCCTCGGGCGAGACGATGAAGCGGAATTGGTAGCGGTCTCCCTTCTGGCGGGCGAGGAAGTCGCTGCCATCAGCGTCATCGCGCTCCCTGTCGTAGAGCTGGCCCGGCTGGCCGTCCCGAGTGACGCCGTCCCTGAGGATGTAGTGCTGATGCGCCCGGGCAGCGCCAAGGTCGGACGTTCCATGCCGCGCGATGCGGGCCTTCACGATGACACGGCGCATCCCTGGTCGAGGCGGTAGGACTGCGTGAAAGGACCCCTTGCCGCGCGCCAGCTCGGCTACAGGCCGGCTTGTGAGCGGGTCTGGCCGACGGCCGCTACCCCGGCTCTTGCCGGCTTCCCGGGCGACAAGTTTGAAGACTCGTTCATTTCGAGGTGCGCGCTTACTGCTGGGCCTGCCGAGCTTGGGTTCAAAGGGTTCGTTTGCCATAGCGGATGATGTCGTCTTCGGTTATGATGGCCGGGATTTGGCTCGACATGCAGAGAAAATCAAGATCTCAGACTTCATGCGGAGTTCGGCTTTTGCAGAGGGGGCGCGTTGGAGCAAGAGAATTGGCTTTGACGCTATCCTGATTCAATAAAATCAATGGGTTAGAAGGATCTTGGCGCCTACTATTTATCTTGCCCTATATACCGACGAACCTTTTCACCGCAAAGCACGGAGCATTCTGAGTCTGAGTCAGCAAACTCCGACAATGGCAGATCACGCAATATTTACTTCAAATTCTTCGAATCGCCATCTTCGGCCTTATCTTCATAGCCGGAAAAGGTCCTCCTCTAATTTAATGCACCTCCGAAACGAGAAGGCAATCGAGATGTCTGTAACGGATACTCTCGGACGTTATCGGACGAGGGTGGGAGAGTGGGAAGTCCCACTAGGCCGATGTCTGAGACATCGCGCCTCGCCCCGCTTCCCCCCGGAGCCGCCGTCGCTCGCTCACCGAATGCGGCGAGCGATGGCGGCGGAGGGGGGAGCGCGCTTCCCCTTGGTGAGCCGGAGCGAGCGCGCGTTGGGCGATCGGAGCGAACGATCATGCGCAGGCGGCACGCACTCTACTTGTCCGAGATGATGACCGAGCGTCTGGAGCTGGTGGCGGAGACGCATCGACTCTCGAAGTCGGAGATCCTCGAACGGGCGCTTCAGGTCTATCTGACCCAGGACGCGAATGGTCGACCGAGCAACCTTTGCGGCCTGCAGCAGGAGCAGAACGGGAAGGCGCTGAAGCGCCTGGAGCGAGATGTGGCGATTGCAACAGAGCTATTGGCGACGTTCGTCGGGTACTTTCTCACGATCACGCCGCCACTGCCGGAGCGCGAGACGGAGGCGGCGCGGGCCCTCGGCCGGCTCCGGTTCGACCAGGTCATTGCCGGGATTGCACACCGTCTCACGACAGATCGACACCTGATCGCGCGGGTACTCGACAAGTTGCGGCAAAGGGATCAGCAGACGCGAACCACAGGTGTGGGTGGCGCCGCGCCGGTCGACATGTCGATGAACCGTCCCGTACAGCCAGCTGGCGTAAGAGCGACGCCAACAACGGAGACCAAGGCGGAGCGAGGCACCGATGGATGATCCGCCTGGCACGATAGCGCCGAACGCCGGCGCCCTGATTGACGATGAGCTCTGGAGCATCAGGACGATTATTGCGAGAACCGGCCTGTCACGGTCGACGATCTACGACTACATTGCCCGTGGCCTCTTCCCCCGACAGCGCCGCCTCGGCCCCCGGCGTGTGGGCTGGCTTGCCTCTGAAGTGCGCGCGTGGATCGCGAACCGGCCGCGGAGTTAGACGAGCGTCAGTCGACCTGCCTGCCGGCTTCTCCAACGACAAAGGTCAGCATCGCTTTGCCGACCCTGGAAGCTTCTGATTGGAGCCGTCTCCATGAAGATCAGCTCGACCGAGTTTCAGCAGAACGTGAGCTGCTATCTGGACGTAGCCACGAGGGAGCCGGTGGTCATCACCAAGAACGGCCGCAACCATGCGGTTCTGGTGTCAGCCGACTTCTTTGAAGCCGTCCTGAAGGGCCGCATGGCCCGCCGGGTCGAAAGCCTAGATGAAGCCACCATCAAGGCCATTGCGGAAGCCCAAGTTCCCGCTCGGTATGCACACCTCGATGACGAGTTGAAAGCCGCTAAAGGACACACGCTTGGCGCCTGATCCGCACCCCGGCCCTCATCTGTTCGGAGGGGTTTTCAGGTAAGGCGTCGCATGGCACGACCTACGCAATCCTGGTACTAAGATGTTGATATGTAAGTCATTGAGGTTAGTGTCCTTCTAGTTGAAGAGTGTCGGGTTTTTGCCTATATTGGATGTCGGGTTTTTGCAAGGTCACCTGCCATGCCTCGCCGCAAGACACTGAAGGAGAAGATCGAGGAGCGGATGGCCCGCAGGGCGGGCGATGCCGTGTTCCTCACGCGCGAGTTCGCTCATCTGGGCGGCGAGGACCAGGTGCTGCGCGCGTTGCGTGGGCTCGTGCGCGAAGGCCGGCTGGTTCGCCTTGGCTACGGCGTCTACGGCCGTGCCGTCAAATCCAGGCTCTCCGGCAAGCCAATGCTCTACAGCCGAGACGGCTTCGTCGGTGCGGCGCGCGAAGCGCTGGACAAGCTCGGCGTCGAGTGGGAGCCAACCGAAGCCGAGCGGGCCTACAACGAAGGGCGATCGACGCAGGTGCCAGCGAACCCTGTCGTGCGAGTAAAGGGGCGGTTCCGTCGTCACCTCCGCTACGGCAATGCGGAGCTGATCCTTGAACGATAGGCCCACCCTTCAAGAGCTCCTGGAAGTTCAACAGCTCTTCGGTCTGCCCACGCCTGCGCTGGTCGAGAAGGATTGGCACGTCATCAGGGCGTTGGCGGCAATCGCCGCCGCCGAAACAGCACCTTTCAAGCTCGTGTTCGGTGGCGGCACCGCCTTGTGCCGTGCGCACGGCCTCATCAAGCGCATGTCCGAAGACATCGACCTGCGCGTAGTCGCGGCGGATAAGCCAAGCCGGAGAGCGCTCCGCACCTTGCGCGAGACCATCACCACGGCGCTTCAGGAGGCCGGGTTCGCATTCGATCCGGCGAACGAAGCGCAGCGCAGGACGATGTACGAAGGCAACTACACCATCTATCGTCTGCCGTATGCGCCTGCTGCCGAAGGGAAGGGAGCGTTGCGTCCTGAGATCCAGATCGAGACGGCTGTATTTCCGATGCGGCGGCCAGCGGTTGTGTGCGCCGTGAGCTCCTTCGTCGCCCAAGGATACAAGCGGCCTCCGGAGCTGGCCGCGATCGAGTGTGCATCCATCGCCGAGACGGCGGCCGAGAAGCTCGTGGCAGTGACGCGCCGCGCCGGGGCCGAGCTGGCAGGTCTCCGCCAGAAGCGCGATCCGACGCTGGTCCGCCATGTCTATGACCTTAACGTCATCCGCGAGCACTACGATGCTGCCGACGTGGCGGCGCTCGCGGCAGAAATCATGCATGCGGATGCAGAGCTACGCGGCGAGAAATTTCCGGCCTATCAGCAGGACCCGGTTGGTGAGACAGTGAAGGCGATTGAGGGGATCGCGACTGATCCCGAGTACGCCGCCAACTACGCGACGTTCTGCCGGGACATGGTCCATGGCGATGCGCCCGACTTCGGTCAGGCGGTTACCACGCTCAAGGCCATTGCGGAGCATATCGGGCGGAAAGAGACGTAGCGCAATCGGCGTCAGGCACGTACACCTGAGTCAGCGGCCGTGGCCGCGCGGCCTTGGCTCACGTCGTGCTTGGCTTGCGGAAGCTCGACGACGTTGACCATGTCCTTCCCGGCGATAATGCGCTCCAGGCGCGCACTCCAGGCGTCCAGCGCCTCGCGCTTCTCGCGGTCGAAGCTGTACTGCACGTAGACCTTGCCGGTGATGGTGCTCTTGCTGGCGCTGATGTGGTTCAGCACCAGGCTGATCGTGTACGGGTTGATGCCCATCTCCGCCATGCGCGTGGCAGCGGTTCGCCGCAGGTCGTGTATGCGAAAGTGTGACATGCCCAGCTTATGACGACCGCGAAACAGGGCAACAGTGGCAGCATGGCCCTCGATCGGTCCGTCGCTACCGTCCCGCTTGGCTCGCGCGGGGAAGAGCCATGGGCTTTCAGGCTCTCCGTCCTTCGGCTTCTGCAGCGCGAGCGCCTCTCGAATGAGCGAAACGGCGAGGGGTGACAGGGGTACGCGATGCCCTTCACTGTTCTTCACGCGCTCGCGCGGCAGCATCCAAACCGGTGCCGGGCCATCGAGGACGAGTTCGCTCTTTGCGATGCCGCACACCTCCCCGATGCGTTGCGCCGTGACCAGCGACAGTTTCATGGCGATCCGAAGGGCGGGGGTCGTTGGTAGCTGGTCGAGGTTGCGCCAGAACGTTTCGATTTCAGCTGGCGATAGCTCGCGATCGCGAACAATTTCCTTCCTGATCGGCTTCGTCATGCCGTGTGTCGGATCATTGGCAATGATGCCTTGCGCCAGTGCCCATCGCATGATGGCGCGCACGAGAGCGAAGACCGAATTCGCCCGGTGGGTCAGCCGGCGAGGAGCCTTATCTTTCTTGGCGTGACCTTTGCGACGATCAATGGCCTTGCGGACCTCGGCAAGCATCGCCGAGATCTCGCGCCGGCTGATACTGTGGACCTTCATGTCACCGATCGCAGGGTACACGTAGAGCTTGAGGATGGAACGATCGTCGCCCCTTACCTGTCCGGAGCGGTTGAACTCGGCATGCGTGGTCTGCCATTCGGCGGCGACCTCACGGAACGTCGGGGACGCCTTGCGCTCTTCTATGCCGGCGGCGGGATCAGCACCGCGGGATACCTTTGCGCGTTCCTCCTGCGCCCTGATGCGGGCTTCAGCCAGTTTGATGTCTGGATAGCGCCCGAATGTGAGGAAGCGCTTTCTGTTGTCGCTCTTCCGGCGGTATCTGAAGGCCCAGGTCTTGGCGCCCGACTTGGTGACACGCAGTTCGAGCCCCTCCTCATCAGCATCGCGAAATTCGACCCGCGATAGGGTGGTGGTGACCGTCTCCACAAAGCGTGCGTTGAGTTTCTTGACCGGCATCGCGCAGCTCCCCGAGCTGACGCGTGGTTACCACCGGGTTACCAGGGGAGCAAGGATTGAGCTGGAAAAATTCGAACACCAGTAGACAACAGAACGCCATAACTATCGGAAATACCGTGCATTCATTGCGTCCGAGAACATACGGAGAATTCCAGCGAAGTGCGTCTGAATGTTTTTCCCAAGCTGAGTGTCGAGGGTTCGATTCCCTTCGCCCGCTCCAAAATCCAAAGAAAATCAATTTGCTGCGGTGGTGGCGCGCCAAGGCTCAGCGCCGATTTGGGTTCTGGTTACCACGGGTTACCAAGCGTGCAGACCATGCTGCCGGTCTCGCCGGCTGTCCGGCAGCTGCCGGCACTCTGCCCCTTACTACCTCGCATCTGCGAGCTTGGCCTCGATCGTTTGCGGGTGTCCGCCCTCTCCTCGATCGGTGGGCCGTCGCGCCTCTCAGCGAGTGATGCCAACCAGCTCCGTGCAAACGTCGTCAACGGTTCCGACCGTATGCGGGGTCCCTGGGGGGACCACAGCCAGCAATCGCAATCTCAGGCGGCATCGCCTGCCTGCCAGAGCAAGCGCAGGCCGAGAAGACCAAGGAACGCTGCCGTCGCGCGATCGATCCAGTGCTTGGCCATGAGATAGAAGCGGCGCACCGGCGATGACCCAAAAAACAGAGAAACGAGGCTGTACCATACGATCTCATTCATAGCGACCATCGCGATGAGCGCCGTAATCATCCAACCGGACACTTCGTTGGGCAGGATGGCTACGAAGATTGAGCCGAAGAAGACGACAACCTTCGGATTGGAAACCTGGGTCAGAAATCCGCGCAGCAGCGGATTATGCCCATTTTCATTGTTCGCCCGTTCATTTATCTCAACCGCGTCGTCTGCATGCTGGAGGATCTTAAGGGCAACCCAAAGGAGAAATAGGGCACCCGCCACCTTCATGCCGACGAACAGCCAGGGAAACTGACGGAACAGGAAGTTGAGCCCAAAAAGAGCAGCGGCCGACCACAGGATTGTCCCTGCGCCGAGACCCAATGCGATCTTGATTCCGTCGGCGCGCGAATGCGCAACGGCGGTGCGCGCCGTAATGAGAAAGCTCGGCCCCGGGCTCATCACAGCCAGCAAATGAACGAAACCTATCGTCGCGAGGGTTACGATGTTCGCTACCACCTGAGACCCCCACAGAGGATGCGGAGCAATCGCACTTCCGCCTTGCCGAACCCGAGGGCACCCGAGGTGATAGCATGGCCGATCGAGCTTGAGGCCAGCGAAGCGGTCAGTTCTGCGTTCAAGGCAAGCCCAATATTACTCATGGTGCCTTCCCGCTGACTCCTATCGATGCGTTGATCCCCGACGTTTTTGAACGGCATCATTTTGTTTAGCTATCAACGAAGCGCATCAAGAGTCGAGCCTCAGCAGGGACTATCTAGCTCCTGCTTGATTTCGGACGCTTGGGCAGGACGGAACCAGTTCTTGGGAAATGCGGCACTGGTGTGCTCTGAGGGTCACGATTCGATTTGGCGCGCACGGGAGGCCGACCAAAGGAGAACTGGCACTTGCCGCCAATGAGATACGTGCCGTGGTCGATGTTCCCCCTACGCGCCGGTGTTTCGAGAGGACAACACATCCTAGACCCTCGCGGTGACCAAGCTGTGCCAGTACGGCAATGGGCTGATCTGATCGATACGGAAGCCAGCCCGCTCCAGCAGCAGCACGTACTCGCTTCGGGTCGCGTTCGCGCCCGTGGCCGAGCAGGCTCGCCATCCGCATATCGACGTCCCAGCCCAGGTGAGGAGATCCCTCTTCAGGAAGGACGGTGTCCAGGCACAGCAGACTGGCTGGCCTCTCCGGCGCGCACCTAACGCTCGGCACCGACTGCATGGATTTGTCCCTTTTGCTTGTATTGGGAATGCCATCAGCTGCGGCCGTTGATTAAGGAGGGATGCAAGTGCAGGCGAAGTCCGATCAGTTTTTCCGCTCCACCGCGTGATCTGGCGACGGAGCAGCGCCCACGGCCTTCTCGGTCTCATCACGTAGGCATGCGCCCAAGAGGCCACAGGTCCCCAAAGGAATGGCAAGGGACACCTCGAAGCCATCCACGGTTACCAAGGTAAGGATGAGGCAATCGTGCTCCTCCTCGGTGGCCTCGATAGACCAGTCGCCGACGCGAAAGACGTAGCGGGCGTTTTCTAGCCCCGTTCGCCTCCTGAGCGCCCGCGCCAACAAGTGCGGCAACGTCATGACGAGCGATTCCGCCTGATCGAAGGGGAGTTGCACCGATGCGGTCTCGCCGGAGCTATCCAGGAACCCAAGCTCCACGACCTCGCCGTCACTCACTCTGCAGGTCGTCAGCTTGCTACCGCAAATCTTCATGTGCTCATCCCTAGAAACCGGTGTACCGAGTCGCGACGGGCCGCACCGAAGCATCTCCCACGTTCACTGTTGTACTCGCTGCATGGGAAGGTGCTTGGGCAGAACGGAAACGCTTTTGGGAAAAGCGGCCATCCCAAAACGGCGCGATGTGCGGATCGTCGGAGCAGCCCTCTGGTTAGCGGCGTGAGGTGGTAAGCGTCGATCGCTGCGATGCTTGGCTTTGAGGATCGTTTCAGAGCGACTACGACATTCAATCCGATACGCTGACCAGCTTCTGCTTTGCACTCGTTCCCGCACCCGCGATTTGATCGACCGTCTTGATCGTGAGCATTTTGACAGCCGCATTGGCCCGGTCGAGCTCGGTCTCGATGGCCTGCCGCGCCGACCGCAATACTTCTTCCACGGGAGCTGGTTCGCGAAGCACGAGCCGCACCAGGAGCCCGTCGTTCTGCGGACTCACCTGGAATTGCCGAACCTCGGGTATGCGCAGAAGCGGGCCTTCCAGCTGGACGGCGTGCATGCTGATCCTGCCCCCATCGCGCGCAGGGAGGCTCAGAAGGTCCTCGCGCCTGCCCTCGATCGACGCTAGGCGGAGATGCGGCCGTCCACATGGGCAGAGCCCGTCCGCGACCGTGACTAGGTCGGAGAGCTCGTAGCGGATCAAGGGCAGGGTACGATTGAAGAGGTTCGTGACGAACACCTTTGCGCCAGCCACTCCGGCCGGCACGGGCCTGTTGCTTCGATCGACCACTTCGAGGACGAGCAGGTCCTCGACAAGGTGCAGGCCGGTGGCCCATGGACATTCCTGTGCAATCACGCCGGCTTCCGTTGAGCCGTAGCTGTTGAGCACCGCAGCCCCCCAAATCTCCCGACCAAGATCGCGGACATCCGGCGTGAGGGGCTCCGCCACCGAGGCGAACTTCCGCGGCGAGATTCGTAACCGTCCTGCGCTCTGCTCCTCTGCAAGGCGGCGGATGTAGGTGGGATAGGTGATCACCGCCTCCGGCTGGTAGGCATTCAGGGCCTCGACCACCTCGGCGAGTGGCATGGTCACGGCGAGGCGCGGAGTATCAGTACGTCCGGGGCGGAGCTCCGCGAACAATCGGTTCGTCACGTGAAGCGGGGTCGGGGCTCCAATGCCAAGCACGCGGGTCTCGGGTGTGAGGCCCATAGTACCCAACACGCGCTGGACGTTGGCGACGGAAATCGCCCATGCGTCTTGACTGTAGACCACGACGCCGCGCTGCCCGGTTGTGCCGCCGGTCGCAACGATGCGGTACTCGCCGTGCAGGGGCTCCCCGGCCTGGTCGCTTGCGAGGTGGCGTTCGACACCGGCCAGGCGTAATCGCTGGTCAGTGACAATCCGATCGAACTCTCCCATCAGGGTGGTCTTCGTCAGCACCGGCAGCTGCTGCAGGACGATCTCGCCGTCGCGGACATCCCCGAGGATCTCGCCGTAGTAGGGAGAGTTCGCGGCCGCGTATTGTACGATTTCGCGCAAGCGCGCCTGCTGATAGGCGAGGAGGTGCTCGCGGAGCCAGTGCTCCCGCTTGAGCATTCCGGTGCACAATGCGTCCACCTGTTGACGATTCACAGAAACGCGGTGGGAACTCTCGGCGCTCCTAACAGCGTGACTCATGGCGCATTCCTTTGTTGCAGGCGAGATCGATGGCTCTCGGCGATGCAGCCGCCAAACTCGTGACTTGTGGGGGAAGATAGGAACGGACGCAGTGGGGCGTCTTGGGCAGCGCGGAACCGAGATTTGGGAACAAGGGAACGCCTTGGTAGTTGGCGCTTGTGCGTGTTAGTGCGTGCCGGAGGACGCACCGCGCATATCGGACAATGGGAGATCAGGATGGTGCAGACGGCCGCGGATTTGGTGCATCGCCGCTTCTCGACGAAGGATTTCACGCCGAAGGAGCGCCTCCGCGCCTGCTACGAGGCTTTCGGCTCTTCCGCTGCCCGGCGCTCGTGTCGATTGTCAGATCCATCGCGCCACCTGGAGATGACGATCTGGGACCTGGAGCGAGGCACCAACTTGCCTTCGCATGCCGGTGCCTGCGTTCAACGCGTCGTGCACACCGCCGCGTACACAGCTCAACGTACGCCGGAGCTGCTGACCGACGGCAACGACGACATCTCTTTGAACATCCAGGAAACCGGTCATTGCGTTGTGTCGCAGCTTGGCCGGCAAGTGGCCGTACAAGCGGGTGGCGGCTTTTGCACGTCCAACGCGGATGTCAGCACGGTCTATTTTCCGGGAGCTGCGCGCTTTACCAGTATCGGGCTGCCGCGCAAGCTGATGATGGCCATGGTTCCTGGAATCGAGGACGCGCTTGCGCGCCCCCTTCCGTCAGATGTCGGCGCCCTGCGCCTCCTGGCGAGATATCTCGACGTTCTCGAAGACGAGCATGCGTTGATGCCCCGGGAGTTGCGTCGTGCCGCCGCAATACACATCCATGATCTCTGTGCTCTCGCCATCGGGGCAACGCGTGATGCCGCCGACATCGCCAAGGGACGCGGCCTGCGGGTAGCGCGGCTGCACGCCGTGAAGGGCGACATTGTGCAGAGCCTAAGCACCGGTCCCGTCTCGGCCAGCACGCTGGCGATGCGCCACCGCGTAACGCCACGTTACATTCGCAAACTGTTCGAGGGCGAGGGCACGTCGCTGTCGCGTTTCGTGCTGAACCAGCGGCTCGTGCTGGTCCACCGGTTGCTCACCGACGCGCGCTACGGCCATCGCACGATCGGCAGCCTCGCCTTTGAGGCCGGTTTCGGAGATCTGTCGACCTTCAATCGCGAGTTTCGCCGCTGCTACGGTGCGACTCCATCGGATGTGCGTGCCGCGGCAAAGGAGACTCCATAGATTGGGGTCGACTGCGTCCCCTGGGATGTTAGCCGGCGACAAAGAACTCGATCGGTGTACGGCATCGCCCAAATCGAGCCCTGGATATGGCCCCCGCGCTCCTAACAATGAGCTCGCTACGAGTGTAGTGGCGCGATCGCGTAGCTCCCCACTCAGAATGGAGCAGATCGCCGTAATGCCGAGGACTCTCATCTCGGCGTCGCTGCCGCAGTCAAGCCGCCTGCCCTCCGGTTAGCGCTGGCGCGCCCATGCGCGTCGGCACCGTCGTGCTGCGCACATTTCGGACGCAAGCGGTGGCGAGCCTGCACAACATCCAATGCATCATATCCGACAAATATCAACATGATCCGTTATCGTTGTTTCTCCCGGCGGTGTGCCTGCCATGCGTCGTTGAGACAACAGCGAATCATCTAGGCTGCCATCGCTCCGAGTCAGGGCGCCGCAGTGGCTCGAGAAACGAACGCCATATTCTTCCGTATCGCTGGAGACCGCGATGCTCCGATTCGCGCACTGGGCCTTGTTGTGGCTCTCGGCGGTAGCCATCGTCTGTGGTGCACGCACACGAGAAGCGAACGCGGGATGCACCCCGGCACCGCCGTACACAGGGGTGGGCGAGGTAGTCACCTGCAACGCCGCCACCCCGCCAAATCCGGAAGGGGCACTCAATTTCGCCGGCGGCGGCGACCGGGTGACGGTCAACAGCGGCGCCTATGGGGCCTTTACGTTCCCATCCGGAAACAACTCGCTGATCTTCGGACTGGGTGGCGGAGCACCGGTCGTTGCCGGCACAGTCGTATTCGGACCCGGCGCCGACCGGATGGAGGTTCATTCCGGCACCATCACCGGCAATATCAACCAGGGTACCGGCGTCGACACGTTCATCATGACCGGCGGTTTGGTTGGCGGAAACGTTGACCAAAGCGACCAGCTGGACACCGCGGTCATTTCAGGCGGAACCATCGTCGGCACAATGGTCAATGGTGATTTCGTCACGGTTACCGGCGGGAGAATCGGAGCCGTCGACCTCAACGTCGCCAACAACGTCTTTACGATGTCTGGCGGTGCTATTGTCGGCAAGGTCACGGCAGAGCAGAACAACGATACGTTCACCCTTACGGGCGGCAGCATCGGTGGCGTGGTCGATCTGGGCAGCGGCACCGACGCGTTCACCTGGAGCGGCGGGGGCACCATCGCCGGAGCGATCACTCTCGGAGCGGGCAACGACACCGCGATCCTTCGCAATCTGACGGCTGCCAATCTCATCATCCCGCTGATGGACGGCAGCTCCGGCACCGACCAGCTCACGTTCGACAATGTCGTTACGGCTGGGGTTAGTCGGTTCGTGAACTGGGAGACGATCGGCCTCACCAACGGAACCCAGCTGACACTCGACGCCAATCTCATACTCGGCGACAGCGGCACTGGCACCGGCACGCTCTCGATCGACGCCCGCAGCACCTTGTTTGCCGGCGGCGGGGTGAACCCGTCGATCCTGCCATTCACGGCCGGGAGTCTCGTCACCGTCACCAACGCCGGCCTGATCGATCTGACCAACGGGGGCTCGGGGGCTACGGACACTCTCACCATCGCCGGCAAATACGTCGGTGCCGGCGGCCGGCTCGCGCTGCAGACGGTGCTCGGCGCTGACAATTCGCCGTCCGACAAGCTGGTGATCTCGGGCGCCGGCGCCACCGCCGGCGGCTCGACCAGCATTGCCATCACCAATGTCGGCGGAAGCGGCGCGCTGACGGTCGTCGACGGCATTCAGGTGGTGCAGGCGGCCGACGGCGCCACGACGCAAGGAGGGGCCTTCAGCCTGGCTGGACCGGTGGCGGCCGGCCCGTTCGAGTACCTGCTGTTCAAGGGCGGGGTGACGGCGGGATCGCAGGACAACTGGTACCTGCGCTCGACCCTGCCACCGACTTCGCCGGTCGTCCCGCCGCCCACGCCGGCCCCTGGAACGCCGCCGCTGCCGCCTCCGCCCGAACCGGGCGCCGCACCCGTTCCATTGTTCCGGCCGGAGGTGGCGGTGCACGCCGCGGTCCCCGGGCTTGCGCGCGCCGTGGGACTGGCAACGCTCGGCACCTACCATGAGCGTATGGGCGTGGAGAACCCAACGCCCGGCTGGCGTTCCTGGGGCCGCCTGCTCGGCCAGCACTCGGACCTCGGCTTCTCCGGAACCGTGCGTCCCGACTTCAACGGTACCATCGGCGGGTTCCAGGCGGGCAGCGATGTGTGGACCTTCGCCAGTGCCGGCCACCGCGACCACTTCGGCCTTTACGGCGCTTTTGCGCAAGCCTTCGGCGACGTGCGCGGCTTCGTCATCGGGCTCGAAGGCGCGCCCGCAGGTCGAGTGAGCCTCGATGGTACGAGTCTGGGTGGCTACTGGACGCACATCGGGCCAACCGGCTGGTATCTCGATACAGTGCTGCAGGGGACCTGGCTCGACGGCAATCCGCGCTCCCACCGCGGCATCGGGGCGGATGCCTCGGGAGAA
>Ga0209382_10007855_pt1 | contig 13506 bp, 14 predicted proteins | sample SoiMetdeltSBSDD5_FD_187599 | JGI IMG/M metagenome (GOLD analysis project Ga0209382, IMG submission 187599) | Bulk soil microbial communities from a Populus tree surrounding site in Tennessee, USA - Soil MetaG P. deltoides SBSDD5 (SPAdes) (version 2) | ecosystem: Environmental > Terrestrial >... | reverse complement strand
AATGTCGCGTCGCGTGACGACGGGCAGCCGGGCGATGACCGTCAGATCGTTGGTCACGCCGTAGGCATAGATGAGAGTCGGCGCCAGGATGGCGTCGAGGCTGTGGGCGTGGATGTGCTTGCCGGCATAAGCCTTGAGCTCGGCATCGCTGAAGGGTCTGATCTTGATCATCTCGAAGACGACCGCAGCGGCGCTGTGGCCCTGCTCCAGCGTGCTGGCCCAGATCGTGGCGATAGGGCCGGCGCCGCCCGTCGAGCCGGCGCCCGAGGGATGATGGGCAAAGGCGGGTGGAGCGAGGATGAGCGCGGCCAAGCCCGCGCAACTTGCATATCTGCGAAACATGAATGATCTCCGCGGAGAAGCGAACCTGCGCCCGCACGCCTGGGCGCGCACAATCGTCGAGTCGCTCAGGCAAATAAAGGTGGAGCGCGGCTGCGGACGCCGCCGAGGCTCACGTGCACGGCGGGCGAGCGCAATTGCAGTCGCGTCGGCCTGGCCGCCGGCAAAAGCGAGAAGGCAATGGCAGTTAGAATGATGGTGACGGCGAGCACGAACTGCGCAACCGTCACGCAGGCCGGGCAATGGTTGGCCGGCGTATGTCCGCCCGAGCCGCCGTGGCCAGGCGTCGCCTGGGCGCCGTCGGCCGTGCAGATGACGAGCGGACCCAGAACATCGTCGACCAGAGATGCGGCCATCGATGGCACGAGCGACGGCGCGGCCAGCACGTTGCTCAGAAGAGCAAGGATGGCAATCCACCCCGGAATGCGCTTGTGTCGTCGAACCGCAAGCATGGCGGCGAGGCTAGGCGCCGTGCGCGTGCCGGTCAATCGCCTTCACTTGCCGCGCGGGTCGGGATTGCGCCAGGGTGCACACTCTCTGGCGCCACCTCCATGGCAGCGGTCTGGTGGATCTTCAGTACCGGCTACCGGCTCCAGGCCTGAGACTTCGGAGAAGAGCCGACCTCAGCCTTTTGAGAAGAACTCGATGCTGTCAAAGCTCAGGGCATTGCTTTCGAGTATGGCCTTTGGCGCTTCGACGGTAGAGGAAAGACTGTAGGGCAAAATCACAACATGCATCTTTGACGGGTCCACTTGTCCGGCGGCCATCAGCGCATCTGTGACGTCAAAGGTGTCTGAGGCCTTTCTGGCCGCCTGCGCGCTACCTCCATGTCCACTATGGCCTCCCGAGCCTACCTGAGCTGCTGGGTGACCATCGTGCCGAAACAGCGCGATTGACCCCAAGAAACTCCGATCGGTGCGCTTCGGTTTTGCTCTTGAGTCTGTTACGAGATGAACGTCAAATCCCGTCGCATTGACCGCGTTTAGGTTGACTCCGTTGATACGCATGAGAATGCGTTTCTTCGAAGAGGCACTCAGCGGCGCAGATCTTATTCCTGCGACGGGGGCCTGGAGCTTATCTGCCGCAGGGGCAACGGCAAAGCGCTCGGGCAAGAGCCCAGATACACGAGAGGGTGCATCGATTTTCGCAATGAACATTGATGTTGGGGCTCCAGGAGGTGGGGGCGGCGACGGCGGGATCGGGTCCGGCAGCACAAGAGGGGTCTTTGTGAGGTCCTCGTACTTGAAGGAAATCCCGAGAGCACGATAATCAAAGTACTCCTTGCGAGCCCGGTTCACCTCCTTCGGCTTTAGCACTCCGTTCTCCAGTACGACATCAAAGAAGACCCACGGCGTGTCATCAAACCAGTCTTGCGGCGGGAATCGGCCCCACTCCTTGCCGACCATACAAGACCATTCTGCCCAAAGCCGGTCCATGTTGGAGTGGTGAATGCAGAAAATAGGATCGAAACCTGCCGTCGGTGGCGACGCCATGCCGCCAGCGATGGGGTCCTGGGGGATCGGATTGCTTGGATCTTGTGGATTAGGCAGTGGTGGTCGAGGGATCAATCCCCCAACAAGGCGGTGAATGGGATCGTGCGGAAAACTTTCTAGTCGGCCTCGCGTGAACACATCCTCATCGTCAATAGCACCGCCAAGCCCCTCGCGTTCCGTCAAGCCAAAGAACAGCTTCGAATCCCTGGCGGGGGACCAATCGACCGCTTCTGGGGTTAGCTGAGAATACGGCAGATTATTGCCCGACCAGTGTTCCCAACTTGTAAAGTAGACATTGCGCTCCGCATGAAACAGCGGGTTCGAGTCGTTACCGTCGAGTGGCTCGTCGAGCTTCCTAATCCCAAACTCTCTTGGGAATCTATAGTTTTCGGGCTTGGAGTAATCCCAATACGGAAGTGCAAACCTTGGCTCACCCGTGTGCGCACGGAGAATCCGCTCGAAGTAGTGAGTGTAGGCGCGGTGCCACGGGAGGAAATTTGCAGAGGCTTGACCGAAGTGCGGACATTGGTTCCAGTATTTCTTCTGATCAACAGCGATCAGATTGGGATCCTTAGCCGCTTCGTTTTGGATCAACCCTACCGTGACGCCATGAATAGAGGCCTGAAAGAACCAGCTCAGCGGATCGGAGGGCTTGCGATCCTTCATCGCTCGCACACCGCGCCGCAGCGCCTTCATCAGGTCGACATCTTTGACAAATTCATCGAGCGGCAGTCTCGCCGGGATTTTATCCTTCGTGAGATCTTGAGCGGTTGCGGAGCTGCTTAGGACGCCAACCAGCGCCGAGCCCGCAAATTTGAGTGATTCGCGTCGTGTAATAAGCATAGAGCTACCACCAAGCTGAGTAATGACGCTTTGCAGGCTAACTTAGTAAGCTCCTCTGATCAAGCTTCATAAGGTGATCGCAAATGGTAGGCAGGGTGCGAGCCTACTGGGCCCTGGTGGGAGCGCTGACGCGGGCGTAAGTATCCTGGAGCGCGGCTGGGAGGTCGCGTCCTTTGGCTACCTCCTCGGCATGACGATGAGCTCGCCCACCATCGAGGGACGGTGGTGGCTGCACACGATGGCAAATGTGCCGGGCTTGTCGGCCTTGAGCTCCAGCCGGATGACGTGGCCGCGCTTCAAGACCAGCGTCTTGTCGTAGCCGACGATGGTGGTCGGGTGCTCGGCGCCGTTGATGCCGATGAACTCGAGCGTCACCTCGTCCCCTTCCGTGACGATGATCTGGCTCGGTTGCCAAACGTAGGCCGATACCTCCCACCGCCCCGTCTGGTCGGGCTTCTTGATGACGTAGCCGCCCCCTTCCGGCAGCGCTGCGGCGGGAAAAGGCTCCTTATCCGAGGTGGTCCCACCCTTGGGCTCCACCGCCGCGATCGTGAAGAATCGCTGCCCCGCCGCCGCCGGAGCCGCCGCGCCGACCAGGCAAGCGCAAATGAGCGAAACACCCAGCATGCGCGATCCGTGCAACTCCCGATACATCATCCCACCCTCCGCCCGGTTATGGCCTCCCGGCCCCAGCGTGCCACGTTAATGCAAATGCAAATGACTAGCAATTGCCTAATGGCGGCGGCGTGATGGGACTTGGAACAATTCCGGTTGCGAGCCGTTAGCCGGGTCGAAGGGCACGAGCCTCAGAGGCGGTAATCACAGCGGAAAGGCTATTGTCATGTTCGACGGATCGTTGATTCGGCAGCATATGGAAGTGGTCGGATCGGACGGCCGGCACGTCGGGACGGTCGATCGGATCGAGGGCCGGCGCATCAAGCTGACCAAATCCGACCCCGCAGCGGGCGGGCAACACCATTACATCAGTCTCGCAGTCGTGGAGCGGATCACCGCCGACGCCGTTCGCCTGACGCACACGGCCGACGAGACGCGCAAGACCTGGCAATAGCACTGCGAACGTCCCGCTGCGCCTGACCTGCGGCCGGCGCTGATCCCCGGCCGCAACCGTTGAGCTGCATACCTATCCCGAACAACCCATTTTGCCGTGGACGGCGGCCGAGTTCGACAGGCCACCTCGCGACGGCTAGGCTCACGGCAGCCGGCGCGTGGGGACACAGGTGAGCGAGAACCGACAGGCGGCAAGAAAGGGCATGCGACCGGGGCGGGAGCCCTTCGCCGAGCTTTGCCGCAAGGTCGTGCTGCTGATCACCGAGGACTGGTTCGCGCTCTCGCATTTTCGGCCGCTCATCGGCCTGCTGCAGGAGATCGCCCACGAGGTCGTCGTCGTCACCCGCTCTTCCGGTCGGCTCGGTGAGATCGAGGCGCTCGGCGCGCGCGTCATCGACTTCGATTATCGCCGGTCCTCGAGCAATCCGGCGCGCGAGGCCGCCTCGGCCTGGGCGCTCGCCCGCATTCTCGAGGCGGAGACACCCGATGTCGTGCATCTGGTGGCCATGAAGCCCGTTGTCCTGGGTGGTCTCGCCCTCAAGCTGGTCCCCTGCCGCCATGTGGTCGTGCACATGACCGGGCTCGGGCTGCTCGGGTTCGGCAGGGGTGCGCTGCTGCGGCTTTACCGCGCCGGCACGCTCCGCCTGCTGGCGTCGATGCTGCGTCGGCCCGGCTCGTATCTGCTGGTCGAGAACGAGGACGATCTGGCGCTGCTGCGCGAGCGCGGCGTCGATCCCGGCGCCCGTTTTGCCATCCTGGGTGGGGCAGGCGTCGACCCGCAAGCATTTCCGGCCTTGCCGCCGCCCGGCAACGACGCTGCGATCGCCGCCTTCGTCGGCCGCATGATCCGGCCCAAGGGCATCGACGTGCTGATGCAGGCCTACGAGAAGCTCGAGCAGCGCGGCGTCCCGCTTCAACTCGAGCTGTACGGCGCCGCCGATGCCGAAAACCCGGAGGCCATCCCCGCCGAGGTCTTGACAGCATGGTGCACCGAGCGCGGCGCGCGCTGGCTCGGCCAGGTGAGCGACGTGCGCCGGGTGTGGCAGCGCGCCGACATCTTTGTGCTGCCGGCGCGCAGTCGCGAGGGCATGCCGCGAGCCTTGCTGGAGGCGGCCGCCTGCGCGCGACCGCTGGTGGTCACCGACGTGCCCGGCTGCCGGCATTTCGTGCGCGAGGGCGTGGAGGGCTTCATCGTTGCGCCGGAGAACGCGGAGGCGCTGGCAGACGCCTTGGAGCGCCTGGCCCGCGATCCCGAGTTGCGCCTGCGCATGGGCGAGGCGGCGCGCTTGCGGCTGCTGCAGGGCTTCACCGAGGCGCATGTCAAGCAGTCGTTGCGCGCGGCCTATACATCCATGTTCGGCAAGGCGCAGGACTCATGACGCGCGCGCGCCCGCCAGCCTTTGCAGATGGCCGAGCAGCGCCGCGACGACCGCAATCGCCCCGGCAAGCGCCGGCACGGGGTAAGCGGTCGACGCCAAGGCCAGCGCAGCAAGCGTGACGTTGGCGGCGCCCACCCGCCAGACCACACCGGTGGGCGTAGTGCCCCCGAGCACCGCGCGCTGATAGAAGTGCTCGCGGTGCGCCTGCCACGGTTTCTCCCCGCGCAGCCCACGCTTGATCAATGTGAAGGTCGCATCGGCGACGAAATAGAGCGGCAAGATCAGCGCGGCGATCCAATAGCCGCTCGCGGCCAAGTCCAGCATCAGCCAGCCGAGCAGAAAGCCCAACGGGACCGAGCCGGCGTCGCCCATGAATACTTTCGCCGGATGCCAGTTCCAGAACAGATAGCCGGCGACCGACGCAGCCACGATCAGCGCGAGAGGCCAGAGCGGACCTTCGCGGCCGGCGACGGTGGCTATCAGCAGATAGCCGAGCGCCACAGCGATGGCCTCGCTTCCCGCCAACCCGTCGATGCCATCCATGAAATTGAAGAGATTGATGAACCACAGCCAGGCAAGGCCTGCGACCAGGCGCTCCAAGGCAACGGGAAGGACGGGGAACACGCGCGCCTCCGGCGCCAGCGAAGCGAGGCACACCGCCACCGCCACAGCCTGGGCGGCGATCCGGAGGGCAGGAGAAAGAGAGCGGCGATCGTCGATCCACGACAGGATACCGAGCCCGGCAAAGCTGACGAGCAGCAGCAGATGCGTCTTGCTCAACGTGCCTTGCCACAGCGGCCAAAGGATCAGCGCGGTGGTGACGATGGCAACGCCACCCCCCACCGGCACGGGCACATGGTGCATGCTGCGCTCGTTGGGGGACTCCACGCGGCGAGATGCAGTCATCGCCCGCGTATAGAGCCCGACCAGCGCCCAGCTGAGGGCTGCAGCCACCACGGCCAGGAGGCAGGCGGACAGGAGGGGGTGCATGCTGGCTGCTCAGGCCGGGCGGTGGGTTTCGCGGAAGCGTTCGATCGCCGGCCATGCGCAGCTGGCGATCAGCTCGGCGAGGGTGTGAACCGTCATACCCTCGACGGGAACCCGGCTTCGGCGACCGAGATCGATGTGCTGCGGCTCGCGTACGCCAACGGCCACCTCCATCTCGTGGGGGCGGCCGTCGATGTGCATGCGCGCCACGTCGTCGCCGTATACCTGCACCGACAACGTCATGCGGTAGCGGCGCAGCTCAGCCTCCCAGGCGGCAGGGGCGAGCGGAATGAGATGGGCGCCGGCCGGCGCCAGCGCGCCATTGGCAGCCTGGAGCGCGGCCACGACAAGGCCATCGATGCCTCTCCAATCCTGCTCGCCGGCCTTTTCGCCGTCCGGCTGGCGACGCGCGGCATGGCTCACCGCCGGCTTGAGGCACTGGGCCAAGAGATCGCTGGCCCGGGCCGCGGTGAGGCCCTTGGCCGCCACGTCGGCCGTGGCATTGATCTCCACCTGGTCCTCCTTGTGCGCCTTGACGCTGGCGTGCAGGCGGCCGTCGGGGGAGAGCTCGAGCCGCACCCAGGCCACGCTGTCTCGGTCCAGCAGCAGACGCCGGTAGGCGCCATAGCCCCGGTTCTTGTAGCTCCAAGAGGGCTCACCGGTTGCGGAGATGGACAGCTGCACAGGTGCCAGCACGGTGTTGACCTTGTCGACGCCGGCGACCAGCACCGGTTGCAGGCTGGCCCACTCCTGCTCGAGTGGGAGGTGTACAGGCGGGCGCGATGCGGCGCCGACGCGGGCTGCGATCGGGGGCGGGCTCACCTCGCCGGGGTTGGCAGCCGCCCCTGACGCCTCCTTCCTTGCCGCAGGCAGTGAGGCGGCGGGGGGCATGGGTGCGTGGGAGTCGTGGGAGATTGTGATCTCGACGTCGGGATCGGGGGCCGCGTTGGCCTGCGCATCGCGCTTGGACACGAAGGCACTTTGCCGCTTGGCGCGGGCGTCGCGCCAGATGATGCTGATGCCGGCCCCGATCAAGATGCCGCTGATGAGGAGAATGACGGCAGTCGTCATCTCATGCGAGCCCCGCCACCGACGCGAGCGATCGACGAGGGGAAGACGTGGGTGCTACTTGCCTTGCCACTCCTCCTTTACCTCCATGCATCTCGTCTGAATGAAATCGTTGATGTCGTCGACAAGCACGCCTTGCAGCACGCCGAAGGAGTTGTCCGCGGCCGTGGCCGACCACAATGCCGTCTTGGCCAGCCGAGGCGCCTCTATGTTGCCCCAGTTCAGTTTCGCCTTCACCGCCTTTCCTTGCTTGAAGGTGACTTTGGGATGGATCTGCAGCTTGACCTCGTACTTTTCTTTTTCCCCCTCCAGCTCGCAGCGCAGGTCGTGCTTGTCGAATTGAGCCTCGAACTCGGGCTCGCTCATGCTCTTGATGAGGGTGGCCCGATCGAGCCTCAGATCGCCCATGCAGCGGGCGTTGCCCCAGGGCCAAGCGATCTTGCCCCGCTCCATGATCTTGGTCAGGACCTCCTTGCGCCAGGTCTTCTGCACGTTGCAGGTGACGTCGCCCGTAGCGGGCTTGTGGTTATGCAGGGTGGAGCAAATCGCGCGCGCGCAGGCCCTGCGGGTCTCGCGCTCCTTCCTCTCCTCCTCGGTTTCGGACGCGCTAGCCGCCGCGGCCTTGGTCTCCTGGGCCGGCACGTGGGCTGGCATGGCGACGATCGCAAGCGCAGCCAGCGCCGCCGATTGCAAGTGTGCCAAGGCTTTGGCCATGCTCCCTCTCGCGCGCCGCAGAAACGATGCGGTTCTCGCCCACCATGTGACCGGAAATATGACACGAATGCTCAGCGGTTCCACCATACGAGCCCGAGCCCCGAAAGAAGCAGCAGCAGAAGCACGATGCGGTCGAAGCGGCGGTCGTCGAGGTGGCGATAGAGCAGCGATCCCAGGCGCGCGCCGATCATCGTCCCAGGCAGCGCCACGGCCAGCGCCCATACGAAGCGCAGATCGATCAATCCGCGAGCAAGACTGACGAGCAGCATGGCGGACAGGACCGTCGTGTTGAACACCTGGAAGACGCTGCGCCGCTCCCCCTTGGGCCAACCTTTCAGGGCGGCCCAGACCGTCGGCAAGACGCCGGAGAGACCCGCAAGTCCACCCAGGATGCCGCTCGCCAGGCCGATTCCCGCCTCCGTGCCGCGTCCACCCGGTGCCAGGCGCACTCGCCCGGCGGCAAGGAGCATGAACGTGCAGTAGAGAACGATCAGACAGCCCACTGTCAGCTTGAACGTAGCGAGGCTGATCCAAGGCAGGATCCAGACGCCGATCGGAACGCCCAGCAGGCCGGCGATCAGCAGCGGCGCCAGGCGGCGCCAGTCGATGGCTGTCCGGGTGGCGGGCAGCGACGCAAAGTGCCCGGCGACAGAGGCCGCGGATACAAGCTGGGCCGCGACCAGCGGTTCGACGGTCTGCAGCCAGAGCGGCAAGGCGGTCAGGCCCGTCCCGAAGCCCGTGAGGCCAGTGACAAAGCCGCCCACCAACGCGCCGGCCAGGATAAAGGCCAGCGCGCTCCACTCCCCGTAAATTGAACTCATCTCCCCGTCCGGGCGTCGTGGTTTTCTTGAAGTTGCGCCACTGAACACCATATTCTATTGCGGAACAACAACCAGCGCCCGTCGAGGGGCTGGGGCGGCCGGAGGCCGGGGCCGGGTCCGATCGCCAAGGGTGTCAGAAGCCGCTTCGAGGAGGGCTCTGAGCAATGACGCGCATGTCGCTACTGTCGAGCCCCTTGCTCCTGGGTTTCGAGGAGATGGAGCGGCTGGTCGACCGCATCGGCAAGGGCGGCGACGCCTACCCTCCCTACAACATCGAGCGCATCGCCGCCAATGCTGCGGTCAACGGCGGCGCGGCCCCGGAACCGGTGGACCGCCTGCGCATTACCCTTGCGGTTGCCGGCTTCAGACGCGACCAGCTGGAGATCACCCTCGAGGACAACCAGCTGATCATCCGTGGGCGCCAAGAGGACGACAAGGCGCGCGAGTTCATCCACCGCGGCATTGCCGCACGCCAGTTCAGCCGCTCGTTCGTGCTGGCCGACGGCATCGAGGTGAAGTCGGCGGATCTCAGCGACGGCCTCCTGTGCATCGATCTCGTCCGGCGCGAGCCCGATCGCCTCGTGCGCAAGATCGAGATCGGTGCGAGCAGGGTCTGAGTTCTTCCCGCCACAGCGGCTAGGGCCGAATCGCAGGAAGATAGGAGCAGGATAGCCGATGGGGGGATGCGCCGACAGGCGCATCGTCCCGACAAGAGGGGCCGCGTGACGGCCCCCGAAGAGAGAGAGGAGTGAGCGTCGTGGAAAGCAAGAGCAATGCCAAGGCTCCGAAGAGTCGCAAGGCCAAGACCGTCGTGCTGCCGGTGATGAGCATGAGCGATTTCGCCAAGCTCGGCGGCGGCAAGGTCGCCTACATCAGGGTGATGACCGCCGACGAGGCCAAGGAGATGTTCCCGGCCGTCGAAGGCATACCGACCGGCATCAGCCTCTATGCTCTCCATGCTGCCGACGGCACGCCGATTGCGCTGACCGACAGCCGCCAGTCCGCGCTCGGCCACGCCATGGGCGACGAATTGGAGATCGCCAGCGTGCATTGAGGCGTGCGCAGGGCGACGCGATCAGCATAGCCATTTTCACAGGTTCGACGATGTCGAAGAGACGCCCGGCTCCAAGGCCGGGCGTTTCGCATTGGCGGTTTGCCGGTGCTCCGGGCCGTACTATCGTGAGGGCCAAAGCAAGGGGCGTCGGATGCATTCGCAGATGTTGGATCGATTGGCTATCCGCGAGGTCGTCGAGAACTGGGTGGTGTGGCGCGATGCCGGCGATTGGGAGCGGTTTCGCACGGTCTGGCACGCCGACGGGCGCATGATGGCAACCTGGTTTCAGGGGTCGGCTGAGGAGTTCATCGCGGTGAGCCGCGCCGGCTTCGACAAAGGCGTGAGCATCCTGCACTTCCTCGGCGGCCACTCCGCCGACATCGCCGGCGACCGCGCCGTGTCGCAGACGAAGATGACGATCTCGCAGCGCGCCAGGGTGCACGACGTGCTGGTCGACGTCGTCTGCACCGGTCGCTTCTACGACTTCTTCGAGAAGCGCGCCGGCCGCTGGGGCATCGTGCTGCGCCAACCGATCTACGAGAAGGACCGTATGGATTCGGTCGACCCCGCAGCCCGCCCGACACTCGATCCGGCCCTGCTCGGCCGCTTTCCCGAGGGCTATCGCCACCTCGCCTACCTGCAGACGCAGATCGGCTACCAGGTCAAGACCGACATGCCCGGGCTCAAAGGGCCGGAAGTGGAGGCGCTCTACGCCCGCGGCCGGGCGTGGCTCGAGGGCAAGCCGCTCTAACGCACAGCGCATCTCAGCGCTACAATGTGCCGTTCGATCGCAATGGGGAGACACCGCAGCCATGGCCGCCATCGCCCTTCTCGACGACTATCAGAACGTAGCCTTGCGCATGGCCGACTGGTCGCGCCTGCAGCGGGACCACCGCCTGGTCGTGTTCAACGAGCGCCTGCCCGACGTGGAGGCGTGCGCCCGCGCGCTCGCCGACTTCGACGTGATCGGCATCATGCGCGAGCGCACCCCGTTTCCGCGCGCGCTCTTCGAGCGGCTGCCCAAGTTGCGCATGCTCATCACGACCGGCAAGCGCAACGCCTCGATCGATCTTGCTGCCGCCAAGGACCAGGACGTGGTCGTGTGCGGCACGGGCGGCGGCGGCCTGGCAACGGCGGAGCTGGCGGTCGGGCTGATGCTGGCGCTGGCCCGTCACCTGCGCGAGGAGTTCCAGACCATGCGCCCGGGCGGCGGCTGGCAGCCGACGGTCGGCATCGGCCTCGAGGGGCGCACGCTCGGCATCATCGGCCTCGGCAACCTCGGCACCAGGGTCGGCAGGATCGGTGCCGCCATCGGCATGAAGGTGATCGCCTGGAGCGAGAACCTCAACCCCGAGCGCGCCAAGGAGCACGGCGCGGAGCGCGTCGACAAGGACGAGCTGTTCCGCCGCTCCGACGTCATCAGCATCCACTCGGTGCTGTCGCCGCGCACCCGCGGGCTGGTCGGCGCGCGCGAGCTTGCCCTCATGAAGCCGACGGCGCTGCTGATCAATACCTCGCGCGGGCCGATCGTCGAGGAGGCGGCGATCCTGGCGGCGCTGAGGGAGCAGCGCATCGCCGGCTACGGCGCCGACACGTTCGACGTCGAGCCGATGCCGTCCGACCACCCCCTGCGCGCCGAGCCGCGCGCATTGCTCACCCCGCACCTCGGGTACGTGACGGAGGAAACCTATCGCACCTTCTACGCCGGCATGGTCGCGGGGATAGAGGCGTGGTTTGCGGGCAAGCCGGTTGGCGTGATCACCTAAGGCTGCTTTACGAGAGGCGAACGGCTTTAAGCCCGTCAGTTCGAGAACGCCAATGCTCACCCTCTATTTCGCGCCTGGCTCCAGCTCCATGGCGCCGCACATTGCCCTGCACGAGATCGGGGCTCCGTTCGAAGCCAAGGCGCTGTCATTCGCCAAGAATGAGCACCGAGCCTCGGCCTATCTGGCGCTCAATCCCGAGGGCAAGGTGCCGACACTGCTGGTCGAAGGCCGCCCGCTCACCGAGGTGGCCGCCATCCTGTTCTATCTCGCCAGGCGCTTTCCAGCCGCAGGCTTGCTGCCGGCCGACGATATCGAGGCGGAAGGCCAGGCAATCTCCTGGATGTCTTTCCTCGCCGCCACGATCCATCCTGCCCGCCGACAAGGCATCGACGCCGCGCGTACGATGTTCGCATTGGCCGACACGCGGCTCGGCCACCGGCCATGGGCGATCGGCACCTACTCGATCGCCGACATTCACCTGTTCCGCTTGTATTGGCGCTTTTTCAACTCGCTGCATCCTGCACCCGAGGAATTTCCCAATCTCGACGCCCACTACCGGCGCATGATGGCCCGGCCCGCCGTGCGCAAAACGTGCGAGATCGAAGCGAGCATCGGCTACGAGTTGCCCGCGTAGGGCAGTTGAGAGTCTCGGGACGCAGGGGTCCGAGGTCTCAAACCGGGACCGCCTTGACGGTGATGGTCTGCGGCGCGTCCGCCATGCCCTTCGGCGCCGCCTTTGCGGCCCGCTCCTTGGCCCGCTTCGTCACCGTCTCGACGAAGGTGGTGGCGCGATCCACCACCACGTGGCGCTGCCGGTCGATGGTGACGACGTGGTAGCAGTCGTCGAGCACCACCATGTCGACGAGACCTCGCAGGTGGCGCTGCAGGTACCAGGCATTGTTGAGGTCGGCGTAGTCGTCCTCGCGCGGATGCACGATCAGCGTCGGCTGGTGGATGTTCCTGAGCTCCTCCCTGGTCACCTGGGCGAGCCAGCGGTGCTCGAGCACGGCGCCGCCGGGCGTGGCGGGGATGCCCGCGGTCGAGCTGTCACCGCTGAACAGAGCCTGACGAACGAACTCGCGCACGCGGTCGTCCTTGATGCCGTGCGGCTCGATGTCCGGGAAGGTGAAGAGGTTGGCGATCCTCTTCATGGACACGAGATTGAAGAAGCGCACGTACCAGGGGATGATCCAGCCGTTGAGCCAGAAGACGGGGGCAAACAGCGCCGCGCCGTGCACGTCCTTGGGATGGCGGGCAGCGAGCAGCAGCGCCAGCACGGCACCCGTCGACAGGCCGCTGACGATGACGGTGTCGCAGGCCTTGCGGATCTCGAACAGGGCCTGCTCGGCGCTCGCGTACCAGTCCTGCCAGGTGGTGGCCTTGATGTCGTCCTCGGTGCCGCAATGGCCGGCCAGCTGCGGGCAATAGGCGGTATAGCCGGCGCGCGCCATGCCGTTGGCCACGTAGCGCATCTCGGCCGGAGTGCCGCCGAGACCATGGATCAACAGCACACCCACCCGGTTGCCGCGGATGAAGTAGCTGTAGTCCTTCTGAACTGCCATGCCCGCCTCGTGTTCCCGCTCGATCTTCGATCCGACACTAGGGCGATCGCACACGCGGCGCTATTGCTCACGAGACCGCAGCGTAAGGGTCAAACAATTGCCGGCTTGGTGGTGCCGCGGCCGCCCAAAACTCTTGGGCGATCAGGCACCTACGCCGTGCTCCATGGAGCGACGAGCGCAGCCGTGCCCGCTCCCGGCCGTCCGCTCGGGCCGCATTGGTCGAACCGCGGACAGCTGGCAGCGCAGCCCGCTCGCGCCTGCCCACAGGGCCCAAAGCGCGTCTGTGCCGGCGCGCCAGCGAGAGCTTGCATCGGTACGACATCCGCATGGCGACTTGCGCCCCGGTTGCCACTATCCGTTTCGATTGCCTGCATCGCCGCCTCGTCTTGCGCTCGAAGTGTCGGAGGCAAGA
>Ga0209382_10007854_pt1 | contig 13506 bp, 11 predicted proteins | sample SoiMetdeltSBSDD5_FD_187599 | JGI IMG/M metagenome (GOLD analysis project Ga0209382, IMG submission 187599) | Bulk soil microbial communities from a Populus tree surrounding site in Tennessee, USA - Soil MetaG P. deltoides SBSDD5 (SPAdes) (version 2) | ecosystem: Environmental > Terrestrial >... | reverse complement strand
AAGGGACGCGAGCAAAAGAAGTACGGCATGATCTATATTGGTAACAACTGGCAGCGCTGGTCGCAGATGCGCTCTCTGCTCCAGCAGATCGAGCCGATCCAGCAGAGCATCGGACCGATCTGCCTCGCCGGTTGGGCCTGGGATTACCGACCCGATTGGGCCGTCGAACTTGGGATTCAAGGCATCGATACTGATCCCGCGATGCTGCAGTGCATGGGGGTGGAGGTGCGCGGCAACATCGCGTTCGACCAGGTCATCGGGGTAATAAACCAGGCGCGGTTCTGTCCGGTGATCCAGCGTCCGCTGTTCAATCACCTCGGTTTCGTGACAAACCGCACCTTTGAGACATTTTGCTCAGACACGATCCCGCTGCTGATACTGCCGCATCAGATGATCGAATCGATTTACGGTCCGGCGGCGCGCCTGCTGGCGGTGGGTGAGGATGTGGCCAGCCAGATCCAGGACATCATGCGCTGCCCCGACGTATACTGGGACGCGGTCCTGAAGACCCGGACCTATCTTGCGAATCGTCATGCGTTCCAGCGGCGTTTCCAAGAGCTGTCAGCCATCTTGAAGCAGTTGTATCACACGCACCAGGAGAGGGGGTATGCGGATCTTGTTTGTGATGGACCAGCGGGTTGACCGCGGCAGCATTCAAGCCATCTCCAATTATGTGCGCGCCGGCGATGAAGCAGGATATCATATTGCGCTTTATGGGCGCACCGATCCACGATTTCCCACCGTGCGCTTCTCCACGGATATTGGTGTGTTCGACTATGTTGTCTTCCTCGTGGAATCGTGGCGGCACTGGATGAGTGCACTACGGATGCCGCGCATACTCGCGGAAGTGCCACGGAGTCGACGGGCGATTGTCGATGCCGACGGCATGTACAACCAGATCGTCTGCACCGAGAGCTACGACCGCAATCATCCGTACGAACACATCCGGCAAGAGTGGTTCGCGCATTATCGGCTCGTCGCCGACAAGATTTTTCAGCCCACATTTGCTCCGCGAGAGCCCGGCGTGCGCAAGGTGTTGTTCTATGGCTACGATCCGGCGCAGCAGATCCCTCTGGAAGCTGCGCTGGCGAAGACTTACGACATCTTGTGCGTCGGGCATAACTGGTGGCGATGGCGTCAGATCAGCCATGAGCTGTTGCCGGCTATCGAGCAGGTCCGTCCGCAGCTTGGGGAGATCGGGTTCATCGGGTCGTGGTGGGACACGATTCCTGCCGGCGCTGCTGAACTTGGTGTAGAGTCGGCCTTTGGCACCGACCCGCAGTGGCTGCGGCGATTGCGCATCCAGCTCCAGCCGTCCGTGCCGTACACTGAAGTCGTCAGGGTCATGAGTACCGGCCGGCTGAACATCATGACCCAGCGGCCGCTCTTTCGCGAGCTAAAGATTTTAACCTCCAAATTCTTCGAGATTTTCTCCGCCGATACCACACCGATGGTCATGCTCGATGCGGATCACGCGGCAATGGTCTATGGCCCAGCCGGCCGCGAGTTGGCGCTGTGCAACGGCATTGCTGAGAAGCTGGTTGACGTGCTGAATCGGCCAAAGAAATACAGGGAGCTGGTGGAAGAAGTGCGCCAGCATCTGTTGGCGCACCATACCTATCGGAGCCGTGTGCAGGAGCTGGTGGCTGCGCTGCGTGCATGAGCTGAGGCTTGGAATGGGATTGGGTTTGGGGCTATGAGGTTGATACTCGTGTATTGGGCGATGGAGGATCAGGGGAGCGGCCTGGTGCTACAGGGCTACACGGAAGCTGCGCGCACGCTCGGACACGAGGTATCAGTTTACGGGCGCTGGATACCGGGTAAGGCCAATCCCGTGATTCCTCTGAATTACTCAGTGGATATCGATTCCGTCGACGCGGTGGTTTTCATTTTTGAGTGGACGACGCAGTTGAAGCCCGGTGATCAGCTCGATATGGTGCGGCTGGTGAGCAAAGTGCCGCGTCATCGCCGTGTTATTATCGATGGGGACGGCAACTACAACGACGTCATCCGCATCGCCGATGACTACAATCACCCTGATGCGGCCGCATGTCGCCGCTGGATCGATGCGTGCGACAGCGTTTCCGACAAAATCTGCCAGCCAACACTGCACCCGCTGCGACCAAACGTGATTCCATTTCTCTTTTATGCTTACAACCCCGCGTGGGAAAAGCCACTGGACATGGAACGGTGTGAATTCGACATGATGTATGTCGGGCACAGCAAGTTCCGCTGGCAACCTATGATGCGGGTGCTCAAAGGGGCTGAGGCAGTGCGTGAGCAGCTCGGGCGTATCGGGTTGGTCGGCTACGGTTGGGATTCGCTGCCACATTGGGCTAAGTCAATGCAGTTGGAGAAGGCATATTTTTCCGATGCTGGTAAGCTCCAGAGGCTGGGTATTGAAGCACTGCCACCGGTTCGCTTTGAATACGTCATCGACTGGATGAGCAAGGCGCGGTTCAACCCCGTCCTGCTCCGCTCGCTGTTTGCCCACTTGCGGTTTGTCACGCCCCGGCTCTTCGAGACCGTCGCCGCCAACACTATTCCGCTGTTTGTGCTTGATCCGCTGCATGTATGCGAAATTTATGGCGAGCAAGGGCTAGAGCTGATCCTGCCCGAAGAGAACCCGCAGGAGAAGATTCTGGACATTGTGCACCATCCCGAACATTACCGCGACGTAGTGATGGGTATCCGGCGGCATTTGGCTGAGAAGCATTCGCATGCGGCACGTTTGCGCAGGTTGATTGAGATCATCCAGAGCTGAGAGGCACGCTCGGGAGACTTTGGCTTATGCGAATTATGTTCGTGTACTTCATCGCCGAAGACGTAGGCAGCGCGCAGGACGTGTATAACTATATGCGCGCGGCCGAAGAGCTGGGGCACGAAGTAGTACTGTACGGTCGCCCTGGCGTGCTGCCATCATTCAAGTTCTCTCTTGATATCGAGTCCGCCGATGCCGTTTTCTTCATCTTCGAATGGACGACCCAGTTGCGGTTCGGCGATCAGCTCGACTGGGTACGGCTGGCGAGCAAGGTGCCCAGGCATAAGCGCTTCGTGATTGATTGCGATGGCGCCTACAACGAGGTGATCAATATCGAAGGTGACTTGAACCATCGCGATACGGCTGCAAGTCGCAAGTGGATGGATATCTGCGACAGCCTGGCCGACAAAATCTACCAGCCAACGCTTCAGCCGGTGCAGCCGAACGTGCGTTCGTTTTTCTTTCACGCGTATGACCCCGCGTGGGGACGGCCACTGGATTTCCACGGCAAGGAGTATGGCATGACCTACGTCGGTCACGCCAAGTTCCGCTATTTCCCAATGCTGCGCGTGCTACGGGCTATTGAACCGATACGCGAACGCTTCGGAAGAATTGCGGTCGTTGGACATGGATGGGATTCGATGCCACCCTGGGCAAGCTGGATGAAGATCGAGGACTATTTCTATACAGATCAAACCTATCTAAAGAAAATGGGCGTGGAATATGTCCAGCCAGTGTCCTTCGAGCAGGTCATTGACTGGATGAGCAAGGGCATCTTGAGCCCGGTGATTTACCGGCCGCTATTCAGTCACCTGCGTTTCGTCACTTGCCGTACCTTCGAAACACCAGCGGCCAACACCATTCCGCTGTTCGGCCTGGATGCTGGCTATGTGCGGGAAATCTACGGGGACGAAGCGATCGCGCTGGTGCTACCGCAGGACATCGCCGCTGCTGAGCAGAAAGTCGCCGATATCGTCGAGTGCCCGGAGCACTACGCCAGGATTCTCATGGGCATCCGCCAGTACCTGGCGGAGAAACATTCGTTCAAGGTGCGTCTGCGGGAAATGGTTGAGATTATCAAAGGATAAGATCGTGCGTCAGATAGTGTTCCCATTCGGCTTGATGGAGGTAGCCTGATGCGACTGATGTTCGTGTATTGGCGCATCGGCAATGCTGGCAGCGCGCAGGATATCCTCCAATATTCCCGCGTGGCGCGCTCGCTGGGGCATGAGGTCGTCATGTACGCCCCCGAAGAGCCCGGCTCGCCTTTCGAGTGTTCGCTCGATCTGGAATCAGCCGACGCGGTTATCTTCGTCTTCGAGTGGAATCTCTACCTCTTGCCCGGCGGAGATAAGAAGAAAGGCAGCATTTATCGCGATGGCTTAATGGGCATCGGGCACCTCAACGTCGCCAAGCTCTTTAGCCGGGTGCCGCGCCAGAACCGTGTGATCCTAGATTGCGACGGGATGTACAATGATCCGATCCAGGTCGACGGCGATTTCAATCACGTCGATGCCGACGCCAGCCGTCGCCGCATCGAACTTTGTGACAGCTTGTCTGACAAGATCTTCCAGCCGACGTATTGCCCGCTGCGTCCGAACGTCCGCTCGTTCCTTTTCCACGCCTATGACCCGGCATGGGAAAGACCTCTGGAGTTCAACCACAAAGATTACGGGATGATTTACGTCGGCAACAACTGGTTTCGGTGGAAGGAGTTGCGTCGTGTGCTACGGGCTATTGAGCCGATCCGCGAGCAGCTCGGCCGCGCGGCGCTGGTCGGGCAGGACTGGGCTGCAATGCCCTGGTGGGTACAGTCACCGCTGCGCGAGCAAGCCTATTTCACCGATCCTGACTACCTTCGGCGGCTCGATATCGAGCTGTGCGAACCGATCACCGTCGACCGAGTCATCTCCACAATGGGCACTGCGATATTCAATCCGGTGCTGATTCGTCCGCTGTTCCATCACCTCAATTTGGTGACCTGCCGCACCTTCGAAACGCCTGCCGCCAACACGATCCCGCTATTCACCCAGGATACCGAATATATCAGGGCCATCTATGGGGAGCGCGCTGTAGATCTGGTGCTGCGTGACGGCGATGCAGCGTCGGCGCAGATCCTCGATATCTTATGCCGGCCGGAAGCCTACGCCCAGATCGTGTGCGATATCCGGCAGCACCTGGCTGAAAAACACTCTTACGCCGTGCGCCTGCAGGAGCTGGTGCGCATCGTAGCTGAATGAGAAAGGCAACGTCCGATGCGGTTCATGTTCGTCCACCACGTGCTTGAAGATCGCGGCAGCGCTCAAGACATGTTCCACTACGTGCGCGTCGCAAAGGCGCTCGGGCACGAGGTGGTGCTCTTCGGCGCGCCAGGGAGGCCGTCGGCGTTCAACTATACGACGGATGTATCATCCGTAGACGCCACCATCTTTATCTTCGAATTCACGACCGAACTACAATATGGAGACCTGTTGACCTGGACCCGACTCCTCTCGCGCATCCCTCGCTCGCGCCGCGTGGTGATTGATTGTGACGGGAAGTACAATGACACGATCCATGTGCCCGGCGACATCAACCACGCCGACGCTGAGCGGAGTCGTGCATGGCTGGAAATTTGTGACAGCATCTCGGACATCATCCTCCAGCCGACCTATCGTCCGCTGCGTCCAAACGTCAAGCCGTTTTTCTTTCATGCTTATGACCCGTCCTGGGAAGTACCGCTCGATTTCGACAGCAAGGAGTTCGGGATGATCTATGTCGGCAACAATTGGTTTCGCTGGCGCGGCATTGAACGTGTGCTCCGCACGGTCGAGCCGGTAATCCAGCGTGTCGGCCGGATGGCTCTGGTCGGCAACGGCTGGGACCGCCCCGCGCCGTGGGCCAAGCCGGTTCTGCCAGAAGATGCCTATCGTCATGATCCTGCCTACCTGCGGCGGCTTGGGGTTGAGGTCATTCCTCCGATCCGCTTCGACGAGGTGATCGGCTGGATGAGCCGGGGCTTATTCAGTCCGGTCATTTATCGGCCGCTATTTGATCATCTCAATCTGGTCACGTGCCGGACTTTCGAAACGCCCGCCGCCAACACGATTCCGCTGTTCTGTCAGAAAGGCGACTTTGTGGCGGACGTATACGGCCCCGCAGGGCTGGAGCTCGTTCTGCCAGAATATCGCCCGGAGGACAAGATCACAGACCTGTTCGAGCGGCGGCAACATTATCTCCAGGTCGTGCGCGAGCTTCGCCATGTCCTTGCCCAGCGCTATTCCTACGCCGCCCGGATCAAGGAATTACTCGAGGTGCTCGGAGACTGATGGATGAGTCTGAACAATGAGATCCAGATGCGGATGTCCTACGGAGTCAACCAGGCCGATGCCTGTCAGGCGTTTGCGCTGGGCGAATCTGCCGAGCGTATCCAGCAGAACCTGCGCGAGATCGATTCGCGAATCATTCGCTTATTCCTCTATGACAAGGGCGCGCCCGACCCGGTGACGCAGTGGTCGATCTTCGCTTCCTATGTACAGGCGGTACTGCATATCGGGGCTAAGCCCATGATCACGTTCACCAAGATGCACAAGCCGGTGAATGATCTTGAGGCCGTTGATGAGTTCGCCAAGCGCTGCGGTGACGTCGTACATCGCTGCATCGAGCAGTGGGGCGGCGATGTTGTCCGCGAATGGTACTGGTGTGTCTGGAATGAACCGAATAATGAATGGATCAGTGGTCCAGTCACCTTCGCGCAATACCGTCACGTCTATGAGCAGATCGCCGACCACTGCCTGCGCTGGCTCAAGCCATACCTGCAAGGCCGCAGGCCGCTCATCGGCGGTCCCGGAGTCGAGGGATTTCAACCCTTCTGGATGGACTGGGTGTGGCGATTTCTCAACGAAATCAATAACGAACTGATCGGATTCCTTGATTGGCACTGCTACGGAGACTGGCGCGAGCATGGCGAAAACAACGCGCCGGCCGACGGCGCGGCTCATCGCCGCCTGTTGATGGGGTTGATCGGCGAATACCAGAACCGCGGGCGCATGATCGGGCAGATGCTCGCGGGACGCAACATGCTCAATATCTGCGGTGAACTGAATTGCCATTCGCACTACACTGAACCGGTCCGGGCGCGTTTCAACTATTCAATCTTCGGCGCTACTTATTACATCTCCGCATTGTTGCAACTCATGCGTGCCCAAGTTGATGCCGAGATGTTCTGGGTCGGTACCGAGGAGGCCGGCGGGTATGGCATGATGAACAAGCATGGCGATCCTTGGCCTTCATTCCATGCCAAGAAACTGTGTACCCAATACATCCGCCCAGGAGACTGGATTTCCTTCCCGACTGGTCCAAGCGGTAATGGCAGCGTCGATGTCGTCGTTGCCCGCGCTCAGGACGGCAGGCGCAGCGTCCTCGTCGTGCATCAGAAGGAAGAGCCGGCAAGCTTTGGTCTTGCGAAGCTGGCTCCCGGCATCACAGGTCTGCAAACCGTGCTCAAAATCGATAGTGGCACGAACAATCAGATTACACATACGGAGCATGACGGAACAATTCGCTTTGATGGATTCGGTGTGGCAGTAGTGACCACCGAGACCGCTTCCTGCGGTCTCGGTCCTGGAGGTGAGGCTGAGCCAAGGATACAAAGAAATGCCTGAGAGGCACAACGATACGTCTCTGCACTTCTGGCGACGCATGGCGCGCGAAGTCCGGCCATATTGGGGCTCGGTCGGGCTGTCGTTCCTCACAAGTGTGCTGGCCGCTCCATTTTCACTTTTGCTGCCTTTGCCCCTGAAGATTGCCGTGGACAGTGTCATCGGAGATCGCCCGCTTCCGGGATTTTTCACGGCCTCGTTGCCTGCCAGCTTTGTAAGTTCCAGCAGTGCTATCCTACTGGTTGCCGTTGGTCTGGTGCTCGCTATCGCACTGCTCGACCAGCTTCGAGGTTTGTGTAACACGATGCTTGTCAGTTATGCCGGAGAGCAGTTGCTCCTGGGATTCCGCGCGCGGCTGTTCAGTCACGTACAGCGGCTGAGCTTCTCTTATCACGACTCCCAGGGCACAGCCGACTCGATTTACCGCATACAAAATGATACCTATGCGTTTCAGTGGATTCTGGTATACACGCTGACTCCGCTCATTGGTGCTGTGTCTACGCTCATCGGGATGATTGTCGTGATGGCCCATATGGAGTGGCGCCTCGCGCTGGTAGCGCTAGCCGTCTGTCCCGTGTTGATGCTCATCACCTCGGTTTCTTGTAATCGCCTACGTATGGGCTGGGAGGCCGCCAAGCAACTTGAAAGTGGCGCACTGTCGGTCGTGCAGGAGGCCTTAACGGGTTTGCGCGTTGTTCAGGCATTCGGACAAGAGGATCGGGAACACGGTCGATTCATCCAGCAATCGCAGCATGGCAAGATGGCTCGGTTGCAACTGGCGTTCATTCAAGGCTCGTCTAGGGCACTCTTTGCGTTGACCACCGCTGTCGGCACGGCGTTGGTGCTGCTCATTGGCGTACGCCAGGTACAGAGTGGAGACCTTTCCGTCGGCAGTCTCGTGTTGGCCATGGGATATCTGGTACAGCTCTATCCGACCGCGCAACTGATCAGCGAGACGATTACCGGCATGCAGGGTGGGCTTGCCAGTGCGGCGCGTGTTTTCGCTGTACTCGATGCGCTGCCTGACGTACTCGAACGGCCTCATGCGCGACCGCTGGGTCGCGCTATAGGCGAACTGCAATTCCGCAACGTCTCTTTTGCCTACTCTGGCGGTGAGCAACCCGTCTTGCGTGATGTCTCAATTGATGTTCCTGCGGGCATGCGCTTGGGCATCAAAGGCGTTACTGGCGCCGGTAAAACGACTTTGGTCAATCTCCTGTCTCGCTTCTATGACCCAAACCAGGGGCAAATTCTGCTCGACGGGATTGATCTTCGGGACTATAAGCTGGCAGACCTTCGCCGCCAGTTCGCGATTGTGCTGCAGGATCCCGTGCTCTTCTCGACCACTATCGCTGAAAACATCGCCTATGCCAAGCCTGATGCTACCAGCGACGAAATCATTCGGGCGGCCGAGGCAGCCCACGCACACGCATTCATCAGCCAGTTGCCTAACGGATATGAAACGCTGGTTGGCGAGAGAGGCATGCGGCTTTCCGGTGGCGAGCGCCAGCGCATTTCCTTGGCTCGTGCGTTCCTCAGGGACGCGCCGATTCTGATCCTAGACGAGCCTACCAGTTCAGTGGACGTCAAAACCGAGGCCGTGATTATGGAAGCGATGGAACACCTGATGCAGGGCAGGACATCGCTGATGATTGCGCATCGTCTGACCACGCTGCGTCACTGCGATGCAATAATGGAGCTTGCAAATGGCCGCGTCACGCTCACTCCATCTGCGATGGTAGTGTTCTACACCCATTAGAAGACTCTGCCCACGAGTCCATAGTATGGTTGGCTACCATCACCGACTGCTACCACGGAGGCCAGTAGAGCGTTATGGGTATGAGAGAGATATGTCCAGAGTGTACAACCTGACCAGGGCTGCAGCATTACTTGTATAATAGTGCCTCCCAAGCATGGGGTACAAGGGGCAATCTGTGGCATTCGCAAGTCCTTGGAAGTTGTGGAGCACGGCATGGCGCTTTTTTGCTTGACCACAGCAGGGCACGTTGATAGTCTGTTGCCTCCTTTGGCCATACGGCGGGAGCCGCCCCCCGCAGACGTGGCAGGCCACACGGTGGGGGCGCGATCGCGTGGCGATCGCAGACGAACAGCCTGTAAGGAGAGCAACGATGAAAGCACGGCAGTGGACGATGTGGCACAGGGTGTGGAGCATGATGGTGTGCGGAGGGGTGGGCCTGCTGCTTCTGGCCGGGATGGCCGGGGCACAACCATTCCCGGGCGACCTGCAGGCGTGCCAGCTCGCGCTGGAAGCGTGTGAGGCGGAGCCGATCGCCGTCTTCCCGGGTGATGGGGTGGACGGCCCGGCGTTGAGCTACACGGACAACGGGGATGGCACGATCACGGATAACAACACGCTGTTGATGTGGGAAAAGAAGGTGGCGGGGGGTGGTTTGGGTACGTGCCTGACCGATCTGCACGGCGTCGACTCGGAGTGTAGTTGGGCGGAAGCGACCGGGGCATGGATTGCTGCCATCAACGCGGCGAACTTGGGAGGGCACAACGACTGGCGCCTGCCGAACGTCAAGGAATTGCAAAGCATTGTGGACTATAGCAAGGCTTTCCCAGGTCCTACCGTTGCTTCCAGTTTCCCAGGTGTCACCGGTGCGGACGACTACTGGTCGTCTACGACCCTCGTAGGCAACTCGTTGACCGCGCGGAGTGTCAACTTCGGCGACGGCGGCGTTAACGGCGACATGAAGATCAACTCGCTACGCGTCCGCGCTGTGCGAGGTGGCCGGTGATCGATTATTTGAAGCAGAACCCTCAAAGTGCGAGGCGGGAAGGTGTTTCAGATCTGTTGATCTGCTATCCTCGATGAGCGTCTGATCGGAACAGAACCACCTGTATGATAGCGAGCCACGATGATTACCCAAGTGGAAGGTGTTGTAGATCTGTTGATTCCTCGTCAGATTGCTCCCCCAAATTCGTAGCGATTGATGAAGAGGCCCAGCACCAGATCGTGCATCGCTATACCTACTGTATCTCCTCTTTTGGCCCTGATTACATTCCGTAACGTATTGTTATTACAATCGCTTCCAAACAGCACCCTATATCGACAGGACAATGTGAGGAGGCGAAAAGATGAACCCCGTGTGGGCACAGCGGCGAGAGGCAGTATTGCGCGATTGTCTCGTCTTCCCCGACGTCTTCACCCAGATAGTGGATCGTCTGGGTGAGTTCGTCGTGCCCTATCAACACGTGCTGGAGACCGAGGCCAGCCAACGCAACCTGCACCTCTACCTCCAGGGCCTGCTGTCCCACTTACCCGGGAAGAATGCCCGAGGACATCGCGACGTTCGTCAATGTCGAGCGCCAGGTCATCCAAGACTTCATCGGCACGGTGCCCTGGGATCATCGGCCCTTGGTTGCCGTGTTAATCGGCCAAGTGGCCGCGCGGTTGGGCGAACCTGATGGCATTATCGCTTTTGATCCGAGCAGCTTCCCCAAGCGCGGGACGCATTCGGTGGGCGTGAAGCGGCAATGGTGTAGCCACCACGGCAAAGTCGACAACTGTCAGGTCGGGGTATACATGGGCTACGTGTCTCGTCACAATTATGCCTTACTCGACTTCCGCCTGTCTCTGCCCGAGGAGTGGGCACGCGACGAGCAACGACGCCAAGCATGCCACGTGCCGCCGGAGGTGCGGTATCACACGCGACAGGAGCAGGGCATAGAGATGCTCGACCTGTGGGGCGAGCAGATCCCGCACGGCTGGGTGACGGGGGACGATGAACTGGGGCGCCACACGCGGTTTCGCCGCGCGCTGCGCGAGCGTGGTGAACGCTATCTGCTGGGGGTCCCTTGCACCACCACAATACGCGACCTGGAGGCGCCATTGCCCGTGTACGCAGGGCGGGGACGTCCCCCCAAGGCTCCGTGGCAATCGGTGACGGAGTGGCGTCAAGCACTCCCTGGCGATACGTGGACCCGCTTGACGGTACGAGATGGTGAGAAAGGGCCAGTGGAGATCGAGCTGGTCAGGCGCCGGGTGCAAGACGCACTTGGAACGCAAACGCACGGGGCCACAGGAGTGGTTGGTGGTCACCCGTCGTCTCCTCACAGATGACAGTATGTTGGAGACACAGGCCTCGCGCGAGGCCTGCGAGCAGGACACCCGCTATGGCTATCGCTTGTTACCTCACCCCCACACAAACACCCGCATCAGAGCTCGAGGAGCCGTCCCTGGCGGAGTTGGCGCGCGTGATCAAAGCGGGCGGCTGCATTGAAGTCAGTTTCAAACGTGGCAAAAGTGAGGCGGGCATGGACGCATACCAGGTACGGACCTGGGAGGGCTGGCATCATCACATGGCGTTGACTTTGATTGCGGTCTGGTTCTTGATCAGTGAAACCCACCGGGGGCAGCAGTTGACGCCGGCCTTGACATTGCCGCAAGTGCGCTACGGGTTGAGCGTGCTGCTGTTGGAGGTGTTCTGGACGCCCGGCCTTGACTCTATCTGCCGTCAAGTCCAGCGGCAATTATTGCGCAACGAGTTGGCACGATACTACCATCATCGCACCCGTAAGTGCATACCACCGCGGAAGTTACGCCGGGAGATACAGTAGGTATAATCGCCCGTTAAATCGACATAGCCCTTCACGTCTAGAAACCTCCTGTCACAGTGTCCAGAAACCCGATACAGATACTCTATGCAAGAAACCCCTTTGGCTGGGCGCCCGCCGCCAGGGCTCTCGTCCAGCGGGATCAGCGCCGGGGGATGAGGAGGCCTGACGTCGCCCACGCCGTCGCACGTGCGCTTCCGCACCGCCTCTCAGAACACGGGGGTAATCTGTGTTCCCACCCAGTCGCCAAGATCGCCCTGCTCTGGGCCCACAAAGGGACCGCCCCAGATCCCGGCACACTCGTGAAAATCGCGCTGCGAGGTCCCGACCCCAAAGAGGTATGTGTCGGGACGCACCACAAAGATCAGATTCATGGCCTGTCCGTTGACATGGCCCGTCGCCGGCAGGGTCGTCCCATCCCGCAGGGTCAGGACCGCGCTGGCTCGCCCCGACGGCTCCACCCGTACCACCAGTTGCCCAACGAAGGCGAGGCCGGCACTGGGGCCCTGACGGACCCTCGCTTCAAAGCGGCCGCCACAGGCTAGAGGCTCCATCGGCGTGGGCGGGGCGGCCGGTGGTTGGCAGGCGCTGAGGAGCAGCAGGGCGGTCAGGCACAGGACGTGGACAGCGCAGCGCGCGGGAGCAGGATGCATCGTATCTCCTTCGGAACGTGAGGGTCCCCCGGCCCAGCGAGGCCTCGCTGGTAGCCGGCAGCGGCATGGCGGGCAGCATCATACTCGTGCGCCTGTGGCGTGGCAAGGGCAGGCTCCCAGGGGACGACACGCCTCGAGGACTGTCGCCAGCCCCACCCGGAGGAGCGTCCAACCTGGCCCTCCAGGAGCCACCAGCCTCATGCCGAGCACGGCATGACGGTGATAACGCCTGGAACCCCAAATTGGGGACCCTATTTGGCACTGAGGCTGGTCACAGCCACACGGGGTGACGGTGCGGCTGATGACATGCGTGTTAGGTTTGGGCCCTGTGGCGCCGCGGCGCACACACGCCCGCCTGGCTGCTGTCGTGCGCGCGCCTCAGGGCTGCGCTGTGGGGGAGGGTATCTCCCTCCCCCCGCTCCAGGCCTCTGCCGTGAGGCACACGTCAGAACCCAAACAGCGTTTCCGTTTCCCCTGTGGGGTCCAGGAGCGTATTGCTAAAGCTGACCGTGCATTCCCGGCATTCCCCGGCTTCGCACCAATAGACGCCGGTCTCATCGTGCCGTTTCTCACATCCGGTGCCTTGGTCTTTCGCGCACGCGCACGTAATGGTGCCGGCATCGACGGCTTCCAGCACCGCCGCGACATCGCGATGCACCAGGGCGGTCACGAGATAGCCATACACATCCAGCAACGCAAAGACGTATCCCTCCGGGGCGTGGAGCTTGTTCTGAATCAAGGTGGCCGGCGGGGGGGCCACCACCCCGTTCTGCGTGTGCAGAAAGGCGGTCACCGCCGTCCGCACGCTGGGAATCTCCAACAACCCGGGGACTGCTTGGGGTTGGGTCTGCGCCGTCCGGGCATTGGCAAA
>Ga0209382_10007851_pt1 | contig 13507 bp, 13 predicted proteins | sample SoiMetdeltSBSDD5_FD_187599 | JGI IMG/M metagenome (GOLD analysis project Ga0209382, IMG submission 187599) | Bulk soil microbial communities from a Populus tree surrounding site in Tennessee, USA - Soil MetaG P. deltoides SBSDD5 (SPAdes) (version 2) | ecosystem: Environmental > Terrestrial >... | reverse complement strand
CCGTCATCGCTGCCGCCGAGTGATGCGCTTCCTGGTCGATACGAACCTGCCCCCCACCGTCGCCGCTCTCATCACGTCCCTGGGGCACGATGCGCAGCATACGAGCGACGTTGGGCTTGAAAGGGCGAGGGATCGTGCTGGGGAGGGAGCCATGAGGGGCATTGTCGTCTTTGCGGCCGCGCTCGCCGTATCCTGCAGTGCAGCGGCGGCGCCGCCCAAGAAGAGCGTGGCACCGGCCGGCGAGCCGGCCATGCAGGTCTACGTGGTGCGCGGCGCGCACGCTGGCTGCGAGCCGCAGTGTCCACAATGGATCGCCGCCCAGGGGCGGATCGTTTCCGGCACGGCAGAGAAGTTCCGCAAGGTCCTGCGCGACCTCGGCGATCGCAAGCTGCCGATTTTCATCGACTCCCTGGGCGGCTCCATCGTCGAGTCGTTCGCCATCGGACGCCTCATCCGCGCCAAGGACCTCGCTGTCGCGGTCACCGGCACCACGTTCACGCCCTGTGCGCCCAAGGAGCTCGCCTGCCGCAAGAGCAAGGCCGGCGGCGAGCTGCGCGGGCTGGCGCAGCCGCACATGTCCAAGTGCGCCTCGGCTTGCGTCTTCGTCCTGGCGGGCGGCACACGCCGGCTGGTCGGGAAGGGCGCGGCCGTCGGGGTGCATCAGGGCATCAAGATCCAGCGCATGTACCTGGTGAGCAAGCAGCGCGCCAGCGACGGCTCGATCAAGACCACCAAGACCCTGGCCTGGGAGGGGAAGGGCTCGGTGGACCGCAAGACGAATGCGGACACGAGGAAATACCTGGCCGAGATGGGCATCAGCGACGTGCTGATGTCCCTGATCGAGTCGACGCCGCACGAGAGCATCCGCCGCCTGGAAGCGTGGGAGCTGCAGGCGACGCGCCTGGCCACGGAGTATCTCAACGGCGAGCAGCTGATTACCGGCACCCCGGCGCCGCCCCTGCCTCGTTCGCCAGAGCCGTGGGCCATCAAGCCCCCTGCGCCCAATCCCTCCTACGAGCTGCCGGGAACCCTGCACGACATCTGCGTTCAGCTCGGGCGGTGCAACCAGGACGGGACACCCAAGGACTCCGACATCGTCGATGTTCCAGATCTGCTGCGGCGTGACTCCAAGTAGATGGTGTCATATCAGACCCTCCGGGTCTGACACCGGGGGAGTAGGGCAATAGGGTAGTATGGTGTTGTCGGATTTTTGACCTACTGCCCTATTGCCCTAAGTCAACCCATTACGATGCCCACTGTACATCGTCGCCGTCCGTGCTATGTTTGGGCCCATGATCACGCTCCCCAAGCACAAGATGACGGCGGACGAGTTCCTCGCCTGGGCCGAAGGCCTGCCAAAGGAGGCGGGACGGTTCGAGCTGTGGGACGGCGAGGTGATCGTCAAGCGCGGGCCCTCGGGCTTCGAGAATGCGGAGCGCGCGCAGCACTGGGACCTCAAGGGCGCCATATACCGGGCCCTGCACGATGCCGTCACGCGCGCCGGCTTGCCCTGCTTCACCGTCCCGGATGGCGCCAGCGTTCGATTGGCCAACGACAGGCTGGTCGAGCCGGACGCGCTGGTCTACTGCGGTGCGAAAACCCCGCGGACGTTCCTCGAGGTGTCGAAACCCGTGATCGTCGTCGAGGTCCTCTCGCCGAGCACGCACAGGTTCGATCTCGGTGACAAGCTGCAGGGCTACTTTTCTCTGCCCAGCCTGCATCACTACCTGGTCATCGACCCCCAGCGCGAGCGGCCGGTCCATTACAAGCGGGGCGCCCGCGATGTCATCGAGCCGCACATAGTCCCCGGCCCGCGCCTTCAGCTGGACCCGCCTGGCCTCGACGTCGACCTCACCGAGGTGCTCGCAAGCTCAGCGTAGGTTGAGTCGAGCGAAACGCCGACCCCAACCACATCGCTACCCCGCCAGCACGGCGATGCGATGCATGGGATTGGCGGCGTAGCCGCCAGGGTTCCAGTTGCCGGCCGTGTGCGGCTGGGCGCGGCCCGCGGAGTCGGTGGCCCGCACCCAGACCTCGTAGTAGCCGTCGCTCGGGAGCCGCAGCGCGGCGAGCCAGCGGCGCCAGTCGAAGCGGTTGCGGGCGGCAGCGAGCACGGCCCGCTGCCAGGTTGCGCCGAAGTCCAGCGATACATCGACGCGGAGCACCTCGAGCTCGCCGGCCCAGGCGGCGCCGCGCAGCCGCAGCTCCCGCGTGCCGGCGGGCAGGCGCGTCCCGTTGGCGGGGCTCGTCACGATGCTGCGCACGGGCATCGACTCCAGGATGCGGAAGTCCCTGGCGCCGGCCGCGCTGCCGGGCATTATCGGCCGCACCGGGACCCGATGGGAGGTGCCCTGCATGCCCTCGCCGTCGTGCTCGCGGTTGCGCAGGGTGATCCTGGTGAGCCACTTGTGCGAGACCGAGCCCGGCCAGCCCGGATGGACGAGGCGCAAGGGCCCGCCATGGATATGCTGCAGCGGCCGGCCGTTCATCGCCCATACCAGGAGGCTGTACGGGCTCATGGCCTTGGCGATCGGCACGCCGCGCGACAGCGCCGGCCGCGACGGGTCGCCGGAGGCGTGCCGGTCGGCGCCGTAGTTGCCCGTGTAGACGGCGGAGGGTCTGACGCCGACCGCCGTCAACGCGGAGGCCAGCGGCAGCCCGGTCCACTCGGCGCAGCCGGTACCGCCGTTGCTCCATTGCGGGCCGTCGACCCGCGGCACGAAGAACGAGCGGCCGTTGGCGCCGGTTTCCAGCACCATGCGGTACGTCCGAGGCACGCCACGCTTCTTGAGGTCGCCCAGCGCAATCTCCAGGGGACGATTGACCTCGCCGTCGATGGTGAGCGTCCAGGCATCCGCATCGGTGGCCGGCTCCGGCATCAGCCCGCTGTTGGAGACGTAGAACCTCGAGGTCGGGGTGGTGTCGTCGTCGAGCAGATGCACGGGCGTCTCGGCCGCCAGCGGGCTCGAGCGCAGCACCACGAGGCCCGGGGTCCTTGCCGCAATGCGCAACCGCTGCGCGCCGCTCTCCGGTCCGGCGCTGCCCGCGTCTCCGGCGGTCTCCCTCCCGGGGTCCTGGGCGAAGGCGGCCGGAACGAGCCCGCCGGGCATGTGCGCGGCGAACACGATGGGGCCGCCGACAGCCGTGCTCATCGCCGCGAGCCCGGCGCCCTCCAGAAACCCCCGGCGCGAGGGTCCGGTGCGACGGCCGAAGGCCAGTGCGTCGGCGCGCTCGGGGTCGTCGGCGTAGAGCTCCGCGAGAAGCCGCTCCCGCTTGCCGTGGTCCTGGCCCATGCTGATGTGTCCCATGGCGGCGGCCACTCGAGGACGGCCGCCGGCTCGAAGCCACCCCGCTCCGTCCTCGTGCCCAATCATTATGCGGGAAGCCCGCGATCCGCTCAATGCGTGGTGCGCGTCTTTCTTCGCAGGGGTGGCACGACGGCACACGATTGACACGATGGCGTCGCATTCCCGACTATCCGGGGCCAAATCACACCCAAGGAGAAGGCGGCAGCATGGATCTGGAGCTGAAGGGCAAAGTTGCGATCGTCACCGGCGGCAGCCGCGGCATCGGTCTCGCCATCGGGCGCCTGTTCGCGGCCGAGGGCGCCAATGTCGCGCTCGTTGCACGCAACAAGCAGGCACTCGACGGCCTCGCCGCCGAGATCTCGGGCCAGGGCGGTGGCAGCGTGAAGGCCTTCGCCTGCGACACCACCGACGACAAGGCTGTCAAGGACATGGTCGCTGGCGCGATCGCGGCCTTCGGACGCGTCGACATCCTCGTCAACTGCGCCGCCAAGCCGAGCGGCCAGGCGACGCCGCCCAAGCTGGGCGAGATCACCACCGAGGAGTTCTGGGACCACATGAACACCAAGGTGATGGGCTATCTGCGCACCGCCCGCGAGGTGGCCCCGCACATGATGAAGCAGGGGTCGGGCCGTATCGTCAACGTCAGTGGGATGGGCGCCAAGCACGTGGGCACCACCATCGGCAGCATCCGCAACGTGGGGGTGGCTGCGCTCACCAAGAACCTCGCCGACGAGCTGGCCCCGCACGGCATCCAGGCGGTGTGCGTGCATCCGGGGCTCATCCGCACCGAGGCGACCCCTGGCGTGATCGCGTGGCAGGCCAAGACCCAGGGCATCAGCGAGGCCGAGGTCGAGAAGCGCATGAGCGCGCGCAGTCTCTTGAAGAAGATCGTCACCGCCGAGGAGATCGCCAACGTCGTGGTGTTCCTGGCCTCGCCGAAGGCAATCGCCATCAACGGCGACTCGATCCCCGCCGCCGGCGGCATTCCGGGGTCGATCTACTACTGACGAGGCCGTTGCGACCGGGCGTTCGCCTCTCCCCCTTGTTTCGCGGAGGAGAGGCGCTCGTCAGCGTCCGCGGGTGCCAGCGGGCTCCAGCCCGGTTACTCGAGCTCGGTGATCAGCAGCTTGGCGTTGCTGAGCCCCTGCGTGTAGGTGCCGACCCAGACATCGTAGCGTCCCGGCGCGGCGTTCGGGAAGCTCAGCTTGGCGTTGAGCCTGCGGCCGCTGTCGTCGTTGTAATACCACTGGCCGTGGGGACCATTGATGAGGAGGACGGTATCGGCCTTCGACTCGACGCGGAAGGTGAGGGTGAACGACGATAGTCCGCCGTTCCTGGTCTTGTAGTCCACGACGAAGTCCGGACGCTTCGAAACCCGGCTCGTTCCGGGCACGCTGGGGCACCGGCTGAGGTCGATGCTGCCGCCGGCCGTGACGCGGTGAACCTGGGGATCGATCCGGAAGCCTTCCCTCACCGTGAAGCGATCGCCGATGGGCCTCCCGATTTCGGGGCATCGCGCGTACGCGGCACCCACGGTGAGGCAAAGCGCAGTGAGCGCGATGGCAAATTGCTTGAGCATCTTGGAAAACATCCCTTTGCTGAAGTGCTCGAGTCAAATCGGGGAGATCGACATCTCCCGGAGCCGGTCTTGTGGTGCGGCTACGGAGTATAGTTTTGCCGTACCGCAATCCTCCTCTGGCCGGCGGTCGACAGCTACGCCGCCCCGGGCGAACCGACCGTGAACGGTTCGGCTGGGCCCGACAGCGCTCGACGGGGAGACCGTGGCGGCGATAGCGTGGCGGCTCGTTGCACCCGGGAGCGACCGATGATCCAACCCCCCACTTTGGTGTCCGCGCTATCGAGCGCGGAGCTCGAGAGGCTCCTTGCCGAGCACGTTCCCTACGGAGACCTCACCACCGAGGCCCTGGGAATCGGCGCCCGCCGCGGACGCGCCTCGTTTGCGGCAAGGTACGCCATGGTGGTTGCTGCCATCGAGGAGGCTGCCGCCCTCTTCAATCTGGCGGGTGCCGATGCCACGCTGCACGTACGGAGCGGCGACCGTGTCGAGGCTGGGGCGCGGTTGCTCGGCGCGGAAGGCTCGGCAGCGGGATTGCTGCGCGCCTGGAAGGTCGCGCAGACGCTCGTCGAGATCTGGTCGGGCGTCGCCACGGGAACGCACGCGCTCGTCTCGGCAGCGCGTGCCGTTCGGGCCGATGCCGCCGTCGCCTGCACCCGCAAGAACGTGCCCGGCACCAAGACGCTGGCGGTGGCCGCCATCAAGGCAGGCGGCGCGGTGCCGCACCGGCTCGGCCTGTAGGAGACGATCCTGCTGTTCCCCGAGCACAGGGTGTTTCTGCCCGACGCCGACCTTGCCGGCGCTGCACGCGCCCTGCGCCTGCGCGCGCCCGAGAAGCGGCTCGTCATCGAGGTGAAGTCGGTCGAGGAAGGCCAGGCTGCGGCCGTCGCCGGCTTCGACGTGATCCAGGCGGAGAAGTTCACGCCGGAGATGATCGGGCGCCTGGCATCGGCCATCGGTCCGGGGTCCCCGCGGCCGGTGATCGCGGCAGCCGGGGGCATCACCCCGGACAATGCTGCGGGCTACGCGCGGGCGGGCGCCGATGTCCTCGTCACATCGTGGCCCTACACCGCGCGTCCTGCGGACGTGGCGGTGGAGATCGTGGCCGTCGCCTGACAAGATCCGCATAGCGCCGACTTGGGTGTCAGACCCTCCGGGTCTGACACCGTGGCACTACGCCTGGCGGCAGCGGCGTGAGCCCTGAGGCTGGAAGAGCTTGACGTCACCCCCTGAGCCAACTGGCGGAACGGCGTCAGACCCGGAGGGTCTGATACCAACGAGCCAAACCTTTCACCCGTCATCCCGGACGGACCCGGATCAGGTCCAGGGGAGCCGCAGGCGAGCAGCGCTCCGATCCGGGACCTCGGCGATCTGTCGCACGACTCGCTTGACGAGGTCCCGGAGAGCCTCGCCCCGGATCAAGTCCGGGGCGAGGCTTCCGGATGACGGGTGGAAGGATGCGCTCGACGGTCCGACACCTCCGCTTCGGTCCTGGCTCCGTCTCATCCAGGCTTGCGCGTGACCTCGGTCAAGCGGCGGTCGTCCTCTTCAAGCTCGGCCAGGCGCAAGCTCGCAGGGAGGCTCGACTCGCGTCGCGAGGTCCCGGATAGTCTCGGCTGCGCCTCGACTTCCGGAATGACGGGTGCGAGGGCCGCGGCGGGTCTATTCACGATGTCAAAGAGCGCGGTGCCGGGGGCTCCGGCCCTCCGCCGCGCCTGCGGTGCCGATGCGACACCGGAGGCGATCCGGAGAACGGGCGAATTGTAACTCGCCCGGGAGTCGACCGGCGAAAATCGGCAGTGCCGATCGGTGGTCAGCGTTAAGGATCGGTAAGCGGCGCGGGCCGGTCACGCGCGCCTGCGTTGCGCCGCGCCGCGCCCCTGGGCTATGACTGCTCCGCGCCAGAAGGGACGCCGCCGCCCATGTCCCACAACACGTTCGGCCACCTGTTTCGGGTCACGACCTGGGGCGAGAGCCACGGTCCGGCGCTCGGCTGCGTCGTCGACGGCTGCCCGCCCGGCATCGAGCTGACGGCCGAGGCCATCCAGGCCTGCCTCGACCGCCGCCGGCCCGGCCAGTCGCGCTTCACCACCCAGCGCCGCGAGCCCGACACGGCGAAGCTGCTCTCCGGCGTCTTCACCGACGAGCACGGCCGGCAAGTGACCACTGGCACGCCGATTTCCATCGTCATCGACAACGTCGACCAGCGCGGCCGCGACTATGCCGACATTGCCGTCAAGTTCAGACCCGGCCACGCCGATTACACCTACTGGAAGAAGTACGGCATCCGCGACTACCGCGGCGGCGGCCGGGCCAGTGCCCGCGAGACGGCGGCGCGCGTCGCCGCGGGCGCCATTGCACGCAGGGTCGTCCCCGGGGTGAGCGTCCGTGGCGCCCTGGTCCAGATTGGCAGGCACAGGATCGACCGTACACGCTGGTCGTGGGCCGAGGTGGACAACAACCCGTTCTTCTCCCCGGACCCCGGTATCGTCGAGACCTGGGCTGCCTACCTCGACGAGGTACGCAAGGCGGGCTCCTCCATCGGCGCCGTGATCGAGGTGGTGGCGGAAGGCGTGCCGGCCGGCTGGGGTGCCCCCGTCTACGGCAAGCTCGACCAGGATCTCGCCGCCGCCATGATGAGCATCAACGCCGTCAAGGGCGTGGAGATCGGCGCCGGCATGGCCGCGGCGGAGCTGACGGGCGAGGAGAACGCCGACGAGATGCGCATGGGCAACGACGGAGAACCGCGCTTCCTCTCCAATCGCGCCGGGGGCGTCCTGGGCGGCATCTCCTCGGGCCAGCCGGTGGTGGTGCGCTTCGCCGTCAAGCCCACGTCCTCCATCCTCAGCCCGCGCCGCACCGTCGACGCGGGCGGGCACGAGACCGAGATCTCCACCAAGGGCCGCCACGACCCCTGCGTCGGCATCCGTGCGGTGCCCGTGGGCGAGGCAATGATGGCCATCGTCCTCGCCGATCATTTCCTGCGCCACCGCGCGCAAGTCGGTGTCGGACCCTCCGGGTCCGACACCGAGGCAATAGGCAATAGGCAATAGGCAATAGGCAGTAGTCGGGTCGTACTTGCTCCAACCCTCCTACTGCCTATTGCCTATTGCCTATTGCCCAGGGAGAGAAACAGCCATGCCAGCCAACCTCAACGTACAGGCGCTGCTGTTCGACGTGTTCGGCACCGTCGTCGACTGGCGCTCGAGCCTCATCGACGATCTCGGACGCTTCGGCGCCGGGAAGGGCATCGCCGTGGACTGGGCCGCCTTCGCCGACGACTGGCGCGCGCTCTACCAGCCGGCCATGGACGAGGTGCGCTCCGGCAGGCGCGCCTGGACCATCCTCGATGTCCTGCACCGCGAGAGCCTCGACAAGCTGCTCGTCAAATATGGCATCGCGGGCCTCGGCGAGGCCGACAAGGACCACATCAACCGCGTGTGGCATCGCCTGCGCCCCTGGCCCGATGCGGTGCCGGGCCTGCAGCGCCTCAAGGCCCGCTATATCATCGGCACCCTGTCGAACGGCAACGTCGGCCTGCTCACGCGCATGGCCAAGCACGCGGGCCTGCCATGGGACGTGATCCTGGGGGCGGAGACGGCGCGCGCCTACAAGCCGCTGCCGCAGGCCTATCTCGCCAGTGCCGCGCTCCTCAATCTGGAACCGCCGCAGGTCATGCTGGTGGCCGCCCACAACGGCGACCTCGCCGCCGCGGCCGCGGTGGGCCTGCGCACCGGCTTTGTGGCGCGTCCCGGCGAGCACGGTCCGCACCAGCGCCGCGACATCGAGGTGGAGCGCCCCTGGGACGTGGTGGCCCCGAGCTTCACCGCGCTGGCCGACGCCCTGGGCGCCTGAGGCTCGCTCTGCGTCGCGTCAGGGGCGCGTCAGGGGCGCTGGCCGCAGCGCCGGGGCTAGGGGCGCCGCATCGAGCCGATGATCCGCTCGAGCGATGAGCCGGTGTCCGTGACCAGGCCCTCCTTGACCGCCGCGGCGTGCCACGCCCGGTACCAGCGCTCGGCCTCGGGCACGTCGGGGGCGGCGTCGGCGGCGGGAATCTCGGCCAGCACCGTCGGATCGAAGGACCTGGCGAGCGCCCACAGGACGTCGGGCGAGCGGTCCGCGGCGAGGGCGATGAGGCGCTTGCGCGCCGCCTGGACCTGACCGCGGTTCATGAGCGTCACCGCGCCCTCCACGGCAGCCTTGGCCGAAGCACCCGTCTTTTCGGGCTGGAGCAGGGCCTTCCCGGCATCGGGCTCGGCGTTGGCCTTCGCCACCGAGGTGCTGTTCGGGCCGGCGGTCTTCACATCCTTGGCAACGGTCGTCTGCGAGGCCTCCGGACCTGCCGCCACTGTTACGCCTTGTGGCGCCAAGGTCGCGAGCTGCATCAAGCTCGGAACTGCGACGAGCCCCAGCACCATCACTCCCGTCACCACCGCAGCGACAATGCCGAGCGTGCCCCGGCGCCCGCGCCCAGCAGGCTCGCCCTCCGCAGGTGGAAGGTCTGCAGAAGGGAGGCCCTGCAGGTGATGAAGGACGGCCTTGACCTCCCTGAGCTTGGGATCGTCTCGTGCGGATGGGTCCATATCGGTCGATGGAAGCGCTTCCTGCAGTGTCTGTGCTCACCCAAAATCTGGTCGGGAAGGTGGCGGGTGGCGCGCGAAAGGTCGCCCTTGCCCTGCCAGCGTCGATTTTCATCGGATGGGAGTACCACGAGTCCTCACTTCCGCCCTACTCGGCGTTATTGTCGCTGCCGCTTTGCGCCCCGCTCTTCGTGTCGACGACGACGACGCCCCCGGCGATGCGCGCGCGGGTTGCCGCCAGCACGCGGCCACCGCACCGGTTGACGAACATTTCGGGCCGGCGTCAGACTCGCCGACGCTGGTATTGGAGCTGCTTCGTGGAGGCGGGGGTCTGACCTTGCTTGCTTTTCGGAATGCCCCCATGTTCGATTGTCGCTGCGGTTTCGACGCAGATGGTGCAGAATGCCGGGCGTGGTGCTCACCAACAGGGATGAACTGTACTCGAATTAGGTACCAACCGCTTCCGTGACAGCATTTTTCTCATCGATGGTCGCGGCGGTGGGAGTTCCTGAAGGGGGGAGGCTGTGTCAAATCCAGCGCAAGAGGGCTCGCGCTTTTTCGCCACCCGCCAGATCGGCGCAGAGCTCGAGAACCTGCGGCGCGAGCTGATTGCCTGCGGCCGCGAGCTCCAGAACGCGCGCCCGTTTCGCGGCGGGTCGTTCGTCGACGACATGCTGCGCGTTCTGGCCCGCCTGACGTGCCGGATCGCCGTCATCGGCCAGGTCAAGGCCGGAAAGAGCACGTTTATCAACGGGCTCGTGCGCATTCCGGGCCTGCTGCCCACCGACGTGAACCCTTGGACCACGGCGGTGACCCATCTGCACTTCGGCCGCACCGACGTGCCGCCCAACGTCGCGGCCGAGTTCACGTTCTTCGATTCCAACGAATGGGATCAGCTGGCGCGGGGTGGCGGCCACATCCGCGAGCTCACCCAGCGCCTGGTACCCGGCTTCGAGCCGGAGCTCCTGCAGAAGCACGTGGAGGCGATGCGCCGCCGCTCGGAGGACCGCCTGGGTGCCACCCTGCGCACGCTGCTCGGCAAGAAGCACGCGTTCCCGCAGATCACGACGGAGGTGCTCGAGAGGTACGTCTGCTCCGGACTGCCCTCCGGCGGCTCGGAGCACAAGGGTATCTATTCCGACATCGTCAAGTCGGCGGACCTTTATTTCTCCAGCAACGAGTTCGGCTTTCCCACGACCATCGTCGACACCCCCGGCACCAACGATCCCTTCCTGGTGCGCGACGAGATCACGCGTCGCGCCCTCGAGAGCGCCGACATCTACGTCGTGGTGCTGACGGCGCGCCAGGCGCTGTCGACCGCCGACGTGGCGCTGCTGCGCATCCTGCGCGGGCTGCACAAGGAGCGCATCGCGGTCTTCGTCAACCGCGTCGACGAGCTCAACGACCTGACACGCGACGTGCGGCCGATCGTGGAGCACGTGCGGGCGGGCCTCGGCCGCGAGTTTCCGACATCGGAGATCCCGGTGGTGGCAGGCAGTGCTCACTGGGCGGAGATTGCCATCAAGGGCTCGGCGCAGGAGATCGAGCGCGCGCTGACGCCGAAGGTGACCGCCTACGCCGAGATGCTGGAGCAGCAGGGGGGCGGCCAGCGCGAGCGTCGAGGGCCGGCGCAGGAGGGCGGCGAGGCCCTGCTCCAGTGCGCGGGCCTCTGGCCCCTGTGTCAGGTGCTCGCGCACCTGACGCTCGACAGCCACACGGGGCGGGTGCTGACGCAGATCTCGCGCTCGTTCTCCGAGCTCGGCCGGGTCGGGCAGAGCGCGGCGCGGCACGAGGTCGATCTCCTGGAGAGCGAGGAGAAAGGCGGCGCTGCGCTGGGCCAGCAGCAGGGCGAGATCGAGCTGCGCGCGGTCGATGCCGAGGTCAAGGAGAACGAGCGCCTCACCATCACCCTGCAGAGCCTTCTGACCGACCTGCAGAACCGCACGGACCAGTTGATCGAGACCCACTCGACGCGCATCGTCGAGGTCCTGAGAGACGTCGTGCAGGGCTTCTCCGAAGCCGAATGCGAGAACCTGCGCCACGCGCTGGCGGAGGGGCACCGCGGCCGCGTATGGCGGAGTGACGCAACGCTCCTGCGCCAGAACCTCGAGGAATACTTCGTCAAATCCTACCGCGAGGCGGAGCAGGAGATCGGCAGGCTCGAGCAGCACATCTTTCCGAAGCTGAAGCAGCTGCTCGGCCGCTACCGCCCGCAATGGGACCCCAGCGACGACTACGCCAACGAGATGGCGGCCGACCTGCCGCAGCTCACGGCCTTGAGCAAGGTGGTGGCGCTGGACCTCGGCGAGCCCTGGTGGAAGCACTGGTGGACGCGCGACCGCTCGGCGGACGGGCAGGTGGCCGAGCTCGACGCTCTGATTCGGCGCGAATTCTACCCCATCGTGGAGGAGCTTGCGGAGGGGGCACGCGAGCATCTCAAGGTGCGGCAGGCATCGACCCTGCAGGAGGCCAACATGGTCTATCTGGGCCTCGTCGAGCTTCTCAAGGAGCAGAGCCGCGCGCGGCTGGAGCGCACACGGGCATTGATCACGGGCGGCGACATGCCGATCAGCCCCGAGTTGCAGCGCGGCCGGGACGCACGCGCCGCGGAGCTGAAGACGCAGATTGCCAAGATGGAGCAGCTGGTCCAGCGTCTCGAGGCCATCGAGCAGACCTGGGCCGAGAAGATCGGGTAGCCGGAACCGACCGGGTCCCCTTGCGGGGAGGGGCTAAGCAGAATTTCCCAGCCGGACCAACATTTGAGCCGTAGTGCCGCGCGTCTGCTTTCGGCGCTTTGCTGTCGGACGCGGGGCCATTGCGCGGCAACTCTCGACCGAAGCAGGCATTGTCGGGGCGGCCAGAAACGTCCGTAGCGGGTGGTTAGCGGGCCTCTGGTTATTCGTCGCACGACAAGCGGCGCGCAGTTTGTGCTCAACCCCGCTTACGCGTAACGGCGGCTCAAGCTACTCTGAACAACCCGGGATGGAGGTCTTGTAGGATGGCGAAGCTCGTCTTCGGAATGAACCAGTCCCTGGACGGTTACGTCGACCACCTGGAAATACGGACAGGCCCCGCGCTCTTTCGTCACTGGATAGAGCACGTGCGCGGCCTGACCGGCAGTGTGTACGGTCGCCGCATGTACGAAGTCATGCGCTATTGGGACGATGACTATCTTGAGTGGAGTGCGGAACAACGCGAGTTCGCGGCGGCGTGGCGGAGCCAACCGAAGTGGGTCGTGTCGCGCTCGTTGAAGTCAGTCGGCCCCAACGCCACACTTGTCGAGGATGACATCGAGGCGGTGATACGCGGGCTGAAGGCTCGGCTCGTTGGGGAGATTGCCGTTTCCGGACCAGACCTGGCGCGAAGCCTGACCGACCTTGGTCTTATCGACGAGTATCGACTCTACTTCCACCCAGTCGTGATTGGTCGCGGCAAGCCATTCTTCGCCGGCCCCCGGCCTCCGCTCCGCCTTGTGGCCAGCGATCCGATCGGCGAGGACGCGATTAGGTTGACGTACGTTCCTGCTTAATCACGCAACTCGCCCGACGGACTGCGCCGACGCGTCAGGTCCGCTTTGGGTAGCCATAACCGACTTTGCCGTGCTTACGTTGGGCCGGCGAAGAGAGACAGCTTTAGGGGTGGGGGGACTCCCGACCTCGAATTTTGTTCGGCGCTACACAGGCGCCGATTTTCCGGTGTTCCTGATCACGGTCTTCTCGAAGGGAGAACGGTCGAGCTTGTCGAAAGCGGAGTGCAACAGTCTTCGAGCAATCACAAAGGCAATTGTTGCCGAATACAGGACCAAAGGAGCGCATCCCGCGAAGGAGGAGCGTAGATGAGCAAGAAGGCATTCGACAAGATCGCCGACGGTCTCGGAGAGGTGCTGGCGATTGCGCGTGGCGACGCTGAGCCCGCAAAGCTTCACATTCCCGCTGCGATTGACGTTATACCGTCGAGCGCATCCTTCCACCCGTCATCCCGGACGGAGCGATGCGAGCCGCAGGCGAGCAGCGCTCCGATCCGGGACCTCGGCGATCTGACGT
>Ga0209382_10007850_pt1 | contig 13508 bp, 17 predicted proteins | sample SoiMetdeltSBSDD5_FD_187599 | JGI IMG/M metagenome (GOLD analysis project Ga0209382, IMG submission 187599) | Bulk soil microbial communities from a Populus tree surrounding site in Tennessee, USA - Soil MetaG P. deltoides SBSDD5 (SPAdes) (version 2) | ecosystem: Environmental > Terrestrial >... | reverse complement strand
GCCGGAGGTTGCGAAAACGAGCTGCACCGGCAGATCGCCCAAGACTTCGTTCAGCGCGTACAGCGCCGAGCGGTCGTCGTCGACGAGGAGGATTTGAGGGCTCATGCTGGCAGGCGTCCGATAAGCGGAAGCAGCGCGTGCGGCAGCTCGCGCTTGGACACGAAGGCGAGCGCGCCGGCGTCCAGAGCGGCGGTGCGCAGCGCTTCGGAGTCGTTCACGGACATGATCACCACGGGACATTTCGGATGCCGCTTGCGCAGCGCGCGCGTCGCTTCGATGCCGTTGGGTCCGGGGAGCTCGAGGTTCATGAGGATGAGGTCGACCGGCGCGGCGTCGGTGCAGGCAAGCGCTTCGGCCATGCTGCCGGCCTCGCGCACCTTCGTGGGCGGCAGCGACATCAGCAGCCAGTCGCGCAACGCGGCACGGACCTCGGCATGGTCCTCCACGAGCAATAACGACAGCACACGGTCGATGAGCGGCACCGCGGCATCGTAAACCGCGCGATGCGCAACGGTCAGTCAGGAGCGCCGTACAGACGGGGTCAGGGTTTGCCCGACGGAGGGGATGCGGGTCCCTCATCGAGCGAGACAAGGCCCTTCTGAATCGCGAAGCGGACGAGCCCGGCGAGATCGCGGATGCCGAGCTTCTCTACGAGGCGCGCTCGATAAGTCTCTACGGTCTTTTGCGAGAGCGAAAGGCGCTCGGCGATCTGCGCGCCGGTGCGTCCTTCGGCGAGAAGCTGAAGCACCTCGCGCTCGCGCGCCGAGAGCCGCGCGAGCGGATCGTCCTGCTTCTCGTTGCTGTAGTCGTCGAGCACCACATCGGCGACGCGCGGCGAGAGGTAGCGCTGTCCCGCGTGGACCGCGCGAATCGCTTCCACAACCTCCTTTGCCGCGGAGCGCTTCACGACGTAGCCGGCGGCGCCGGCCTTGAGGGCGCGGCGCACGTACTCGCGCTGCGCATACATCGAAAGCACGATGACGCGGCAACGGGGATCGCGCTCGAGAATGGCGCGCGTCGCGTCGGCGCCGTTCAGCTCGGGCATCGAGAGGTCCATGATGATCACGTCGGGCTGCAGCTCGCGCGCCTGCTGTACGGCCACTCGGCCGTCGCCGACGCAGGCGACGACCTCGATGTCGCGCTCGGCTTCGATCAGGTGGCGCAGGCCCTCGGCCACGACCGCGTGATCGTCCGCGATCAGCACTCGAATGGCCATCAGCGCGGCACCCTGGCGACGACGCGCGTACCGCGCCCCGGCGCAGTCTCGACGTGGAGCGCGCCGCCCGCGGCCTCCGCGCGCTCGCGCATCGTCGACATGCCCAAACGTCCCTTGCGCATGGCGGCGAGGTCGAAGCCCTCGCCGTCGTCGCGCACGGCGAGGACAACGTGGCCTTCCGCTTCCTCGATTTCGATCTCCGCGTGGCGCGCGCGCGAATGCTTGAGCACGTTGTTCAGCGCCTCCTGCGTAATGCGGTAGAGAGCGAGCGCGGCCTCCAGGCGCAGCGTCTTCGCCGCCTCGGGCGCGCGCTCCGTGACGCTCACGCGAATCCCGCTGCGCCGCGAGAACTCCTCCGCGTGCCAGCCGAGCGCGGCGGCGAGGCCGTACTCGTCGAGAAGCGGCGGGCGCAGCTCGGCCATCACGCTTTCGATCGACTGCAGCGTGCTGTCGACCAGGGCCGCCGAGTCCTGCAGCCGCTGCCGCGACGCGGGCGCGAGCGTGTCATCGCGCGCGATGATGTCGAGGTTGATGTTGAGCGCCGACAGGCTCTGGCCGACGCGGTCGTGCAGCTCGCGCGCGATGCGCCGCCGCTCGGCCTCCTCGGCCTGCACGAGCTTGCGCGTGAGCGAATGCAGGTCCTGCGCCGCCTGGCGCAGCGCGGTCTCGGAATGGCGCTGCTCGGTGACATCGAGGCAGGCGCCGAACACCTTGATCGGCTTGCCGCGCTCGTTGCGCGCGACTTCGCCCTGACTGCGCAGATAACGCACCTCGCCCCCGGGGCGCACGATGCGCTCCTGCATGGTGAAGCCGCGGCCGTCCATCAGCGCTCGCGCCATCATGGCGCCGGAATTCTGGCGGTCCTCGGCATGCACGCGCTCGAGATACCCCTCGAAGCTCGGCGCGAATTCCTCGCGCGTCACGCCGTAGATGCGGTAGAGCTCGTCGGACCACGCCAGACGGCCGCTTTCCGGGTCCCACTCCCAGCAGCCCAGGCCGGCCACCTTCTGCGCCTCGGCGAGTAGCGCACGCTGGTCGCGCAGCTCCTGCTCGGTCAGGCGCCGGTCGGTGATGTCGCTCGCCACCATGCCGATCCCGGTGATCGCCCCGCTCGCATCGCGCACCGGAAATTTCCACACCGCCCGGTAGCGCGGACCGGCGGCGCCATGCGCGCGCTCCTCGAAATGCACGTTCTGCGCGCTCGTCAGCACGCGCAGGTCGTGCGCGGCGAGCGCGAGCGCCTGCGGACGCGGGAAGAGCTCGGCGTCCTTGCGGCCGATGACCTGCTCCGAGCGCAGCGCGTAGCCTTCCAGGAACTTGGCGTTCACGAAGCGGTAACGCCCCTCGCGATCCTTGAGCGACATCGCCACGGGGCTGTTGTCGGTGAACGCGGCGAGCATGGCCTGCGCCTCGTGCAGCTGCTCCTCAACGCGGCGCCGCTCGGTGAGGTCGCGCGTGATCTTGGCGAAGCCGACGAGCTCGCCGCGCTCGTCATGGATGGCATCGACCACGGCAAGCGCCCAGAAGCGGCTGCCGTCCTTCCGCAGGCGCCAGCCTTCGTCGTGGAAGCGGCCGTTGGCGCGCGCGGTTTCGAGCGCGCGCGCGGGTTTTCCCGTGGCACGATCTTCGGCGGTAAAGAAGAGCCCGAAGTGCCGGCCGAGCACCTCATGCTCGGCGTAGCCCTTGATGCGTTGCGCCCCCGCATTCCAGCTTTCGATCTCGCCGTGTGGCGTGAGCATGTAGATCGCATAGTCGGTGACGCCCTGCACCAGCAGCCGGAAACGCCGCTCGCTCTCGCGCACGCGCGCCTCGGCGGCGCGGCGCTCGGTGACGTCTTCCACCTGCGCCACGAAGCACAGCGGGCCGCCGCTGCTGTCGAGGATCGGCGCGACGCTCACGCGCGCCCACAGCACCGTGCCGTCCTTGCGCACGTAGCGCTTGTCGAAGTCGCTACGCTCGCCATCGCCGCGCAGCAGGTTCTCGAACAAGCCCTGCGCATCGGCGCGGTCGTCCGGGTGGGTGAGGTCGAGATAGGTGCGCTCGCGCAGCTCGGCCTCGCTGTACCCCATCAGGCGCAGGAAGCTCGCGTTGCCGCCGATGTAGCGGCCATTGCGATCAACCACCGAAATGCCATGCGGCGCGTGGTTGAAAACCGCCGCCAGCAACTGCTCACGCTCGCGCTCGGCGTGGCGCGCGGTCATGTCGCGCGTGACTTTCGCGAAACCGCGCAGCGCGCCGTCGGGCTCGCGCAGCGCCGTGATCACCACCTCCGCCCAGAAGCGGGCGCCGTCCTTGGTGACGCGCCAACCTTCGGCTTCGTAGCGCCCGTCGCGCATCGCGCGCGCGAGCGCGCGCTCCGGCACGCCCGCGGCCCGGTCCTCGGGCGCGTAGAACATGGAAAAATGCCGCCCGATCACCTCCCCCGCGCGGTAGCCCTTGATGCGCTCGGCGCCGGCGTTCCAGCTCGCTACGCGACCGGACTGGTCAAGGAGATAAATCGCGTAGTCGCTGACGGCGGAAACGAGCAGTCGGAACTGGTCGTCCGTGGGATCGGCGACGCGCGCGATGCGATCGGCGATTCGGGTAAGTTCCATGCGCGGCGAAGCATCATAATCCTGTTTATGCGCGGCCGTATCCTGATCATCGACGACGAGGAAGTGATGCGCGAGCTGTTGCGCCTGCATCTCACCTCGGCGGGCTACACCGTGCAGGTGGCGGTCGACGCCATCAGCGCCGGTTACGAGATGCTGCAGAACCCGCCCGATCTGATCATGTGCGACGTCGAGATGCCGCACATGAACGGCGTCCAGCTGATCTCGGCGTTGCGCGCCGACAAGACGGTGCCGGCCGTGCCGGTCATCTTCCTCACCTCGGTGGACGAGGGCGAAGTGCGCGCTGACGAGATGAGCGCCGGCTACCTGCAGAAGCCCGTCAGGCTGGAGGCGCTGCTCGCGGCCGTGCAGCGTTACCTGCCCCGGAACTGATTTCCTCGGCGCCGAGCCGAAGCTCGGTCTGCAGGTAGCGCGCAAGCCCGATGATGAGGCGCAGGCGGTCTTTCGCCAGGCGCAGCGGCAGCTCTTCCAGCGTAAGCTGCGCCTGTTCCTGGATCTGCTCGAGCTTCGCGACGAATTCGTGCTTGCGATCCATGCCTCCCGCTTTTCTACTAGCGTCCCCTAGGGCGGTCTATCGGCGCGCCCCTAAACTCGTGTAGCCGCAATGCGACAGCCGGTAAACTTTGCCATGCTCTCCGTAACGCTTGCGGACGTGCGCGCCGCCGCAGCGCGGCTTGCCGGCGCGATCGAGCACACGCCGTTCGTCCACAGCCGAACCCTGTCGCGCCTCACTGGCGCGGAAGTCTTCCTCAAGTTCGAAAACCTGCAATTCACCGCCTCGTTCAAGGAGCGCGGCGCGCTGAACAAGCTGCTTTCGCTTACGCCGGAGGAGCGAAAACGCGGCGTGATCGCGATGAGCGCCGGAAACCATGCGCAGGCCGTCGCCTACCACGCCTCGCGCCTGGGCATCCCCGCGCTCATCGTCATGCCGAAGGGCTCGCCGAACACGAAAATCCGCAACACCCAGGTCCACGGCGCAAAGGTCGTCCTGGAAGGAGAAAACCTGTTCGAAGCCGGCAAGCACGCGCGCGCGCTCGCGGCGCGCGACAACCTTGTGTTCGTCCACCCGTACGAAGACCCGTTGATCATCGCCGGTCAGGGCACCGTCGGGCTCGAGATGCTGGAGGCGGTGCCCGATCTCGATGTTCTCGTCGTGCCGGTCGGTGGCGGCGGGCTCATCTCTGGAATCGCGGTCGCCGCCAAAACGCTGAAGCCCACGCTGCGGGTCTTCGGCGTGGAAACGCGGAACTACCCTTCGATGCACCAGCGACTGAACAACCTCCCGGTCGAGTGCGGCGGCGACACGATCGCCGAAGGCATCGCGGTAAAGGACGTCGGCAACACCGCGTTCGCCATCATCCGTCAACTGGTCGACGAAGTGCTCGTCGTCAAGGAAGAGACCATCGAGCGCGCGGTCGCGGCGCTGATCGAGATCGAGAAGACGGTCGCCGAAGGCGCGGGCGCGGCTGCGCTCGCGGCTCTACTGGAAGAGCCGGCGCGCTTCGCCGGAAAACGCGTCGGCCTGCCGATCTCCGGCGGCAATATCGACAGCCGCGTGCTCGCCTCGGTGCTGATGCGCGGCCTCGTGCGCGACTCGCGCCTGGTGCGGCTGCGCGTCACGATGCCCGACGTCTCCGGCAGTCTCGCCAAGGTCGCCGCGCTCATCGCCGAAGGCGGCGGCAACATCGTCGAGGTGCAGCACCAGCGCGTGTTCGGCGCCGCGTCGGTCAAATCGCCGGAGGTAGAGTTCCTGGTCGAGACGCGCGATCGCGATCACACGCAGACGCTGATCGCGCTAATCGAGAAAGCCGGCGTCAGGGTTTTGGTTTTCTGAAGCCGTTCTTGTCGAGCTCTTCGTCGGTCACGCCAAGGCGACCTTCCTCGGCCTGATCGAGCCCGCCGCCGAGCCCGGCCTCCTGATCGGTCACGACGCGATCGGTTTTCTGATCGCGCGGCTCGGGTACTTTGCCGATGGTCTTGCGCTCGCCGGTGCCGCCGGCGTCGGTATCGGTGCTCACACCCGGGCGATCGGCGTACGAATCGGAGCTGTCGCTCGGACCGATCTTGGGTTCGGCGGGTCCCTGCCGCCGCGGTATTCCTGCCATGGCTGCCTCCTTGAAGCGCGTTATCGACAGCCGCTGCAAGCGCCGTTCCCGATTACTTCAACTTGCCGCCGATCACTTTCGACCACGCCGCGAGATTTCGGGATTGTTCGTCGATCGCGGCGGCAAACTCCGCCGGCGACCCCGGGTTGACGATCTGTCCCGTGGCGGTCATGCGCTCAGCGACCACCGGATCCGACAGATGCTTCCTTACGTCCGCGGCGATGCGCTCGCGCGCCGCATCGCCGAGCCCGCTCGAACGGGCCGCGATCAGGCCGACCAGCCCGTCGAGCTCGAGCTGCGGGAAGCCGGCTTCCGCGACCGTCGGCAGCTCGACGCCCGGCGCGCGCGTACGGTTCTGCACCGCGAGCGGGCGAATTCGGCCGGCCTGGATCTGACCGCGCACGATGACGTAGGCGGCGGAGTAGAGCTGAATGCGGCCTTCGCTGAGATCGTTCTGCGCGCTGACCGCGTCCTTGTATGTGACGCGCGTCATCTCGAGGCCCGCCGTTTTGAGATACGCGGCCATCATCATGTCGTAGACCTGCGTGACCGATGCGTAATTCAGCTTGCCCGGCTCCTCGCGCACCAGCTGCATCAGCTCCTTCAGCGTCTGCACCTTGAGCGAGGCCGGCGCCGCCAGCACGACCACGGTGTTGGAGATGCGCGCCACCGGCACCAGCTCGTTGCGGTCGTAGGGCACCTTGTCGAGCGTGTACGGATGGCCGACGAAGGAGCCCGACGGCCCATAGAGCAGCGTGTGGTCGTCTTTCGCGCCGATGACGGCGTTGATGGCGAGCACGGCGTCCGCGCCCGGGCGGTTCTCCACCACGACCGGCTGGGCCCAATCCTTCGAAAACCGCTCGGCGAGCATGCGGCCGGTGACGTCGGCGCCCGATCCGGGTCCGAGCGGCACGATGAACTTCACCGGGCGGCTCGGCCACGACTGCGCCTGCGCTGCGAGCGGCAGCACCAGCACCACGAGCAGAGCAAACCATTTTTTCATCACACGATCCTCCTCGTTCTAATTGTAGACAGAGATCTCCACGAGATTCAGATCCGGATCGCGCACGTATACCGAGCGAATGCGCCCCCGCGCCCCCGTCTTCGCGACCGGCCCTTCCAGGATGGGTATAACGTGCGCCTCGAGCTTCCGGATGACCTCCTCGAGGCTCACCGAGGCGATGAAACACAGATCGAGCGATCCGGGCACGGCGACGTGCGCGCGAGGCAGGAACTCGCGCCCCCACTCATGCAGGTTGATTTTCTGCGCGCCGAAGGAAAGCGCAAGCCGCTCCTCGGTCGGAGTGCGGAAGCGCACGAGCTCCATGCCGAGCACCTCGGTGTAGAAGCGGATGCAGGCATCCTTGTCGCGCGTCGTGAGCACGATGTGGTCGATGCGATCGATCATATGATTTTGCTTTTCCTGAGCTCGGCAATCTCCCCGGCCGAATAGCCCGCTTCGGCGAGCACGAGGTCGGTGTGCTCGCCGAGCTTCGGCGCGGGCGCGCGGATCGCGCCGGGCGTGGCGGAGAGCTTGGGCACGATGCCCGGCACCTTGAGCCGCGCGCCGTCGCCGGCGACGACATCCTGGATCATGCCGCGCGCGACGTAGTGCGGATCGGCCGCGATGTCGGCCGCGCTGTAGATGCGGCCCGCCGGGACCGCGGCCTTTTCCATCTCGCGCAGCACTTCCTCCTGCGTGCGCTGTGTGGTCCAGGCGCCGATGGCGTCGTCGATGCGCTGCATCTGCGCGGCGCGGCCGTCGTTACGCGCGAGCGCCGGATCATCGCGCAGGTCGGCACGGCCGATCGCGGTCATGAGCCGGTTGAAGAGACTGTCGGCGTTGCCGGCGATGAGAACGTACGAGCCGTCCTTGCAGGGATACAGGTTGGAGGGCGCGATGCCGGGAAGCGTGCTTCCGGAGCGCTCGCGCACGTAGCCGTCGCCGTCGTAGTCGGGAAGGAGGCTCTCCATGCAATTGAACATCGCCTCGTACAGCGCGACATCCACCACTTGCCCCTTGCCGGCGCGTAACGCCATCAGCGCGCCGATCACCGCGTGCAGCGAAGCGATGGTGTCGCCGATGGAGAGGTTCGGCCGCACCGGCGGCCGATCGGGGAAGCCGGTGACGTAGCGAAAGCCGGCCATGCCTTCGGCGATGGCCGCGAATCCCGGGCGCTCGCTATACGGACCGCTCTGACCGTAGCCCGAAATGCGCACCAGCACGAGCTTGGGGTTCTCGCGCGAGAGCGCTTCCCAGCCGAGGTTCCATTTCTCGAGCGCGCCCGGACGGAAGTTCTCGACCACGATGTGGCACGAGCGCGCCAGTCGCCGCACGATCTCCTGCCCCTCGGCGCGCCGCAGGTCGCAGGTCAGCGAGCGCTTGTTGCGCGACTGCACCTGCCACCAGAGCGATACGCCGTTTCGCATGCGGCGCCAGCGCCGCAGCGGGTCGCCTTCGCCCGGCGACTCGATCTTGATCACCTCGGCGCCGAAGTCGCCGAGCGTCTTGCCGACGAATGGGCCGGCGATCAGAGTGCCGAGCTCGAGCACGCGAATGCCGGCGAGCGGCCCGCTCATTTCTTCTTCAAGAGGCGCAGCGGGTTGTACTCGAGTACCACCTCGTCGCGCTGGTTCTTCACTTGATTGCGGAAGCGCACGAGGCCGCGCTCGCCTTTCGAGGCGAGGCGCCGCTCTGCCACCTCGCATTCGACATGAATCGTGTCGCCGACGACCGTCGGGCCCTTGATGTCGATGGTGGCGTTCAGGAACGCAAGACCCGTGTCCTGCATTGTCGGCAGGAGCAATCCTTCGGCGAAGGAGTAAACCAGCGCGCCCGGCACCAGGCGCCGGCCATCGGGCGCGGCGACGGCGAAGAGCTCCTCGGTGAGCCAGGTGAGGTTGACGAAGGCGGCGAGATCGGCCTCCTGGATGGTGCGGCGGTGCGTGCGGAAGCGAAAACCGACATCGAGCTCGTCGTAGGTGAAGCCGCGGCCGACGATTTTCACTGTGGCATTCTAGCGAACCATGACCGACTCGCTTGGCCATCGCGCGAAATTCGCGGTGCTCGCGCCGTCCACGAACACCTCGGTGCAGCCGGAGTTCGACGCCATGCGTCCGTGGGGCGTGACCAACCACCACTCGCGTCTCATCATTCCCGACGTACGCGTCAGCGACGATCGCTCCTTCATGGCGATGATGGACGCGATCCGCGGCGCGCTGTTTCCGGCGCTCGAAGCGGCGCTCACCTGCGATCCGGATTACGTGGTGCTCGGCATGTCGGCCGAAACATTCTGGGACGGTCTCAAGGGCTCCGTGCAGCTGAAAAGGAAACTGCTAAGAACCGCGAAACGCGGCGTCGCCATGGGCTCCGATTCCTGCCGGGCCGCATTGCGCGCGTACGGGCGAGGCATCCGGCGCCTTGGCGTAATCACGCCGTACATGCCGGTCGGCGACCGGCAGGTGCGGCGCTTCTTCAGCGAGTCGGGCTACGAAGTGGTCAATCTCTTGGGGCTGAAATGCCGCAGCCCGGTGCTGATCGCGCATGAGTCAAAGGAACGGCTGCGCGACGCGATCCTGCGCGTAAACCGTGGACGAGTCGATGCGATCGTGCAGGTCGGCACCAATCTCGCCATGGCCGAACTCGCCGCGACGGCCGAGTTCTGGCTCGGCAAACCGGTGATCGCCATCAATACGGCGACTTATTGGTACGCCCTGCGCGACTACGGCATTAAGGACACGATCTACGGCTGGGGATCGCTGCTAGCGGAACACTGAGCGCCGCTCGAGGCCACACACCACTCGTAGCGCCTTACTTCTTTCCTCGCGGGAGCGGCTCGCCGTCCTTGCGGTACGCCGGCGGGGCGTAAAAGTTCAGCGTGCGCAAGACGCCGCGCCCGGTGTTGCGGATCTCGTGGCGCTCTTTTTTCTCGATGAGAAGAAGGCTGCCGGCGCCGATCTTGTAGCGCTTGCCGTCCACCTTCGCTTCCCCGTTGCCGGAGAGCACGAAAAGCCACTGATCGGCGCCGCGATGCCGGTTCGTCGAATCGCCTTCGGCGTCGCCGGGCTCGAGCACCATTTCCGCCGCCTGGGAAAAGCGGTTGCCGGGGATCACGCGGAATCCCCGGCCAAACCGCAGCTTCTTGCGAAGCAACTCCGGACTACTTCGTGCCAGTGCCCGTGCCGCTGCCCGAACCGGAACCGGCGCTGGATCCGCCGCTCGTGCCGATTCCAGTGCTGGGTGAAGTCGAGCTGGTGCTGGGCGAAGTCGGGCTGGTGGTGGTCGAGCCGGACATGCCGCTGCCGCTCGCGCCTGCGCCGGCTGAGCCGGAGCGGCTGTCCTGCAGGCACTTCTCGCGCTCGGCGCCGGTCAATCCGACGCACTTGCTCGGCACATCGGTGGACGCGCCGCTCGCCGCCGAGCCGGTGGAACCGCTCGTGCCCAGGGAACCGCTCGTGCCGGTGGAACCGCTCGTGCCGCCGGCGGATGCGCCGCCGACGCTCGAGCCCGACGTGCCGCTCGCGCCGGTTGAGCCGGAGGATGAGCCGGACGACTGCGCCATCGTTACGGAAGAAAGGGCAAGAAGCGCCGCAGCCGTTGCAGCCGCTAGGGTTTTCAACATCATAATGTGCATCTCCTCGAAAAGGATTGGACGAGTTTGAAAACTGCGAGGGCGGAGCACGCAAGGCCTATGCCCGACTTCCGAGCGCGAGAATTGGTTGACCGCATCGCGTCGTGCTTCGACGGAATTGACCTCGTTGTGCGCGAGCGATTCGGCTTAGACGAAGGCGCTAAACCAAGCGCGGCCGCAACGCGCTACGGCTGTCGCCACGCGGGAACGCTTCTTGCGGCCTCCCGCTTATTCATCGAAGAGGAGCTCTCCATGGAAAGGATTGAGAAGTCGATCGAAGTCGCCTGTCCCGTGCGCACGGTCTACAACCAGTGGACGCAGTTCGAGGAATTCCCGCGCTTCATGGCGGGAGTCAAGGAAGTGAAGCAGCTCGACGATACGCACGTGCACTGGCATGCGGAGATCTGGGGCAAGGACAAGGAATGGGATGCCCAAATTACCGAGCAGGTCCCCGATCAGGTGATCTCGTGGCGCAGCGTTTCAGGCGCGGCGAACGCGGGCACGGTGCGTTTCGAACCGGTGTCGCACGACCGCACGCTGGTGCGCCTCATCATGGAATACGAACCGGAAGGCACGGTGGAGAAAGCGGGTGACGCGGTCGGCGTGTTCAGCGCGCGCGTGCAGAACACGGTCGAGGACTTCAAGAAGTTCATCGAGAACCGCGGTGCGGAAACCGGCAGCTGGCGCGGCGAGGTGCATGGCGGCCAGAAGCAGTCGGGCGGGACCTCTTCAAGCGGCGGCGGTAACCGGACCATCCGCTAGCGGGTCCGGCGTAGCTAGCGGCCGGCGGGCGCGCATCCGCCGGCCGTTTTTATTTCAGCGCGGTGCTGGCGGCGAAGTAGAGAATCAGCACCACGCCGATGAGCTCGAGATGCAGCACGCGCCGCACCGCAGGCGCTTCGGCAGGATTCGGATGGCGCCGCCAGCGCAAGAACCGAACCGTCGGATAGATGGAAAGCAGCGCGACGCCAAAGAACAAAACCAGCTTGGCGATGAAGGCGCCGCTCGAAAAATAGAACGCGGCGCCTTTCTCGAAGTAGAACACCCGCAGCAGCCCCACCACGAGGAGCACCCCGGCCGACACGCCGAGCACGAGGTCGGCAAGTGCCAGGCGGCGGGCGGTGCGCGCGCTCATGTCGTCGCGGATGACAACGAACTCGACGACGAGCGACGCGACGAGCGCAAAGCCGCCAAATGATGCAGAAAGGCGAACAAAGCGCTCACAGGAGAAATATCACGCCGAGCGCCCTCATATATAGGAAGCGGCTTTTCAGTAGGACTTAGGAAGGCCGAGGACGCGCTCGGCGATGAAGCAGAGTATGAGCTCGCGGCTCACTGGCGCGATGCGGCCGACGAACGACTCGCGCAGGTAGCGCTCGACGTGGTATTCGCGCGCATAGCCGAATCCGCCGAAGGTCATCACCGCCTGCTGGCAGGCGTCGAAGCAGGCCTCGCCGGCGAGGTACTTCGCCGCGTTTGCCTCGGCGCCGCAGGGCTTGCCGGCGTCATAGAGGGATGCGGCCTTGAAGGCCATGAGGTTCGCCGCCTCGAGCGCCATCCAGTTCGCGGCGAGCGGATGCTGGATCGACTGGTTCTGCCCGATCGGGCGGTCGAAGACGATGCGCTCCTTCGCGTATTTCGCGGCGCGCGCGACCGCGCAGCGCCCGAGCCCGACCAGCTCGGCCGCGATGAGGATGCGCTCGGGATTCATGCCGTGCAGGATGTAATCGAAGCCCTTCCCCTCCTCGCCGATGCGATCGGCTTCGGCAACGGGCAGCGCGTCGAAGAAAACCTGGTTGGAGTCGACCGCGTGGCGGCCCATCTTCTCGATCTCTCGCACCTCGACATGGCGGCGGTCGAGGTCGGTATAGAAGAGCGTAAGACCGGCCTCGGCCCGTGCGAGGAGCAGAACCTTTTCGGCGACCTGCGCGGTGGAAATCCAGACCTTCTGGCCTGAGACGAGATAATTCTCGCCGTCGCGCACCGCCTTGGTCTTGAGGTTGCGAGTGTTCAGGCCGGTGTTGGGCTCGGTGACGGCGAAGCAGGCGCGTTCTTTTCCGGCGATGAGCGGCGGCAGCATGCGCTTCTTTTGCTCTTCGGTGCCGAACACCACCACCGGGTTCAGCCCGAAGATGTTCATGTGTACCGCGGAGGCGCCGGAAAAGCCGGCGCCCGACTCGGCGATGGCCTGCATCATGATCGCGGCCTCGCTGATGCCGAGGCCGGCGCCGCCGTAAGCCTCCGGCATGGCGATACCCAGCCAGCCGTCGCGCGCGAACGCCTCGTGGAAGTCGGCGGGGAAGCCGCCCTCGCGGTCGCGCTTGGCCCAATACTCGTCGTCGAAGCGCGCGCAGAGCTTCGCGATCGCCTCGCGAATGCGCTCCTGCTCAGGACTAAGGTTGAAATCCAAGGGGAGCCACAACCGCGCTCGGCTGCTTATGACGCTCGATCGCCTTGGCGACGAAGCCCGACGCCTTCACGTCCTCGACGAACTCGCGCAGGTAGCGCGCGCCCGCTTCCTTGCCTTTTTGGCTGGCCATCGCCTGGTTGATCACCATGAATCGCCCGGGCAGCAAGCGCACGCCGCCGACGCGCCGCGCGTCGTTTTCGAGCTGCTGTTTCACGCCCGCGGCGACTTCATAGTTGTTCTTAACGAACGTGTCGACCACGGCGGCCGATGTGTCCGTGCGCACGATCTCGGCTTGTTTGAGCGCGCGCGTGAGATAAAGGTCGTAGGCGCTGTTGCGCGCAACCACGACTCGGTGGCCTTTGCGGTCGACTTCGTCGTTCGACTTGAGCGCCGAGTCGCTGCGCACGAGATAAGCGCCCTCGATCTGGACATACGGCGGAGTTTGCGCGATCTCCGCGGCGCGCGCCGGATCGAGCGCGACGAAGGCGATGTCCCACCCGCCCTGCTTGCCAGCCTCGACCACCTTGCCCGCCG
>Ga0209382_10007847_pt1 | contig 13511 bp, 10 predicted proteins | sample SoiMetdeltSBSDD5_FD_187599 | JGI IMG/M metagenome (GOLD analysis project Ga0209382, IMG submission 187599) | Bulk soil microbial communities from a Populus tree surrounding site in Tennessee, USA - Soil MetaG P. deltoides SBSDD5 (SPAdes) (version 2) | ecosystem: Environmental > Terrestrial >... | reverse complement strand
GGATACGTTCGACACCACCATCGCCTTGATCGAGCACGACATGAGCGTGGTGATGGACCTCTCCGACCGGGTCGTGGTGCTCAACTACGGCGCCAAGATCGCCGACGGAACGCCCGCCGAGGTGCAAAGCAACCAGGCGGTCATCGAGGCCTATCTCGGTGTGAGCCATTGAAGGGCAAGGGATCGGCGAAGTAGCGCATGGACTTTCTGTTTCACGTCCTGATCGAGCCTTGGATCACCATCCTGACGGCGCCGCTGTTCTTCGGCGAGGTGGTCATCGGCGGTATCCTGTCGGGCGTGATGTACTCGCTCGTCGCGCTGGGCTTCGTGCTGATCTACAAGGCGTCGGGCGTGTTCAACTTCGCGCAAGGCGTGATGGTGCTGTTCGCGGCGCTGTCGCTGGTGGGCCTGATGGAGCGCGGCGTGCCGCTGCTGCTGGCCATCGTGCTCACCGGCCTCATCATGCTGGCGTTGGCGTTTGCCATCGAGCGCATCATCCTGAGGCACATGGTCAATCAGGAGCAGATCATCCTGTTCATGGCCACCATCGGTCTCACCTTCTTTCTGGAGGGCTTCGGCGAGACGCTGTGGGGCTCCAACGTCAAGGTGCTCGATATCGGCATTCCCGATGCGCCCTTGAACGCGACGAAGGTGGCGATCACCACGCCTGTCGCCGCGACGCTGTTCGTGATCGCGGCGGCGGCCAGTGTGGCCATTCTTGTGGTCTGGCGGGCGCGCGCGGCCCGGCGGGCCATCGACGAGCTGGGCGAGTCCGCGGTGTCGGTGCTGCCAGGCCCGGCGGGGCTCGCGACCGCCGTGCTCGGGCTCGCCTTCTTCCTCGCGCGCTTTGCTTTCGGGCCCGACGCGGCCTTCATCCAAGGCAGGGCGAGCAAGACGGCGATGTTTCTGGCAAGCCTGTCATGGGCAGGGCTTGCCATGGTCTTGGGCGTCGTCCTCTTCAGTCTTGCGGCTTGGCTTGGACGACGCCAGGCACTGCGCGATGCCGGCTCTTTGGCGCCTCCGCTGCACTACGGCTGGTTCATTGCGCTCGGCATCGTCGGCACGATTGCGGCCGCTGCCGGTGTCGTGTGGGCGGTCAGGAGCGGCATCCTGATCAACACCTTCGAGCTGTTCGCGGCAGCCATGGCCGCGACCCTGGTCATCGTGCTGGCCCTGTTCTTCCAGAAGACGCGCATTGGCCGCGCGCTCAGGGCGGTCGCCGACGACCACGCCGCGGCATTATCCGTCGGCATCTCGCTGCGGGGCATCTGGGTGATCGTGTGGGCGGTTGCGGGCCTCGTTGCCCTCGCCGCCGGCATCATCTGGGGTGGAAAGAGCGGCGTGCAGTTCTCCCTTTCCCTCATCGCGCTGAAGGCCCTGCCGGTGCTGATCCTCGGCGGCTTCACCTCGGTGCCGGGCGCCATCGTCGGCGGCCTCATCATTGGCGTGGGCGAAAAGGTGGCCGAGGTCTACTGGGGGCCGGCGATCGGCGGCGCCATCGAGAACTGGTTTGCCTACATGCTGGCACTCGTGTTCCTGCTGGTGCGGCCGCAGGGCCTGTTCGGCGAGAAGATCATCGAGCGGGTGTAGGAAATAGGCAGTGGGCAGTAGGCAGTAGGCAATGGGCAGTAGGCACGTGAGACAGGTTCTATTCGCTACTGCCTACTGCCTACTGCCTATTGCCTCTTGAGAGCGAGACACGATGCTCTATCGCGAAGCCGGACAGTTCAAGACCAGCTACGCTGCCGACCAGGCGATCTTTCCGATCGCGCAGGATCGCTGGTTTGTCGCCGCCCTCCTGCTTGTCGCCTACATCGTCCCGCCGCTGTTCCTGGGCTCCTACTGGTTCAACGCCATCCTGATCCCGTTCCTGATCTTCTCGATGGCGGCGCTCGGGCTCAACATTCTCGTCGGCTACTGCGGCCAGATCTCGCTCGGCACCGGCGGCTTCATGGCGGTCGGCGCTTACGCGAGCTACAAGCTGACCACGGTGTTCTTCCCGGACTTGGGCATGGTGTTCATTTTCCTGATGTCGGGGCTGGTCGCCGCGGCCGTCGGCGTATTGTTCGGCCTGCCCAGCCTGCGCATCAAAGGCTTCTATCTGGCGGTGGCCACGCTGGCCGCGCAGTTCTTTCTCATCTGGCTCTTCAACAAGGTGGCTTGGTTCTATAACTACAACTCCAACGGCACCATCGAATCCCCGCCGCGCACCCTGCTCGGGTCCATCATGGAGCCCGGCGGCGCGCTCGAGGCGCTGAGTTTCCTCAACCCCCTCGTCACGAGCCCGCGCGCCACGCCGCAGACCAAGTATCTGTTCGCCCTCACCCTGGTGATCGTGTTCGCCCTGATCGCCAAGAACCTGGTGCGCGGCCGCATCGGCCGTTCGTGGATGGCGATCCGCGACATGGACATCGCCGCCGAGCTGATCGGCATCCGCCCGATGCAGACCAAGCTGTTGGCATTCGCCGTCAGCTCGTTCTACTGCGGGGTCGCCGGCGCCATGCTGCTCAATCTTTATCTCAACAGCGTCGAGACCCAGGCTTTCGCCATCAACGTCTCGTTCGATGTGCTGTTCATGGTCATCATCGGTGGGCTCGCCAGCATCATGGGCTCGTTCCTCGGCGCCGGCTTCATCATCCTGATGCCCATCCTCCTCACCAACTTCCTGCCCGCCATCGGTCTGCCGATCGACACGGCGACGCAGAGGCACATCGAGTTGATGCTGTTCGGAGGATTGATGATTTTCTTCCTGATCGTCGAGCCGCACGGCTTTGCGCGGCTTTGGCAGATCGGCAAGGAGAAGCTGCGTCTGTGGCCGTACCCGCACTGACGAGCTCGAGCTATGGAGGTACGCGTGGGATCGCGTCGGTTTACGTTGGTCGCGTCGCGGTGCTACGGTGTGGGCAGTGCCGCGCGAAGGCGGCCCCGTGCCTTTAGAGGCCAACAACTGAGACAACTCCAAGGGAGGTCTTGATGACCCTGAGATACCTCAAGATTGGCGCCATCGCCGCCGCTGCGCTTGCCGCGCCATGGGCGGCTCCGGGAGCGCTGGCGCAGGACGGGCTCTACATTCCGACTTTCGTCTACCGCACCGGCGCCTACGCTCCGAGCGGCATCCCGATCGCCGACGGCTTCAAGGACTACTTCACGCTGCTCAATGAACGCGACGGCGGTATCGACGGAGTAAAGGTCATCCACGAGGAGTGCGAGACCAACTACGACACCAAGGTCGGCGTGGAGTGCTACGAGCGGCTGAAGAGCAAGGGCCCGCTCATGATCAATCCCTACTCCACCGGCATCACCTACGCGCTGATCCCGAAGGCGCCGGTCGACAAGATCCCGATCCTGTCGATGGGCTACGGGCGAACCGATGCTGCGGCCGGCAACGTGCACGCCTGGGTGTTCACCACGCCGACCGGCTACTGGAGCCAGTCCACGGCCAAGATCAAGTACATCGCCTCCAAGGAGGGCGGCCTCGACAAGCTCAAGGGCAAGAAGATCACCAACATCTACCACAACAGCCCGTACGGCAAGGAGACGATCCCCGTGCTCGACGTGCTGGCCAAGAAGTACGGCTTCGAGGTCGAGCACCTGGCCGTCGATCATCCGGGCCAGGAGCAGAAGGCGACATGGCTCAAGGTGCGCCAAGCGAGCCCGGATTGGATCATCTTCCGCGGCTGGGGCGTGATGAACCAGGTCGGCGTCAAGGAAGCCGCGGCCATCGGCTTCAAGATGGACCACATCGTCGCCGTCTGGTGGTCCGGCAGCGAGGCTGACGTGCTGCCCGCCGGCGATGGCGCCAAGGGCTTCATCTCCGCCACGTTCCATGCGCCGGGCAAGAACTTCAAGATCCACGAGGACATCAGGAAGTTCGTCTATGCCAAGAACAAAGGCTCGGCGCCGCCCGACAAGGTCGGCGAGGTGCTCTACAACCGCGGCCTGGTCAACGCCATGATCACAGCCGAGGCGGTGCGCGAGGCAGTCAAGAAGCACGGGCCCAAGGTCACGGGCGAGCAGACGCGCGAGGGCATGGAGAACCTCGACTTGACGCAGGACCGGCTCGACAAGCTCGGCTTCGGCCAGATGATGAAGCCGATCAAGGTCACGTGCAGCGACCACGAGGGCAACGGCCCGGTCGTCTTCCAGCAGTGGGACGGCAAGGAGTGGAAGCTCGTCTCCGACTGGGTCGAGCCGATGCGCGACGTGGTGCGGCCGATGGTCGAGGAATCGGCGAAGAAGTTCGCCGACGAGAACAAGATCACGCCGCGGCAGTGCCCGTCGTCGTGATCGCAGGCTAGGAACCGAGGCGGCGGCCAGGGTGCCGCCGCCTCCAAATCTGTGCTTCCCATGGCCCCGCAAGACACCACCCTCGCCGCCGCCGCCCACCAGACGAAGGATGCGGCCGCGCCGATGCTGGCCCTCAACAACGTCGAGGTGATCTACGACCATGTCATCCTCGTCCTGAAGGGCGTGTCGCTGGCCGTGCCGAAAGGCGCCATCGTGGCGCTGCTGGGCGCCAACGGCGCCGGCAAGTCCACCACGCTCAAGGCCATCTCCAACCTGCTGCTGGCCGAGCGCGGCAACGTGACCAAGGGCTCCGTGGAGTTCATGGGCCAGCGCGTCGACGGGCTCTCGCCCAGCGAGCTGGTGCGCCGCGGCTGCATCCAGGTGATGGAGGGCCGCCATTGCTTCGGCCACCTCACTGTAGAGGAGAACCTGCTGACCGGCGCCTATACGCGCTCAGGGGGCAGCGGGGTGATCAAGCGCGACCTGGACATGGTCTACGGCTATTTCCCGCGCCTGAGAGAACGTCACCTCTCGCTCGCCGGCTACATCTCCGGCGGCGAGCAGCAGATGGTGGCGATCGGGCGCGCGCTGATGTCGGCGCCGAAGATGATGCTGCTCGACGAGCCGTCGATGGGGCTTGCCCCCCAGCTGGTCGAGGAGATCTTCGAGATCGTCAAGCGGCTCAACGAGGAGCAGGGCGTCTCCGTGCTGCTGGCCGAGCAGAACACCAACATGGCGCTCAAGTACGCCAGCTACGGCTACATCCTGGAGAACGGCCGGGTGGTGATGGACGGCCAATCCAAGTCGCTGCGCGAGAACGAGGACGTGAAGGAGTTCTATCTCGGCGTCGGCGGCACCGACCGCAAGAGCTTCCGCGACGTGAAATCCTACAAGCGCCGCAAGCGCTGGCTGGCTTGACGTGTAATCGCTTGGGATGCCGGGTCAAGGCCCGCGCTGCCCGCTTCCTTCATCGCAATCAGGGATATCGACGATGCGGTTGTTCTTGGGAAGCATCCTTGGCCTCCTGGCACTTTTGATGCCCGGGTATTCCGAGGCAGACGAAGCCGGGATTAGGAAAGGCGTCTTGGACTATCTCGCACAGCAAAGATTTTGCATGGACTCGGGACTGCGGAGGCAGGACCGAAGACATTGGGTCGATTTGGAGGACGCCGATGGAGGGAAGAAGGCGAGAGCATTGGAGGCGGCGAAGGTCATAGAGATAGGGAGAAAAGAACCTCCAGCGAGCCTCTACAAGGATTGGGCCTGGGTCAGGGTTCCAGATGAGGCTCGCCAGTTGTTCGATGAAATGGATCAACTGTGTTTCGGCAGGCTCGAGCTCGACAAAATTGAGGATTTTACCATCCCTGCGGCCGACGCGATGGGTCGTATAGTTTCGATCGTGGGCTATTTCTACAGAGTGACGAACACTCCGGAATGGGCCCGGACGGAAGGGGTGCGCAAGGCCTTTCCCGAACTCGAGAAGGCTCAGTCTTCTGTTTTGAAAGAAGAGATCAAGTTGGTCCAGACCAACAGGGGTTGGAAGTATATTCCGTATTGATAGGTGGGCGCTCGGGTAACCCAAGAGCTGTAGCAGAGGATCTCCACGTGAATGACCGACACTACGACCAGCTCGAGACGCGCAACCCCGCCCAGCGCGAGCTTGCGCAGTTCAACCTGCTGCCCGACCTCGTTCGCCATGCCATGGCCAATGCGCCGGGCTGGGCCGAGCACTTGAAGGGGATCGATGCGGCAGCCGTGAAGTCGCGGCGGGCTCTGGCCGAGCTGCCGGTGCTGCGCAAGACGGCGCTCAAGGAGCTGCAGGCCAAGACGCCACCTTACGGCGGCTTCACCACGGCGCCGGCCTCCAGCCTCGCCCGCATCTACATGTCGCCCGGGCCGATCTTCGAGCCCGAGGGCTTCGGCGAGGACTGGTGGCGCACGGCGCGGGCCATGTTTGCTGCCGGCATGCGCAAGGGCGACATCGTCCACAACACCTTCTCCTATCACCTCACCCCGGGCGCGTGGATCCTGGATTCAGGGGCGCGCGCGCTCGGCTGTGCCGTCATCGCCGCCGGACCCGGCAACACCGAGCAGCAGCTCGACATCATCCAATACGTGAAGCCCACCGCCTACGTCGGCGTGCCCGATTACCTGAAGATCCTGCTCGACAAGGCCAAGGAGGCGGGCAAGGACGCGTCCTCCTTCAAGAAGGCGCTGGTCGGCGGCGCCGCGCTGTTTCCCTCGCTCAGGGCCGAATATAAGGAGCGCGGCATCGACACCTATCAGACCTATGCCACGGCCGACGTCGGCATCATCGCCTACGAGAGCTCGGCGCTGGAGGGCATGATCGTCGACGAGGGGGTGATCCTGGAGATCGTGCGGCCGGGCACCGGCGATCCACTGCCCGTGGGCGAGGTTGGCGAGGTCGTCGTCACCACTTTCAACCGCGACTATCCGATGATCCGCTTCGGCACCGGCGATCTTTCGGCCGTGCTGCCGGGCATCAGCCCGTGCGGGCGCAGCAACATGCGCATCAAGGGCTGGCTCGGCCGCGCCGACCAGACCACCAAGGTCAAGGGCATGTTCGTGCACCCCGAGCAGGTCGCGGAGGTGGCCAAGCGCCACGCCGGCCTCGGACGCGTGCGCCTCGTGGTGGGGCGGCAGGGCGAGCAGGACACGATGACCCTGCACGCCGAGGCTGCAAGCGCCGATGCCGGCCTCAAGGCCAGGCTCGCCGAGACCCTGCAGACGGTCACCAAGCTCAAGGGCGAGGTCGAGCTGGTTGCGCCGGGGACGCTGCCAAACGACGGCAAGGTGATCGCCGACGAGCGAACATACAGCCAATAGCGGCTCGCCCGTCCCACGCTGGCGCGCCAGGTCACCAACAGCGCAAATCAGCTGTGGCCGCCGCGGGAAAAATGGCGAATACTGGCGCCTACAAGAACGCTATTCCCAGGGAGGGAACGAACATGCTGCGCAGGCTGCCGTCGCTTCTTGCCACGATCTGTGTCGCAGCCGCGCTGCCGGCGATCGCGACCGCCGAGACGCCCAAGCGCGGCGGCACCCTCAACTTCGCCATCACCGCGGAGACTTCCAACTACGATTGCCACGGCTCGCAGACCTTCGGCCTGCTGCACCCCATCACGCCGTTCTACTCGCTGCTCGTGAAGTTCGACGCCACCGAGAACTCGCAGATCATCGGCGATGTCGCCAAGAGCTGGACCGTCTCGCCCGACGGCCTCACCTACACCTTCAAGCTGCACGAGGGCGTCAAATTCCACGACGGCTCGCCCCTGACCTCGGCCGACGTCAAGGCCACCTTCGAGCGCATCGCGAAACCACCGGAGGGCGTGGTCTCCGTGCGCAAGGAGCGCTTCGCGGAGGTGGCTGCCATCGAGACGCCAGATCCCGCCACCGTCGTCTTCAAGCTCAAGGGCGTGAACGCCTCGTTCCTGACGCTGCTGGCCTCGCCCTTCAACTGCATCTATAGCGCCGCCAAGCTCAAGGAGAACCCGCGCTACCCCGACAACGAGGTGATGGGCTCGGGCGCCTACAAGCTGGTCGAGCACGTGCGCGGGTCGCACATCACCGGCAAGCGCAACGAGGACTATTTCAGGAAGGACCGGCCCTACGTCGACGGATTCAAGGGCTATTTCGTCAAGAGCACGTCGGTGGTGCCGGGGCTGCTCGGCGGCCAGTTCGACGCCGAGTTCCGCGGCCAGAACCCGAGCGAGCGCGATCAGCTGCTGGGCAAGGCCAAGGAGCGCTGGGTGGCGCACGAGAGCTCGTGGTCCACGGTCATGCTGCTCATGTTCAACACCACCAAGAAGCCCTTCGACGACATCCGCGTGCGCCACGCCCTGTCGCTGGCCCTCGATCGCTACAGCGGCGGCGCCAACCTTTCCAAGATCTCGATCATGAAGCACGTGGGCGGCGTCATGCGGCCGGGCTCGGAATGGGCGCTGCCCCAAGACGAGCTCGAGAAGCTCCCCGGTTTCTCCAGGGACATCGAGAAGTCGCGCGCCGAGGCGCGCCGGCTGCTGAAGGAGGCGGGCGCGGAGAACCTCAAGATCAAGCTCTTCAACCGCAACCTGCCCGAGCCCTATACGCCGACCGGCATCTTCGTCATCGACGAGTGGCGCAAGATCGGGGTGGCGACGGAGCACCTGCAGGTCGAGACCAAGATGTACTTCGAGAACCTGGTCTCGGGCAGCTTCGACGTGGCGCTGTGGCCGGCAACCGAGCCGGCTGACGACCCGACCGCCCAGCTCTACTATTTCCTCACCCACGCGCAGTCGACGATGAGCTACGCACGCCACGCCGACGCCAAGCTCGACGAGCTCTACGACAAGCAATATCGCTCGCTCGATGTCGGCGAGCGCAAGCGGCTGGTGCACGATTTCGATCGTCACGCCATAATCCAGAGCTACTCGGTGCCGATCCTGTGGTGGAACCGCATCATCGTGCACCACAAGAAGATCAAGGGCTGGACCATGTCGCCGAGCCACTTCCAGGGCACCAACCTGGTCGACGTCTGGCTCGACGAGTAGATTGAGCCGGCAATGCCGAGAGAGCTTACGGCGTGGTCTCGAGCCACGCCGCTCGCATGGAAGAAGGCAAGACACGAGTGATGTCGCAATGAGCAGCAAACGCCAAGGCCCCCTATCCCGCTTCAAGGTGATCGATCTGACGCGGGCCCGCGCCGGGCCGACGGCGGCCCGCCACTTCGCCGACTGGGGTGCCGACGTGATCAAGGTCGAGATGCCGCAGGAGAGCGACGAGGATCCGATGATGGGCGGCTCGCGCCACGGTGCCGACTTCTTCAACCTGCATCGCAACAAGCGCAGCATCACGCTCAACCTCAAGGCGCCGGACGGCGTCGCCATCCTGAAGAAGATGGCGGCGGACGCCGACGTGCTGATCGAGAACTACCGCCCGGACGTGAAGCACCGGCTCGGCTTCGACTACGAGACGCTGCGCAAGATCAATCCGCGCCTTGTTTATGTGAGCCTGTCGGGCTTCGGCCAGGACGGTCCCTACGGCAATCGGCCGGGCTTCGACCAGATCGCGCAGGGCATGGGCGGCCTGATGTCGATTACCGGGTTGCCGGGCCAGGGACCGGTGCGCGTCGGCGTCCCCATCGCCGACTTGTCCGGCGGCAACTACGCCGCCATGGGGGCTTTCATCGCGCTGATCGAGCGCGACGTGTCCGGCGAGGGGCAATGGGTGCAGACCTCGCTCCTGCAGGCGCAGATCGCCATGCTCGATTTCCAGGCCGCGCGCTGGACGGTGGCGGGCGAGGTGCCGGGCCAGGCCGGCAACGATCATCCGACGGGAATCCCGACCGGCGTGTTTCCCACCAGCGACGGCCATATCAATATCGCCGCATCGGGCCAGCATATCTTCGAGCGCTGCTGCAGGGCGCTGGGCGCCGAGAGCCTGATCAAGGACCCGGACTTCAGCAATGGCGAAAAGCGCTCCAAGAACCGCAAGCGCCTCAACGCCGAATTGGGCGAATTCACCCGTCGCTATGGCAGTCTCGAGCTGGTGGAGAAGCTCAATGCTGCCGGCGTGCCGTCGGGTCCGATCTACAGCGTCGACCAGACATTTGCCGACCCGCAGGTGAAGCACGTGCAAATGGCCGTGCCGATTGCCCACCCGACGCGGGGGCAGGTCGGGATCGTCAATCAGGCTGTTGCGCTCTCCCGCACACCCTCCGTCATCGACCGCCCGACCTCGGCACTCGGCGAGCACACCGACGAGGTGCTGGGCGGGCTCGGCTACAGCCCAGACGCCATCGCCGACCTGCGCCGCCGCAAGGTGATCTGACGGCGCCTACGCGATGGCATTCAGGCCTCTGGCCTTCACGATGCAGGACGCGTCGAACTCGCGCATTGTGGCCTTGTCGAACACGCGACCCGATGCAAGGCCTCGGCGGTCCTGTGCAGCACGCCAAGGCGCTGGCTGCGATAGCGTGCTCGCGTCGTTCTAGTCTTCACAGATCACCTCTCTCATGCCGGCCCGCAAATCTTAAACGTTTTGCACGAGATTCTCACGCGACCCCTCCCCCTTGAGGGGGGAGGATGGAACGCCACGGACTTAGACAGCCGTCCGCGACATGAGCCACACATGCCGTCGGCTGGCTAAGTCCGATGGCGTTCCTGGTGGGGGTGGCTGTGGCGCGCGCAGCCGGTCACCCCCACCCGATGCGTCCAGCGACTTGGACGGCGGTCGAGTCATTTGCGCGGTCGGCGATCGCCGCCCAAGCCGCGGACGCATCGCCCTCCCCCCTCCAGGGGGAGGCGCGTCTGTCGAGGTATATTGCAAGCGGCTAGGTATGCGCACCGAAGGCTGGCCGGACCTCGCTCGATGACGTAGGAAGGCGGGGCGAGACTTGCCAACCGGAGGATCGGAACGTGGAACTCGGCACGAGCAGGATGATCGCGCGCACGGAGGGCGGGATCGGCTGGATGATCTTCAACCAGCCGGACAAGCTGAATGCCGTATCGCTGGAGATGTGGACGGCGGTGCCGAAGATCGTCGGCGCATTCGAGGCAAACTCGGACGTGCGGGTGATCGTGCTCGCCGGCGCCGGTGAGCGCGCGTTCGTCTCCGGCGCCGATATCTCCGAGTTCGAGCACAGGCGCGACAGCGAGGAGGCCATCCGAGCCTACGACGCCGTGAGCGAGGAGGCGCACACGGCGCTGGCGCGGGCGCTCAAGCCGACCATCGCCATGATCCGCGGCATCTGCTTCGGCGGCGGCGTCGGCATCGCGCTGACGACCGATGTTCGCATCTGCTCCGCTGATGCCAGATTTGCGGTGCCTGCCGCCAAGCTCGGCGTCGGCTACCGGTATAGCGGCATCAAGCGGCTGGTCGACGTGGTGGGACCCGCCTTCGCCAAGGAGATCTTCTTCACGGCCGGCGCATTCACCGCCGAGGACGCCCGCATCATGGGGCTCGTCAATCGTGTCGTGCCGCCGGCCGAGCTCGAGAGCTACGTGCGCAATTTTGCATCCACCATCGGCGCCAACGCCCCGCTGACCATCAAGGCGGCAAAGATGGCGATCGATGCGGCGGTCGAGGACGCGGAGCGGCGGCGCTTGGCGCCGGTCGAGGAGGCCATCAAGGCCTGCCGGGCCAGCAGCGACTACATCGAGGGCCGCCGCGCCTTCATGGAGAAGCGCAAGCCGGTCTTCAAGGGCCGATGACAGGATGGACGACCGCATCACCATCTACGGCAGCTTCACGTCGAGCTCGACCTACAAGCCGATGCTGTTTCTGGCCCTCGCGCGCCTTCCCTTCTCGTTCAAGACCGTGAACCTCAAGACCGGCAAGCAGAATGAGCCGGAGTACTTGGCCGTCAATCGCTACGGCAAGGTGCCGGCGCTGCGCCACCGCGGGCTCACCATCGTGCAGTCGAACGTCATCCTCGACTATCTGGCGCGCGTCACGGGCCAATTCGAAGGCGCGAGCGAGCAGGATCGTTGGCAGGCGCGCGAATGGCTGTCCTGGGAGGCCGACGCCATCCAGAACATCGCCAGGGTGCGCCACTTCAGCCGCTTCCGCGCCGTCGATCCAGCCGTCATGGCGCACTTCCGGCCGCTGGCAGAGGAGGCGCTCGCTTTCATGGACAAGGCCCTGGAGGGCCGCGACTGGCTGGTCGGCGAGGCCTGCACGATTGCCGACATCGCCTGCTGGGGCCGGATGGTGTTCATGGCCGAGGGCGGGATGGACATCGCCCAATGGCCAAACGTGGGAGCCTGGTCGCGGCGGCTCGCGGCCATGCCCGGCTTCGCGCTGCCCTACGATCTGATCCCGAAGAAGGATCAGGAGATCGTGCCGGCTTGAGTGGGAAGGGGGTTGTGCCTTCTTGCAGCGGATAGGAAAGCCACCTGCTTGCATGCCATCAGTGCCGCTGACAGTGGCATAGGGGTAGAGCAGCCAATCGCGCAGATCGCGAAATCGACGCGATTGACCCCTCCGGACCAAGGCACGTGAAAGCTCAGGAGGTGAGATCGCTGCCGCCGTGGCAGAGTTTGAGCGCAGCCGGCAGTGTCACCTAGTCCTTTACGCGCTTTGCGAGGAGTGTGCCGTTCGGTTGATGAAAGATCACTTCGTCGACGATGGTGCCCGCGCCACGGAATTCGACGAGGAAGCCCTCCAGCTCGACGATCCGAAATCTTCGACCGTGATGAGCTGCAAGACGGTAGGCTTGCTGGTTGTCGGCCTTCAACACAAGATGGCCTTCTGCATCCAGCGTCACGCGATAGGTCGTCGGGCCACCCTTGAAAACACCGATGCACCGCGCGCGGAAGGCCGCCTCCGTACAGTCGCCGGCCGCAAGGCGCACGAACACGATATCCTTCACCATCGGCTCGAGCGGCGCCGAAAGACTGACAATGTTTCCCTCCCGATCGGTCAGGAAAGTGATGGCAAGCCGGTCGGGCAGCAAGCGGTCCGGCACCTCAGGCAGCTCAAAGGTCTCATAGTGCCGGTGAGCCAGTGCAGCGAACATGCCGCGCCACGACCAGTGCAGTGCCCCACCCTGCTCCTTGACCGACATCAGGCCGTAGGCGGGGTGCTCGTAGTCGCCGGCATAGGCGGCAAGGTCGTGTGCCGGTCGCGTATTCGTGTGACGGACCTTCTTCCACGCGTTCTTGTCGACCTGCATCTGGGCAATGGCCTGTTGCCGCCGCTTGCGCACGCGCTCGCGCCAATTGATCGGCTCGCGGCCGCGCAGCCGGTCGATGACATAGCAGGTCAGTGTCATCGGCACTTCGCTCGGGCTGCGATTGGTCAAGACGGCGACGCCAATGCCAAGGTCCGGTAGGAGGGTCATCCGCGCGCCCCACCCGACCAAGCCGCCACCGTGCCAAACCAGCCGGTCTCCGCGATAGCTCTGGCACCGGAAACCGAGGCCATAGTGTGCTTCGCCAAACTCCGCGTATCCCGGCTCGGTGTAATGGATCCGCGGCGCGCGCAGCGCATCGATCAGGGTTGCCGGCAGCAGGCGCTCACCGCCGAACTCACCCTTGCCGAGGTGCAGCCGCATCCAGTTCGCGAGATCTGCGGCCGAGGTGTTGATCGCACCGGCAGCTATGGTCCCAACCGCGAGGCGAATGGCGGGCAGCCGCGTGTCCTCGTGCACCGCGTAGGGCCGAGCGGGCTCCGGCGAGGCTTCAAGATCGTCGAGGCTGAAACTCACCTTCATGCCGAGCCTG
>Ga0209382_10007846_pt1 | contig 13511 bp, 6 predicted proteins | sample SoiMetdeltSBSDD5_FD_187599 | JGI IMG/M metagenome (GOLD analysis project Ga0209382, IMG submission 187599) | Bulk soil microbial communities from a Populus tree surrounding site in Tennessee, USA - Soil MetaG P. deltoides SBSDD5 (SPAdes) (version 2) | ecosystem: Environmental > Terrestrial >... | reverse complement strand
GCGCCCTGTACGGAAACACGCTTCGGCCGGGATTTCACCGCGCGCATCATCCATCTCGGTGGAGTGAAGGTCAAACGACGGGACCGCGCCTATTACCATGGTGTGGTGACAATTCATCCATCAGCCGCCTCGGCTGGATCAAGAACAACCTCATGCGGCTTCACAAATAGCTAGACGATTCGTCTTGCAACCAGGACCTTGAGGCCCGCCCGTAGGTTCAAATCGGGGGCTCGCAACCATCTTGATTTGCAGCTAGCAGCCCTCCTAAACGCGACCTGCGTGCCAGCTGTCTAGTTGCTGCAATCGCACTGCAGAGGTCAGGAGTTCGATCCTCCTCGGCTCCACCAATTAAATCAGACACATGTCGATTACATACTTCTGACCGCTTTAGGCGGTGTACTCACCCTTCACACACCGATGCAGACCGAGTGCTCACAAAAATGTGCGTCGCTCGGTCGCGGACTTGCGGGTGCATAGACGCTCGGGCTGAGCGAGAGGGGCCGAGCCGCATGCCTGCTCAGACACCACTACTACAGCTGGTGCGCGCTGACCTTGAGCGCGCCCAACGCCTGGTGCGAAAGGTACATCCCGAGCCGATCGATCCGCAGTTTCGGATCGCTTCGCCGGACGGCGATTGGTGGATTGCCATCACCCTGACCGAAAACGCGAAGGAAAGAACGCGTCGGCTCGCGCTGGTCTCCGACTTCATGGCCTGGAAGTTGTCGCCAGGCTTCATTTTGGCAACCGAGCTGCATGAACCGGATGCGCTGGTCAGCGTTGGCGTGCGGCACAACGACTATGCAGCCCTGATTGCCGTCATTCAGACGTGAGCCGCTGGGTTTCGAGGCTGCGAAGCTCCTCAAGCGCGAGAACATGGACCCGGCCATGCTGGCGCTGTTGCCGCGGGGGACGCGGACGATCACCAAGGCAAGGCTAAAGGAGATCAACTCCTGGTTCGGTTCGGACGTGAAATTCCCTGCAGTGCCGATCGAGCAAGGCGCGGCGTAGCAACCTGTTGCGAAAACGGTTCGTGACCCATAGCCGTCCTGGCGGCGATGGCACCGGTCGCGAGTTCGGCACTTCCATCGCCGCGATTCAGATACTAGCGAAGACTGGCCCTAATGTTCCCAGTACGCCGGCCGCCGCGTTAAAACTGTCCGACAGTCGCCGGCCTCGGCTGACCGTGCCAGGGCTGTTGCGGCACCCGAGGAAGGTGACCTGACCCGAAACTTTAGTGGTTTGCAATCGGCCGGTGGTTGTGGACCTACTCGGGCAGTCCAGCTTTGCGCAAGCCGCCGAAAAAGTGGTCGGCATCCTTTCGGAGCTTGAAGATGCCAAAGTGTTTCGCTCTTGCCCCAATTGTAAACGATGGCTCGATGCGAAGGATCTTGTTTACCTCGGCTCGAGCCTTTTCCAGTTGACCCAGCCGCGCGTATGTAGCGGCCGCGACCAAGTGGGAGCCCAGGAAGTGCGGCGAGCGCGAGATGCTTTCCCGCAGCTGCGGTAGGGCATCCGCATAACGTTTGAGCATGTAATAGCCGAATCCCACGCAGGCGGGCGCAAAAGGCGGATAGAAGGGATCAAGCCGCATAGAGAGCTCATTGACCTTTACGGCTCGCTCTGGCTCTCCCGCAAATACCAGTATCCAGGCAAAACGCCACTCCACCGAATTCGGATTGAGTGCAATGGCCCTCTCGCATTCAGCTATTGCTGCTTCGTGTTGGTGCCTGCAGACTAGTACGTGCCCGAGCGAGGTGCGAGCCTGCGGCAACTTGGGGTCGATCTGCACTGCCTTCCGCGCCCATTCCTCAGCGCGGTCGAGGGCCGCAGCATTGAAATGGTCGCCATCCAAAGGATTGGTGTATGCGCATAACTCCACTCCGGAAAGGATGGCATAAGCGCGTGCATAGTTGGGGTCGATGGCGAGCGCGCGCTTAAGCAGACGGCGCGTTTCGTAGAGCTCTTCCTTCCTAAACGACGACCACAACCCGGCGAATACATCGACTGCCCGCAGATAATAGTCATGCGCTTGCCAAGTCGCCGGCGGCTTGAGCAGCGTGCGCGCAATCTCGGCTTTGTTGACGTGGGCAACAAGCGCCGTGACTATACCGCGCGCCACATCGTCCTGGACGGCAAACACCTCTTCGACCTTGCGATCGTAGCGTTCCGCCCAGCGGTGTGCGCCAGTAACTGCCTCGATAAGCTGAGCCGCGATGCGAACGCGCTTGCCACTTCGCCGGATGCTCCCCACCAGCACGTAGCGGACGCCCAGTTCACGCCCGATCTGGCGTACGTCGATGGATTTGCCCTTGTATTTAAAGCTGGAATTACGGGCGATTACGAACAGCCCGGAGAACCGCGACAACTCTGTAATGATGTCATCCGTAATCCCGACAGCGAAGTACTCCTGCTCCAGATCGCCGCTCATATTCGCGAACGGCAGAACCGCCACGGAGGGCTTGCCAGGACATGCATGTGGTGGTGTGGGTGTTCGCACCAAGTTGTCAGCCGCCGCCCCGGCAACAGGTGTGGGCTCCTCCCTCACATCACCCACGAAGCGGAACCCCTTGCGCGCCAGTGTCTTGATCAGGCGCTGTTCCCCGCCATTGTCGTCGATTGCGCGGCGGGCAACATTCAGCCGCGTGGTCACCGCAGCGTCTGAGACAATGCGTCCGTTCCAGATGGCGGCGATGAGACCTTCCCTGCTGATGACGCGCTCCCGATTGCTTATCAAGTGCTGGAGAAGATCGAAGACTTGCGGCGTGACGGGAACAGTCTCCATCCCGCGACGTAGCTCGCGTCGCTCGGTGTCAAGTGTGTAGTCCTCGAAAAGGTAGCGCAAGCTTCTTCCCCCTCGGGGTCACCTTAGCACGCCGCGAAAGGCAGAAAATCAGCGCGATGTTAGAAAATTGTGAGGGGAAAGTTAAGCGCGTCCGCTCGCTCCTCGGCATTCTTGCCTCCCCATGACAACCAGGTCGCCAGGGCGTGCAAAATCGACCCAAGACGGCCTGGGAGGAGGAACGCCGTGGCGCAGCAGAGCACAATCTCTCGTCGTCAATTTGTCCAGACGACCGCCGCAACGTCGCTGGCACTGGCGGGGGTCGGCCTTGGCCGCCCCGCCTCGGCTCAATTGACCAGGCCGAACATCGTCTTCATCATGGCGGACGACCTGGGCTATGCGGATGTGAGCTGCTACGGACAGCGCGACTACACGACGCCCAACATCGACCGGCTGGCCATCGAGGGATTGAAGTTCACGCAGGCTTATTCCAATTCCCCCGACTGCTCCGCGACACGCGTTGCGCTCATCACCGGGCGCTATCAGTATCGCCTGGCGGTCGGGCTCGAAGAGCCGATCAGTCCGCCTCCCCTAAGCCCAAAGGATGCAGGCCTGCCACCGAGCCACCCCACCCTGCCATCACTTCTGAAGAAGGCCGGTTATGGCACGGCGCTGGTGGGCAAATGGCACCTGGGCAACCTGCCGAATTTCAGTCCCTTGAAGAGCGGCTACGACCACTTCTTCGGCATCTTCGGCAGCGCTGCCGACTATTTCAATCATGGTGCAGGCGCGCTTCAGGCTTACCCGCTTCCAATACCCGGACTCGCAAGCCAGCTCCACGAGCAGGAGGTGCCGGTCGAGCGGGTTGGCTACATGACGAATCTGCTCGGCGATCGGGCGGTCCAAATGGTCGAGGGATACGCCAGGGCGAAAGAGCCATTTCTGCTGAGCGTGCATTTCACGGCGCCCCATTGGCCATGGGAAGGCCCGGACGACGAAGCCGAGTCGAGGCGAATCCGGAACCTCCTGCATCGCGATGGCGGGACGCAGAGGACCTACGCCGCCATGGTGCAAAGCCTGGATGCCAACATCGGCCGAGTACTGCAGGCGCTAGATGTGAGCGGCCTCGCCAGCAACACCATCGTCGTCTTCACCAGCGACAATGGCGGCGAACGGTTTTCCAATATGTGGCCATTCTCAGGCATGAAGCAGGAGCTGCTTGAAGGCGGCCTCCGTGTCCCGGCGATAATGCGTTGGCCCGGCCGTATCGCAGCGGGATCGGTCTCCGAACAGGTCATGGCAACGATGGACTGGCTGCCGACGCTGCTGGCCGCCGCCGGCACCTCTCCGGACGCGGCCTATTCCTCCGACGGCGAAGACCTGGGGCCCATCGTGACCGGGCGCGCGCCGCCCCACCCGCGCAAGCTCTTTTGGCGGTACAAGTTCGGCTCACAGCGCGCTGTCCGCGACGGCAACTTGAAGTACCTGCGCATCCAAGGCAACGAGTTTCTGTTCGACGTGGTTCAAGACCCGCGTGAGCGGGCCAATCTCAAGGATCGAGAGAAAGCCGTTTTCGATCGGCTGAAGGGCGACTGGGAGGCCTGGAACGGCGCCATACTGCCGGAGCGCGTGCTGCCGGCGTTTACACTTAATGCGGGGAATTTCTTAGCCGATCACTACGGCGTCACCAACCCGCCGCCCGCGGCCCCGTCGGCCGGTCTGCCCACGAAGTGATGATGATCGGGTGCAGGGCGGTCGCTACAGGGCATCCAGAACGGTAGGTCTTTCGGCAATCACCGTAAGTCTCCCCCAAAATGGGGATATCGCTAACCTTGCGTCCCTATTTCCAATGTGTGGCTACGCTTCCGGGCGTCCGCCGGCCGACTTCCCCGAGGGCTCTCGATGGAATGTCCGAGTTGTCAGAACGTCAATAGCGGGGGCAGGAAATTCTGTACCACGTGCGGCACCTTGTTGCCCGCGCCTTGCCCCAAGTGTGGGGCAGCCAATCCACTAACGGCCAGGTTTTGCGGCGATTGCGGCGCCAGGCTCTCGGGGCCAAACGACGTTGCCGCCGAGGGACGTTCGTCACCCACTCCATTGCGTGCGGCGGCTCTTAGCTCCGAGCGCCGTCAGCTGACGGTGATGTTCTGCGATCTGGCTGACTCGACGAGCCTTTCGGCTCGCCTTGACCCGGAGGACATGAGCGACCTGATTGCCCTTTACCGCACATGCGTCACCGATGCTGTGGTGCGATTTGACGGATTTATCGCGCGGTACCTGGGCGACGGCGTCCTCGTCTACTTCGGCTATCCGAAGGCGCACGAAGACGACGCTGAGCGGGCGATCAGGGCAGGGCTGGCCGCCGTGGGCGCAGTAGACACCATAAAGGTGAAGGGCGCCGCCCAGCTCAAGGCTCGGGTCGGCATCGCTACAGGGCTTGTGGTCGTCGGGGAGCAGATCGGGACCGGCGACAGCCAGGAGCGGGTTGCGATCGGGGAGACCCCGAATTTGGCCGCACGGTTGCAGGGATTAGCTGCACCCGGGCAGGTGGTGATGGCAGCCAGCACCCGGCGCCTGGTGGGACACATGTTTGACTGCCGCCCATTGGGCACGATCGAAGTCAAGGGCTTGCCCCAACCCGTCGAGACGTGGCAGGTGCGCGGCGAGTTGGCTGGCATCAGCAGATTCGAAGCGCTGCACGCGGCCGCGCTGACTCCACTTGTCGGCCGGCAGGAGGAGATCGAGCTGCTGCTGCGCCGTTGGGATCAGGCCAAGCTCGGCGAGGGTCGGGTCGTGCTGCTCTCCGGCGAGCCCGGCATTGGCAAGTCGCGCATCGCGGAAAGCCTTCTGGTCAGACTGGAGAGCGAGCCGCACGTGCGCCTGCGCTATTTCTGCTCGCCCCACCACACGCACAGCGCGCTCTACCCGTTCATCGCGCAGCTTGAGCGCGCCGCAGGCTTCGAGCCGGGCAGCAACGCCGAAGCGAGGCTCGACAAGCTCGAGGCCTTGCTCAAGCCGACGGCGACAAATGTGCCACGCGATATGGCGCTCATCGCCGAGCTGTTGGCGGTGCCGGCGGACGGGCGCTACCCGGCGTTGGCGGTCAGTCCGCAACAGAAGCGAGAGATGACTCTCACCGCGCTTCTCAACCAGCTCGACGGCGTAGCGGCGCAGAGCCCCGTCCTGATCGTGTTCGAGGACGCCCACTGGATCGATCCGACATCGCTTGATCTGCTCGATCGAACCGTTGCTCGCGTCGCTGATCTGCCGGTGCTACTGGTCATCATATTCCGACCGGAGCTCCAGCCAACTTGGGTGGGCCAGCCGCATGTGACGATACTGCCCTTAAGCCGCCTTGGCCGCCGCGACGGTGCCGGCATCATCGCGGGCGTCAGTAAGGGCAAGGCGCTACCTGACGCAGTGGTCGAGCAGATCCTCGCACGCACCGATGGCGTGCCGCTCTTTATCGAGGAGCTGACGAGCACTCTGCTCGAGAGCGGCCTGATCCGCGAGACACCGGACTGCTACGTGCTCGACGGACCGCTGCCGCCATTCGCCGTCCCGACCACGCTGCAGGCCTCGCTGGTGGCCCGCCTCGACCGACTTGGGTCGGTCAAGGATGTGGCGCAGATCGGTGCAGCGATCGGACGGGAGTTCTCCCACGAGCTGATTGCCGTGGTCGGGTCTTTGACCCCGGGGGCTCTCGACGCGGCGCTGGAGCGGCTAACCGCCTCCGGCCTTATCTCCCGGCGCGGAACGCCTCCGGCCGCGACTTACTCATTCAAGCACGCGCTGGTGCAGGACGCCGCCTACGCCACGTTGCTCAAAAGCCGGCGACAGCAACTGCATGCAAGCATTGCCAAAGTGCTGGTCGAGCGGTTCCCGACGCCGGCCGAAGACCTGCCCGAGGTCGTTGCCCATCATTTCACCGAGGCAGGCCTTCCGAGCGAAGCGGTCGGCTATTGGCGCAAGGCGGGTCAGCTTGCAGGCTCGCGGTCAGCCAACCGCGAGGCAGTAACATTCTTCGAGCAGGCGCTGAGTGTGCTCGAGGCGCTGCCGGAGAGTGAGTCCACGCTGGAACAGGCCTTCGAGATCCGCCTCGAGCTGCGACTCGTGCTGAACCTGCTCGGCGAAGTCCGGCCAATGCTGGAGCGGCTGCGCGAGGCCGAGGCCCTCGCCGAGCGGCTGAACGACGACCGCCGGCGAAGCCAGGTCTGCGCGTTTATGGCGAACCTCCACTCGCTGCTCGGCGAGCCGGACGAGGCGTGCGCGCTCGGGACCCGCGCGCTGGAGATGGCCAGGCAGCTTGGCGATTTGAGACTCTGCATACTCACCACGACTTATCTCGCGCAGGCGCATTATTACCGCGGCGAGTACCAGCGGGTGGTCGAGCTGGCCACCGACAACCTCGCGGCGCTGCCCGCCGACTGGGTCTACGAGTTTTTCGGAAACACCGCACCGGTATCGGTCTACGATCGCGGCTGGTTGGTCATGAGCCTCGCCCAGCTCGGCAGATTCACCGAGGCGGCCGAGTGCGGAGCCGAGGCGATCCGGCTCGCCGAGCCAACGAATCATGCGTTCACCGTCGGCTGGGCCCACAGGGCGGCGGCCACGCTCCATCTCCTCAAGGGTGACTGTGCGAAGGCGCGCCCACTGACCGAGCACTGGATCGCGGTGCTCCGGGCCGCGAACGTCGTCATCCTGCTTCCCCCCGCGGTCACCTCCTCCGTCTGGGTCCTGGCGCAGCTCGGCGAGGCGGGCGAGGCGCTGAACCGGCTCCAGGAGGGCGAGCAGCTTCTCGAGCGTCTCGCGGCGAGGGGAATCGTCCTCCATCACGCCTGGGCCTACCACGCGCTGGGTCGCGCCTCTCTGCTGCTGGGCCGGCTCGACGAGGCGTGGCGCCTCGCCGACCGGGCGATCGAGTTCTCCCCGTGTCACCCCGGGTTCGCAGCCCATGCTCAGCACCTGCTCGGTGACGTCGCAACGGATCCCGACCGGTTCGATGCCGAGAGCGGCGAGGCCCACTACCGCCAGGCGCTGGCGCTCGCCGAGCCGCGCGGCATGCGTCCCCTGGTTGCCCACTGCCACCTCGGCCTCGGCAAGCTCTCCCGACGCACGGGCAAGCGCGAGCAGGCTCGCGAGCACCTCACCACCGCGACGACGATGTACCGCGAGATGGGCATGAGCTTCTGGCTAGAGCAGGCGGATGCGAAGACGCGTGAGCCGGGATAGGCATGGCACACGACCTCGATCGGCTACGAACATCCGCTTTCAGGCATTGAGAAATGTGCCGGTGGCGATGAATGAGGTGGCCTCCTTTTGGCACCTTTTCGCCGTGCTGCCCGGTCGAGATCCACGTCAGGAAACGGTGTTACATTCACCGTGGCTAACGGCCTAGAGACACGGAAGAAGATGACCCTGAACTGACCTGCGATAATTGCGCTATTGCGACGCAGCATGCGCAAAAGAGCGCATCCAGGCGCTTGATCCCTTAGTCGGGGTTGTGCGCTAGGCAATCTACAGACAACACCCGATAGTGACGGCAGAGTTGCCCGGAAATGGTGCTATGGTTAACCGTTCGGGCTGACGTCGTGTCTGTACGGGGAGGTATCAAGGGTGCCTCACGAGAAGGGCCAAGGGGCGGCGTCCTCTTTCGACAGCATCCTCAATCATTCCTGGCTTGGTGCCGTCGAACGCGCCACCTTCACGTTGAAACGTGAGATCAGCCAACTCCGGGGGTTGAAGGGCTCCGCGCTTGGCACACGCAATTTGCACATATCTATCGCATTGAGCGTGCTCTTAGTGTTGGCAGGCTACTACGCTGGGAGCATCGTCGGGATTCAGCTCGGGCTTCGACCCTCGGGCATCGGGGCGACCTGGCCACCGACCGCCATTCTTCTAACCGCCCTGCTCCTCGCGCCGCCGCGCTACTGGTGGATGTATCTACTCGGGGTGATTCCTGCCCACCTGCACGTCGTCGCCAGTTTTCAAGTTCCTGAGGTGCCACTTGTGGTGATGCTCTGCCAAGTCGGCAGCAACATCCTTCTTGCCGTGATTGCCGGTTTTGCCCTTCGATCCTTGATCGGCGCTCCGCCTCAGCTCGGCAACCGCCGCAACATGGGTGCATTCATTCTACTGGTGGTTTTGGCGACAGCTATCGCGTGCGCGGTGACAGCCTGGCTATTCCTGCTCACTGGTTGGGGCGCGGACTTCTGGCTCGTATGGCGTCAGCGGGTCCTCGCAAACGTGTTCTCCATGATCACGATCCCACCTGTGATTGTTCAGGCATTCGCCGGTCAGTTGGTTGGGGCGCACGCGACCTGGCGATCCTATTTGGAACTCGCTTCCATCACGGTGGGTGCACTCGTTGTGGGTATCCCGGTCTTTGGTTCGGAGCCACCGGGAGCCTCGAATCTGCCCGCCTTGCTGTTGGCTCCTCTGCCGTTTCTGATTTGGGCAGCGGTCCGCGTGGGGGTGGGCGGCACCGGCCTTACCCTTCTGGTTTTTGCCGGGATCGCCCTGGCGAATGCGTACGTCGGACGCGGGCCGTTCGCCAATCAGGCGCCGGGAGTGAATGTGTTCTCGCTCCAGATTTTCCTGACCGCGATCTCGATCCCAATCTTGTTGCTGGCCGCCTTCGTAGAGGAACGGCAGCGGGAGGCAGAATCCCTGAAACAAGCGAGGGAACAGGCGGAGCTGGCGTTGGCGGAACGCAGCCTGCAGCTTGCGTTGGCGGGGAAGGCGGCGCTCGTCGGCAGCTACGCCTATGATGTCGACACAGACACGATGCAAGTCGATGAAGGCTACGCGGCTCTGCACGGATTGCCCGAGGGAACTGTGGAGACGACGCGCAGTGAATGGCGGGCGAGGGTACATCCGGACGACGTTGCTCGAGCGGTGGACACGCGGAAACAAGCTTTCCAGGGACAGCTGAGCGAATGCATTGAGTATCGGATCGTCCGTTCTGGCGGCGAGGTTCGCTGGATCGAGTCGCGCAGCTTCATAACGTATACCAGCGAAGGCCGGCCACAGCGGGTAACCGGCGTCAACATTGATGTCACCGAGCGCAAGCGAGCCGAGGAGGCCCGAATGATCTTGAATGCCGAGCTCGACCATCGCGTCAAGAATGCACTTGCCACCGTCAGCGCTGTCGTCTCTCAAACCCGGGAAGGGAGCAGATCCTTCGACGATTTCATAGCAGCGCTCGAGGGGCGCATTCGTGCGATGGCGTCAGCACACGGACTGTTGAGTGACGGTCGGTGGCAGGGGGTGTCGCTGACAGAGCTCATTCGGCGAAAACTCGCACCGTATTCCACACCCAACAACACCGAGATCGACGGCCCCGCCATATCATTGAAACCCGCGGCGGGTCAGACATTGGCCATGGTCCTCCATGAGCTCGCCACCAATGCTGCAAAGCACGGCGCGCTTTCGACCACAGCTGGGCACGTGTCGATCCGGTGGGACCGCCACCTGAACGGGCAGCCGCACTCCCGCCTAGTTCTCGAATGGCACGAGATCGGCGGACCCCCAATCGTCGCCCCTGGCGCATCCAGCTACGGGACGAGCACAATTCGCGACCTGATTCCGTACGAGCTCGGCGGAACAGTCGACCTAGTGCTCGCTCCAGAGGGGGCCCGATGCCGTATAGAACTTCCCGCTGACTGCCTCAGCCAATGATCGCGAGCCTGTTCAGAGACCATCGCCCATGCATCACCGCAAACCGGTGAACGTGAACTAGACGATTGCGCTGGCGGGAAGCGATCCGCGTTGCCATCGGGGCCTCCACCCCGGTCCCTCCCCACTTACGTCTCGGGTCTTTCCCTGATGCAATCGGTTGGCCAGCGGCAGTAAATTCTGGCAGCGTGGTCGCGCACCGTCCTCGCGATCCGTCCGTCAGCGCGCAAAGACGCGCGGACGAGAGGCTTGGCAGTCTCAAATCAGTCCATCCGTGACGCGCAAGAACGCAACCGGCCCGATCCGCATTCTCGTCGTCGAGGATGAAGCCGCGGTCGGTGCCATCTTGCGCGATGCCTTTGAAGCAGAGGGCTTTGTGGTGGCGGAAGCCCGAAACAAGGCGGCCCTCTTCCGCAGTCTCGAAGCCAAGTCGGTCGACCTCATCACGCTCGATTTGGCTTTGGGACACGACGACGGCCTCGAGTTGGCACGTCAGATTAGAACCTTACGCAATATCCCGATCATCATGATCACGGGAAGAGGTGCCCCATTCGACCGGGTGGTAGGTCTCGAGCATGGTGCGGATGACTACATCTCGAAGCCGTTCCATATCCGGGAGGTCGTACTGCGCATTCACAGTGTCCTGCGGCGTTACCACCTCGAAGAGATCATACCCAAGCCGAGCGTCAAGCAACAGCACGCATTCGTCGTTGGTGTTCTAGACCCTGCGAAACGCGAAGTCCTGAAGGTCGATGGTACACTGCTCGATCTTACCGAAAGCGAGTTCTTGCTCCTTGAAATATTCCTCACGAATCCGGCGCGGGTCCTCTCTCGCGCCGAGATACTGCAGATGCTGAGAGGCCGGGATTGGTCGCCGCTCGATCGGACGATAGATGGGCATGTGGCACGGCTGCGGCGCAAGATCGAGCCGCGAGGCGAAGCCCCAACACTCATCAAGAGTGTGCGCGGAGTCGGCTATGTGTTTACAGGAGAAGTCACGTCGGCCTGAGCCAGTGCAGTATCGAGCGCCTCGCGTAGGCTGTGCGCCAGCTCTGTAAAAGTATAAGGCTTCGCAAGCACCTTGAGGTGGGCAATCGCGTTGTGGCCACGTTCGGCGTTGTAACCGGACGCCAGCAAAAGCTTCACGCCTGGCTTCGCCGCGAGAACCCAGCGCGCAAGTTCGTGCCCTGTCATCCCACCGGGCATAACAATATCGCTGAAAACCAGAGCGATGGGCTCGTCGGACTTTAGCCGTTCGATCGCCTCAGGGCCCGACCGAGCCTCGATGACTGCATAGCCCAGGGCCTCCAGGCGCTCCAACGTTACCTTACGAACCAGATCGTTATCTTCGACGACAAGGATGAGCTCACCATCTCCTTGCGGACTACTCTCGGTGTGCCCTGCGAGCCTTTGCACGGGCCCCTCCGCTGCACGCGGAAAGTAAAGGTTGACCGTTGTGCCTTTCCCCACCTTGCTTGCAAGGGTGGCAAACCCCCCCGACTGCTTGGCGAATCCAAAGACACTGCTCAAACCGAGCCCGGTGCCTTTCCCCGGATCCTTAGTCGTGAAGAACGGCTCGATTGCGCGCTGCAGAACCTCCTGCGACATCCCTGCACCGGTATCGATGACGGAAAGCTCGACATAGTCGCCAGGACGGGCATCCGGATCCATGCGTGCCGCGTTCTCGTCGAGCGTCACGTTGCGGGTCTGGATTAACAGCTTACCGGCTTCCGGCATAGCATCCCGAGAGTTGACGGCGAGGTTCAATATGGCGCCGTCGATCTCGCCGGGATCAGCAAGGGTTGGCCACAAGTCGGGAGCAAGATTCGTACTCAATTCGATATGCTCGCCGAGCGTGCGTGCCAGAAGTGCAGCTATCCCTGGAATCCGGCAATTGACTACGAGACGCACGGGCTCGAACTCGTGCCTGCTGGCAAGTGACAGCAGTCGCTGATTGAAGCTCTTGCCCATCTCAACGGCTTCGAGCGCGTCGCGGAGCCACCCACGCGGCTTCTCATCGCGGATGAACCGCTCAGCCAGTTCCAAGTTGCCCGTGATCGCGGCCAGCAGATTGTTGAAGTCGTGGGCGATCCCGCCCGTGAGCTGGCCGACAGCCTCCATCTTCTGCGACTGGCGGAGCTGCTCTTCCGCTGCAAGCTTGGCCGTCAGATCCCGCACGAACACGTTCAATACATAGCTGCCCCGACGCCGGATGGCGGTCATGGAGACTTCGACCGTCACATTCACGCCGTTCTTGCGGCGTGCCGCGACCACGAAGCGCTCGCCGGCAGTATGCTCATCGGCTTGCTGCAAACGCTCGACTATTTGCGAGTAGCGCAGCTCGTAGATTTCAGGCAGAGACAGATCGGCCACCGACTTCCCGATCGCCTCCTGCCGCGACCACCCGAAGATGGCTTCGGCCTGCGGATTCCATTCGGTAACCACGCCGGCCTGGTCCAATTGGATGAAGGCATCGAGCGCGTTGAAGATAATCCCCACCGCCATCTGCTCGCTCTCGAGCAGCTCCTGTTTTGCCCTCTTGCTCTCCGTGATGTCGCGACTGATCTTGGCTGCGCCAATGACCTCGCCGGACGGGAGCTTGATCGGGGAAATGCTGAGTGAGACATCGATGAGTCGCCCATCCTTGCTCTTGCGCGTGGTCTCGTAGTGGTCGACCCTGTCGCCCTTGCGTATCCGTTCCTGGATGCGGCGCTCCTCGGAGCGCAGATTGTCGGGAATGATGATGTCGATGCTGCTGCCGATGGCCTCCTCCGCGGTAAATCCGAAAAGACGGACCGCCGCCGGATTCCAGCCGCTTATCCGCCCGTCGAGGCTCTTGGTGATGATGACATCGTTGGAGGAGGCGATAATCGCGGCCGGGTACAAGCGCTCGCGCGCGACATAATCCTGGGCGGCCGCTTCGACGCGTTTCCGCTCGCTGATGTCCACCACAACGCTGAGCACGAACAGGCCGCTGCGCGTGCGGATCGGATTCAAGCCGATCTCCACCGGAAACGCGCTGCCGTCCTTGCGCAATCCATGCAGGTCACGGCCC
>Ga0209382_10007845_pt1 | contig 13512 bp, 10 predicted proteins | sample SoiMetdeltSBSDD5_FD_187599 | JGI IMG/M metagenome (GOLD analysis project Ga0209382, IMG submission 187599) | Bulk soil microbial communities from a Populus tree surrounding site in Tennessee, USA - Soil MetaG P. deltoides SBSDD5 (SPAdes) (version 2) | ecosystem: Environmental > Terrestrial >... | reverse complement strand
GCCCACCACATAACGTGGCCCTTGTCGAATCGCCCCGCGAGCACCGCAGGGTCATCGTAGGTGCCGTACACGGGAATGAAGGGCGATTCGAGTGGCAGCTTCGCACCGGCCGATGGCAATTCGACCTCTGGCGCGCCAGCCGTCAACACGCCAGGCAATGCCGCGTGCTGCTTGCGTGGGTGCAGGGCTCGCGTCCCGATTCGGGTGGGCAGCTCCGGCAGAAACCACGTCGTCTCGGCACCGGCAATCAACAGCCGGCCGCCGCGATTCAGAAAACTCCGAAGCGCGCGCGCGTCCTGATCCGACGGCCGCGCCGACGGCTGTGCGATCACGAGCGTCGTCGTCTCCGGATCTCGCCGCAGCGCGGCAAGCGGTTCGAACGACCGATCGACCGAGTAGCCGAGTTGCTGCAATAAAAGGTATGCGGCTCTCGCGCCGTTCTGATGGGGCGCATAGCTCGAACCGTCGTTTCGAGGAAGCGCGTCGGGCGGCGCGACGACGAATGACGCCGTCGTCAACAGGACGGTCCCTGCGGCGGCGACGGCGAGCACCGTCAGGTCGCTCGATCGCCAGGACGCAGGCATCCGAGCTCCTCCAGGTGCGCGGTCGCGCGCGATGCATCTTCAGGTTCAACGGGGTGATTGCCGTACCAGATGCGCTCGAAGCGGCGCGTGAGATCGATGAAGAGCGGCCGATGAACGTCGTTCGGCCGGAGCAACCGCAAATACTCGCGTGGCGTTCTCGCGTCGTCCAAGCGCCAGGCGCCCTGCTCATCGAGTCGAGTGACTGCGGCCGTGTAAGCAAGGCGTACGGCCTCGCGCCCGTTGCCGTTCCGCGCCTCGCGCAGCGCGCGCAATGCCAGCTCACGCGCCCGGGGACGCGCCGGACTTCGCGAGCTCAGGTTCAGCACGGCGTCGCGCGGCCGATCGGCGATGGCGCGTGCCATGACAAATCCAAGTCCGACCAACGCTCCGAGCGCTGCGAGCCATGCCAGCACGATGGCGACGCGGCGGCCGGCGCCCGACCCGCCGCCAAGGCGTGCCCAGAGATCCTCCAGCCACTGGCCCGCGCGCTGCTGCAGTTGTTCCCGCCAACGGCCGACAGCGCTCTGCTGAAACTCGTCTCGTTGCAGAATCGTTGTGAGCGCGCCTCGCGCGTCGACATGGGATGGTGCGTGATTGCCGATAGTGGATTCCTCGCGGAGCCGCGCCAGCCGCACGAGAATCGCTGCGCGGGTTGCATCCCAACGCTTAGTGCCGCGCCCCACATCGCCGAGCGCGACGGTGATCCATCGAGCATCAACGTCGATCTGGCCGCCGTTGAAGTCCACACGCCAGCGTTCCGGGACCGTGGCTACGATGTGCGCAGCCGATTCGCTGCTCTCGAGCGCACCGATCTCGGTGCGCAGCCTACTGAGTTCTGTGAGAAATGATTCGAGAGAGATGCTGGTAGCTGTCTGGGATTGCGCCCTTGCGGTGAGGCCGAGCGCCAGCGCACAGGCCAACTGCAGGCCCGCGAGGAGCAGACCACGCCGCATCAACCTGGGAGCGGCGCTGACGTGGCCGCTGTTCCGCCAGCAGGAACAGCGTTCAGATTCGCCAGCATGACTTGGAGATCCAAGCCTTCCTTTCGCACGCGCAAATCATAATAGAGCACGGCAAACGCGACAATCATCAGCGGTCCGGTGAATGCGCCGCCGATCGAGCCCGTGATCGTTCCCATCAGGTTCAACCAGAAACCGGTCGACGTTTCGGGACCGGCCATCACGCCCGCGAAGGCGAACGGCCCCTGGAAGATGCCCAGCACCGCGTACGTGATCACCATCGTGAAGGCCAGCAGCGCGAACACCCGAAGAAGATTGCCGCTCGTCAATTCGATGCTCCGCCGAATCGCCGCGGACGCCGTTTCGTTCTCGAGCACCACGGCCGGCACGGCGACGGCATAGCGAATCATCAACCACACCCACACGGCGGCCGCGCCAACGAAGGCCGCAAGGACGAACAGAGGGGCCAGGATCGGAAAGCCAATCGCGGCAACGACTCCGCTCACGGCGGCGCCGATGCCCACCATGAAGAACGCCCCAAACATCCGGATCGAGACGAGGATCATGAGGAGCGCCAGCCGGCCGACTTTCCCACGCATCGGCGTATACGCCGTGCGAATCGTGATCGGACGTCCCATGTAGAGTTCGGAGACCGCAACGGTCGTGGCACCGAGCGCCACCGCGTAGGTGATGAAGTAAACAGCCGCCATGCCGATCATGGCGATGACGAACCAGACCACACCGCCGATGACCTCCGCGGGGCTCACCTCACCGGCCGCCATCGTTTCGGAGCTCACAGGCTGCGGGCTGGCGATGGCTATCAGCACGCCAAAGGCCAGGCCGAGGAGCGAGGGCAGCGCCATGATCCCGACAAACAGCCAGAAGTGTCGCCTGTACAGGCTGAAGGAGCGATCGAGCAGCTCGCCGAGCGTCAGCGGGCGCAAATCCAGAAACATGTGGGCTCCCGACTAGGCTGCTGGGGAGCCACGATGGTAACACGGGCCGCGGGGGACGGCCCGGTTGGTTGCTCCGTGTTGTCCGTGGCTAGATTGATCCGTGTTATCGGTGGCGAGATGGTCCGTGTTGTCCGTGGCGCTCTAGAGGCCGAAGACGGCCGCAAGCCGTTCCCTTATGCTCTGACGGGCCCTCACAAGAGTACGATGGGCACGACGGGCTTGGCGAGTGGCGGCGGCGGTGAGGCGGGCCCGCCCCCTCAGGTGCCGTCGTGGGATCATGGTCTTGCCAGTTGCCGGGCTCGAGGGCATCCAGCCTTCATCGATCAGTCGCTGCTGGATAGTTAACGCCCGTGTCACGAGCCGGGCCGCGGATTCGAACTGCTCGATTCGCTCCGCGCCGTCGGGATACGTCACCGCCAGAACGTAGGCGCCGGGATTGGCGCCGCGGTGGACCTCGACGTCGATTTGGGCTGCACCTCGTGTGAAGAACCAGATCATTCACGAACCTCGCACCGGTGGTATCGGCACAAGGCTACCAGAGGATAAGGATGATTGAGCGTGGAACGGCAATGACCCCGACGACCATGAAGCGGATTGCCGCCGATCTCGGGGTGTCGATCACGACGGTCTCGAAGGTGCTGAACAACCATGCGGACATCGGTCAAGCCACGCGAGCCAGGGTCCTGGCACGAGTAGAAGAGCTTGGTTACCGGCCGAACGCCGTCGCGCGAAGCCTCAGCCTTCGCCGGACCCACACGCTTGGCGTCGTCATCCCCGACCTGATGCACTCGTTTTTCGTGGAGGTCGTCGCCGGTATCGAATCGGTCGCCAGCGCTCGCGGCTATGGCTTGCTGCTCTGCAGTTCCACAGAGAACCCACGGAAGGAACGATCGGAGCTCGAAATGCTGCGGTCCCGTCAGGTCGACGGGATCGTCCTCGCCTCGGTGCATGGCTCGAACAATTCCGAGTTGCTCCAGCGGATTGCCGCGCACGGCGGCGCGCTCGTGATGATCGACCGCGACGACCATCCCCGCGTACGGTGCCATCGCGTGCTGACCGACGACGACCTGGTGGGCCGGATGGCGACGGAGCATTTGCTGGCGCAAGGCCGTCGAGCGATCGGGCACCTTGCCGGCCCGCCGTTGACGCATGCCCGTCGGCGCGAGGCCGGTTACACGGCTGCCCTGCACGATGCGGGGATCGAGCCAGCTTCAGGCTGGATCGTGCGCGGCGGGTTCATGGACGCTGATGGCTATCGCGCGATGCAGCGCTTGCTCGAAGTCCGGCCGCGTGTCGACGCCGTGTTCGCGGCAAACGATCCTGCGGCCATTGGTGCGATGCAGGCCATCTGGGAGGCAGGGCTGCGTGTGCCCGACGACATCGCCGTGATCGGCGCCGGTGACATCGCCCACGGCGATCTCCTGAGGGTACCGCTGACGACCGTCGGCTGGGCGAAGGAGGAGCTCGGACGCCGCGCCGCGGAATTGATCTTCGACCAGATCGGCGGGCGCGAGGAGCTTGCATTCCGGCGGGTCATCATTCCACCGCATTTGGTTATCCGCGAGTCGTCCGGCGCCCGGACGCCCGCCGGGCCGGACTCGCCTCCGGTCCGCGATCCTCGACGCGGGGGTAACGGGAATCGGTCTTCGCGGCCGGACGCAAAGCCAAAGAGACCCCGGTAGGGGTGACGCATAATAAAGGGCTGGATCCCGCGCCCCGGCCCTCATGAAGATTACCGACGCCAAAGTCATTACCTGCAGCCCTGGCCGGAACTTCGTCACCCTGAAGCTGGTGACCGAGGACGGTGTCACGGGGCTTGGCGACGCGACGCTGAACGGACGCGAGCTGGCGGTCGCAACGTACCTGATCGAACACGTCATTCCCCTCCTGATCGGGCGCGACGCGCGGCGGATCGAAGACACGTGGCACTACCTGTATAAAGGTGTGTACTGGCGGCGCGGCTCGGTCACGATGACCGCGATTTCGGCAGTGAACGTGGCGCTGTGGGACATCGCTGGAAAGGCCGCGAACAAGCCGCTCTACGAGTTGTTGGGCGGGGCGTCTCGCGAAGACGTGATGGCCTACGGCCACGCCAACGGCAATACGGTCGATGAAACGTTGGAGTCGATCGCGAAGCACATCACACAGGGCTATCGTGCGATTCGAGTGCAGTGCGCGACGCCGGGACAGCCGGATAGTTACGGAATAGCGAAGTCCGGCCAACGCTACGAGCCGGCCGAACGAGGCCTGCCGAAAGAAACCGCGTGGAAAACGGAACCGTACCTCCAATTCACGCCAGCGCTCTTTGCTCGCGTTCGCAAAGAGTTTGGTCCGGACCTTCACCTGCTGCACGACGTGCACCATCGGCTGCGCCCGATCGAGGCCGCGCGGCTCGGCAAGAGCCTCGAACCGCACCACCTGTTCTGGCTGGAGGATCCCGTCACAGCAGAGCTGCAGGAAGGCTTTCGAATCGTCCGCGAGCACACGACGACACCGATTGCCGTGGGCGAGATTTTCGATAGCATCTACGATTGCTATCGTTTGATTCAGGAGCAGCTCATCGACTACCTTCGCGCGACAGTCGTTCATGGCGGCGGGCTCACGCCGCTCCGCAAAATGGCGTCACTCGCCGAGCTGTATCACGTCCGCACCGGCTGCCACGGCGCCACCGACTTGAGTCCGGTGACGATGGCGGCGGCGCTGCATTTCGATCTGAGCGTGCACAACTTCGGCATCCAGGAACACATGCCCCACACGGACGAGACCGATCGCGTGTTCCCACACGCCTACACCTTCCGTGCTGGCGTGTTTCACCCCGGCGATCGACCGGGGCTAGGCGTCGAGATCGATGAGGCGCTCGCGGCGTCGTACCCCTACCAACGCGCGTACTTACCTATAGCCAGGCTCGAAGATGGAACGATTCACGACTGGTGATTCTGTAGACACCAAGAGGATGTCATGAAGGACTACATCAGCACTGGTATTGCCGTCGCCGCAACGATTGCCTCGCTCGCCACTGTGGCCCTGAGCCAGGCGCCGGCTTCGTCGTCGCCGCCCACTGGACTGAATCAGTTGACGGTCGCTGAGAAGCGCGCCGGGTGGAAGCTCCTCTTCGACGGGAAGTCGCTCGCGGGCTGGCGCGGCTACAAGCGCCCGGCCGCCGAGACACGCTGGAAGGTCGAAGACGGCATGCTCACGATTGACCCGAACGACGGCAAGGACACTCGTGGCGCACGGGACATCATCACCGACGAGACCTACGACCGCTTCGAGCTCGCGTGGGAATGGCGCGTCGCGCCGGGCGGCAACAGCGGTCTGAAGTACTTCGTGCTCGAGGACATGGACGCGGCGATCGGCCACGAGTACCAGATGATCGACGACGAGCGTCACCCCGACGCAAAGATAGGCCCACATCGTCAGACGGCGGCGTTCTATGACGTCCTCCCCGTTTCGGTGGCTCCGACGATTCTCGAAAAAATCAAGAAGCCCGCCGGTGAATGGAACGAGAGCAAAGTCCGCGTGGACGTGTGCCGGCCGCAGAAGCAGGGAACGTGCGTCTACCACTACCTGAACAACATCCGCGTGGTCGAGTATCAGCTCGACTCGCCCGAGCTGCGCGCGGCCATCGCGAAGAGCAAGTTCAAGGACGTCGCCCGCTTTGGCAAGCTGCACAAAGCTCACATCCTGATCCAGGACCATGGCGACCGCGTGTGGTATCGCAATATCAAGATCCATCCGCTCGGTGGGCCCACGACACCATCGAGCAGCGCGTCGGCTGCCGCCAGCAGCGGGACACAGGTCGTCGCGAACGAGGCGGAGCGGCGCGTGGACATCGCCATCGATGGCAAGCCATTCACGTCGTACATCTATCCGGAAGCATTGAAGAAGCCGGTGCTCTACCCGATCCGTACGTCGCGCGGCACTGTCGTCACGCGCGGATTCCCCCTCGAACCAGGGCCCGGCGAGCGCGTGGATCATCCCCACCACGTTGGCCTCTGGTTCAACTATGGCGATGTGAACGGTCTCGACTTTTGGAACAATTCAACCGACATACCCGCCGCCCGCGCGCCGAAGATGGGCACGATCCGTCACACGCGCGTCGTCGAGACGAAGAGTGGCGCGGCTGCGGGAGAGTTGGCGGTCGAGATGGAATGGGTGACACCGGATGGGACGCCATTGCTGCGCGAAGACACACGGTTCGTGTTCCGCGGCGCCGGATCGACGCGCACCATCGATCGCATTACCACGCTGACCGCACTCCAAACCAAGGTCGTCTTCCGCGACAACAAGGAAGGGCTGCTCGGCATGCGAGTGACGCGCGCGCTCGAGCAGCCAGCCGACAAGCCCGAGATCTTCACGGACTCGAGTGGCAAGGCCACCAAGGTCGCCGTCCTCGACAACAAAGGTGTGACGGGCCAGTACTTGAGCAGCGAGGGTCTCAAAGGCGACGCGGTCTGGGGCACACGCGGCAGGTGGTGCATGCTCTCAGGGCAGATCGAGGACGAACCGGTCACGATCGCCATCCTCGACCACCCCGCCAATCCCAACGCGCCGACCTACTGGCACGCGCGTGGCTACGGCCTGTTTGCCGCTAACGGACTCGGCCGAAAAGTGTTCAAGCAGGACGAGGAAGAGCTGGTGCTGACGCTCGATCCCGGCAAGTCCGTGACGTATCGTCACCGAGTTGTCGTCGTCAGCGGTGCCGCCATGGCCGACTCGATCGAGCGCGAGTTCCGGACGTTCGCGGCAGCTGCGTCCTCGAACTAAGAACTAATATGACGGTCGGGCAGGGACATACCGACGGCTATCTAACTCCCGCGGAGCTCGCACGCGTGCTCCAGGAGGGGCTCGCCCGGCTTCCTGTTGACGGCAAGCGCGTCCTCGTGCTGATCCCCGACGGGACTCGAACGATGCCGATGCCGCTGATGTTCGAGGGGCTGGAGCGCGAGCTTGGAAAGCGCGCCGCAGCGCTCGACTATCTCGTCGCGCTCGGCACGCACTCGCCGATGAACGACGAGGCGCTGAGCCGCCTGCTCGGCACCCAGGTCGTGAACGGGTACGCCGGAGCGCGCCGTGTCTACAACCATCGGTGGGACGATCCCGCCACGTTCGTGGAGCTGGGCTCGCTCCCCGCCGCGGAGATCTCTGCACTGACACAAGGCCGCTTGAATCACTCGGTACCGGTTGCACTGAATCGGCTCGTGACCGAGTACGACCACGTCCTGATCTGTGGCCCGGTGTTTCCGCACGAAGTCGTCGGCTTCTCCGGCGGCACCAAGTACCTCTTCCCTGGCATTGCGGCTCCGCCCATCATTCATTTCACGCACTGGTTGGGCGCCCTGATCACGAGTTCGGACGTCATCGGCACCATCGACACGCCCGTTCGTGCGGTCATCAATCGCGCGGCAGCGCTGCTCGATGCGCCGCTGTCGCTGCTGGCATTGGTCGTCACCCACGACGGGATCGCTGGCGCGTACTGTGGCGATGTTCAGGATGCCTGGCGTCAAGCCGCACTCCTCTCTTCGCGCCGCCACATCGTCTGGCTCGAACGTCCGTTCGATCGCATGCTGGCGGTGATGCCCTCCATGTACGACGACCTCTGGACTGCCGCGAAAGGCGCGTACAAAACAGAAACCGCTGTCGCTGACGGCGGCGAGGTCATCGTCTACGCTCCACACGTGCGCGAAGTGAGCTACGTGCACGGACGGCTGATCGACGAGATCGGTTATCACTGCCGCGACTACTTTCTCGGCCAGTGGCATCGCTTCTCGCACTATCCTGGCGGAATCCTCGCGCATTCGACGCACGTCAAGGGGCTCGGGACGTTCGAGCAAGGAGTCGAGTCGCCGCGCATCACGGTCACGCTGGCAACAGGCATTCCACGCGAACGCTGCGATCGCATCAACCTCGCGTATCGCGATCCCCAGCAAATTGACTTGAGCGAGTGGCCGGCCGAGAACAATCAGTCAGCGCGGCTCGTACCGCGCGCGGGCGAATTGCTGTTTCGCGTCGGGATCCCCCCCGACGCATCGGAGGCATCGGCGTGAAATCCAGCATGGGCGTAGTTGGCCTCGGCGTGATGGGCTCAAACCTCGGACGCAACATCGCGGGCAAGAAGTTTCCGGTCGCGGGCTACGATCTCGACCCCGCGAAAACCAAAGCGTTCGTCGCCGAGTCGGCATCGGGCCTTCCCGTCACCGGCGTCGATAGCCCCGAGGCGCTGATGGCAGCGCTCGAGCGGCCTCGACGGATCCTGACGATGGTTCCTGCAGGAAAGCCCGTCGACAGCGTGATTGCGCACCTCAAACCGCATCTCGAGCAGGGAGACATCCTGATCGACGGCGGAAACTCCAACTTTCTGGACACCGATCGGCGGTCGGATGAATTGGAGGCTGCCGGACTCCGATTCGTCGGGGCTGGCGTGTCGGGCGGAGAGGAAGGCGCACTGCTCGGTCCGTCGATCATGCCGGGCGGGCCTAAGGACGCGTGGGAAGCGCTCGCGCCGATCTTGCGTGCGATCGCGGCCAAGGCGGAGGACGGGGAGCCCTGCGTCGACTACATGGGACCTCGGGGCGCCGGACACTACGTGAAGATGGTGCACAACGGGATCGAGTACGGCGACATGCAACTCATCGCCGAGGCCTACGATCTCTTGCATCGCGGCGCCGGCATGCCCGCGGCGGATTTAGCGGCGACCTTCGAAGAATGGAACAGAGGCGAGCTGCGCTCTTATTTGATCGAGATCACGGCGCGTGTCCTCGAAACAATCGATCCGGAGACGCGCAAGCCACTCGTTGACGTCATCCTCGATGAAGCGCAGCAAAAGGGCACCGGGAAGTGGATGAGCCAAAATGCGTTCGACATCGGCGCCGCGATCCCGACGGTGAACGCCGCTGTCGAAGCCCGTTTGTTATCCGCACTCAAGCCTGAACGCGTCGCTGCGAGCAAGGTGCTGAAAGGACCGGCACCGACCTACAGCGGCAACCGTGCGAAGTTGGTAGACGCCGTTCGCCAGGCGCTGCACGCGAGCAAGATCACGTCGTACGCGCAAGGCATGGCGATGCTGCGCATTGCTTCCAAGGAGTATTCGTACGGTATCGACCCCGGGAAAGTCGCCACAATCTGGCGAGCGGGGTGCATCATCCGCGCTGCCCTCCTCAACGACATTCGTGAAGCCTTCCGCCGCTCGCCGGATCTCGTCAACCTGATGCTGGATGACGCGTTCAGGACGGCGCTCGACGAGCGACAGGAGGGTTGGCGATTTGTGATCCAGACGGCCGTCGGTCTTGGAATACCGGTACCGGCGATGAGCGCCTCACTCGCCTACTACGATTCGTATCGAAGCGAGCGGTTGCCCGCAAACCTGACGCAGGGGCAGCGCGACTTTTTCGGCGCGCATACCTACCGGCGGACCGACCGTGAGGGCGTCTTCCATACCGATTGGAGCATCCACGTTTCATGAGCACGGGTCTGAAGATTCCTGCACACGGCGCCCTCGACTTCCTGTCGCTGGGCGCTCTCGTTCATCGCCTCGATCCAGGCCTCGTCCCGTTTCGGAAGGCGACGACCTGCTCAATCCACGTCAGTGGAGGCGAGTTCAACACGGCCGCCAACCTTTCCGACTGCTTTGGCTTTCGCACCGGCGTCGCAACCGCCATCGTCAACTATCCCATCGGCGATCTGATTGCCGAACGTGTGCGCGCCATGGGTGTGAGGCCGTTCTACAAGCGCTTCACTCACGACGGCGCGCGCGGGCCAAACATGGCGACGGTCTATAGCGATCAGGGATATGGCGTGCGCGGTCCTGTCGTGTTCTACAACCGCGCGAACGAGGCGGCCGCTCAGTTGAAGCCTGGCGATTTCGAGTGGAACGCGATCTTCGGCCAGGGCGTGCGCTGGTTCCACAGCGGCGGCATCTTTGCCGCGCTCTCCGAGACGACCTCCGAATTGATCGTTGAAGCCATGCAAGCCGCAAAGGCCCATGGCGCGGTCGTGTCATTCGATCTGAACTACCGAGAAAAGCTGTGGGCGGTATCGGGTGGCAGCAGCCGCGCTCCGGCGGTGTTGAACCGGATCGTGAGTCTGGTCGATGTGCTCGTCGGCAACGAAGAGGACCTGCAGAAGGGCCTCGGAATCCCCGGCCCCGACGTCACCGCCAAGTCCACGCTGGATCCCAGCGTCTTCATCGCGATGATCGATCGAGTGCTAGACCGTCATCCCCAGATCAAGATCGTGGGCACCACCCTGCGCGAGGTGCATTCGACGAACCGGCACACGTGGGGTGCGGTCGCCTGGATCGACGGGCACACCTACTTGAGCCCGAACTGCGATCTGGACGTCCACGATCGAGTTGGCGGCGGCGACGGCTTTGCCGCAGGTGTCATCTACGGATTGATGTCTGGCGAAACGCCCGAGGACGCCGTTAGGCTCGGCTGGGCGCACGGTGCGTTGATGACGACGTTCCCGGGAGATACGACGATGGCGACGGTCGAACAGGTCCGCGCGTTTGCGAGAGGCGGGTCGGCCCGCATTCAACGATGAATCGCGAACCGTACACGGTGCAGCACGTTTGGGGCGTGTATGCGGTCCCGCCCCTCCCACGTAAGCGGGATGCCGCTCGCAGCCTCGATTTCGACGCCGCGGAGCGCGTGGCCAGCCATGTCGCCGCCGGCGGCATCTCGAGATTCCTCTACGGCGGCAACGCCTTCCTCTATCACATCACCCTGGACGAGTACGACGACCTGCTCGGCTGGCTTGACGCATTTCCAACGAATCGCATTCCGATCCCCAGTCTTGGCCCGTCGTTCGGGCGGGCGGTCGATCAAGCGCGGCTGCTTCGTCGCCACGGCTTTTCCTGCGCGATGATGCTGCCCTGCAGCGATCCGCGTGACGCGCTTGGCCTCGAGACCGGCCTGCGCGAAATCGCCAACATCTCCGGCGTCCCGTTGATCGTGTACCTCAAATCGGAAGACGCATTCGGGGCCGATATGCTGTGCGGCCTGGATGCGGTGGCGCGGCTCGTAGACGACGGCGTCTGCGCAGCGATCAAGTACGCGGTCGTCCGTGACGATCCCCACGACGATCAGTATCTCAATGAGCTACTGAAGCGCGTCGATCGCAAGCGCGTCGTGAGTGGGATGGGTGAACGGCCTGCGGTCGTGCATTTCCGCGATTTCGAGCTCGGCGGCTTGACCACCGGTTCGGGTTGCATTGCGCCTGGGCTCTGCAGCGCTTTGCTGAACGCGTGCGCCGACAAGAACTGGGATGCCGCGGAGGCATTGCGTGCCGATTTCATTCCGCTCGAGGATCTGCGCGACGCCTGGGGGCCGGCCCGCGTGCTGCATCATGCCACTGAATTGTCGGGCGTCGCATCCGCCGGTCCGATTCCGCCATATGTGTCGCCGTTGAACGACGACCAACTGCGGCGCCTGGCGCCTGTCGCCAAGCGTCTTCGAGAGCGTGACGCGTGAGCAGACCTCGCAAAACACCCACCGACCTGCGCAGCCACCGCTGGTTTGGCCGCGACGATCTTCGCTCGTCCGGTCATCGCTCGCGCGCGAAGCAAGCTGGTTTCGCGCCAGAGGAGATGAGCGGCAAACCGGTCATCGCCATCCTGAACACGTGGAGCGACGCAAACCCCTGTCATACGCATTTCCGCCTCAGGGCCGACGAAGTGAAACGCGGCATCTGGCAGGCTGGTGGCTTCCCGATGGAAATCCCGCTCATGACGTTGGGCGAGACGTTCATGAAGCCGACGACGATGCTCTATCGCAACCTGCTGGCGATGCAGGCAGAGGAAGCGCTGCGTTCGTATCCAGCCGATGGCGCCGTGCTCCTCGGCGGATGCGACAAGACCGTTCCGGCGCTGATCATGGGCGCGACGAGTGCCAACCTGCCGGCGATCTTCGTGCCAGCCGGCCCGATGCTGCGCGGCAACTGGCGCGGCCAGTTCCTCGGCTCCGGCACCGACGTCTGGAAGTACTGGGCCGAGCGCCGCGCCGGAACGATCGACGAGTGCACCTGGCGCGAGATGGAGGACGGCATTGCCCGTTCGTTCGGCACGTGCATGACGATGGGGACGGCGTCCACGATGGCTGCGGCCGTCGACGCGCTCGGCCTCACCTTGCCGGGCGCCTCGTCGATTCCCGCGGCAGACTCGGCGCATCCGCGCATGGCTTCAGCCGCGGGTCGACGCAGCGTCGAAATGGTTTGGGAAGATCTGCGGCTGCGCGACATCATGACGACCGGCGCATTCGAGAACGCGGTGACCGCGGCCATGGCCCTCGGCGGATCGACGAATGCCATCATCCACCTAATTGCGATGGCTGGCCGCGCCGGCGCGACACTCGATCTCGATCGCTTCGATGCGCTCTCACGCCGCACGCCGTTTCTCGCCAACATCAGGCCGTCCGGCAAGTACCTGATGGAGGACTTCTACTACGCGGGCGGACTTCGCGGCGTACTCGATCGGCTGCGCGATCTACTGCACCTCGACTGCACGACCGTCAACGGCCGCACGCTCGGCGAGAACCTCGAAGGCGCACTCGTCTGCAACGACGATGTCATTACGACACGCGAGAAACCGATCGGTCCTGAGGGCGGTGTTGCCGTACTCCGTGGAAACCTCGCGCCGGACGGCGCTGTTATCAAACACACTGCCGCCGATCCACGGCTGCTTCGCCACGCCGGACCAGCGGTCGTGTTTCGCAACTACAACGACCTTGAAGCGCGCCTCGACGATCCGGCGCTTCCGGTAACCGCCGACTCTGTTCTGGTGCTGCAGGATGCGGGACCGCTTGGCGCGCCCGGCATGCCGGAATGGGGGATGCTGCCAATCCCGAAGAAGCTCCTTGCCCAAGGTGTCCGCGACATGGTGCGAATTTCCGACGCGCGGATGAGCGGCACCAGTTACGGCGCCTGCGTGTTGCACGTCGCGCCGGAATCGTTTGCGGGCGGGCCGCTCGCCTTCGTGCGCGACGGCGACATCATCGAGCTGAACGTTCCGGAACGTCA
>Ga0209382_10007842_pt1 | contig 13512 bp, 8 predicted proteins | sample SoiMetdeltSBSDD5_FD_187599 | JGI IMG/M metagenome (GOLD analysis project Ga0209382, IMG submission 187599) | Bulk soil microbial communities from a Populus tree surrounding site in Tennessee, USA - Soil MetaG P. deltoides SBSDD5 (SPAdes) (version 2) | ecosystem: Environmental > Terrestrial >... | reverse complement strand
GATTGGGATCCGGCAAAGGCTCACACCAATCTCAGAGCCCACGGAGTCACATTCGAGGAGGCCACAACGGTCTTTGGCGACCCGCTCTCGATTACCATTCCCGATCCTCTACACTCAATGGATGAGCATCGATTCATCATTGTCGGGCGGTCGCGTCGAGGTCGGGCTTTGATTGTCAGCCATACTGAGCGTAGTGCTCGGATCCGCATCATAAGCGCCCGCCGGGCCACACGCCGTGAGAGAATGCAGTATGAAGAAGGCTAGACGGGCTGTGAGAGAACCCGGGATGCTCAAGGAGTACGACTTCTCGAAGGGCGTCCGAGGCAAGTATGCGAAACGGTTCAGGGCAGGCACGAACGTCGTCGTGCTGGCTGCTGACGTCGCCCGTATTTTCCCCGATTCAAAGTCGGTGAATCAAGCGCTCCGGGCCCTGTCACGGATTGCGCCGCGATCCCGGCGCAAGGCGTCAGGCTGAGATCGTCCCACCCCGAGTCTCCCGCCATCCTCCCCATCCCGCCAGTCCCCGATCTGCCTTATACTTACGCATCAATCCCATGTCCGCGAATCTTGTGTGGCTGTGCATCCTGCTTGTCGTCACGGCGGTCGCTTTGCTGCTGCGCCGGCGCCACCCGTCCGTCCGCCCGGCGCCGGCCTCGGCGCCCGCGCCCGCCGACCCGGCGAGCCCCAAGGCACCGACCCCCACGTCTCAGCCGCACCTGTCGGTCTCGCTCCATAAGCTGGCCGAGGGTCTGACCGATTTCTTCGACGCCTCGGCGCAGCCGACCGACCTGCTCGCCAACACCGACTTCCAGTCAGGCGCCGCGTTGTTTACCCGCGAAGCGGCGCCGGTCGACCTGGTCCTGTCCTACGTGACCGGCGACAACGCGGTGATCTCCTGCATGGCGTCGGCGGCGCTGCACGACAGGAAAGAGGCGGGCGACACGCCGGAACGGGTCATCGAGGCAATCGGCGCCATGGGAGGCTGGCCGCTGTTCTTCGCGCTCCGGTATCTCGAGGGGGCCGTCCCGACGGGCGACCCGCTCATCGGGCGCGTCCTCTCGCGGGCGGGCGAGCACTGGGACCACCGCATCCCCCACCAGATCCTGAAGGACTTCGTCGCGCGCCGGGCGGCGGCGGGCGAGAAGCCGGCCTTCGGCGCCCACCTGCAGGGGCTGTCGCGCTGGCGGCTGGAGACGGTGAAGGGAATCCTCAAGAAGCTGGGGCCGGAGGCCGCTCCGCTGCGCGACGAGTACGCCGACTTCCACAAGGCCTGGATCGACACCGACTACCTGGCGGGGGTCGGGACGCTGTGGAGCGCCGACGCGGCCGAGCGTGCCTCGATCATCGAGCACGAGGGGCTCCTGGCGGCGGTCGCCACGCTCGAGGCGTCGTACCTGGCCGATCGCCCGCGCTCGACGCTGCTGGTCGGAGAGGCGGGGGTCGGCAAGAGCGCCATCGGGCGGGCGCTCGCGGCGCGGCTGGGGCGCTCGGGCTGGATCGTCTTCCAGGCCGGCGCGTCCGAGCTGCTGGCCGGGCAGGTCTACATGGGCGAGTTCGAGAAGCGCATGCAGGACGTCGTGCGGCAGCTGTCCCGGCCGCGGCGGGTCCTGTGGGTCATCCCCGACTTCCCCGCCCTGGCGCTCGCCGGGCGCCACCGGAACAGTCAGGTCGGGGCGCTCGATTTCATCCTGCCTCTGATCGAGCGCGGGGAGATCACGGTCCTCGGCGAGTGCCAGCCGGCCGCCTACGACCGGCTGGTGCGGGAGAAGCCGCGCTGCACGACCGCCTTGACCGCCCTGCGCATCCAGCCGACGTCCGAGGCCGTGACCCTCGACCTGGCACGCCGCTGGATGCGCGCGCACGCGGGCCCCGGGGCCGGCGCGGTCGCCCAGGCCCCCGCGGGCACCGAAGCGGCGGCGGCCGCCCGCGACACCGACGCGGTCATCCACGAGGCGGCGCAGCTCGCGCTGCAGTTCCTGGGGCACAAGGGGATGCCGGGCAGCGTCCTCGAGCTGCTGCGGATCACGCACGAGAGGCTGAAGGCGGGGGCTTCCGCCTCGGCCGGCACCGAGGCCGGCTCGGAGACCGGCACGGAGGCGGGCCCGTGCGCGCCGATCGCTCCCGACGACCTGATCGTCACGCTGTCGCAGATGACCGGCCTGCCGGCCCACATCCTGGACGACCGCGAGGCGCTCGACCTGGCGGCGCTGCGGGCCCTGTTCGAGGAACGGGTCAAGGGGCAGCCCGAAGCGGTCGACTGCCTGGTGGACCGGGTGGCGATGATCAAGGCGGGGGTGACCGACCCGACGCGCCCCTCGGGGGTGTTCCTGTTCGCCGGGCCGACCGGCACCGGCAAGACCGAGATCGCCAAGGCGCTGGCCGAGTTCCTGTTCGGCTCCCCCGAGCGGATGATCCGGCTGGACATGAGCGAGCTTCAGGCGATCGACAGCCTCGACCGCATCCTGGGCACCAGGGACGAAGAGCGGGGGGACTCGCTCGCCGACCAGGTGCGGCGCCAGCCGTTCTCCGTGGTCCTGCTGGACGAGTTCGAGAAGGCGCACGAGCGCGTCTGGGACGTCTTCCTGCAGGTGTTCGACGACGGCCGCCTCACCGACCGGCGCGGCCGGACCGCCGACGTGCGGCACGCCATCATCATCCTGACCTCGAACCTCGGCGGCGCCATCCCGAGCGGCCTCAGCCTCGGGTTCTCGAAGGAGCACGACGGGTTCCGCGCCGGGGTCGTCACCCGCACGGTCGAGAAGGCCTTCCGCAAGGAGTTCCTCAACCGCATCGACCGCGTGGTCGTCTTCCGCCCGCTCAGCCGCGAGGTGATGCGGCAGATCCTGCAGCGCGAGATGTCCGCCGCCCTGCAGCGCCGCGGCCTGCGCTCGCGCGCCTGGGTGGTGGAGTGGGACGAGAGCGCCATCGAGTTCCTGCTGAAGAAGGGGTTCACCGAGGACCTGGGGGCCCGCCCGCTGAAGCGGGCGATCGAGCGCTACCTGCTGGCCCCCCTGGCCACCGCCATCGTCAACCGCCAGGTCCCCGCCGGCGACCAGTTCCTGCTCCTCACCGGCCGCGACGATCGCCTCGACCTCGAGTTCATCGACCCCGACGCGCCGCAGGCGGCCGGCGACGTGGTCGTCCCCCTGCCCGCGATGGCGACCGATGCCCCGGCACCGGCCGGCACCGCCCGGCCCGGCGCCGACCTCGGCGGCATCGCCCTGCAGCCCGGCGGCCGCCCCGAAGAGGCGGACTTCCTGAGGGCCCGCCTCGCCGCCCTGTGCGCCCGCGTCGAGAGCGACGGCTGGAAGCAGGACAAGGCGAAGGCGCTCGAAGAGACCGGCCGGCCCGACTTCTGGTCCTCGCCGATGCGATTCGAGGTCCTCGGCCGCTACGAATACCGCGACCGCATCGAGTCCGGCGTGCAGCGGGCCGGCTCTTTACTTGACCGACTCGCCGGCCGCCCAGGGGACCCGCGCAGCCGCTACCCGCGCCAGCTCGTCGGCGCCCTGGCGCACAATCTCTACCTGCTCGAGACCGCCTGCGCCGACGTCGAAGGCCAGCGCCCGCGCGAGGCGTTCCTCCTCGTCGAGGCGAAGACCAGCCGCGCCGCGCCCCAGCCCGAGGCCGACCGCTTCGCGTCGGAGCTCGCAGCGATGTACCGCTCCTGGGCTGCCAAGCGCCGCATGCGCGTGCAGGTGCTCGACGAGAGGCCGGCCGACGGCCAGCCCTACCGTTTCCTCATGGCCGTCAGCGGCTTCGGAGCGTATTCGATCCTCGCCCCCGAGGACGGCCTGCACGTCCTCGAGCAGCCCGAGGACCGCCCCCACCAGTTCGAGCGCTGCCGCGTCCAGGTCAGCGTCGTCTCGCAGCCTCTCGAGCCCGCAGGCGACGCCCCCCGGGCGCTGCGCGCGCAGGCCGAGCGGGCGATCGAGTCGCACGCCAGCCGGAGCCTGCGAGTCGTCCGTCGGTACCGACGGGACCCGTCGCCCCTGGTGCGCGACGGGATCCGGCACTACCGGACTGGCCGCATCGATTTAGTGCTCGGCGGGGATTTCGATTTGATGGGCGATGGGACGGGGGTGGACGAGAGACCTGAGACTACCCCGCTTTCCTGAACATTCCGTACCGTTCCTCCAGGAACTCCCGGTTTGGGCGTAGCGCGGCGTCGCGTGGAACCTTGAGGAGCGCCCCCTCGAATCCCTGCAGGCCGTACTTCAACATCGGACCATCCGGCTCGCGGAGAACGTCCGGGCGCAGCTCGACCGTCAAGTCCGGCCGCACACCCAGGAGGTGCCTGTCGAACGCAGCATGGTGCAGTTTGCACAGCGCCAACCCGTTCGGCACGACCGGCGCGCCCAGCGGATGTCCATCCGGCAGGATGTGTGCCGCATCCAGCAGCTCCTCGTGCCGCAGCCGGCAGATGGCGCACTGCTCGCGATAAGCCCGCAGGACCCGCTGTCGGAACTCCTGTTGGTGCATGCGCTGCTTGGTGAGGCGCGTTACATATGAACGTCGGATGGCACCTTCGGGCTCGGAGACGGCAAAGTCTTCCGTCGCGGCGATCTTTCGGTCATCCATTGCGATTGTGAAGCATAGCCCTCGCGGATCATCTCCCACCACGTATGCCGGCCACGAAGCCACGTACCGGCCTGGAACGACACCATAGAGATAGACAAGAGGCGCCTGCCGCTGCATGGCGAGTCGCAGCCCGGCATTGTCCCGATGTCCGGGGTCGGTACCCCGATAGCGATAGCGGACCAGACCCTCGTCGCCGACCACATCGTCGTACGGACGCGGTTTCCCCTCCACCAACGGCACGGTTGTGATGCTCAACGGCATCTCGGGCAGCAGTGCAGGCTTGAAGATTCCCTGCGGACCAATAAGAGGGACTCGCTGGCCCTCGAACTCACACCCCTGCGCAAGAATTTCCCGCGGCAGCACCTCGCCCCTCCGCTGTGTCTGCTCTTTGAGAAAAGCGAAAGCTGCGAGACGGACGCGGTGGTCGAGGCTCTGGTCGGTCATGTCATCAGCCTCAGTTTCTTCGTCAACGTAAGACCGAGATCACTTATGCAGGGAACTCTCGACTGGCTGCTTGGAATATGACCTCGCGGATCCTGAGAGCGTCTTTATGTGAGAGCTTCCTTTGGGAATTCTGCAGAGCCTGGCCAAAGTTCTTCGGGTCGATCCCCTTGAAGAGCTCGAGCTCTGGAACGAGTGGCCTGAAGGGGAGAAAGACGACAGGCTCGGCCAGTGGAAGGAATCTGAACCGGTAAGGATAAACACGGTCTGGCCAGTACGGTGAACGGTCTTCAACGACTTTGCTCGTCACAATCGCCAAAATTCCAAGTTCCATGCTGCCAGCAATGTAGAACACCAGCAGGTCTCCTGGTTGAATCTGGGAAATCCGCGGTAGCTTCTCATCTCCCCATATGCGCCCGCTTCGACACAAACTGTAGTTCTCGGGATTGGTCACTAGCAACCACGAACTATTCTGATCGGGCGCCACGGACGAAGCAACGGCCTCGGCCACGGCGAGATGGACGTTCCTGCGTGCACTTTCGTAGTCTTGCTCTCGATACAATTCGGTCTCGATGCTCTTCCTCCGTGCCTGCAGCTGGATGTAGGCATCGCGCACTTTCTGTGAAATTGGCACCGACAGAGGCGACAACCACAGGTCCTCGTGGAATCGAAGTAACTCTTGCACCGATGGCTCGTTCTTGTGGGCTCGGACAAACAAGTTGGCTTCGACATTCGTCTTTAGCCCACCGGCGGTGAAGTTCGACGAGCCCACAAGGGCTCGGATCTCATCGCCCGCCTGAGCAAGGTACACCTTCGGATGAAAGTTCCGCTTCTGCTCCAGTGCCGTCAGCCAATAGACACGAGTCTCGACTGCCGGTCCGCGAGCTAGATTGTCGAGGGTGTGAAGGTCAGTCAACTGAAAATCGACACCTGCCAGGAATCGAACGTTCCCCCCACTCTCAACGAGCCGCCTGAGACCCCGCGCCTGATCCAAGCCGCTTTCGCGAGCGTAGGCCACGGCGACCTTCGCTGCTGTGGCTCCGGCGAACACGTCGTCGAGGGCATCACGGACGATAGTCTTGGAATTGTCTACGAGGCGAACTTCCATATTGTGAGCCCTGGCAATGATGACAAACAGGTTACAGTCTATAATGATTGTCCTTCTTCCATCGTATCTCGCTTGAAACGAGTCATATCCAGCAAGCGAGATTGTGGCCTTCGGGCGCACTGGCCTTGCCCCGCGCTTGCACACACGAGGCCCAGAGCTGCTATGACCCACATGGCATCGGAGTCTCCATGAACCTCATCCCCCTTCTGACCTTGTCGGCGTGTCTTCTCGCGGGGCACGGATTGCTCGGTGACCTCTCGGTCGCCGCCGCGTCAGAGACCGCCGGTCACCCGGCCACATCTCCGACCGCGACCGATGATCCGGAGGCGGCGGTCGCCACCGCAATCGCGCAGCTGCGTGGAGTTCGTCTCAAGGAGCTGTCCGAGGCGCAGAAGAGCGCTCTCGGGGAGAGGCTCGACAAAGCATGGGACGCTCTCTTCGACCATCCCGACGCTGCCAAGAAAGCCATTCGCGCAGTCATGGCGACCGAGCAGGCGGACAGCTACCTGCTCATCGACCTGGCGCATCTGTGGACGAATCTCGAGCCGCAATCTCTGCAACCTGCCGCCGGAGCCCTCCTGAAGGCGGACGTGACGGAAAATCCGGGAGGGACCTTCCATGCCGCATCCAGGATGGCGGCGCTCCATTGCGGCGATTGCCTGCCCGCCGTCCTCAGGATTCTAGAGATCAAGGATCCAGATACGCAGATCGCGCAGCACGCGCTGCCGATCAATCAGGACTTGATGCTCGTCTTCACGATCGGACAATACGGCACTGACTCCGTGGGTCCGGTCATTGCGAAACTCTCGTCCGACAGTTGCGTGGTCAGGGCGAACGCAGGTCTGGCGCTCGGGCTGTTGCAACCGGTCTCGATTCCGGGCGACTTGCGCAGGATGGCCGTCGAAGACGGGTGCGAGGACGCGCGCGCCGGCGCCTGGACCGCCCTGGGCCTCCTGGACGATCCGCTGCTGGCTCGAAGCGCTGCAAAGCAGCTGAACCGCTCGCCCGAGCCATCGAAGGCCGAGCGCCGGGCCATCGCGAGAGCGCTGGGGTCGTCGTTCTCGCAGGCGGCGAAACAGCCGCTCGCATCGCTGGCGACCGACCCCGATCCCGAAGTCGCCTCGGACGCGAAGAAAGCGCTGGCCGGCCTCCAAGCGTTGGAACAGCAGATGGCCAAATTGAGAGTCGGGCGCGCCGGAGCCTCTTCCTCGAAACGCTCGAAGGTGATCCGGCAGCTCGAGAAGGCGGTCCGGGATGGACGCATCGAGCCCGAGATCGAGCGGGAGCAGCTGCTGCTCACCCTGACCGCCGCCGACCTCCCGCTACTCAACCGCGCCCGCGCCGCCGTGCTCGGCCGTCTGTCGGACGAGTGTCTCTACGAGTATTACCCGCTGACCTACGCAGCCCGCGCCCTGCGGAATGGCTCCACGACCGGCCCCGCTACCGCCACGCCCGACCTCGCCGCCGAGCCGGAGCGCAACCGCTGACGGCGTCGAACGTCAACTGGACATACACATCTTGGGTGTGTATCATCCTTCCGCCGGTCTGGAGGATTCATGGCTGCCTATCGACGCATCAACATCACCCTGCCCGAGGAGACAATCCGATTGATCGATCGGGTCGCCAGGAAGGGCGATCGGAGCTTTCTCATCTCCGAGGCGGTGCAGCGCTACGTGACCTCTGTCGGGAAGACAAGGCTCCGCCGGCTCTTGAAGGAGGGGGCGCTACGCCAGGCCGGGCGCGACCTGAAGCTCGCCCAGGAATGGTGCAGTCTGGACGACACGCCGTGTCGCGACACACAGGACTGACCCCTCCCCGCAGGGGCGAGGTCTATCTTGTATCTTTCGATCCCACCGTAGGCGCGGAGATCAGGAAGACCCGACCCGCTCTCGTCATCCAGAACGACATCGCCAACCGCTGGAGCCCGGTAACGATCGTCGCGGCCATCACCTCGCGGTCCGACGCGCCCGTTTATCCCGCCGACGTGCGCATCGATCCGCCGGAGGGGAGCCTGAGCGTCCCCTCGGTCGTCCTCCTGAACCAGATCCGCACGATCGACAGGCGTCGTCTGGTGAAGCGCCTCGGTCGATTGCGCCCCGACACCATGAAGCAGGTGAACCGCGCGCTCCAGGTCAGCCTCGGCCTCGTCGCGCTCTAGGACGCCCCCCCGAGCATGTGCCGGAAGACCAGGCTGCTCTGCTCTGGCGGCAGGTCCAGGATGACTTTGAAGGTGCTCTCGACCGTATGGCAAAACCCCTTCTTGTCGAACCCGGGGGTCTCCGGCGCGCGCAATTCGACCGGCCCCAGACTGGTGTCCGTCGCCACTCTCTCCCTCGCTCGCTCGAGCAGCGACTCGGCCTCGCTCGCATCCGGTGGCGCCTGAGGCGTCGTCAGCGCACTCTCGACCACTCCTGTCATCGCGTCCATCAAGGGATTCATGCCATCCGTTCCAAGGACGGCCGTCAGGGAGACGGTGGGTCCCTCCGGCCTCAACCATCTGTAACAGACATCGGAGGGCTCCGCCTCCAGCTTTTCGAGAACAGCGACAGTTTCCTTCGCATACCGGATGATGGCGTCATCTGAAGTGATCGGCAGATAGCCCGGGAACACCTCCATGAGGATGGGTGCCGCGGGGTTGACGTAATCGCCCCCACGCGAATCGGCCTGGTTCTTCTCCGCGACGACCATCGCCTCTCTCAGCCGATCGCGCAGCTCCGGCCTGGCCTTCACGAGGAGACTGAGCAGCCGATTGTCCGAGATCTCCCGCTCCATGCGCCGCGGCGCGTTCCAGGACCACCACATCCGAGCGCCCAGCGGCACGATCACGACAATGAGGACCCAGGCGAGGTGCTTCTTCGTCCGCCGGTCAATCTCCGGACTTCCTTTCATCCTCCACACCCCAATCGCAATCAGACAGGCGATCAGGCCCCCCAGCCCGACTTTCACCCGCGGATCAGCCGTCCGGTCGAACGCCCAGTAGAGCCCCATGAAGGCGACCCCCGCCGGAATCGCCAGCCAGCGAGGGAACGGTGCTCGAGCTCTCGCCTCGATCGGCCTGAACCGCTGAGCCAGCGAGCAGAACTCCTCGAATCGCTCGAGCGTATCAGGGATTACCATCGCCGCCTGAGCACGCCCCGCATAGACCATCAGCCCGCGTCCGGGAATCCTGACCATCCGGGAGATCGACGATGCGTCCACCCTCGCGTCATCGAAACCTTCCTGCGTCCGCGTGATCTGATCGCCCGATATCGTGACCCGGAACGTTCCCCATCGCACGACCTGCTTCTTCCAGCTCCAGAACATCGCGAGCGGAAGGACCGCCGCCATGATCGCGCAGGCGACTACCGTCCCCGCCCACCCACCGGCCCCCCTTCGCTCGGAAAGGACTGCGATGACAATCGATGCCGGTATCATCGCGACCGCCGTCCACACCATCGTGCGCCTGAGCCTCAGGAAAAAGGCCGGCGAGAGGACGAACGTCTCCGCCCCTGGCGTCCCCATCTCGATCTCCGGACCAGGCCCAGTCATCCCCTTTGCGATCTCCGGATTCGGCTCGGTCATTCGTCCAGGTCCCGGCGGGCCAGCACCGATTCGTCCAGTTCCTGGCTGGCCGCACTCCGATCTTTCCGGTTTCCGGTTGGCCGCAGGCCCGGGCGGCATCTCTGCGCCGATCCTATCAACCCCCGCCGAAAGTTTCCTAAAAAAAGTTGTTGACGCGCGCGCACTCATTCTGTATATTTACACCTGCCCGCGTCGATCTCTCTGGCCTCCTCGAAAGGAGGGTGCAGTGTCCCGGCCAGGTATCGATGCATCCGCGTCCTGTTCTCCGCCCGACATCTCGATCACCGGCATCACTGTGCCCACCGACGAGCGGCGTCTGCTCGCCGCCCGCCTCCTGGAGTCCACGCTGCTGCGCCTCGGCCGCGCCGGCGTCGTTCTCGAGCGCCGCCTGGTCCCCGGCCTGTCGCGGATGCACCGCCTCCGGCTCTACACTCACCTCGGGTACGTCCGTCTCGCCGACTTCCTGACCGAGCGTCTCGGCATGAGCCTGCGCCGCTGCCAGGCCATCCTGCGGCTCGAGCGCGCCCTCGCGCCCCTCCCCCGCCTCGCCCGCGCGCTCGAGGCGGGCGAGCTGTCCGTGTCGAGGCTCGAGCTCGCCGCCGCCGCTGCCACGCCCGAGACCGAGGCCGACTGGCTCGACCGCGCGAAGCGCCTCCCACTGCCGATCCTGCGCGATGCCGCCCGCGCGGCGAGCACGGCGGCCAGCATCGCGGCGAGCGCGACAGCAGCGACCTCCGCAACCCCCGCCACAGCAGCCGCCGGCTCCCCGACCGCCGCGGCCAGCAATGATTCCCCGCTCATCGAGCAGGACGACCCGGGCCGCGTCATCTCGTTTGTCGCGCCGGCGCCCGTCGTCGCTATCTGGCACTGGACCCTCGACCTGGTCCGCCGCGTGGCCGGCCAGCAGGAGCCCGCCTGGCGCTGCGCCGAGTACCTCGCCGCCGAGTTCCTTTCGGGCGCCCCAGAGACCGTCGGCGACCCACCCCAGGCGCCGGATGCCCGTCCTCCCATTCCGGGACCCGATCCTGCCGGGCACGATGCGTCCACGCCCATGGCGGATCCCCATCTCGCCGACCCGGACGCTGCCGCCTCCGGGACCGGCCGGCGCACCGGCCCCGCGCCACCCGCCTCGGATGAGCGCGGAACGTCCGCATGGCTCGAAGCGGCGTCTGTGGTGCGCGAGGCGCTCGCCTCCATCGGCGCGTCGGCCGATCCCGAGGCCATCCTTTCTATCGGTGCGTCGGCCGATCCCAAGGCCATCCATGCAGATGGGCCGCGGTGGACGTCCGGCGCGGAATCTCATCCCGACGACGAGCTCGACGCCTGGGATCTCGACGCCCACCTGCGCCGGCTCGTTCGGCTGCGACAGTCGCTCGCGTGGCGGCAGGGCCGCCTGCTCGCCGCAGTCGCCAGGCTGAACCTCCATCATGACCTCGGGTTCGAGACCTTCGATGCCTGGGTCGAGGACCGGCTCGCGATGTCCCCCCGCCGCGCGCGGTACCTCGTGTCGCTCGACCGCCGACTACGCGACCTCCCGCTCCTGGCCGACGCCTACCGGCGCGGCCTCGTGTCGTGGTGCCAGGCCCGGCTCCTGATCCGCGTCGTGCGCCCGCCGACCCAGTCCCGCTGGATCCGCTATGCCCGCCAGGTGACCGTGCGCCGCCTCGAGGACGTCATCATTGAGTGCGAGGTGTGCGCCGCGGAATCTCCAACCGCATCGGCCGCCCCCTTCCCGCCAGCACACATCAGCGCGTCACCCCTTCCCCCGGCCGAAGCGCGTCCCGAGGCGTGCCCGACCGACGCGCCCCCCGACGCGCGTCCCGACGCGCTCGCCGACGCGCTCCCCGACCCGACGCCCCGGCACACATCGGCGCCTCCCCTCGACCTCGCATCCGTCAGGGGGCCGAGCTTCAACCTGATGACCCGGCGGCGAGTCTCTTTCTGGTGCCCCCTGGACGTCGCGTCCCTCTGGGACAGCGCCCTCCGATCCTGCCGCGCCGCTGCGGGACGAAACCTCGAGGACTGGGAGTGCTTCCTGCTTCTCGTCCAGGCGATGCGCGAGACCTGGGAAAACCAGGAAGACCCGCACTGGCGCCGGCGGTATCACATCTTCGAGCGCGACGGCTGGCGCTGCAAAGCGCCGGGATGCACCTCGCGCAGCGGACTGAACGAGCATCACATCACGTTCCGCTCGCAGCAGGGGGCCGACTACGCGGCCAACCTTGTGACCCTCTGCGTCGGGCACCATCAAGACGGGCTGCACGCCGCCCGCATCCGCTGCTTCGGCAGCGCCCCGGACGCCCTCTGGTGGGACCTGGGCGCGCGGCCGGGCCGCGAGCCCCTGGCACGTTACTTCGGTGATCGTCTTGTCGCACGCCGGCCGTTCGTGCCCGCGGGGTTGCACAAGCGCGCCCCTTCGCCGCACGCCCCCTCGACGGACACCCGCCCCCCGCTTCCGAGCGCCGAGCGCGCCCCCTCTCAGCTCACCCTCGCCGAGAGCGCCCGCTCCCAGCGCGCCCCATCCGCGATCGCGGCCGGCGGCTGAGTACGGCTCAGGGGGCCACGACCAGGTGCAGCTTCGAGAGTCGCGGCCGATGGCGGCTTCGCAAGTTGCGACCAGGTGCGGAGTCGCGGCCAAGTAAGGCTCTGCGAACTGTGACTGGGTAAGGCTCTGCAAGCTGTCGATCCCGCGCGGTCCCCCGGCCGCGGGAATCGCCCCGAGAGCTCAGGGTCTTTGACAATCGATCGACCGCTCCCGTGGTGCTCAGGCGATCGGCTGCCCTTCCGCTTTCCGCCGAGCGGCGTGCATGTTGCGCATGAAGTAGATCCAGACCATAAGAAGCCGCGGCTAGGGACCGCCAACCACCGTCCCCGTGAAGCCTCCGTCCTCGAGGATCTCCACGGCGGGGCCCGACAGTCCGGAGAAGGCGACTTTCTTCAGGTTGACGGTGACGTCCATGAACACCGCCGCTACCCACAGGCCGCCGCCACCCCCGGTGATCTCCCCGCCGGTCACGGTGAACAGGCCGTTGTCCTCGCCGGCGAGGCCGAGGCCGAAGTAGTCGTTGTCGACCATCACGTTCTGGCTGATCTCGTCGACTTCTGCGAGGAACATCCCCATCTGGTTGCCGACAAGGCGATTGTGCGAGATGACGATCCCGGGCCCGGCGGCCCCGATGCCCGCATGCTGGAGCTGGTTGAAGAAGTCCGGCCCGCAGTTCTCCGGCATGTCGTCGGGGCAGATGTTCCCGCTGACGGTGTTGTGGGCGATGGTGCCGGCGGCGCCGGCCACGAGCTCGATCCCGTCGGTCGGGACTCCGCCCGCATGTCCCGGTCCGGCAACAATGTTGTGGATGATGTCCGCCCTCGAGCCGACCCCGAGGACGATGATGCCGGTCGCCTGATAGTTCGTGACCTCCGAGTCGTGGATGCTGATGCTGGCCGGCGGAGCTCCCGGCGTGGACGAGCCCACGGAGATAGCCGTGCCGCTCCTCGGGCAGGGCGCCATGGGTGTGTTCTGGATGTCCCGGACGGCCGCGAAGCCCAGATCAAGATGGGCATTGGTGTGCACGCGGAGGCCCCATCGCAGGACACCGGCCTCGCCGCACGCAGAGGCGCCCGGCCCGCTGACCGTCAGCCGTGACATCGAGACGTTGGCGCCGCCGTAGACCTCGACGATCGAGGGAGACCCGAGGGTGTTCGGAACGAGGGTCCCGGGTGCGCGGATGATCGTGGTGTCCATCCCGGCGCCGACGATGGTCAGGTCCTTCGAGATGGAAATCTGCTCGGTGTACGTCCCCGCCAGCACCTGCACGGTGCGC
>Ga0209382_10007841_pt1 | contig 13513 bp, 28 predicted proteins | sample SoiMetdeltSBSDD5_FD_187599 | JGI IMG/M metagenome (GOLD analysis project Ga0209382, IMG submission 187599) | Bulk soil microbial communities from a Populus tree surrounding site in Tennessee, USA - Soil MetaG P. deltoides SBSDD5 (SPAdes) (version 2) | ecosystem: Environmental > Terrestrial >... | reverse complement strand
ACCCCCCTGGCCGGTCGCTGCGCTCCCGGCTGCGGGGCGGGCGCGTTGTGATCTGCGTCACATTGCGCGGCCGGGGTTCTGGTGTATCTTCTAGGGCGCGCGAATAGCGCGGCTGTACCGGCGCTGCAAGGAACCTGTGAACATACCAGAGGCTTGGCGCGAATCGGAGTAATACCGCTATAACCCGCTACCCCGCTACCCAACATTTACCGTGAGGCTTTTCCCAATGTCTGATACTGGCGAACAGAAAGCGCGCACCACGCAAGCGTTCACGCTATCCGGTGTCCCGCGTGTTGAAGGCGTTGCACCAGAAACACCGCAAGAGGATATCCGTAACGCGCTCGCAATCTTCGGTGTGTCTGCTTCGTGGTCCGGCGCGCATGTCGTGATAGACCGCAGCGACTATGACGCGGCCATTGCCCGACTCAACCTTGCCGTCACTAAACTGGAAAGGCGCTAACCGTGAAACCGCTTACCGTGCTGGACAAACTGGAAGCGTTCTTCGCTTCCTACATTGCGTTTCCGTACGAGAACCACGCGCTGGTTGCTGCGGTCTGGGCGGCGCACACGCACCTATGGCCGCATTTCGATGCAACCCCGTACATGGTTGTCACCGCTGAAACCAAGCAGAGCGGTAAAACGCTTTTCGGAATTGATCTAATGGACTTGGTGGCAAGCAACCCCGCCAAGCTTACCGGCATGACACCAGCCGCCGCGTTCCGTAAGATTGACGCGGACAAACCCACATGCTTGGTTGACGAAGCCGAAACGCTGGAAAGCGAATCGGCCAGCGACTTGCGCGCCGCGTTGAACGTCGGCTACAAGCACGGCGCCAAGTTTGTACGTGCCGCTGAAGGCAAGCGCGGTGTGATTGAATTTGAAGTGTATTGCCCCAAGCTGTTTGTGTTGATCGGGGACGTGAACGACACGCTGCATGACCGCAGCATAATCATGCGGCTGGCGCGCGGTAAACCGGAAAAGCGTTTCTTCCGGCGCCATGCAGAGCAAGAGGGGCACGCGCTGCGCGACGAATTGGCCGCTGCGTGCCTAGACGCGCTCGCGAACGTGACGAAGCTGTACGAAGAACAGAGCGCTAAAGGGTTGGGGTTCCTGTCCAGCCGTGACGAAGAAATTTGGATACCGCTTTTCGTGACGTGCGAAGCGCTGGCGCCGCATCTGACGAAACGGCTACTGCGCGCCGCTGTGGACTTGGCGGCCGACAAGACCGCCGAACGTCGCTCGTACGTGAAGCTGCTTGGCGACGGTGTGGAAGATCGGGCGCGTGACGACGAATACGCGCAAAAGCTGTTGGTTGACTTGCTCGCAGTAATGAACCACGGCGGCAAGTATGTCCTGACAGCCGACGCGTTGCCGAAGCTGAAAGAGATTGACACCGCACCGTGGCGCCGCTATCGCGGCCGTGGGTTGTCCGATATTGACATGGGCAACATGCTAGACCGCTTCGGCGTGCATCCGAAAAGTATTAAGGTTGCAAAGAACAAGGTGCAGCGCGGCTACACGCGCGTTGACGTGGCCGCTGCGCTGAAGCGCATCACGGAATAACATGCTACCCCGCTACCATAGACACGAACGGGCGCCCCCGGCCAATATGGGGGCGCCCGTTTTTGTTTCTACTCTCTGCGCTTACTTCGCGTGCAGCCGCTCACGCGGGATGGCGCATTGATCGTCAGACAGGAACACGCGTTCCCCGTTCAGGTTGTGTTCCGTGTGTCGGGCGGGCAATTCTTCGCCCGGCTTGGCGCGCCGCCCCAAGTACAAGCCATCATCGGTGACTTTGCAGCAGATGCCTTCCGCGAACGCGTCACCGGGCTGCGCTGGTTTGCTGCGGGACTTCGTTGCCATGTTCGTTGCCTTTCGGTTGCTGGTTATGGTTGTTCTGCGCGAGCGCTTACGGGGTGTCCTTAATCATCACCGGCGCCGCGCCGCTGTACGTCACGACGATGCTTTCACCGGGCGCCAACAGAATACTTACCGTGCTGTTCGTCGCGGCCGGGGACACTTGGTTGACGATACCGACACCGCGCCGCGCAACCGTGATTGTGGTTGCCGCGACAGATTGCAGATACACGTTCTCGATGTTCGCGCCAGCCGTGTACGTGAACGGTGAGGCACCAACCGCGATAGCGGCGGGCAGAACAGCGGCTACCCCAAGCGGGGCTGCGCCAGCCGGGGCGCCTTGCGTGGGACCTAGTGCGGGCATGTGTGCTAACTCCTAGCGTTGAAGGTTGTACAGCATTCTACTACACAGACCAATCATCGGCAATGCGTACGCGTGCGTCCCACACCAGAAAGCCGGTGATAGCGCGCCCCGCGTCACCATAGGCATAGATACCGGGCTCTACTCCGAAGAATTCCCGGCCAGCCGATACCCCGCCCCCGCCGCGCGGGAAGTTAGTTAGCGTGCTATAGACACGGATTAACTGCCCGTTCAAGTACGCCGCCCAAATTCCCGGTATGCCCGGCGCTGGCGGTATCAGCTTCACCTTAACGTGAAACCAATTCGCGCCGGGGTTCACCAACTCAACAGGCTGCACGGCATTCGCGTCTATGGCGTTCTGGGCGATTTCGCCAGCGGCTGAACCGTCTGGACAATTAATGGACCCGAACCGGAACCCTTGCACGCCATCACCAAACAGCCCGCACATCGGCACACCCAGCGACGGCGCAATGACGATGTTACTTCCAAAGCCTATCCCGCGCTTGGCGTCCGTCACGCTACCGGCCGCGTTCTTTCGAATCCAAGCGCTGATAGTGACCGCTGGCGCCCGCGCGACGTTCGCAGCTATCGCAGAGCCCGCGAGCGTCGGGAATACGTCAGACCATCCAAGCGACTGTATCCCGTTAATCCACGGCCGGAAGATGATGCGACGGCTGGCCGCGCCTAGCGCGGTGTCGAAATTCCACATCTTCCGAAAGTTGGCCGCCAGTATCAGCGGGCCAGCGTCCCCGCTTCCTGCCATGACACGCCACATGATCTGCGGCGCGCCGGAAAGATTCTGCACGGTTCCGTTTAGGTTTGCTGGCGAACCATCTAGCTGGTTGTCGTAAAATGACCGCCATTCCGCACGGAACGTGAGACTTTCCCCGCCCAGCAATACAGGGTTCGCGGCGCCCGTCGTTTCCCACGTCATTGGGAATACGAAATACCCAGCTTCAAAATTCCGCCCCCCTGTGGGTTGCTTAGGTGAATGCCCTTACGTTCGGGCGGGCACGCTTTGAATTGCAACCCTTGATTCAAAAGCGGCCACGGGTCCGACGTGGGACCCTCAAGGTGTATCGTCACGTCGGCACCGCTCGGCAATTGAATAACCGAAATGGTTGACACGGCGCTGTTCTGCGTGACCGCGATTAGCTCGCGGTCACGCACCGTGGACAGGTCGAACGACAGCACCTTGTACGCCATGCGTGCGTTACTCCCACACCACGGTAAAGTTGCCTGGCGTGGCGCCCGCCAGCGTGATACTTAGCGCCTTTTCAAACGGCGCGTCCAACTCCACCGAGAACGCTTGCCCGACAGCGGGCGCAATCGTCGCAATGATCTTGCCCGCGCCGCTGGCGCCGTCCCGCAGCGTCAGTACACCGTTCATGCCAGCCGGGGCGCTTCCACAAATCACGCGCCGCACAACGCCCGGCTTATTCTTCACGGTCGCTTCAGCGGCCACATCGAAAAACCGCGAGCGCCGATAGAGGAACAAGGTTTCTACGTCGTCCCGGCGCACAACTGGCGACGAATCTTCCGTAGCCCCGCCGTCAAGCGGCTGTGACTGTGACGGGGGCGCGGCTACGACGGGCGCCGGTACGTCCCCAGCAACAGGACTTCCCCGCACGATGCCGCTACTGGTTAAAGCCGCTACCCCGCTACCGTCCTGCTTGTCGTCACACATCGTTCAACCCTCCCCGCCAACAACGGTAATGGCACCAACCGCCAGCAACGCAACGCCAAAGCCAATCTTGACGCTACGGTACGCAGACAACGTAACGCGCGGTTGCGGCGCCTCATAATGGTTCGGGTCCGGTGTCGGCTTGAACCGGCCGCCCCAGCGCAACCCCAAACCTTCCCCAAGCACACCAATGCGTTCGATCTGTGCCGGGGTTAGTCCAAGCTTGCGAATGTCGTACGCGAATCCTACTTCGTGCTTGCTCATGCCAGCGGGCGCGGCCGGTGTCGTGCGATCTGGGGCGGCCGCTTCCGCTGCCTGTTGTGACCGTGAGCGAAACCCCGAAATGAATTCGAACGGCAAGCCTTCCGCGAGCGCCGCCGCACGATGCTTCAGCGCGACGGGCTGAAATTCAGGGTCCAGCCCCGCAACGATTTCCGCTTCCGCAGCGGACAGCGGACGCGTTGCCATGTTACTTGCCCCCGGCCGTGGTGGACTTTGCGCCAACCCAACCGGCTTTGCGAGCGATACCGAACAGAGTAAGCAGAGCACCAGCGCCCGCGAGCGCGCTATCTGGCGACTTCGCCAATTCTGCGGCACATTCCGCAAGCTTGTCCCCTCCACCAAGAGACACGCCAAGAACCGTGGTCACTACCCCGGCAACCGTTGCGGCGCCTTTGCCCAGCTTGCCCAGAACCTTGAGAATGCCGCCCATGCTACGCCTCTCTTTCTTTGTGGACTTCCCACAATTCGTCAACCTGAAATAACCGCGTGGTCACTTCGTCGTGCTTCCACGTCCGAATTTCCTTAATGGCCGTGGCGTTCTGGTGCGTCAACTGCCAGAGCTTGCCCCCGAAGAACCCTAGCGCGAGCGTCTGCACCGACAGCGTTATGACAATGGCAAGCGTCTGAGTATCCATGAGGATTAACGCCGCCCCCTCTTTGGCTTGGGAACGTACGTCACCAGCACGTACACGACACCGACAACCAGCGCCGTGATGCCAACCCACTTAATCGTTGTCGCCAACTTGCCGAACACGCTAAATGGGTTAGACGCTTGCCGCGCGGCCAGCGCCGTATTCTCCAACGTCGCCCGTTCGTTGCTGGCTTGCACGACTGAAAGTTGCGTCTGGTCTATGCTTTCCAGCCGCTTTAGGTGAATGTACCAGCCCGCCGCGTTGTTTACTTCCTCTGCGAACGCGCCCGCCGATATCGTGGGAAGGTTCGTCGCAGCTTTGATATCTATAACAGCAACGTCACCGTCACCGGGCTGCGGACTAACTACAGCGCCGATAATGCCCGGCTTGGCTTTCGATACCAGCCGCTCCCACAGATGCGGCATCGTTGGCGCAAGCCAACCCTGTAGAAAATCCTTGCTGAAGGTGCAGCGGAACACTTGCCCCCGTCTGACAAAATCCGTGGGGTTAATGCGTGCGAATTCAACGGCCACGGCGCCCCCCTCTCTTAGTTGCTACCCTGCTACCTTCCGCCGTGTACGCGAGCGCGATAGCCAGCGCCACTAGTCCAACGCCAATCATCGTGAGCGCGTCCAGAGCGGCCGGGGCAACGTAGTGATAGACGCGGAACCCGTCACGGTTCGCGTCGTGTAATTCGGGAATGGTCACCTTCATTTGCGGGGCCTCACGGCCGATGCGATAGCTAGGCCCGCCGTCAGCGCCAGCACGACACCGAACGCGAGCAACCAGCCGCGCCCCGCTTTCGGTTTCGGTTCAGCGGTTGGGGTTGCCGGTGCCGGTGTCGGCGCCGGTGCCGGTGCCGGTGTCGGCGCCGGGGATGCTTCAACTGTAGGTGTCGGCTGCGTCACGGCTGTCACTTTTTCTTCCCCACATGTCGCACATGTTGCGAAGTTATGCGCGACCAACGGCGCCGGTTCCGGTGCGACAACCGGGGGCGGGCTCGCTGGCCGTTCCAATGTCGGATACACAACCGGCGTGATCTGCGGTTGCAAGGTAGGCAGATACGGTGTCACCGCAACCGTTGGCGGCTTCACCACGACGGGCGCGGGCGCGGGCGCTTTCACTACTGGTAGCTTCACCAGCGGTGAAGCAACCGTCACCGTTGGCGACTTCACCAGCGGCAACGGATACCGATACAGCGGCAACAGCCGGGGAATGGTGAACGTTGCCACTAGTGGCGCCCAGCGTAGAACGCCACGCCCGCGATTAGCACAACAGCGCCAACCACCAGCGTAAGCGTGCCGCCCGGTTTCTGTGAAAACTCTATCAGCGTGTCAAGCGGACCACTCGAACCGCGCAGACCGCCAGCCAGAGCCGCGCCGCCCCCGACACCGACGCGTTCGGCTGTCTGCGCCGCCGCTTCACGGATAGCGGCTTCCTGTGCTGTGGTTGAATCGTCCAGCGCCGCCCGCAACGGCTCTGTCACTAATGACAGCGCAGACGGTGCCGCTGTACCGGGCGCGGCCAAGATCGGCGCGCCGGTTCGTGCAGCCGGGACAATAGCGCCCGGCTCTGCTTGTGTGATGGCCGCGCGCTGCGCTTCGGTGAGCGGCTGCACCTTGACGTATTCCTGCCAGAGCGCTTCCCACGCGCCGCGATCTTTTGCGGTACGTCGCAGCGTGTCCAACTCACGGATAGCTGCCACGTCCCCGTTCGCAATGCGCGACAGGAATGTGTTTACGGTCCCGTACAACGGGCCACCGTGATAACGCGGACTTGGCTTTTTGAAGCTAACGCCCGCCGCCTTTGCTACCGTGGCGCCCGCGCTCGCAACTGCTAGGAACGGCATACGGAAAAGCCTTTCTTCACGGTGTCAGGTGAAACGACTTCGGGCATTACTGGCCGTCGCGCGCTCATGGTTGTTTGGTGTCGCTCGTCGCGGTTGTTCATGCCCGTTGTTGTCGTCGTTAGATGGCGAACGGTACTTCGGCCGCCACCAGCCCGGCGCGCCGTTCCAACTCGATGAGCGTAATACGAATGCGCGAATTCGTCGCGCCCGTCTGCGCGGACGGCAACGAATTGAATTCGAACCGCAGGTTGGGTTCACGCGGCGCGTCCAGCACGTTCGACAGCCGCCCGGCCGTCTGGAAGTTGAGCCCCAGATAACCGTTCTGGCCGTAGCCGCTGGCATCATCGAACACGTCGCCGCCGAATTCGTATTGCTGTTCTTGCGTCAGCTTCCGCCACGATTCGAAATTCGGGCCGATGATCTGGCGCGTATCCGACAGCAACCGCAGCGACGTGATGATATCCCCGACTTCGCCTTGATCGGTTTCCTGCTTGACGATGATAGCGCGAAGCGGATTCTGCACCTTGATAATGGCTTCCAGCGCGGGGTTTGCAGCCGCGACGGGAACCACCATCTGGCGAACCGTGGGAATGAACAGCGGCGGCGCGGGCGTGAATCTGTCCGCGTGCTGTGTGCTGTCCACCGTGACGTTCGTGACCGCACCGACACCGGCACCGCGCGCCAGCCCGTTGAGCGTGGCGCCCGCCGCTTTCTGGTTCACGAACACTTCAACTTGGTTACCCTTGTCCCGCTCGCGGAACACGGTTTCCGATGGGTTCGCGCTCAGAGGATGCGCGAAGTACAGCTTGGCCGACTCACGAATGATCGTGGCCGCTTGCACGCCCGCCGTCCCCAGCCGCCGAAAATCCAGCGCTGAAGGCGAATGCATTTCGGACATGAACCGAAGTGTGGGACCGTCCAGCAACATCACGTCGTCGCCGCCGTCCGAGATACCGACTTCATCGAACAACGCCCACACGCTACCACGGTTCAGTACGTCCGTGAACAGCGTGGTAATGTCCACTTGCGCTTGTGCGAGCAACTGGACGTAGTGCGTCTGCACCGCGTTGTTCATGCGCGCTGCCCGCCGTTGCCCGACAACCGGGACAATCTGCGGAAGCGCGTAACGCTGCATCTTGTACATGTGTTTTGCTACTCCGTCACGGTGATGGTTGGGACCGCCGTACTATGCGCGGCCGCATTCCCTAAGTCGGGCGCAACTACGCCCGGCTTGTCTGTCACTTCCCGACTTTCGGAATGTACGACACCAGATTGTACTTCCCGAACGTTGCCGGGAACATCTGCGCCAGAACCGCCGACGCCAGCACGATGCCCCCCGCGATTGTCGCCCAGCGCTGCCACTTCATGGTTGTTGCCTTTCGTCACGGTGACGTTAGCGGGCCAAACTGCGTGGTGATGATCGGCAAGCCCCGCCACACTTGCCGCCCATTCTTCGGAACCGCTCCACTCTTGCAGCCACGCAATGTCACGCGGCTCGCTCTGTCTGAAGGTGATAACGCGTTCAGCTTGTGAACGGACGTTGATAGGGACAGAGCCCGGCCGCTGCGTGACCATGTACAACCCCACACCAGCCCCGCCGCCGTAGTGCGCGCCAGTCAGCGCCACCAATTCCAGCGGTTCGCGGACACCTTCCATGCGACACAGCTTGTGCGTTTCGTCGCAGAAAAGCAGAATCCCGCGCATGTGTTCCGCGCAGCGTAGTACGGCCGCGTAATCATCTGGCCGTTTGGACCGCAGCGCGATACACCAACGCGGGATGCGCCCGCCTTCCGTTTGAATCCACTTCGCCATGTCGGACCACGAAGCGAAGTGACCGCCCGGCGCAATGCGGTTGAACACCTTAGAGCGCGCCGAATCCAGCACGATAGTGCGTGACCATTCCCGTAACGCCATGTGCAGCGCAAGTGTTGACTTGCCTTGCTGCGTCTTACCACAGAACAGCGTTACGCGTTCGCTCACGCGTCCCCGTCTGGTTTCTTTTTGTCGCGTGCGGCTTTGATCTGCGCCAGATGCATGAGCACCAACCCGCCGATAGACAGCACCGCGTACGCAATCAGCACGCCTTTTGCCGGCTTGTCCCCGCCCGCGCCGTAGTAGTACGCGAGCGGCCACACGCCCGCCGCAACTTCGTCCGTGACTTCAGCGGGGAACGGTTCGATACCTTCCGCGCCGAATAGGTCCGCGATACCGGCGCCGATGCCGTCCGCTTGGTGAACCAGCGCCTTGAATTGCTCTGGCGGTTTCGGGGGCGGCCACGCGATACCGGAAACGGCCGGGGACGATGCGCCCGCTTTCCCGTCACCGTGAGAACGGGTCACAGGTGCAGAGCGTCCACCGGCCGACAATGCTTCCAGCCCCGCCGCGTCCGCAAAATCCGGCATGACAGCCGGTGCGATTTCGTCAGGCATCGTTGCCCCCTTGCGGCTCACCGTCACGAACCGCGCGCACATTCACGGAAGCGATCTGCGCGAGCAACGCCGCATCTTTGGTTTTGGTGACTTGCTGGTAGGCCCACGCAAGCGCGTGGGATAGGTCCGGCTGGTCCGTCGTCACGTCAATAAATTTGCGCTCGGCATCTGGGCGCGTGTCTGACGGGGCTGGACGACGAAACACAATTCGATACTTGGGCATAGACTAGTTTACCGCCTTTCTCGCGCTCGCGCGCGACTACAAACAGCCGTTAATTACGCCCCCGAATTAAGCCGCTACCCCGCTACTTCGCGCTGGCAATGGTCACAGAACGTGGCCGGAATGTCCCGCCCGCACCACGGACAATAACCCAACACCAACGCTAACGCGGGTTCATTTGGCTTCACAATGCGGCGCCCGCGCCGATACATGCCGTAACAATTCTCTGATTGTGTGCCGGGGTGTACGTGCTTTTCAGGGTTGAAGGAATTGCAGCAAATCGTATTGTCACATTCATGCAAGGCGTTCTGTCCCGCTTCCAGCTTCACGCCCGCGAGCACCAGCGCCACACGATGCACACGCACCACGCGTTGACCGATGCGAAAATATCCGTAGCCGTTCGGGTTCACGTAGCCGCGCCACGGCCAACACGCATCTAGCCCGCCGCTGCGATCTACCTTCCGCCAGAATCGTTGCGCCACGGTGAGCGGCACGGCTACACCTTCCGCCAGCGCGCTTCACGACGAATGGCGCGCAATTCCAACAGGATGGCGCACAGCCAACCTTGAACAAAGCAGAGCGCCAACAATTCCCCGCTAGGCAACCACATTAGAAAAGAACCTTTCCCGCCGCGTACATCACGGCGCCGTGTAGGTGTGGTTCGTCGTTGTGCATACAATCGAAACACGCGGGCGGCTCTGACGGCTGCACCGGCTCTGTTTCTACCGGCTGCAACTTCGCCGCCATGAGCCGCACCGCGTTCGTGATCTGTCTTACTTGCTGTTCTACAAATTCCGCAACGTCGTCCGATGACGCAGCCGGTTCGGCTTGCGCCGACTTAGCCCGCGAGCGGGACCGGCGCGGCTCAAATACCGCGTCGTAATCCTTTTGAGCCGCCTTACGCGTCACGTCGGCTTACTTCCTGAATGCATCCCGCAGCCGCCACGCGGCTGCGTTTACCAATGCGTGCCGCTTGTCGCTCATAATCGGCCGCCACGGCGCGTTACTCCGCGACGCAGCATCGGCATTCAGCGCCGACATAAGCAACCGCTCTGCACGACGAACCAGCGAAAACACGGCGCGTGAACGCCGCGCTGCTTCGTCCCGTTCCCGCTGAAAGCGGGACTTCCGTTGCCGGGGCATCGTTACCGCTGATTCGGCGCGAGCGCGACGACTTCAAATTGCTTGTACGGCCGCCCGCCCGCCTTTTTGCTGGCGACTTCACCGATGTAACGGATAACGACTTCCGTTCCCGGCTTCACACCGTCCAGCGCTTCCGCGAGCGTCTGCGGCGCGCTCGCGGTCACAATGTCGGTGCCGTTGTCCAGATTCACCAACTGGCCGCCCATGCTGCCTTCACGCAGCCGCAGAAAACGGCCGCGCAACGTCTGCCCCGGCGTGTCCCACTTGTACATGTCGCCCGTTCCGCCCGTCAGCGGAATAGAGCCGGGGAATTCGTCCCGCAGATTCTTCGCTTTTCCTGCCTGTTCCTTAGCCATGTGACTGAACACCTTTCTTTATATCGCGCGCGGTGTGCGGTGCGCGCTTCCCGTTCCGCTCACGGTGAGCGGCCAACAACTTTGCGTCTATGTAGCGCCATTCGTCAGCGCTGTCATAGAGAACGTCCCACGCGTCCAGCATCCGCCAGTATAGCGGCACCGTTCGCGCGTCAACCCGACGTGCGCGATTGTAGCAGTACGCTTCACGCAGCGGGTCCGAACCGAACAGTAATTGCAGCGCCACCACTCCAACGGCCGTGGTAGGAAACGGCTCAACACGTACTAGCCGATGCCAGCCGCGCCCGCTCGCGCTGCGCCGTTGCCATAGCGCTTGAATCGTGACGTTCGCCCGCTCTGCGCGCCGCACCAATTCCCACAGCGACAGCCGCCGTGAATTGTGCGCGTCGTGATCTAACTTCAGACAGAGCGGCCACACTTCAGAATAAATCACTTGAGCAATCCCGCGTGATACAATGCCAGCGCCGCCATGCGCGCCGTCGTGTGGTGAATCTTCAGCGCCCGGTAAATCTCACGCGTGGCGTCCAGCACGACGCGCGGGAACGGCACCACGAACCGCACACCGCCGCGCGGCGCTTCCACGATCTGGCCCGGCTCAAGATTCAGCGTGAGCGCGTCACGGTCACATGTCGGGCATGCGTCGTAACCGTGCGGACATTCCACCGGATACCAACAGCGGGGACGGGGACGGGCGCGCGGTGCAATGCCGGGAATTTTCAGCGCGTCCCAATCTACCGCCGTGCCGCTCACGGCTTCACCTTCCCGTTATCCGCTACCCCGCTACCTTCCAGCGGCGGTTGTTCGCCCGCGAGTAGCAACAGAATTCCCGCCGTCGCCTTCAACCAATCTGCAAACGTGATTTCGATTGACGGCGCGGCGCCAATCATTAACCGATGTTCTTTCGTCAGCTTCACTACCTGTGTTGTCGGGTTAATGTCTATCGCGACTTTCACGGCCGCCCCTTTCCGCGCTTGCCCGCGCGTATGCCTTCAAGACCGATGCTCTCAAGAATGCCGCCCATGTTGCCGATTACTTCGGTGATCTTGTCCGCACCGTAGTGATAGCGGCGCGGGCCTACCTTCCAGTCAATGCCTTCTATAATCCACTCGCGCATTTCGGTTGCGACGTTGCCGCCCGGCCGCTGCGCGATCTTGTGCGCCGCCCAGAGCGCCGCCCGCGCCTCTTTGTCGCTCACCGGCTTGCCGTCGCGCCGCTTGAAATGCAGCGTGATATCAGAAATAGGATTCCGTTTACGCGGCATGTTCAACCCTCATAGTAAGCGGTTAGCTCCCATTCGTCCCCGTAGTCGGCCGGTTCTTCATAATCTTCCTCAAAGATCGGCACCGGCTCTGACACTTCCGCAACCTTGTGCGCGTAGCGCGCGGCATACTTCGCGCTCACGAATTGCCCCGCGCTGTACTTCGTGGACCGTTGCCCGGCTGCTAGACGGTGCCTCATGGTTTCGCGCCCCCTTGTTTGCTTTCGATTTCTTCCCGCAGCGCGTCTATCGCGCCTTGTAGGTACACGCGCGCTAACATTTCGTCGGGCGGTTCACGGTTCGCGTCGTGACGCTTACTCCACCATTCCATATACACGCCACGCGCCCAGCGCAACAACCCAGCGCCGCGCATCATAGCACTAACTCGGCGCCTTCCTTACCCAACGTCTGCGCGAACGCGCGCACCTGTGCGAGCGCGTCACGGTCACGGCGCTTCATAAGCTTATACCACCACTTAAACACCGACAACAGCTTACACATGAACGCGAATTGAATAGACGCAGAGCCGCCCGGCTGGTACTTCACCAGCCGCCGCATTTCGGCGCGTTCTTCGCGCGTGGTGAGATTTGGAATACTAGACGGGACGGGCGGAATGTGTGCAATGCCGAATTCGAGCAACTGCCAATCTTCTACAGCGCGGTCAAGTATCTGCGGGTCATTCATTCGCACCAGCGACCACAGAAAGCGCCGGTTGAACCCTGAATCTTCCCACGCCTTGAAGTGTTCGGCTTGAAACTTCGGCTGCATAGCCGACAGCAACGTACACCGTGCCTTCATTTGATTTATGCGCCCGTCACCGAACGACGCAGCGCCGAACCCTTCCCCAACTAGTGCACGGATGGTGCCTTCTACGTTGCTTGACGTGTACGTGTGCCGTTCGTGAAGCTTGCGATACTCTGGAATGACAAGCGTTCGAATGGCTTTCGCTGCGATCTGGTCCCGCAAATCGTCCAGCGTGCGCGCGTTAATGTCGCTCACGCTTATAGCGTCGTTGTAGTTGCGGGCCACGATATCCAACAGCGTGGACTTCAGCACGGACGGCGGGCCAACAATGAAGATGCCGCCGCGATCTTGGAACGGGGATTCAACGTAGCTAGTCAGATGCGCCGCGCACAGCGTTTCGATTAGCGAAGATATCCGCAGCGTTCCGGGCGGGCTCACGCCTTGAAAATTCTGTGAGCGTTGAACGCGTTTCGTCATGCGCTTAACCGCTTGCCGCGTGTCGTCAGGTCCGCGAGCTTGGCAACACGGTAACAGATACGCAACCATTTCCGGCGCGGCGGGCGCCGCGTAATCACGTTAGTGATTTCCTCTAGCCGAATCGTTGCGGTATCGCGTTCAATCACCGTGCGGGACAACGTAACGGCTGCTTGCTGTAGCTGGAACCGTGCTTCCTGCCAACC
>Ga0209382_10007840_pt1 | contig 13513 bp, 10 predicted proteins | sample SoiMetdeltSBSDD5_FD_187599 | JGI IMG/M metagenome (GOLD analysis project Ga0209382, IMG submission 187599) | Bulk soil microbial communities from a Populus tree surrounding site in Tennessee, USA - Soil MetaG P. deltoides SBSDD5 (SPAdes) (version 2) | ecosystem: Environmental > Terrestrial >... | reverse complement strand
CGTCAAGGAGAACGCCAGAGGTGGCACACGGTCCCGGCCTGCTCGTCTGACGGGGGAATGTGCATCGATGTGGGGAAGATCCGTGAGGCGATCGGCGTTTCGAGGGAAGAGATTCCCGAGGCAGGTCCCCGATGAGCACCCCGCTTCTCGTTTCGATCCAGGTCGGACTCCCGCGCGCATACGGGCGAGAGGGCGCCGACGATCCGATGGACCGGCCGTGGGAGACCGGCTTCTTCAAGCAGGCGGTTGACGGTCCGCGCTGGCTCGGCAAGACGAACCTCGTCGGCGACGGGCAGGCTGACCTGGTGAACCACGGCGGTCCGGACAAGGCGGTGCTCTGCTACGCGGCCTCGCACTACCCCGGCTGGCGCGAGGAGCTGCAGCGCCCGGATCTGCCGCACGGTGCGTTTGGGGAGAACTTCACGATCGACGGCCTGACGGAGGAGACGGTCTGCGTCGGCGACGTCTACCGGCTCGGCGAGGCGATCGTGCAGGTGTCGCAGCCGCGGCAGCCCTGCTGGAAGCTGGCATGGCGCTGGCGCCTCAGGGAGCTGACGGCGCTGGTGGAGCGCTCGGGCAGGACCGGCTGGTACATCCGGGTGCTGGAGGAGGGCGAGGTCCGGCCGGGTTTCGGTCTGACGCTGCTCGAGCGTCCGTACCCCGAGTGGACGGCGAAGCGCGCGACGTTCGTGATGCGGCACCGGAAGCAGGATCGGACGGCGGCCGGCGAGCTGGCCGGGTGCGAGGCGCTGGCCGCCTCCTGGCGGGACCGTCTGGCGGAGGCGGCGGCCGGCCGCTGAGATGACCTCACCCCGGGGGCGCAAGGCTTGCGCCTCCGCCCCCGCGACGAAACGTCAGGAGCCGGGGACGTAGAAGCGGCGGGCGTTCTCGCCGAACACCTTCGCCTGGCCCTCGGCGGACATGCCGATGCTGGTGAGCACCTCGGCGAGGGCGTCGTGAACCTGCTCGTAGGTCGCGGCGAGGGTGCAGACCGGCCAGTCCGAGCCGAACAGCAGCCGGTCCTCGCCGAACCAGCCGACCACCCGCTCGACGTACGGCTGGAGGTCGGCGGGGCGCCACTGCTGCCAGTTCGCCTCGGTGACCATGCCGGAGAGCTTGCAGAAGACGTGCGGCAGCTCGGCGAACGGCGCCATGTCGGCGGCCCACGGCTCGAGGCGGCCGTGCGCGACCTCCGGCTTGGCGATGTGGTCGATCACCAGGCGGAGGTCGGGGAACGACCTGGCGACCTGGAGCGCGGCCGGCAGTTCGCGGGGCTTGAGCAGCAGGTCGTAGGCGAGGCTAGCCTGCTGAACGGCGCGGAGGCCGTGCTGGACGTCCGAGCGCAGCAGCCAGGCGCGGTCCGCCTCGTCGTGTACCTGGTGCCGAATGCCGACGAGCCACTGGCCGGTCGGCGACGCCTTGAGATCGTCGAGGACGCGCTTGACGTCCGGCGCCCGCAGATCGACCCAGCCGACGACCCCGGCCACGAACGCGGTCCGATCGGCGATGGCGAGGAAATCGCGGGTTTCGTCCAGGCTGGAGCGGGTCTGGACGAGCACCGTCCAGTCGATCTCGCGGGACTCGATCAGCGGCTGGAGATCGCCTGGACCGAACGGTCGCCGCAGCGCCGCCAGGTCGTCCGTCATCCAGGGGGTACAGCGACCCGGTCGGCTGGGGCCAGAAGTGCTGGTGCGCATCGATGCGAACCGGCCGAGTGGTGTTCTCCTCGGTCATGGCGTCGGGGCTTCGGCCGGCAGCAGCCCCGTCGACTTGAGCTCGGCCCAGAGGTCCGCGGGGATCGGCTGGCGCATGAACGCCAGGTTCTGATCGAGCTCCTCGACGGACCGGGCGCCGGTCAGCACGACGGCGACGGCCGGATGGGCCAGCGGGAACTGGAGCGCGGCGGCCTGGAGCGGCACGTTGTGGCGGTCGCAGACGGCCTTGATCGCTCTAGCCTTGTCCAGCCAGCGCTGCTCGGCCGGCTGATAGTTGAAAGTGGCGCGCTCGAGGTTGTCCAGATTCGCCAGGATGCCGGAATTGTAGACGCCGCCGATGATGATCGCGATCCTCTTCTGTTCGCAGATCGGCAGCAGCTCCGGGAGGGCGGCCTGGTCCAGCAGGGTGTACCGCCCCGCCACCAGGAAACAGTCGAAGTCGCCTTCGCGGGCGAATCGGGCGAGCATCTCGGCCTGGTTCATGCCGGAGCCGAGCGCCTTGATCGTGCCCTCGCTGCGCAGCTTGTCGAGCGCCTTGTACGCGCCGTCGAGCGCCTGGTCGTAATGGTTGTCCGGATCGTGAATGTGCAGGACGTCGATCCGGTTCATGCCCAGCCGCTCCAGGCTCTCCTCGAACGAGCGCATGACGGCGTCGTAGCTGAAGTCGAAGACGGGGACCAACGGCGGAGCGTCGAGGAACTGGCCGGCGCCTTCAGCGTCGAGGCCGGTCCCGGCTGCCTCGCGCGGGCGGATCAATCGTCCGACCTTGGTGGCAAGCACGAGCTCGTTGCGCGGCTGCTGCGCCAGGACGTGCCCCATGCGCTGCTCGGCGCTGCCGTAGCCGTACAGGGGCGCGGTGTCGAAGAAGCGGAGGCCGCTGTCGTAGGCGTGCTGCACGACGCCGTGCGCGGTTGCGTCGGGGACGGGGTTGAAGAGGCCGCCGAGGGGCGCGCTGCCCAGGCCGAGGCGGGTGGTCGTCAGCGAGGTCCTGCCGAACGGAACGCGTTCTGTCGGGTCCATGTCGTGCTCCCAGTGGTCGGCAGGGCACACCGGCCCCGTCGACCAGCCACGTTCGACGACATTGTAGGTGCGCGGGCGAGACGGCGTCGGGGGATGCAGGCCGGGATGACCAGTCCTGGCGTGACCAGGCGCTTTACGGGCCGGTCGACCCGCCGCCAGCACCTCCGCCGCCACCACCTCCGCCTGTTCCCAACCCTGGCGCTGGCGCAGGTGGCGCGGGGGGGATCACAGCCGTGGGCGGCAGGCCGGGCGTCGGGATGGGCGGGATAACCGGGGGAGCCGCGGCCGGCGGGTTGCTGACCGATGACTGACCGCCGGCCGGAGCGGCCGGGGGCGGCGCCACCGGAGGCGGCAGCGGGTTCAGACCGCCGCCAGCGGAACCGGATCCGATACCGGCTCCTGCGCCGGTCCCGCTGCTCGAGGTGGCGCCACTGCCCGACGAGCCGGAGGAGAGATTTGGTACCGCGCCCGGCGCCGACCCGGCAGCCGGAGGCGGTGCCGCGGCCGGAGGAGGCGCAGCGGCCGGGCCGCCCGGCGCCGATGCGCCGGCGGGAGCGGCGGCAGGTGCAGATCCACCGCCTCCGCCCCCTCCGCCCGCGCCCGCTCCGCCGCCGCCAGCACCAGCCCCACTGGAGAGGTTCGGGGCGAACGACGGTCCGCCACCTCCGGGTCCGGCCGGCACCGGGCTTGGCGGCAAGGCTGCGCCGAGGACCGGCTGGGTGTAGGTGGGCAGGAGCGTCGCGGTCGCGCGGGTGTCGACGACCGGCGATGGGCTGGCAGCCGGCGCTTCGACGCTCGCGGCCTGCTGGCAGCCGATGGCGAGCAGGGCCGCGCTTACGAGGATCGCGAGTCGGTTGGCGAGCGAAAACAGGCGGTAGGATCGCATCGTCTGGGCGTCCGATCGGGCAGGGTGATGTCAGCCAACACGCTGACGCGCGCACGACCCGTGCCGCGCGATGTGGGATACTTTTGCCTGATGGAGGCCGAGCGGTGAGCCCACCGACGGACGTCGTCGACACAGGGGAATTCGATCGAACGCCGAGGGTGACCAGGAAGCGACGTAGCAAACGGCCGCCCGGGGCGATCGCCCAGGTGATCCTGTTCCTCAGCGTCTGGGGGACCGTCGTGCCGATCCTCGGGATGGCGGCGGCGTGGCCCACGCTCACGGCGGCCGTCGAGCAGAGCGGGATGGTCGGGCCGGATGGCAGGCTCTCGCCCGATCTCGACGCCGATCGGCTCAACGCACTGCTGACCGCGTCGAGCGGTACGACCCTGGCCGTGGCGGCGGCGACGGCAGTTGGGACGGTCGTCGCCGTCTGGATCATGGTGCGTTTCTTCCAGGGGCCGTCACTGCTCGACCTCGGGCTGCGACCACGGCCCGGCTGGATCGCCGACACCGCGATCGGGCTGGTGCTCGGGCCGATCATGTTCCTGGCGATCCTGCTGGTGCTGCTCGTGGCCGGCTGGGCGCGGACCGAGGCCGGCACGATCGGCGTGCAGGGTCTCTCGACGGCGTTTGTGACCTACGTGCTAGTCGCCTTCTCAGAAGAGGTGTTCGCGCGGGGCTGGGTGTTGCAGGTGCTGGAGCGAGGACGCGGCACCTGGGTAGCCGCGATCGGGTCGGCCGCGATCTTCTCCTTGCTCCACGCGTTCAACCCCGGCTTTGACCTGACCGCGCTGCTCGGCCTGTTCCTGGCCGGGCTGCTGTTCGCTCAGGCGTACATCGTGACCCGCCAGCTCTGGCTGCCGATCGCGCTTCACCTGACCTGGAACTTCAGCGAAGGGCCGCTCTTCGGGTTCCCGGTCAGCGGCATGGCGAGCGAAGGGCTGATGACCGTCCACCCGACGGGCCCGGAAGTGGTGACTGGCGGGCCGTTCGGGCCGGAGGCAGGGCTGGTGGTGATCGTCGGGATCGCCATCGCGGCGGCGGCACTCTACGCGCTCGGGCAGTGGCGCGCGGCTCGAGCCACGACGGCGCCCAACACCACACCGTCGCGTCAGCGGTCGGCAGTCTCCTCAGAGCTCCTGGCAGAGTGAGCTACGCCGCGCCGACCACCAGGCTGGCCCGCTAGGGCAGGATCTCGACGTACCCGTCCGTTCCATGGACGCGGATCCGCTGCCCATCCCGGATCAGTCGGGTGGCATGCTCCACCCCCACGACGGCCGGCAAGCCGTACTCCCGGGCGATCACTGCGCCATGGGTCATGAGGCCCCCCACCTCCGTCACCAGCCCCTTGATCGCGACGAACAAGGGCGTCCAGCTCGGGTCAGTGAAGGCGGTGACCAGGATGTCGCCCGCTTCGAGATCGGCCTGCGCCATGTCCAGGATGACGCGGGCCCGCCCCTCGACGGTCCCGGCGGAGACCGGTAGCCCGATCAGCGCGCCGGCCGGCACGTCGTCGCGTCGGTACGCCCCGGCGATGCACTCGCCATCCGACGTGAGCACCCGGGGCGGCGTGAGCGCTTGATACGACCTGAACGCCTCCTTGCGCTGGTGGATGAGCTGGTCATCCACCTGTCTCGTGCGCACGACGTCGCGGAGCTCCTCGAACCTGAGGTAGAAGATGTCCTCCTGCTCGCGAAGCACCCGGGCCTGCACGAGGCGCTCGGCCTCTTTCATCAGGGCCTGCTTGTACACGAAGTAGCGGCTGACCCACGTGTACTTCGGATACTCCCGGTACCCGGCGAAGGCCCGGACCCGGTCGATCATCCGCTTCGCCTCATCAGCCTTCTGCTCCCCGTCCGGCAGGACCCGCAGGCGCTCCAACACTTCCTGTTGCTTCTTCAACGCCTCCTGCCGCCCTTGCTCGAAGCGCCGCGCGCCGGCGCCCGGCTCGAAGTTCTTGACGTTGCCGAGGATCATCGGCACGAGCGTGGTGGGGCGTTCGCTCCAACGCGGCCTCGTGATGTCGATCTCGCCGACACAGCGCATACCGTACGTGTCGAGAAAGGCCCGGATGGCGTCTCGCGCCTCCGGCCCGCCCGTGAGCCCGGCCAGCTCATCCAGGAAGCTTTCATCCTCGACCTCCTCCAGGAACGCCACCACCTCTGGATACGGGCGGATCACGTCGGCGACGTCCAGGAGCGCCAGCCCCATCTCCGACGTGACGTTATTGGGGACGGACTGCGCGAGCGTGTCGGCCGCGTTCTTCTCGCCCAGCCACGCCTGGAGCTGGTCGTTGAGCCACCAGGTGGCCTCCATCCCCGCCATGATCGCCGGAAGGCTTTGCGGATCGAACAAGAGCCGCTGTAGCTCCTGGATGTCCGCCAGGATGAAGTCGAGGAGCTCCGATCCAGACTTCGTCCGGATGTCGCGCCTGGCGGCGGCGAGGGAGGCCTGGGCGCGCCCGATCAGCTCGCCCACGATGGCGGGGTCGATCTCGCTCGGGGCAGGCGGGACGACGGGGGGCGGCGTCCCGCCGGGCCCGTCGTCCGGGATTGACGGGATGAAGTCGCCGCGATCGAGGACGGTCCGTATCGCGTCCCCGATCAGCGGATCGGATCGCCCCAGCATCCCCATGAAGCTCGCACGGCCTGCCGGCGAGGCCAGCATCCGGGTGACATCGACGAACAGCCTCCCGCCGGCCTCGGACATCGGCGCGCGGGTCGTCAACTGCCAGAAGGAGAGCCCGAGCGGCTTCATCGGGTCGGTCATCATCTGCTGATGCCCGACGGAGACGTAGACGTGATTCTCCTGGTCGCCGGCCTCGGGGATCGGGAACAGCGTGGTGATCGGCCGGCTCTGGACGATCTGGAACTCGTCGTCGACCAGGCACCATTCGATGTCCTGGGGACGGCCGAAGTGCGCTTCGATCCGCCGGCCCAGCTGCGCGAGCCGCACGACCTGTGCATCCGTCAACGCCGGCTGCTCCCGCCGCTCCGGTTCGATCGCCTGTTGCTGCGTGCCGCCGGCCGGCGCGGCATGGATAACAAGCTGCTTGGCGGCAACCGCCCTGGCGACGACCCCGCCGTCCCGCACCTTGTAGACGTCCACGTTCACCAGGCCGGAGACCAGGGCCTCGCCGAGGCCGAAGCTGGCCTCCACGGAGGCGACCTTCCGGTTGCCCGTGACGGGGTCGGCCGTGAACAGGATGCCGGCCGCCTGTGGGAAGACCATCTGCTGCACGACCACGGCCATCTGGACCTTCCGGTGATCCAGGCCGTTCCGCAGGCGGTAGGTCACGGCCCGCTCGGTGAAGAGCGAGGCCCAGCACCGGCTGACGTGCTGGACGATCGCTCGCGGCCCCACGACGTTCAGGTACGTGTCCTGCTGGCCCGCGAAGGAGGCCGTCGGCAAGTCCTCCGCCGTCGCGCTGGATCGGACGGCGTAGGCGGCGTGCTCGCCGAGCCGGGCGAGCGGGCGGGTGATCGCCGCCGCCAGATCGTCGGGGATGGCGATCCCTTCAATGGTCCGGCGGACCTCCGCGCTGAGCGCGCGGATCGCCTCCCGGTCGTCCGGCTGCAGGCGCGACAGCCGATCGAGCCGATCGTCGATCGACAGCGCTTCCGCCATGATCCGCTGGAAGGCGTCCGTCGTCACGCAAAAGCCGGCCGGCACGCGGAGGCCTTCGATCCGCGAGATCTCCCCCAGGTTCGCGCCCTTGCCGCCGACGACCGCGACCTGCGTCTGGTCGATCTCCTGGAAGCCCAGCACATAACAGCCCATCCGCTCCCTCCCGTCACCGCACCGCGAGTCCTGCCATCGTTTCGACGTCGACGAGCGAATCGTACATCGCCTCTACGACACACATGTCGTGACGTTCATGTCAACGGAATCTCGCCACGCCGGCGATTCTGCCTTACGAGCCGGGCCTTGCCGCAAGCCCCCGCGCGAGGTATATTCTTAAAGTGGGGAGGAGCAAACATGCTCCTCCCCACGTTCGTGTCTCCCGCGATCGCACAGCGTCCTCGCGAGGCGGCGGCGCGACGCGGCTCGATCCGCACCGACGGATCGACGGTGGCCGCGAAGCTGCTACCCGACGCCGTCAGCCGAGCACAGGCGTCAGTGTCGGCGTGTACCGCGCGGGATCGTCCTGCCTGGCAACCTCACCCTGCACCCGCACCCACCGAGGATGCCGCCCGGGTGTTCTGGAGCGCTTCGCTGCTGCGGAGATCCTGCTTGTACCCGTCTGCCTGCTGCTTTAGCCGGTCGAGTAGCAAGGTTGGCGTCAGGCCGAAGGTGCCGGCGATGAGCAGGTTGAGCGGGTGCTGCATGAGGTCGAGGAGCTCGGTGAGTGGCTCACCTTGCCCTTTGGCCTGGGTCATGGACAACAGCGTGATGACTACGACACCGCCCACCGCGGCGACACCTGACATGAGTGGACCGCTGATGAGCCGCGTGGCGGAAAGGCCAAAATCATCAACTGCTGCATCGTTCTGCGACTCGACGTTGAGACGCGCGAACAACCCGATCACGACGCCGACGAGGTAGTAGACCGCCATGTTCTTCATGACGTCCTGGCTGACTCCCGCGATGATCCCGACCCAGGTCAAGAAGTAGAGTGCGAAGCTCGTGATGACGGTGATGGCGACGAGGTGGTTCCGCGCTCTCACGAAGCCCGCCTGGATGCCGTCTCGGTAATCGTTGATCGCCCGACGGACGTCGCGAAGGACCGTGCGTGCCTCGACGACGCTGGCGGGTGGACCGTCGAAGTTGCACGGCGTCTCGGTCGGCGACGGCGCCTGCCCGTTGGTCCGGGTCGTGCCGGTCTTTCGGTTCAGCTCATGCCGGAGAAAGTGCGCCGATTCGCCCAGTCTCCGCCGCAGGTCAACCTTGTTGGCGAGCGACGACTCGGCGATGCGCAGCTCGTCATACCGCGCACCGGCGACGACGACGTCCAGGTCCTGGACCAGAATCAGACTCTCCTCAGCCCGGTGCGCCCGCCGCAAGAGATTGATGTACCCGTATCCGAGCGCCCATTGGGGACCCGATCTATTGAGGTCGCACGTCAGGCTGTGCTCGAAGTCGCGAAGCTCATAGTGCGTGTATGACTTCGGGCAGCAGTTGGATCCGTACTCTTCGTCGCTGCGTCCTACTGGAGTGTTCGGACAGAGCGCGGTCAGGGCCGACCGGAGCGTGACGAGCGCATCCCGCAGGTCCGCATACGCCCCGGTGTTGCTGCGCTCCGCGGTCGAACCGCCGAGCAGCAGATGAGCGAGTGCCAGGAGACTCCAGGCGATCACGAGGTAGGCAAGAGCAGGTCCCAGCCACTGCCACCACCGAACGGACTCCTCGGTCCGCGCCACCTGTGGCATCGTGACGTACATCGTCACGGTGATCAAGAGGGCAAGAATCGGGGCCACGTGCGCTGTCGCGATGTACGCCCCGCGAGGCGACTCTGCAAAGCGAAGCGGTGACGACGCTTGCTCGCACATCCCTGAGCTCCAAATGTGTAGTGGGACAACTGACGTCGAAAAGTCGCCAGTCTGCGCTTCTCACGGTACCCGTCCGACCACCGCCCGGCAGTGACTCGCATCACACCTTGACCTCAAACCCTGTCCGAGCCCTGCCGGCGGATCGCTGCCAACAACGCTTCCTCGGCGATCAGCTCGTGTTCGAGGTTCTCGTGAATCAGGCGGCCGGGCCGGCAGCTTGAGGCGTGACGAATCGGCAGTCGGTGGCCGGACCGACCCGGCACGGGCGAAAGTTGGAGCGGTCCTACTGGCGAGCGGGCTAGAATGGGGCGCCAGACGTCGACGACGACCGACGACACTCTTGAGGGGATACGTTGATGCCGCACCAGGTGACTATGCCCATGCTCGGCCTGACGATGGAGGAGGGCACCATCACCGAGTGGCTCAAGCAGCCGGGCGACGCCGTCGCCAAGGAGGAGCCGCTCTTCGTGGTCGAGACTGACAAGTCGGCGGTCGAGGTTGGCGCGCCGGCGAGCGGCGTCCTGAGCCAGATCATCGTCCAGGTCGGGCAGACGGTGCCGGTCAGCGCACCGATCGCCGTGATCGCGCAGCCCGGCGAGGCCGTCGAGGCGCGCGCGAGCCCGGCGCCCGCACCGCCAGCGGCAGCAGCCCCGGCCCCGGCGGGCGCTCCCTCGGCCCCCGAGCCGAGCGCCAGTCCAGCACCTGCCGCTGCGGCGCCGAGGGCGGCCGGCGAGCGTCAGGCTGTCTCGCCGCGCGCCAGGATGGTCGCGCGCGAGCTCGGGATCGACGTGACGTCCGTGACCGGTACTGGCCCCGGCGGCCGGGTGGTGGAGCGCGACGTCCGGGCTGCCGCTGCCGCTGCGCCGCTCGCGCCGGCCGTCGCGGTGCCGCCCGAGCGGATCGTCGCCTCGCCGCTGGCCCGAAAGCTGGCCGAGGAGCACGGCGTCGACCTGGCGCAGGTCAGCGGAAGCGGGCCCGGCGGCCGGATCACCGAGCGGGACGTCACCGCGTTCGTGGATGCGCGCGCGGCGGCTCCGGCCGCGCCCGCCCCGGCCGAGGTTTCAGCCACGTTGCCGGCCGTTGCAGCCGCGACCGGAGCGTTCGAGCCGCTCAACCGGGTGCGACGGATCACCGCCGACCGGATGGCGGCCTCGGCGCGGAGCGTGGCGCGGGTGACGCTGCTGATGGAAGTGGACATGACCGAGGCGGTCCGCTTCCGAACCCAGCTCGCGCCCGAGTTCGAGAAGCGGTACGGCGCACGATTGGCGTACGACGCCATGATTGCGAAGGCGTGCGCGATCGGGCTGGCGGAGCACCCGCACGTCAACGCGCAGTGGCAGGATGCGGACATCGGCCAGCCGGCCGGGCTGCGCCTTCAGCCAAACGTGAACGTCGGGATCGCGGTGGCGGCGGAGGCCGGACTGCTGGTGGTCGTCGTCCGCGACGCCGACCAGAAGCCGCTCGCGCAGGTCAATTCGGACCTGATGGGGATGGTGGCGAAGTCGAAGCAGGGCGGCCTCGGGCCGGACGAGCTCTCGGGCAGCACGTTCACGATCACCAACCTGGGCGGCTACGGCGTCGAGGCGTTCACGCCAATCGTCAACCCGCCGGAGTCGGCGATCCTCGGGATCGGGCGGATCGCGAAGCGGCCGGCCGTGGTGGACGGGCAGATCGTCCCGCGCGACCTGATGTACCTGAGCCTGGCGTTCGATCACCGGGTGGTGGACGGGGCGCCAGCGGCGCAGTTTCTCCGGCGGGTGAAGGAGTGCCTGGAAGCCCCGTACGTCCTGCTGGCGTGAGGACCTCACCCCCGACCCCTCTCCTGCGAGGAGAGGGGAGAAGGGGTCAGGGGTGAGGGAGTGGAGGAGTATCCAGCGTGAGTGTCGCGACCCGCGCGTTCGTCATGGTCTGGGACGGCATGCGGCCGGACCTGATCTCGCCGGAGCTGACCCCAAACCTCTGGCGGCTGACCCAGGCCGGCGTGCGCTGCCTGGACAGCCACGCCGTGTACCCGACGGTGACCCGGATCAACTCGGCGTCGCTCTCCACGGGCTCGCAGCCCGCGAGTCACGGCATCCTGGGCAACTCGTTGTATGTGCCCGCCGTGAACGCCCGCGAGGCGATCAACATGGGCGATCACCGCTCGCTCGAAGCGCTGGCGAAGCTACGGGGCGGCCGGGCGGTGCTACGCGAGTCGCTCGCGGACCGGGTCGGCGCGGCGGGTGGCAAGACGGTGGTGGTGAGCACGGGATCGCCGGGATCCGCCTGGCTCTGCCACCCGCGCGTCCTGGAGCGCGCCGAGGCCGGCGACGTGCTGCTCCACCCGGCGTTCCACAGCCCGAACGGCGCGTTCGAGCCGGCCATCGCGAAGCTCGGGCCGATCCCGGCGGCCACCATCCCGAATCGGGAGCAGAACGCCTGGTTCACGCGGATGACGGTCGAGCACGTGCTGCCGGACCTGGACCCGACGCTGTTGGTGTTCTGGCACACCGACCCGGACAAGACCCAGCACCACCGAGGGTTCGGGAGCACGGAGGGCATGGCCTCGATCCGCGACGCCGACACTCACCTCGGGCAGGTGCTGGACGCGCTCGACGCGCGCGGAACCCTCGCCGAAACGGTGGTGGCCGTCGCATCCGACCACGGCTACGTGACGATCGACCCGCAACTGAAGCTCGAAGGCTCGGACGGGCCGTTTGCGGCGGCCGGACTGGGCGGGGCGCTGGCGGACGGCGAGATCGTGCTCGCGGCGAACGGCGGCTCACTCTACGTCAGCGTCCCGGGCGGCGACAGTGCGCTGCTGGAACGGGTGCTCGCCGCGCTCGTGGCCTGGGAGCACGCCGGGCCGATCCTGACGAAGGCGGTGGACGGCGCGCCGTTGCCGGGGACGCTGCCGCTGGAGGCGGTCGGGATCGCCGGCGACTTCGCCCCGGACATCCTCTGCGCGCTCGCCTGGGACGACACCGTCAACGAGTACGGGCTGGCCGGGCGCTCGGCGGGGCTCGATCGGGGCATCATCGCGAGTCACGGCGGGATCAGCTCCTGGGAAATCACGAACACGCTGGTGCTGAGCGGCGCCGGCGTGAAGCCCGGGTTGGAGCACCGCGTGCCGGCCGGCAACGTGGACCTGGCGCCGACGCTCGCCGAGCTGCTGGGGGTTGGCGCCTTGCCGGAGGCCGATGGCCGGGTGCTGGCCGAGGCGCTGATCGGCGGCCCGGACCCGAGCGAGGTGGCGGTGACGCGCGAGACGCTGACATCCCAGCTCGGTTCGAAGCGGCAGTCCATCCGCCTCTCGACGGTCGGCACGACGCGCTACCTCGACGTGGGCTGGACGGCGTGAGGGAGGAAAGCCCCACCCCCGGTGTGCGCAATGAATTGCGCCCCTACCGCGATGGTGAGGGGGAGCAAGAGGGAGAGGGGGAGTCGAGGGGGCCGTGGCGGCGACTCTCGACTCGTCCGATCTACAGCAATCCGTGGATCGAGGTCCGCGAGGACCAGGTGATCCGTCCAGATGGCAACCCGGGCATCTACGGCGTCGTCGAGTTCCAGACCTGGGCGATCGGCGTGGTGCCGCTGGCCGCGAACGGCGACACGTTCCTGGTCGGGCAGTACCGCTACACCCTTGACATCTACTCGTGGGAGATCCCGGAGGGCGGCGGCGCCAAAACCGAGACGCCGCTGGAGGCCGCGCAGCGCGAGCTGCGCGAGGAGGCCGGGATCGCGGCGGCGCGCTGGACGTATCTCGGCGAGGCCCACCTCTCGAACTCGGCGACGGACGAGGTCGGGTGCGTCTTCCTGGCCGAGGATCTGACGTTCGGCGAGGCCGAGCCTGACGGCACCGAGGAGATCGCCGTCCGGCGCCTGCCGTTCCAGGAGGCAGTGCAGATGGCGCTCTCCGGCGAGATCTCGGATGCACTGGCGATCATCGGGCTGCTCAGGGCGGACTACTATCTCCGGACGGGGCGGTCCTGGACGCCGATCGAGCGCTCGTTCGCGGGGCTCGGCCGGAAGACGTGACGCGCGTCGTAGCGCGGGGGCTCGTCCCCCGCTGGTCGTAACGCATTCGGGGGGGACAAGCCCCCGCGCTACGAGATCGAGCGGCTCGAGACGGTCGTTAGTGCTTCCGCCGCGTGACGCGCTCGTCCAGGCGGTAGACGTACGCCAGCACCTCGGCAATCACCTCGTACAGCTCCGGGGGGATCACCCGGCCGACATCGATCTGGCTCAGCACCGCCGCCAGCCGCGGGTCCTCCGTCACTGGTACGCCTGCCTCGCGGGCGCGACGGATGATCTCTTCGGCGACCGCGCCCTGGCCCACGGCCGTGACGACCGGCGCATCGGCGTTCGCGGGGTCGTAGGTGAGCGCGACGGCACGCCGAGGCTCGCCGGGCCGTTCGGCGGCG
>Ga0209382_10007837_pt1 | contig 13514 bp, 10 predicted proteins | sample SoiMetdeltSBSDD5_FD_187599 | JGI IMG/M metagenome (GOLD analysis project Ga0209382, IMG submission 187599) | Bulk soil microbial communities from a Populus tree surrounding site in Tennessee, USA - Soil MetaG P. deltoides SBSDD5 (SPAdes) (version 2) | ecosystem: Environmental > Terrestrial >... | reverse complement strand
CCTCCCCGTCGGGATGATCGCGATCCCTCGCTACGCTCGGGAGACCAAAGCGTTGTCATCCCGACCCGCCAGGCGGCAGATCCCGACTGTCCCGCTAGGGGGTCTCGGTTCCCGGTTCCCTGTTCCCGGTTCCCGCTTTGCTGTTCCCGGTTCCCGCCTTCCTTTCCCGGATCCATCCAATGATCCCGGGCAGAATCGACAGGAAGATAACCAGGACGATCACCAACTCGATGTGCCGGTCGATCCCGGGCACGTATCGGCCGAGGAAGTAGCCGGTGAACAGCATGCTCCAGATCCACGCAGTACCGCCGAGCACGCTGTAAGTGAGGAACGTGCGGTAGGACATCTTCGCCACCCCCGCCACGAGCGGCGCAAAGGTCCGGATGATAGGCATGAATCGCGCAATGACAATCGTCTTGGCGCCGTGGCGCGCGTAGAAGTCATGGGCTCGCTCGACGTGCCGGCGCCGGAAGAACAGCGACTCGTCACGCGTAAACACCCGGGGGCCCATGTACCGACCGATCCAGTAATTCGTGTTGTCGCCGACGATCGCCGCGATGTTGAGCAGAAGCCCGAGCACATAGACGTCGAGGCTGAATCCTTGCGAAGCGAGCAGCCCGGCAGTCACCAACAGCGAGTCTCCCGGGAGAAAGAACCCGAAAAACAACCCGGTTTCGACGAAGATGATCGCAGTCAGCCCAACGTACCCGGCCCACTGGATGAGCGCCGGAAGGTCTCGAAGGCGATTGATCAGGTCCGACAGGAATTCCATTGCGTCGTGGGAAAGAGGAGACGAGCCCGTGGAAGTTCTTGTGCGCCGCGTCGGCGGTCAACGCCGACACCACGTTGATCCATGCCGGGTACGGCGATGAGCCCATACGACTACCGCCTGACGACGATTCGCGCGCCTCGACGTTCCAACCGCTCGGCAACCGGGCACGAGGCCGACGATCCCTCGCAGAAGTTCGCGCACGCGTTCGGCCACGCCCTGAGGCTCCCCGAGCCCCCGCGAAGCCGCTGGCAGCGCGGAGGCGTCGGCCGCCGTACGGAGCGCGTGCTCAACGGCGTCTTCGCGACCGTCCTCATGACGTTTGTCGTGGGATGGACATGGACCATAGCGGAAGCCCGGGCAAGCGAAGGGCCACTCGATGACGCCAGGACCCCCGGGACCGCGGCAATCGGCGCGGCGCTCACCGATCCCGGCGCGCCGACGGTGGCGTACCTCACCGACGCGACGCTCGAGATGTTCACCCCGCTGCGCGGCGAGAGCGGGCGGTTGCGCGCGGTGGTCGGGAAGAGCGGCCAGCCCATCGTGCAGGACTCGTTGCCGCTGGGCGCTTCGATCACCTACTCGACCGCCGGCGGTGTCGCGGACTCCGCCACCCTGGATTCCGCCAGAGCAGACTCCGCCCGCGTCGCCGAGGCGTTAGGCGCGACCCTCGATTCACTCGCGGTCGACTCCGCCCGCGTTCCGCTCGCCCCGGAGGAATCCGGCGTCTGGAACACCGCGATTCGCGTGGGCAACGTCCTGAAACAAGTCGCCGATTTCAGCGTGATCACGCTCACCCCGATCTCGGAGCGACGTCGCGGCCGCATCGGTCTTTACTACATCGGAACGTGGCCAACCGAACGAGGACGCCACCGCACGGGCTACGTGACCCCGTCGGGGTTCATCGAGGTCACCCCCGAGAACCAGGACACGCCCCTGTCGGATCATTTCACGCTCGGGGACTTCCTCACACACGACCAGCAAACCGTCTGGCCGAAGTACCTCGTGCTCGACCTGCGGCTCGTCGACAAGCTCGAGCTGGTCCTGCTGGATCTCCAGGAGCGCGGCTATTTGACGGACGGCGTCCACGTGATGAGCGGATTCCGCACGCCCCAGTACAACGTGCGTGGTGGCGACCCTCGCGGCCGCGCCACGCTAAGCCGGCACATGTACGGCGACGCATCCGACATCTTCATCGACAACGACGGCAATGGTTGGATGGACGATCTCAACCACGACGGCAAGCTGAACATCAAGGACGCCGAGGTCATTCTTGCCGCAGTCGACCGCGTCGAGCAAGACCATCCGGGCCTGGTTGGCGGGGCAGGCGTATACCCCGCGGAGGGCGGGCACGGACCTTTCATTCACATCGACGTACGGGGCTACCGCGCCCGTTGGGTCGGAACCGGAGAATGATCATGAGCTCAGACACGGCGGAACTCGCAGGGCCCGCGGTCCGCGGCGACACAGCCGCAGAGACTCAACCGCGTCGTTATGACGCGGATGCGGTCACACACGTGCGCGCGAGCGACATCGAGCCCTACATCGGCCTGCGTTATCTGTCCAAGCTGTTTCGATTCATGGCCATCATCCTCGTGCTACTCCTGGTGGCAGAGGTGGTGACCGGATTCATCAAGCAGGGTCGCGCGTCGATTCCCACGCTGCTCGGTGAAATGAGTCGGTTGATCGTGCTCGCCGGATTGCTGTGGGGCACGGGCGACCTCGCCATCCTGTTGATCGACGTTGGCCACGACGTACGCGCCGCGCGCATTCTGCTCGGTCGTCAGATCGCGCATAACGTGCTCGAGCATCCACCGTTGTCGCCCTCGCCGCGCGACCCGAGCGCCCCACGCCGTAGCGCCGAGATCACGACGCGTTGAGCCGCTGGTATCCGATCTCGACGCCGGGGGCGCGGTACGGCGCTTGCTTTATGAGAGGGCACACCACTCTCCCTACGGGGGCCAACGATGATTTGGACGCTTGCGGTTATTCTTTTCATTCTGTGGTTGCTCGGGGCGTTCGCCTTCCATGTCGGCGGTGGCTTGATTCACCTCCTGCTCGTTCTCGCGGTGATCGTGATACTGTACCGCTTGATCACGGGACGGCGGCCGGTAGTGTAGCCTAACGTCAGTACGACGCCATCCCGAGGCGCAGCGCTGGCGGTTGAGCGCTGCGCCGAAGCGAGGGTCCTCATCCACCTGTCACCACGATGTTCGGTGGTTGAGGGTCCCTCGTTTCGCTGGCGGCGGCCATTCAGGCCACTTGCCGCTGCCCCTCGCGCAGGACAGAATGCTCGCGCATGGCGAACCCCGATCCTGCGCGGGAGACACCGCATGGCGAAGTCGTCTATCTGCTCGCCCACACGCACTGGGATCGCGAGTGGTACCTCCCCGCGGGGCGATTTCGGCAGCGGCTCGTCGCGCTGATCGATGAGCTCCTGGACGGCGACGAACCTCGGTCGCCGTTTTTGCTCGATGGGCAGGCGGTCGTGCTCGACGACTACGCCGACATTCGCGCGGAGCGCGTCCATGAGCTCGCACAGGCGCTCCGCGACGGGACGATCGAAGCGGGACCCTGGTACGTCCTGGCTGACGAGCTCATCCCGAGCGGCGAAGCACTCGTGAGAAACCTGCTCGCCGGTCGGCACGCGCTGCGCCAGTTAGGCGCCGAGCCACCACCGGTCCTCTATTCACCTGACGCGTTCGGTCACCCCGCTGCGCTGCCGCTGATCGCGCGCGGGTTCGGGTTCGACGTGGCGATCGTTTGGCGTGGCTTCGGAAGCACGCGCTGGCCGCAGGGCGACACGGTGCGGTGGCAATCCGCAGATGGATCCGATGTCATGCTCTTTCACCTTCCCCCCGACGGCTACGAGTTCGGCTCGAGCCTTCCAGTCGATCCCGCGGAGGCTTCCGCGCGCTGGCGAACGATGCATGACGCACTCGCCGCGCGCTCGCGCACGGGCCTCCTGCTTGTCCAGAACGGCGCCGATCACCATGCACCGCAGGACTGCGGTGCGGAAGCGATCAGCGCGCTCGTGGCGGCCGCTGCGCCCGCGAAGGTGGTTCGCGCGACGCTGCGACAGTTCGCATCGGAGCTCGTCGCACGCACCTCGCGCCTCACGTTGCCGTCCGTGCAGGGCGAGCTGCGCGACTCGTACGGCTACACGTGGACGCTGCAGGGGACCTTCGGCACACGAGCGCGCCAAAAGCGCCGCAATGCCATCCTGGAACGAACGCTGCTTCGCGACGCTGAGCCCTGGGCAGCGCTCGCGGCGCGCGTCGGGCACGCACCGAGGCGCCACCTCACGGACGCGGCCTGGCGCACGACGCTGCTCTCGCATCCCCACGACACGCTGTGCGGGTGCTCGGTCGACGAGGTCGCGCGTGCGATGGACGCCCGCCTGGACGACGCGATGACGCAGGCGGCTGGGATCCGGTACGACGCCATCCTGGATCTCATCGGTCACGACCCTGTTAATGCGCGAAACCGAAAGACGGACTGGCGCTCGCTCGTCCTCGTTCGAAATCGCGCACCACGTTCCCGCGGTGGCATCGCCGAGCTCGAGATCGAGACATTCCTCGCTGACGTCGGCGTTGGGCCTGGATCCACACCGCCCGATCGCGTTAGGCATGTGGGGGCGCCGCGGCTCCTCAGGGGAGAGGTTCCGGTGCAGATGCTTGGCGCAAGGCGAGCGAATCGGCGGACGGAGTCGCCGCGACACTACCCCGACAACGACCTCGTCGAGGTGCGACGCGTCGTGGCATGGGTCCAGGCAGTTCCCGGCTACGCCGTCGCGCCGCTACCCCTCGACGAGATGCAGGGCGGTTCTCCAATTCCCGACCCGTCGGTCACGGGCGACTCCGACGCGATCGACAACGGACTGCTTCGCGTTCGTCTCGAGGTCGACCGCACGATCTCCATCGCGGCCTCCGATGGGTCGTGGTCCGTCGCGAGCGCGGTCGCCATCGAGAACGTCGGAGATCGCGGCGACTTGTACACGCACTCCCCGTTCGGCCCGGTTCGCATCGAGAACCGGTTTCTTCGTTCACGCCTCATCCACGCGGGTCCGTTGCGGGCCGAGCTCGAGACGCGGTGGCGGATCGTGGTGCCATCGGCTGCGGATCGCCGCATTGCCGGAGCGCGTCGCGATGGACACGCTGGGTTCGTCGATGTGCGAGTCCGACTTCGCCTGGACGCAGGCTCGCCGTTTCTGCGCGTGCTCGTCGACGGTGTCAACGGCGCTGCCGGACACCGGCTGCGCGTTCGCCTTCGCACCGGTGTAATCGATGGGGCCGTGTGGGCCGACGCCGCGTTCGGTCCCGTACGGCGCCGGCCCATCGTCGTGTCGGACGCTGAGCGGCGCGTCGAGGCGCCACCGGCAACCGCGCCGCTTCATCGCTACGTGTCGCTGTTCGACTCGGCCCGCGGCGTCACGGTGTACAGCGACGGCCTGGCGGAATACGAAGCCGAGCCGACCGGCGATGTCGCGGTGACGCTCGTTAGGTCCGTCGCCGATCTGTCTCGCAACGACCTCCCCGAGCGGCCGGGACATGCGGGCTGGCCGGTGCCTACGCCGGAAGCGCAGATGCTCGGGCCCTTCGCCGCCGAGTTGGCGCTCCTCCCGCATGGCGCGCGAAGCGCCGAGATGATCGACCTCGTCGAACGAATGGCCGATGATGTGCTGCTGCCCTTGACAGGTACTACGCTCCGATCGGCCGTGGCGGATTATGCGGCGACGAGAGGGCTCGAGCTGGAGGGCAGGGGGCTCGCGTTCTCGTCGGCAAAGGAGAGCGAGGACGGCGAATGGCTCGTGCTGCGATGTGTGAACCTCACCGACGACGCCGTAGCTGGCCGCTGGTCGCTCCCCTTCGTGCTGCGCGAAGGTCGTCTGGCGCGACTCGACGAGACACCGATGAGCAGCTTGAGCGTTTCGGGCCACACGCTGGAATTTTCCGCTCCCCCGCGCGCCGTGGTGACGGTGCTTGTTCGCTAACGGCAACTGCGTAACGGCAACCACGAACGCTGAGGCCGCAGACGCGAGCGGCGCTGAACACGCTGAGAGTGCGATATCGGGAAAAGAAACAACGAGCAAACCTCGATTGTTCATTTGGTTGAGTCCGTGCGCCGGTCGAGTGGCTCTCGCCAGAGCATTATGCAGCGGCCACAGCGTTCGACAGATCAGCGTCGTCAGCGTTCGTGGTTGCCGTTCGCGTTACCGCTTCGGAACCCTGTCCCGGTTCGGCCACGCTCACCCGGCGGTCGACTGAACTCAGGCGCGCTCGGCAATGTCCCGCGGGCGCTCACCCGCCAGACGATCACGCAGGCTGTCGCCCAGGAGCGTGCACGCCAGCACCGTGACGATCAGCGCGACGCCGGGTGCGATCGCCACCCACGGCGCCGTCACGATCAGGTCGCGCCCGCCCGCGATCATGTTCCCCCAGCTCGGCGCCGGCGGCTGGATGCCAAGCCCGAGAAACGAGAGGCCGCTCTCGAGCAGGATCGCGTTGCCGACGCCCAGCGTCGTCGCGACGATCGCCGGACCGAGCGCGTTGGGCACGACATGCCGCCACAACACCCGTGACGATGACGCACCTAACGCGTGGGCAGCCGACACGTATGGCTGGGCACGAACGCCAAGGACCTCGCCGCGAACGAGCCGCGCGACGCCCATCCATCCGGTCGCACCGAGCACCACGAGCACGGTCGCAGCCCCCGGCTGCCACAGCGCGGCGCAGAGCAGAAGCAGAATGAGGCGCGGTATCGAAAGCAGGGCGTCGGACACTCCCATTGCCACTCGATCCGCGAGGCCGCCGCGCCAGGCCGCCGCCGCGCCGACCACCGTCCCGACCACGCCGGCGAGAAGCGATCCGGCCACGCCCACGGTGAGCGAGATGCGCCCCGCCAGCATCATGCGGACGAAGAGATCGCGCCCGAACCGGTCGGTGCCGAGCAGGTGAAAGTGGCCTAACGCGTCCAACGAGACCGGAGGCACGAGACGCGTCGCCAGCACGTCTCCGATCGCGAGCGGGTCGGTGGCCGCCAGCGCGGGTACGAGGGCCACGGACGCCACCAGCACGCCGAGGAGAACAGCCGAGAATCGCGCGAGTCGGTTCATGCGCGACGCCGTGAGTGGCTCACCGGGCTACGCGTCACGTCGCGGATCGAGCAGCGGGAGCACGAGGTCGGCCGCGAGATTCGCGAGGATCACGAGCGCGGCGTACAACACCGTGGCACCCATCACCACCGGATAGTCTCGCGACGCGATCGCCACGACCATCACGCGCCCCATCCCCGGCCACGCGAATACGCTCTCGACGAACACGGAGCCCGCCACGACACCGGGCAGCGACAGCCCCAACAGGACGACCAGGGGCGGGAGCGCATTCGCAAGCACGTGCCGGCCGTACACTGCGCGCGACCGAAGCCCCTTCGCTCGCGCAGTCCGAACCCACTCGGCCGCGGCGAGATCCGCCACCGTGCTGCGCGCATAACGCGCGATGCCGGCCGCACCCACAGCCGCGAGCACTGTCACCGGCAGCACGGCGTGGCGCACGAGATCGACGGCGGCAGCCCAGCCGGTCTCCACGCCGGCGGGGTCGCGAATCCCGAATGCCGGCAGACGCAGCCCGACCGGCAGGCCCCACACAGTCGCGCCGTACGTGAAGACCGCGATGAGCGACAGCGCCAGCCAGTAGCTCGGGGCCGCGTAGATCGCCGTCGTCGCGAAGGTGAGCACCGGGTCCACGATTGTTCCTCGACGGGTCGCCTGCAGCGTGCCGACGGCGACGCCAACGAGGAACGTCAGCACCAGCGAGGAACCGCCGAGTCCGAGCGAGACCGGAAGCGCCTCGCGCAGCACTCGAGCCACCGGCCGTCGCTGAGAGAAGCTCTCCCCGAGGTCGCCGCGCAGCAGCCCGCCCATCCACTTTGCATATTGCACCGCGATCGGCGCATCGAGGGCCAGTTCGGCTCGCAGCCGGGCGGCATCTTCCGGTGTCGCCGTGGGTGGAACGAGGAGCGCCGCCGCATCTCCCGGCGCAAGCCTGACGAGGATGAACGTGAGCGTGACGACGAGCCACAACAACACGACTGCCGCCGCCAGGCGACGCATGAGGGTTCGCACACGGGGATGATGCGCCTCGGCGAACGCACGTCAACTTGCGCGGCGTTGATCTTCGGCGCGGCTGTCGCCGCATCCTGCGGCGCGCCCGTACGCGGCACCGACACCGTCGTCTACGCGTCGGGCGCAGACCTCGAGTCTGCGAACCCGCTCGTCACCGTACACCCGCTGTCACGCCAGATCCAGCGGTTCGCGCTGCTCGTAACGCTCGCCCGATACGACAGCGCGCTGGTTCCGCAGCCGTACCTCGCGTCGCGATGGGACTGGAACAAGGCAGGCGATGAGCTCACGCTCCATCTGCACTCGAACGTCAAATGGCACGACGGCCAGCCAACCTCCGCGCGTGACGTGGTCTTCACGATCGACGCGGCGCGCGATCGCGCTACGGGATACCCTCGCTACGGCGACCTCGCGAGCATCATCGAAACACGCGCTATCGACGACTCGACGGTCCGCATTCGATTCTCCGCCGCGCCGCCCGGATTCCCGCCAGTGCTGGCCGAGCTCCCGATTCTTCCGTCGCACTTGCTGGCCAACGTGGCTCGCGCGGACATGCGACGAGCCTCGTACAATACGAATCCGATCGGCAACGGCCCGTTTCGCTTTCGCACGCGTGAGGCAGGTCGTCGGTGGGTGTTCGAGCGTTCGCCGGATTTTCCTACGGAGCTTGGAGGCCCGCCAAAGATTGGTCGGCTCGTCGTCGCCGTTGTCGACGAGCCGACGACTAAGTTCGCGGGCCTCGTGAGCGGGGAGCTCGCCGTTGCCGGTATCGCGCCGACCATGGCATCGCTCGTGTCGCGAGACCCATCGCTGCGTGTGATCTCGTATCCGGTGCTGGTGTCGAACGGAATCGTGTTCAATTCGGCGCGTCCGCCTTTCGACGACGTACGTGTGCGCAAGGCCGTGTCCGCGGCGATCGACCGCAAGCGCATCATCGATGCGGCGCTCGCCGGCTACGCGACACCCGCCTACGGCCCGGCGCCTCCTGACAATCCGCTCGCGCTCCCGGTAGCGGCGCCGGCACGAGCTGCCGACTCGCTCCTCGACGCCGCAGGCTGGACCCGCGCCGCCGATGGGCGACGCTTGCGCGCCGGGAAGACCCTCGGCTTCACCCTTCTCACCGTGGGCAGTGGAGACAACGCGGTCGAGCAGCTGCTGCAGGCCGACATGCGCGCGCACGGCATTGCGATGGAAATCCGGCAGCTCGAGTTCGGCGCGTTTCTGTCCGAGGCGCGCGCGAAGCCAAAACGCTTCGACGCGCTCTTCACCGGAATCCCGGGCGACCTGTCGCTCTCGTATCTTGCGGCGATGTTCGACTCGAAGCTGTCGGGCGGCGCGCTCGATTACGCCGGCTTTCACACGCCGGAGCTCGATGCCGCGTTCGAGCGCGCTGCCGGCGCGCGCACGCACGAGGCGCTGGTCGACGCGTGGCACCTCGTGCAGCGCGAGCTGGACGAGGCGACGCCGGTCGCGTGGGTCTACCACTCGCGCGGCGTGCAGGGCGTCACGGCGCGCCTGAGTGGCGTGCGCATGGATCTTCGCGGCGAGATGCCGACGCTGGCGGACTGGCGCCTCACCGAGTCTCCTGCTGGCCGGTGACGGTCCTGCTGAACGGCGCGGATCTCGCCGCGCGCCGCCGGGCCGCGAGCGGCGGGCTGCGCGGGCTTGCGAAGTCTTTGGCGCAGGATCTCGAGCCACTGCTGGCAGCGCCTTTGTTCGTCCCGCCCGAAAAGGCGCGGATGACACGTCGTGGCGGGCGATGTGAGAACGACGGGACCATGCTCGACTTCGACCCGTGGTCTCCGCGCGCGCACAGATGCCCCAGGTGCGGATCGGTGTTCGACGACGAGACGCACTACCGCTGGTGGATCATGTGGTACCAGCTCTGGCTGGCCGAGCGAGCAGTCCATGCCGCGACGCTCTTCGCGCTTAGTGGCCAGCGGCGACACGCCGAGCTCGCGAGCGCTATTCTCGCAGCGTACACGGAGCGCTATCTCGCGTACCCCAACAAGGACAATGTGCTCGGGCCGACGCGGGTCTTCTTCAGCACGTATCTCGAGTCGATCTGGCTGCTGCAGCTCGTGGTGGCGCTCGATGTTCTCGAGGCTACGGAAGGGACACCGCGCGGACTCGGCGGCGATGTGCGGGACCGGCTGGTCGAGCCGAGCGCGGCATTGATCGCCGGGTATGATGAAGGTTTGTCGAACCGGCAGGTCTGGAACAATGCCGCGCTGCTCGCCGCCTCGCGGCTCCTCCACGGCCGCGTCGACGACGCGCCGCTGCACGGGCCGTCAGGACTCGTGAGGCACCTAACGAGCGGTCTGCTGGGCGACGGAACCTGGTACGAGGGGGAGAACTATCATCTCTTCGCCCATCGTGGCCTCTGGTACGGCGTCACCATCGCCGCCACGGCCGGCGTGCGGCTCGACGCTCCCCTTGTCGAGCGCTTCGACGAGGCGTTCGCCACGCCGTTCGTCACGGCGCTGCCCGACTACACCTTTCCCTCGCGCCGCGACTCGCAGTATCGCGTGTCCCTGCGTCAATGGCGCTTCGCGGAGCTCGCGGAGCTTGGACTCGTCAGGCGGCCGGGCGATGAGCGACTGTGCGGCGCTCTCGCGACGCTGTATGACGGAACGGTCCCGCACGGCGATACCGGCCGGTCCCGTTCGACCGCGGAGGCCGAGCGAAACACGCCGGCCGTGGGGCTCGACCGCGCGGATCTCGGGTGGCGTTCACTCTTGTTCGCCATGTCCGAGCTGCCCGCGCTTGCCTCATCCACACCGCGATCGGCGCTGCTGGCGGATCAAGGTTATGCGATTCTTCGCCGAGAGGGCGGTAGACTGTACACCGCGCTCGACTACGGGCACTCGGGCGCGGGACACGGTCACCCCGATCGCCTCAATTTCGTGCTCGTCCACGGCAGCGATCGGTGGCTGGACGATGTCGGCACCAGTTCGTACGTCGACCCGTCGCTGCATTGGTATCGGAGCACGCTCGCGCATAACGCACCACTGGTCGATGGGCGCTCGCAGGAGCGAGTTCACGGGACCCTGGTCGCGTACGAGGATCGCGGCGACGCGGGCTGGGTGCGCGCGTCGGTAGACGGCGTGGCGCCCGGCATCTCGTTCGACCGGGCCATTGTGGCGATGGCGGACTACGTGATCGATGAGCTCACGTGGGACGCAGACTACGACGCCCAGGTCGATCTTCCGTTCCACGTGGACGGCGAGCTGCTTGGGGTGGGTGCGTGGATCGCCGCGGATCCCCACGGTGGGTCCGGCGTCGAGGACGGATTCGGCTTCCTCGCGGACACGGAGACCGCTGCCGGTGCCGTCGACGTTAGGCTACGCGCCCGGCTCGGGGCTTCGTCGGCGGTCGCGAGCATCATCACCGACGGTCCGAGCGCGTGGTGGCGAGCCACGGCGCTTGGTGCGCCCGGCTCGGGTAAGACGCGTTTCCACTTCGTCCGCATGCGGGGCGCGCGGGGCAGAGTGCTGAGCGTCTGGGACGTGCATGGAGCAGTCGAGTCGATCGCTCGGCTCGAGCGTGGGGTCGCTGTCCAGTTGCGCGATGGGAGTCGCCACGAACACGCGCGCGGCGACAGGAGCTGGCACGTCACCATCGGTGGGTCGGGCGCAACCACGACGGTAAGTCTGGGTGGCGCTCGGAGTCACGCGACCACGCCGGCTCCGCGCGCAGTCGCCGATCGCGCGCCCTTGCCTATCCCGCGTGCTCGGGGCGGGGAACTCACAATGGCGCCGCTCGCGCTGGACTTATCCGAGCCTCAGTACCGGCGATCGGAGATGACGTGGGCTGATGCTGGAAAGCCTCGCGCGACGGTCTCGCTCTGGGCCGAAGCCGACGAGCTCGTGGTGGTCGTCGACGTGGAGAAGCGCGACGTTTACTTCGCGCCCGCGGTGGAGCACAACTCGCTCGACAACGAGCATCCCGACACGAACAGTGACGGCGTTCAATTGCACGTCCTCGTTCGCGACGCATCCCCGAGCGGGAGAGCTCCCCGCGAGATCAACTGGCTTCTCGTCCCCGAACCGGATGGCGACCGCGTGCGCGTCAACGCGCGTGCAGTGCGAGGCGATGCGCCACCGCTTCGCGCGTCCTGGCGACGTACGACGCAAGGCTATTCGGTCCGAATCAATGTCTCCCTCACCGCACTCGGCGCCGAAGCGTCACAGACACTGAAGCTCGGCGTCGTGGTCAACGACATGACATCCGATCGCGAGCGCCGCCGCGGACAGTTGGTGCTGGGAGGGCGCTCCGGAGAGTTCGTGTATCTTCGCGGCGACAGGCTGCCCGCGGAGGATCTTCTCGACTTTCGCATCGCCGATGCCTGATGATGACTGATTCCGTCCTCGAGCACGTCCACGTCGTTCTCTACGAGCCACAGAATCCCATCAACATTGCCGCGGTGATTCGCGCGATGAAGAACATGGGAGTGAGCTCACTGCGTCTCGTCCGACCAGTCGACTACGATCCCTATCGCCTCGAGGGCATCGCGCACGACACGAACGACATCATCGAGCGCATTCAGCGATTCGACGATCTCGATTCGGCGATCGCGGACTGCGGGTATGTCGCGGCGTACACGGCGAGGCGGCGTGCCGCGAGGTGGATCGTCACCGATCCGCGGCAGTCGGCCGCGGACATCGTCGCCGCGACTCGGCACGGGCCCGCCGCGATCCTGTTCGGACGCGAGGACAAGGGTCTCCCGAACGACGCGCTGGACCGCTCGCGGACGGTGGTGAACATTCCGACCACCGATCACGCGTCTCTCAACCTTGCGCAGGCTGTTCTGATTGCGCTCTACGAGCTGCACCTGGCTGCGGGGGACGCGACGCGCGTGATCGCGCCGCCGCGCGACGAGGCGCCACCCGCGACGAGCGAACAGTACGAGCGCTTGTTCGCCAACGTATCCGACGCGCTCGAGATCATCGCCTTTTTCAAGACTCGCTTTCCCGAGCACATCATGCGTAGTGTTCGGTCGTTGGCGTTTCGGGCGAATCCGGACGCGCGCGAGATCGAGCTCATGCGCGCGATGGCGATCGAGGTCGTGCGTGCAACGGAGCGGGAGCGCAAGCAGCACGCCGCCGCCCTCGAGCGCGCGTTATCGGCTCGCCCATCGGACGCCTAACGTCTGTCTTTCGTCTCCCGTCTTTTCGTCTCCCGTCTCCCGTCTCCCGTCTCCCGTCAGTTCCCAATTCCCGATGAGACTTTCCCGTCTATTCGGCGGCGGCAAGCCCGACGAGCCGCAACAGCCTGAAGAACCCGAGCAGCCGGAGGCCGAGGCCGTCGCTGAGAACGGCGCCGGCGACGGCGAAGAGTACGAAGGTGTTCCCGAGGGCGATTCGGATGTGGACCTCGATCAGCAGTGGCGCGGGCGCGCGGCCGACGTGATCCCCGGTGGCGCGTCGACCGGCAGCAAGCGACCATCGGCACTCTACGGCGAAGGGACCGCGTTTGGACCCACGCACTACACCCGTGCGTCGGGCTGCCACGTCACGACGGCTGGTGGCCACGTCCTTATCGACTGCACGATGGCGCTCGGAAGCGTCGCCATAGGGTATGCCGACGAAACCATCACGCGCGCAGTTCTCAATGCCGCGGCGC
>Ga0209382_10007836_pt1 | contig 13515 bp, 9 predicted proteins | sample SoiMetdeltSBSDD5_FD_187599 | JGI IMG/M metagenome (GOLD analysis project Ga0209382, IMG submission 187599) | Bulk soil microbial communities from a Populus tree surrounding site in Tennessee, USA - Soil MetaG P. deltoides SBSDD5 (SPAdes) (version 2) | ecosystem: Environmental > Terrestrial >... | reverse complement strand
CTATGCCACGTGGGACGAACAGTTCTATCCCGACGGTGTCGGCAGTTGGATGGTGAAACTGGATGCCAGTCCCGGTGGCGGAATCAGTTTTGACAAGAATTTCCTCGTCGAGAGCACCGACTATCGCGTTCACCAGGTGCATCTGGAAGGCGGTGATTCGTCGAGTGACTCGTATTGTTTTCCTTGATCGGAGACTCTCGCGCTCGTTGAAGAGAAATGGCTGACCTTCTTCCCTGGCTGACGCTGCTCGGACTCGGCGCCTTTCATGGCCTTAATCCGGCGATGGGATGGCTCTTTGCCGTGGCGCTCGGGATGCAGGAACAGCGGCGCTCCGCAGTCTGGCGCGCGCTGCCGCCGATTGCGCTGGGGCATGCGGTGTCGGTCGCGCTTGTTGTCGGTGTGATTGTGTTGGCGAAAAGCGCGGTGTCACATGCAACATTGAAGGCCGCTGCCGCGACGATCCTTTTCGGCTTCGGGCTTTACCGGCTGATTCGGTCGCGACACCCGAACTGGGTCGGCATGAGGGTCGGGTTCCGCGACCTGGGCGTCTGGTCGTTCGTGATGGCGTCGGCACATGGCGCAGGGTTGATGCTGGTGCCACTGTTTATCGGCAATGCAGCGGCGCGGCCTGCGCTTTACGCGAGCCGTATTGGTCCAGAGACCCTGGTTGAACCATTCTGTTCGCCGGCGTTCGCAACGTTCAGCACGCCGGGATTGCTGGCGGGTTCGATCGGCGTTCATACGCTGGGGCACCTCCTGCTGGCCGGCGGGCTGGCGTGGCTGGTTTACGAAAAGGTCGGCGTGGCCATCCTGCGGACGGCCTGGGTTAACCTCGACCTCATCTGGAGCGCGGCGTTGATCGCCACCGGTGCCTTTGTGCTCATTTTCTGAAAGCCGCTGCGGGGTTGCCTGCCACTTGCGCACGCGTTTCCCAATTTGTGCGTGCTACGTTCAAATGCGCCTCATGTTAGCAGCGAGCCCACGAGGAGACGGCGCGAGACGCCCGTGCTCCAACAGCAATTGCGTACCGTGGATGGACACGAACGAGTCGACTACGTGGACAAAATCGCCTGCGTGGACAAGAGATACCTCTGGCTCGATTCTCACGTTTAGAACGGCATCACCATTGCTTACACTTCAATTGCCGGTGCTGCTTCCGGCGCTGAGAAACAGAATAAACAAATATATTTTCCGTTTTGCTCTTGCGCGAAGCAGCACCGGCTCTCTTTTTTCCCGGGGAGCAATCTTTCCTTCGGCGCTCATAGAGTCGCTACAACGCTCGATATGGATGGATGGCTTGCGGCCGCGCCGTGCCGCTGGATGAAGGACGACGACGACGGTTTTGATTGCAGCTCGTCGTGCGATGGCCGTGGAACTTGCATGAGCGGTTCGATTCCTCATACTCGAGACGATCATGAACCGATTGAATCGCGTACTCCGTTCGCTGCCGTTCGCCCTCTTGTTGGTGCCGGGGACGCACCTGCAAGGCGCTACCGTCAACGGCGAGATCGTCGATTCGCGCGATGGATGGTTGATCCCCGCGCGTCTCTACATTCAATCCGATGATGGACGCTGGTTCTTCGCCGAATCCGCTTCTGCCGACGGTTCAGCGATCCGTTACGAGAAGCGGAATTGGATCAACACGAACGCGGTGGAGATGCACGTCACGCTCTCGGCGCATCCCTTCGGCATCGAGCTGCCGCCGGGCGGATACACGTTCACCGTCGAACGCGGCAAGGAGTATCGTCCGCTGATCCGGCGCGCCGAAGTCACGGCCGAGCCCGTGCAATTGCGGCTACCGTTGCATCGTTGGATCGACATGGGCCGGCGCGGCTGGTTCTCCGGCGACACGCACGTTCATCGCCCGCTTGATGACTTGCACAACGTCGTGCTGGCGGAGGACCTGAACGTCGCGTTTCCGCTTACGTATTGGGTCACGAAGGCGTTCACTCCGCCTGCGCAAGGCGACAAGAACCTCGACCCGGGCGCGCGCGCCGAACTTGTCCGTGTCGATCCCACCCATGTCATCTGGCCGCGCAACACCGAGTGGGAGATTTTCACCGTGGGCGATCAGCGGCATCACCTCGGCGCGGTGTTTGCGCTCGGTCACAAAACGGCGTTCACTCTGGGCGCGCCGCCCGTGACGCCTGTTGCGGAGCAGGCGCGGCGCGAAGGCGCGTTGCTCGACCTCGACAAGCATGACTGGCCGTGGTCGATGGCGCTCGTGCCGGTGATGGGCGTGGACCTCTACGAACTCGCGAACAACCACATTTGGCGGACGGAGTTTGTGTTCTCGAAGTGGAACTCGGCGGCGGGCAACTTCATGGGCCTGCCGGGCGACGGTTGGTCGGGCACCGAACGCGACTGGATCGAATACGGCTGCCGCAACTATTACACGCTGCTCGACTGCGGCTTTCGCCTGCGCCCGAGCGCCGGCACCGCGAATGGCGTGCATCCCGTGCCGCTCGGCTTCGGGCGGGTCTACGTGCAATGCCCGCTCGGCTTCAGCTACAACGCCTGGTTGCGCGGCCTCAACGAAGGCCGCAGCTTCGTAACGACCGGTCCCATGCTGTTCGCCACAGTGAATGGCCGCCAGCCCGGCACACGCGTCGATATCGAGCCCGGCAAAGTCCGCCGGGTCGAGGTCGCCGGCACTGTCATCAGCGACGAGCCGGTGAACGCCATCGAAATCATCGTGAATGGGAATGTTGCGCATCGTTTGACGCCGGAGCCGCGCAAGAACCGGGACGAAGCCAACGAGACAAAGTTCCGCCAGACAGTCGAGCTCAACGGGTCGAGCTGGGTTGCCGTCCGCTGCTGGGAGCCACGCGCCGGCGGACGCATCCGATTCGCCCACACAGCGCCCTGGTTCTTCGACGTTCCCGGGGCGCCGCTCCGCCCCCGTCGTGATGAAATCGACTTCCTGATCAGCCGTGTGCGCGAGCAGATCGAGCGCAATTCCGGCGTGCTCCCCGCCGAGGCGATGGCCGAGTATCGAAAGGCCCTGGCGATCTATGAGGACATCGCACGCCAGGCGCGTTGAGGAGAGTGGGCGACGCGAGTTGGCGCCAGTGTGCGACGAAAAGTTTTCTTCCCGATGCAGTAAAGCTACGACGCACGAATCCTACTCGCGCAGCGTGAACGTCCCTTTCCACGCCATGCGATAAGCGCCGAGGTGGGTCGACAGCGTGCAATCCAGTCCGACGGTGTCGCCAGCCTTGAGCTGATCCTTGCCGAGCAATTTCGCGGGAAGTTCCATCGCGGCGATGTTGCGCACGTGCACGTTCACACCGGAAACATTTTCGACGCGTACACGCGGATCGCTCACGAGCGCTTCACGCCCGGCACCGATGCGCGCGCGGACGGCCTCTTGCCCGTCAATCCGCACAGTCCACAACGCGCGGTCGATCTTTGGCACAGAGGAATCGCGGTAAAAGGCGTCTTCGACGATGTCGATGGCGTAGAGACCGACATAAAGCGCGTCTTGATTCCAGCAGAGATAGAGATCGCCCAGCGGAAACTCCGACGCCGGCTTCACAAAGCCGCGTTCGCGATTCCAGTGTTTGAGCGCCCGAGTCGGCACGAACTCGGCGAAGGGATCACTCGGCGCAGGCGGAACGCCGGACGAAGCGTCCTGACGGTTCGGCGCGGGCTGCGCCTTGAGCTGTTCGGGTTTGAGCGAAGCGAAAAGGGCGGTGGTTTCCTCGTAGGGCCGATCCTGAATGTCCACCAGTCCAAAATTGAAGTTCTCGCCGTCTTCGCGTCCGTGCCTCGGTTCATCGAAAAATTGAAACCAATCGGCACCCAGGACATAGGGCAGCCGCGTGAGGGCCACGAGCGTGGCGCGGGCGGCCTCGGCGCGTTCGCGTTGCGTGGCAACGACAGGGTAGATGCCCTGCGTGTTTCGGTTGCCGCTGCGGTTGTTCGTCGCGGCGAGGTAGAATTCGCTGACGAGGACAGTCTTGCCGGTGAGCGCGTGCAGGGTGTCGAGGTAGCAACGCAGGAAGGTGCCATCGTTCCAGGATGCATTGAGATTGCTCGAAGACACATCTATGTAGCGCGCCGATGCCCGCGCGACTTCCGGGTAGTAGAACGACTGGTAGCGGTCGCCCAGGAACAACGCGCGCGTGTCATACTTGCGGATAATGTCGCGCATAAGCTGGTAATAGCGTTCGGCGAGCAGGCCGAGGAAACGGCGCATGACGTGTATGCCGTTGCCACCGGATTTGAGATACAACATGCCGCCACGCTGGAGTTGCCTCCAACTGTTGGCTTTCTCGGGATCAAAGTCCTGCAGCAGCTTGCTCCAATCGTTTTGGTAAACCTCGCGCAGGAGTTGGATGAGTCGCTGACGTTGTCCGCTCGAGGCCGGTTGTTCCAGCGTCATCTTCCACAGCGTCGCGTTCCACCATCCGAGTTCGTTGTCGCTGTAGTAGCCGAGCACGCGTGGATCATCGCGAAGAGGGAGGATCTTCATGCGGGCGACTTCCTCCATGCGGCCGATGTTTTTGGCATCCCACATGTCCCACCAGGGCGCGCCGGCAGTGGAACCGATGTGCAGGACAGGCGCCAGCCAGAGCGTTTGTTCGCGCGATTTGCGGAGCGTGTCGAAATCGCTCCAGCCGCCCACGGTCGTAAAACCCCACGACCTGAGCCGGCGCAAGGTCGCGTCGGCCCACGCGGCAGGAGTGTCGTAATGTTGCCAGGCAGTGTAGCCCGGATTCTCGGGATCGAAGGTCTCGCGCGCTGTGCCCTGATGAATACAACAGACGCCCAGGGAGAAGAAATTGCGGCCTTCGGGCGAGACCAGCCACCAGCCCGTCTCTTCTTTTCGCACCGAGAAGGGCGCGCCCGCCCCGCGTTCCGGCTGGCGCGACTCGGCTGCGGTGCCGGTAAGAATGGGCAGGCAAAAACCCATCACCAAAACAGAGCCGAACACGGAAGGCATCCTAAAGTCTGTCATGGGAGACATTCTGGGGCATGAAGGCAGGACAGGCGAGTCTGCAACTGAACCGTAACGGGGGCTGGTTGAGTCGGTCTTTGGCGAGCAGCCTGGCAGGCAGCTCGGTCGCAGTGACGTTGCGCACACTTAAGTTCAGGCCGGCGCAATTTTTGTTTAACCGAAGTCATTCACGGCGTGTCTAAGGAAACGGACGCAATATCAAAACAATGAATCCCTATTCCGCTATGAACAACTCTTCTCGAATCGCCGTTAGCCTTTCCTTCCTGCTCTGCCTCCTTCAGCAGAGCCTGTGCGCCACCAGCTTTGACTGGCCGCAATGGCGGGGACCGGATCGGACGGACGTTTCCAAAGAAACCGGCTTGCTCAAGTTGTGGCCCGCTGAGGGACCCAAGCGTGCTTGGCTCTACGAGAACGCCGGTGAAGGCTACGCCGGCCCGGCGATTGCCGATGGCAAGCTGTTCACCATGGGCACGCGTGACGAATCGGAATGCCTCCTGGCGATTGACGCCAGTAATGGCAAGGAGCTTTGGACTGCGAAGATCGGTTCCGTCTTCAGGGAGCGACGCGGCAACGGCCCGCGTGGCACGCCGGCTGTAGACGAGGACCGCATCTATGCGATGAGCGGCGAGGGAATTGTGGTTTGTGCCGGCGTCGCGGACGGCAAAATTGTCTGGCAGCAAAGTATGACGGAACTGGGTGGAGCGGTGCCGCACTGGGGCTACACGGAGTCCGTTCTCGTGGACGGCAATCAAGTGATTTGCACACCAGGCGGAGCGAAAGGCACCCTCGTTGCCCTGGAGAAGAAGACCGGCAAACTGCTCTGGCAATCCGCCGAGTTCACCGATCCCGCGCATTACTCCTCCGTCGTTGCCGCCGACATCAACGGCGCACGCCAATATGTGCAGATCACAGAGCGCAGTGTTGTCGGCATCGCGCCGAAGGATGGGAAGCTGCTTTGGAAATCCGACTTTCCGGGGCGCACGGCGGTCATTCCCACTCCGATCGTAAAGGACAATCACGTCTATGTGACGGCTGGCTACGGCGCCGGCTGCAAATTGATCAAGATCGGCCCCGGCAACGAGGAGTCAGACGTGTACAAAAACACGGTCATGAAGAACCACCACGGCGGCGTGATTCTGGTGGGCGACCATCTCTACGGCCACTCGGATGGCAGCGGCTGGGTCTGCCAGAACTTCAAGACCGGTGAAGAAGTCTGGAGCGAGCGGAACGCCCTTGGCAAAGGCGCCATCGCGTATGCCGACGGCAGATTGTATTGCCTTGACGAAGGGAGCGGAGCGGTAGTGTTGATCGAGGCGTCGCCGAACGGCTGGAAAGAACATGGCCGCTTCAAGCTCGAGCCGCAGACAAAGATTCGCCCACAGCAGGGCCGAGTCTGGACGCACCCGGTGATCAGCAATGGCAGGCTCTACCTCCGCGATCAGGACCTGATCTACTGCTTCGATGTGAAGGCGTCGTGAGTGGATACCGGATCGCCGGCCTTTGAAACGCCGTTCTCATTGAAGGCCTCGATGGCGAAGCTGTAGTCCTGGCCGACGCTCAAGGCGCGGAGTTCAAGCGATGTGCCCTGGTCCGCGAAGATCTGATACGTCTGGTACAATTTGTCGGGCCGTATTCCCCACAAAACGTTATAACCGACGGCGTTTGGAACGTCGTCCCACGAAAGGAAAGCGTTTCGAGGATCCGAATCACGCCGTACTTTCAGGTTGGCGGGAGTTTTGGGAAGGTCGCCGGTACCCCTGCCGAAGATCCGAATGTCGCTGATGGCCAGATTGGGAGATGCGACATGGACATGCTCATACTTCACGTAGCGTGTTCGCACCGGACGCCGAACGCGAGAACGGCAGCGGTTGCGAAGGTTCGGAATGAATCAATCATAGAACGGTTCTCATTGCGGAGGCGGCCATCCACCAGGCGGGAGACATTGATACTTTCCGTCCTCGCAGGACCTTAAAAATCCCACTGACGTGCGCACTGCTTTATGAGATGGCCCTGAGCAAAAACGGCGGCGTCGGGTGGTCACCCGGCGGCGCGATACTCCGCATTGCGGATCGGCAACGACCGGATTCGCACTTGAGCCGCGTTGAAGAGCGCGTTGGCGATGGCGGGCGCAATCCCGATGATCGGCGTTTCGCCTGCACCAACCGATGGAAGGTCGGGCCGGTTGACCAGCACGGTTTCGATCTCCGGGACATCTTTGAACCTCGGGACGGGGTATTGCGAAAAACGCGGATTCAGCATTTTGCCGCCTTTGAATCGCATCTCTTCGCGCAGCGCGCCGCCCAGTCCCATGATGATGCAACCTTCGACCTGGGCCTTGAGATTTGCGGGATTCTGAATAGCCCCGCACTCGAAGGCTTCGCAGACCTGCAGTATTTTGAACGTGCCAGCGCGGTCATCCACCTCGATCCGGGCACAGGCGGCGACAGAGGAACCCTTTTCGGTGCCGCAGGCGAGACCGACGCCGATTTTCTGCCGAGACGAGTCTTTCTTCCACGCACTTTTCCAACCGAACCGTTCGGCTGCGGCCACCAACACGGCTCGCAGCCGATCGTTCGTCAAATAACGAATCCGAAACTCCAACGGATTGACGCCAGCGGCCGTGGCCAATTCGTCCATGAACGATTCGCGCGCAAAGGCGTTGGCCGTGGAAGCGAGCGCCCGGTAGGAGCCGCTGCGCAAGGGCGCGTCGCAGGACTTGAACTCGGTCGCGGCATTCGGGATCGAATAGGGCGTGGCGATGGCCGACGCTCCGGAGTTGAAATTCACATGCTCCCATGCGACCAGCGCCCCTTTTGCGTCCAGTCCGCCCGCCACATCAATCACTCCCGCCGGCCTGAAATAGGCCCAGGTAAACTCGTCCTCACGGCTCCAGCGGACGGAGACCGGTCTCTTTGCGGCCAGGGCAAGGCGCGCGGCCTCGACCGCAACTTCGCCGGAGTGTTTGCCACCGAATCCGCCGCCCGTATCCGGCACGACCACTCGCACCTGCTCGTTCGGGATACGCAGCGTTCTGGCCAGATCTTCCCGCACGCGCGACGGCTGCTGTGTTCCCGTCCAGACGGTAAGTTTGTCGTCGGTCCATTCCGCCACCGCAGCTCGCGGTTCCATCGGGGCGTGTTGGATGTAGGCGATGTGGTAACTCTCGCGGAGCACTTTGTCGGCTGACTTGAACGATTCGTCCGGCGACCCCTTCACATCACGACGCGGACGTTGTGACGAGGCGTGAGAGCGCAGGTAGTCGTACAAATCGTCGCTGGAGGGATGAGGCGCCGATTTCCATTTGGCGGTTTTCCCCGCTTCATCGCGGGCGCGTTCCGCGTCGAACGAAGTGGGCGCTGCGAATCCGACAAAATCCCCGTCGCGAACGGCGGTCACGCCGGCCATCGCTTGGGCGGAGGTGAGATCGATCTGCTCCAGTTGCGCTCCATACGCTGTCGGGCGCAGTATTTTTCCGTAGAGCATGCCGGGACGTCGGATGTCCGATGGGTAACGATGCGCGCCGCTCACAATCTCTTCCGCGCCAACGCGGGGAACGGGCGTGCCCAGGACACGCCACTGCGCCACCTCAGTGACTGTCACACCCGGTGCCACTTCACGTTTGAGCGCATCGGAGTGTTTTTCGCCGGCAAGATCGGCGTAGCCAAATACTTTTCCTGAACCCAGCCCTTCCACTTTGCCGTCGCGAACCGACAGGCCTTTTGCATCGACACCGGACGACGCGGCTGCGGCATCGATGAGCAGTTGGCGGGCGGCGGCGCAGGCCTTGCGAATGGCAGGAACCGTCGACGGCGTGGTCCGACTGCCGGCGGTGCCGCCGTCGTCCGGAACCACGGCGGAATCGGCCATGATCAGGCGGATCCGATCGACGGGGAGATGCAGCTCTTCGGCTGCGGCCTGGGTAAGTTGAGTGCGCGAACCCTGGCCAACTTCAACCTTGCTCGTGAGCACAGTAATCACACCGTCCGCGCCGATGTGCAGTCTCTGCGCGAGATTGACGGGGCCTTCGCCGCGGCCGGCACGTTGGGCGAAGGCAGAAGGGACAGCGACGGAAATCAGAATCCCGGCGCCGAGCACCTGGACAAATTCGCGCCGGCTGATTTCGAAATGATAGAACGGCCCTTCATGGAGCTCGTATCGCTCCGGCTCGGCGAATTCGGGTTCACGCAACGGTGTTTTCATCTGACCTCCTTCGTTGCCTGAGCGGCGCGGTGAACCGCTTTGAGGATATTCACGTACCCGCAGCATCGGCAGATATTGCCGTTGAGGGCGTCGATGATCTGCGCCTGCGTCGGCTTCGCGTTGCGCTTCAGGAGGGCGACGGTCGTCAGGATCATGCCGGGCACGCAATAGCCGCACTGCATCGCTCCTTCCTTCGCGAATGCCTCCTGAACCGGGTGCAGCTTTCCGTTCAGTGACAGGCTCTCGATCGTTTCCACCTTCTTGCCCTCGACTTCGCTAATCTCCGTCAGACACGAACGGACGGGGTTGCCATCCATCAGGACGGTGCAAGCACGACACTGACCCTCGCCGCAGCCGTATTTCGTTCCGGTGAGATCGAGGTCTTCCCGCAGCACCTCGAGGAGCGTGCGTCGCGAATCCGTCGAGACGCGTTGCGGTTTTCCGTTCAGGGTGAATTGCACGTTTGCATTCATAGTTTCGGCCTCATCCCCAACTTATTGATGAATTCGATAGAGATGAACTTCATACGATTTGAAGTCGTCCGCGAATGCGCCTTGGAGCACTGGAATGTTTCGCGACTCGCCCAGGACTTCCGCCGTCGGGTTTGGGGGCAGGTCGCCAACCTGGAACGTGGCGCGCGTCGGTTGATTGCGCATGTTCACGGCGAACAGATAGGTGGCGCCCTTGTGTTTCTTCACCAGAAACGAGATCGGCGCTTCCTTGCTAGATGACTCAACGGTGGCGCCGCCGGTTACAGCGGGGCTGTTGAGTGCAGGGGCGAGTTCATGGATCTGGCGGTTGATGGCGGTCACGGCGGCCAGCATTTCCGGGTCGTCCAGCAGCGCCGCTTCGTTGAAGGCGGGTTTGAACTGGTGGACGAAGTAAATCAACCCGCGCGATCCGTGAATAATCGCCATCCAGACTTCGGCTCGGACCTGCTGGGGCGTGGCTTTGATTTGCGGGTTTCCGATGTGGGTGCATTCAATGCAGTTCCAGACGCCCTTCTCGCCGCGCGTCCATTGCTTGAGTCGCTCAACTCCACGGGCAACGAACTCCAGTTTCCCCGCGATTTCCGGCGCGTCATGCACCGCCGGATAGATGTCGAAGGAAGCGATGTCGCAGCCCTTGATATATTCGGGATAGTCTTCCGGACGATTGCGGCGGACGCCGCGGCCAATGTAATTGTCCCAGGCCACACCCTGGCCAAGATTCAGCAGCACGGGCCGTGTGGGGTCCGCAGCTCGCAGTCGTTCGTAATCGCGGACAATTGTTTCCGGTGGAACCGGCGGGCCGTAGCCCTTGCCCGAGCCGAGCGACTGCGCGTTGTCCGGTTCGTCGCCATGCATCCAGCCGACGATGATCGGATTTTGTTTATGTTCCAATCCGAATCGGTTCTGCGCGCAGATCACGGGAATGCCGGCCTTCTCGAGTTCGGCAAGCTGGTTGGTGGTCGGTCCGCGCCAAAGTGCGACGTAGAGATTGATGCCGGCGGCTTTGAAGCGGGTGGCGTTTTTTGGGTTTTGCAACCAGACGGCGATGGGAAAGTACTGTGCATTCGTCGGCGGACCGTTTCTCCATTGAGCAGCCCCTTTTTGTGCGGCCAACTGCGCCTCCTGTCCGCCGGCGGTGTTGATCACGGCGCACAGCATGCCGAGGAGCGTTCTGATAAGGCGCGGTGTCACGGGTCAGAAGTCTAGTTACCCGCTCGCCGGTGTTGAAGGCAATTCGCGATGTCAACCGATCCGGGGGAACTACCGATAACTCCGTGGAACCCGGTGCGACGGGGCACCACCAAAACCGTCCTCGTTCTCGTAAATCGAGGACGAGGACGACGGGAGAACGAACGATAAGAGTCCCACGGTGTTACTCAATGACGACGGGAATGTCTGTCGGAGCAGAGCGAAACCCGGAAGTGGAGGGCAATTCCACGCGGATGATTGCTTTGCCCCTGGCGGCGTTGGGATCGACCCGAACCGGGCCGTGATAGAGGACTCCTCAGCACCGGCTCTTGAGATCGAACCGTGTTTCCTTCTGGTTGCCGGATGGGTCCCGACAAATCAATGTCGCCACTACGTAGTCGTCCGGCGGCAGGAATTGGTTGTCCACTGCGCAGAACGTACCAGGTCCGTCCCCCGTGTTGCCCATGAAGACCTTGAAATCATTCGGCTGGCCGCGTTTCAGGACACCACTCATCCAATGCAGAAACTGGAAGGGCCGGTCGTGTCCCGGGATGAACACGGGTGCGGTTTGAGGCGAAGTCGAAAAGTTTCCGTATTGGTCCGGCTCGGACCCGTAGCCGCCCAGGGTCATTTTTGCTCCCAGCCATTTCATGCGATACGACACCCGGTGCGGTCTCCATGTAACGGTGAATTCGGTATGCTCCCGGTCCGCGCCCGGCTCTTTGAACCGCCCGATCTCGAACACGGTGTTGGTGTCAGGGAAAGCCGTCTTAGACTTGGCGACGAATCGTTCGGGAGCTTGCGTCAAATCGCCGTCCGCATTGAGATCGAGGTAAAGAACGTCGAAGACGCCGGCGTCCCGGCGCGATTTGTCCAGGACAGCCCAGACCGGCGTCGCTCCGTTCGTTCCGAAAACAAAGACTCCATAGAGGGGTTCGCTCGCCACGAACGCCGGCAGCTTCGTGATCTTGCGATGGGATTTGGCGAGGTCGCTTCCGTCGGCTTGAAGGGACAGGAACAGAGACAACGCTGCCATGCAGGCAGAGCATCTGAGGCGTCCTTTCTTCATACAAGCGGACCCTCGCTCCGCGTCCAGAACAAAGCAAACTGAAAAATGGCTCGTGGTACAGTCTGCATTTTCGGTGGGGCGAGTCCCGCGGCCGCGGGACGAGCCGGGGCCCCACCAGACTGTACCACTACCGGAAAATGGCGGGAAGTCATGCAGAACCTGGCCGCCTGTCAGAAGCAACCCCGGGCGCTTCCTGGGGTTCACTTGCCACGGCAGAATTAAAGATTTTCGCATTTTCATCAAACCCATGGGCGCTAGGATAGGTCGTTACCGCAAACCGGAAAATCGCATGAAATCCTTTGCCATCTTTATCGCCGGAGCTTCGGTCCTCGTGTCCGCAGGGGTCTTGCGCGCGGAGATCAAAATCGTCGCCGACCATAACGACGGCGCTTCGGCCGGTTTCAAATTCAAGAACGTCCCTTTGCCGTCCAGAGGGGACGCGGCCACAAAGGCCAGGTTCACGATTGTGGACGGGGCGAAAGACGGCAATGGGGGAGACGCTGACAAGCTCCACGACGGAAGAGTTCCCACCGACGAAGACCAGCCATCCGAGAACTTCTTTTTCAACGCCGGCACCGGGGGCGGAAGGCTGTTGGTCGATCTGGGCGGCGCAATCGACATCAAGCAGGTCAACACGTATTCGTGGCATTCCGGCACGCGCGGGCCGCAGGTGTATCAGCTTTATGCCAGCGATGGGAAAGCCGGCGACTTTAACGCCCAACCCAAGAAGGAGACCGACCCGGAGAAGTGCGGGTGGAAACGGATCGCAAACCTCGATACCCGACCGAAAGAAGGCGAGAGCGGCGGCCAATATGGCGTCAGTGTCTCCGATTCCGACGGAACGGTCGGCAGATATCGATATCTCCTGTTCGACGTCTCGCGCACCGAAGATGCGGACGCTTTCGGCAATACGTTTTATAGCGAGATCGACGTGATCGATCTTAATGCGCCTGAGATTGCGGAAGCAGCGGTGACGCAACCCATCAGCAAAACATTCGAGGCCGAGGGAGGAAAGTATCAGATCACGATCGACTCATCGGCGGCTCCCGATTTGACGGAATGGGCGGAGAAGGTGTTGGCGCCGATCGCGCAAGAGTGGTATCCCCGGATCGTCAAAATGCTGCCGAGCGAAGGGTATGAAGCCCCCACGCGCGTTACGATCCGATTCCGAGAAGGGATGGGAGGAACACCGGCCTCCGCAGGCGGAGGCGGGATCAATTGCAACATCGACTGGTTCAGGCGGAATCTGAAAGGCGAAGCGCGGGGATCGGTCGTGCACGAGATGGTGCATGTCGTGCAGCAGTACGGCAGGGCGCGCCGAAACAATCCGAACGCCGCCCGCAACCCCGGCTGGCTGGTGGAAGGAATTGCCGACTACATCCGGTGGTTCCTCTACGAGCCGGAAACCAAAGGGGCCGAGATCACGCAGAGAAACATTTCCCGGGCCCGCTATGACGCCAGCTATCGCATTACGGGGAATTTTCTGAACTGGGTGACAGGGAAGTATGACAAGGAAATCGTCAGGAAGTTGAACGCGGCTGCGCGCGAGGGCAGGTATGGCGAGGAGCTCTGGAAAGAGCACACCAGCAAGACAGTGCAGGAAC
>Ga0209382_10007834_pt1 | contig 13516 bp, 11 predicted proteins | sample SoiMetdeltSBSDD5_FD_187599 | JGI IMG/M metagenome (GOLD analysis project Ga0209382, IMG submission 187599) | Bulk soil microbial communities from a Populus tree surrounding site in Tennessee, USA - Soil MetaG P. deltoides SBSDD5 (SPAdes) (version 2) | ecosystem: Environmental > Terrestrial >... | reverse complement strand
CGGTAGCCGACCGTCACCTTGAGCGTGTCCGGGCGGGCGCTGCCGCTACCGCCGGTCACCCGCACCACGTCCTGTTCGACCTGGGCCAGCCGGACGCCGGTGAAGTCGGCGGTGACGTCCGGGGTGAGGTAGCGGGCGGGGTCGTGGAGCTCGTAGAGCAACTGCTCCTTGCAGGTCGCCGTGCTGACGATGCCGCCGCTCTGGGGCGTCTTGGAGATCAGCGCCTCGCCGGATGCTTCGACCTCTGCGATCGGGTAACCAACGTCCGCGAGGTTCGGAACCTCTTTGAAGCCGGGATCCGCGAAGTACCCGCCAGTGACCTGGGCGGCGCACTCCAACAGGTGCCCGACGATCGTGCCGGCCCCGAGGCGCGGCCAGTCGTCCTCGGGCCAGCTGTGCTCGAACGCGACCGGCGCCAGGATCAGCGACGGATCGGCAACGCGGCCGGTCAGGACCAGGTCGGCGCCCTGCTCCAGCGCCCGGCGGATCGGCTCGATCCCGAGGTAGGCGTTGGCCGAAACGACGTCGTGGAGCTCGGCGATTCTCTGGCCCGTCTCGGCCGCGACGTACTCCCCCTGCCGGACGATCTCCAGGACGTCGTCGCCCGTGACGACGGCGATCTTGTAGTCCGCGATCCCCAGCTCGCGAGCGACGCTTGCCGCGCGCTGGCCGGCGGCGATCGGGTTGGCTGCCCCCATGTTGGAGACGATCTTGACGCCCCTGGCCTTGCAGGCCGGCAGCACCCGGCGGAGGCGCTCCTCCAGGAACGGGTGGTAGCCGCGATTCGGGTCTCGCAGGCGGTCCTTCTGGGCCAGGGCGATGGTGCGCTCGGCCAGGCACTCGAAGACGAGGTAGCCGATCTCGCCGCGCTCGACCAGCGGCAGGGCCGCGTCCAGGCGGTCTCCCGAGAAGCCGGCCCCGACGCCGACGCGCACGCGCTTCATGGCGAGATGATGCGCCGGGACTGGACGGTAGTCAAGGAGACAGGAGGGGGACGCGGCGTGTGTGGGCGTACCCCCCTGGATCAATAACCCAAAAACCCAGAAACATGATCGTCAGCGGCGCACGAGCGAGGAGTGGGGCGGCGTTCCGGGCGGCGTCGGTCTCGAACTGGTGGAGAGGGAGGCGGTGACGTTGCCGAAGATGGCGCTCTTGCGGTGGCCCGGTGGCAGGACGACCATGGTGAAGAGGCTGAGGGGCTCGAGCCAGTCGCCCCAGGGGTTCAGCACGATCGGGCCGGCCAGAGCGGTGGAGAGGACGGCGAGGGCGAGCATGGCGACGAGGTCGGTGGGGACCTGGGTGGCTCGGGCCTCGGAGCGAATGTAGATGGTGAGCCAGGTCGGGAGGACTTCTTCAGGGAAGCGTGGCAGAGAAGGCTCGCCGAATGGGGTGGGCGTTGGCCAGGGTGATCCTGGGGGGCGGGGTTGCCGCGCAGAAGGCCGAGGAGGCGGTCGGTATCGTGCTGGCCGGACTTGATGAGGATGACGGCGGCTCGACGGTTGACGGGAGTGGCGTTGATGGCGGCCTGGACGAGCTCGTGCCAGTCGGGATCGAGGGCTGCGAGCTGGTCATCGGTGGGGGCCCGGTTGTGAAGGACGCGGAGGAAGATGACAGTGGGGTTGTACGGATCGACGGGCATCGTGACGACCTCACGGATGGCAGGGGCGGGTGTGTGAGGCTCCGCGCGCGATTCGTCGGGGCTGGCGCGGGGTGGTGGTCACGGGGGGTCTCCTGATCTGGGGTCATGGAGCTTTACCCGTGAGCGGCGGTGATGGCGCACCAGGGAGAGGAGGACGTCGAGCGTAGGCGTATGCGAAACGTGGAATCGCGCCGTTAGGCTGGTCTACCATTCGGTGCGCGATGGAAATGGGGCGCTTAGTTCAGGGCAGGTTCGCAGCGGAGCCGGTCGCCAGGGTAGGTTGTGGTGGCACGGGGAACGGCGGTGACGCCCGAGGCGGCGGCGCGGGAGAAGATCGACGCCTTGCTCCAGGCGGCCGGGTGGTGCGTCCAAGACGAGGGCGACGCGAACCTGGGGGCCGCTCGGGGCGTGGCGCTCCGTGAGTTTCCACTGAAGAAGGGACACGGCTTCGCCGACTACCTACTGTACGTCGACCGGAAGGCTGTTGGTGTCATCGAGGCGAAGAAGGAAGGCGAGACGCTGACCGGGGTCAAGGTGCAGGCGACCAGATACAGCGATGGCATCCCGGATTTCGTGCCGGCCTGGGTGCGTCCGCTCCCGTTCCTGTACCAGAGCACGGGCGTCGAGACGCGGTTCACCAGCAGGCTCGATCCGGAGCCAAGAAGCCGGCGGGTGTTCCAGTTCCACCGGCCGGAGACGCTGGTGGACTGGGTGCCCTCACCCCCCGCCCCCCTCTCCCGTGCGCGGGAGAGGGGGAGCCGGATCGGACGTTGACGGCCAATGCGGAAGAGGGGGAGCCGGATTGGACGTTGAGGGGGTATGCGGGCGTGGCGATGAAATGGGCACGACAGGTTGGGATGGTTGCGGGGCGGTGAGCGTGAGTGAGGACGCGAAGCGGGTGGCTCACGAGGTCTGGCGGCGAGAGGCCGCGCGCGCACTTCGGCGCGGCGCGACGCCGACCGAGCAGCGGCTGTGGGCGGTTCTGCGCGGACGGCGCTTTGGCGGTCGGCGGTTTCGCCGTCAGCACACCATCAGGCCGTACATCGTGGACTTTCTGTGCGCCGAGGCTCGACTGGTGATCGAGATCGATGGCCTGATCCACGAGTCGCAGCAAGAGTACGACGCCGAGCGGGATGACTTCCTGCGTGAGCAAGGCTATCGAGTGCTCCGCATCCGCGCGGACCAGATTTGTCGTGACCTGGCTGCCGCGCTCGCGCAGATCGATCAGGCCTGCAAAGTAGCGCCGGTCGTTCCGAATGGCTCCACAACTGACATCTGGCCTCCCCCTCTCCCGTGCGCGGGAGAGGGGGTCGGGGGGTGAGGGAACCTCATGACGGCGAACGGGCACGCCCGACAGATCGTTCAGAAGCTCTGAAACTACTGCAACGTCCTGCGCGACGACGGGCTCTCGTACGGTGACTACGTCGAGCAGCTCACCTATCTGCTGTTCCTGAAGATGGCCCACGAGCAGACGTTGCCGCCGTGGCGCCGTCCGTCCGTGGTGCCGGAGGGGTACGACTGGCCGAGCCTGATGCAGCGGGACGGCGACGAGCTGGAGGCGCACTACCGACATATCCTGGAGACGCTGGCGACGCGGCCGGGGATGCCCGGGCTGATCTTCCGGAAGTCGCAGAACAAGGTCCAGGACCCGGCCAAGCTGCGGCGCCTGATCGCCGACCTGATCGATCGCGAGCGCTGGACGACGCTCGACGCCGACGTGAAAGGCGACGCCTACGAGGGGCTGCTGGAGAAGAACGCCCAGGACATCAAGGGCAGGGCTGGCCAGTACTTCACGCCGCGACCGCTGATCCGGGCGATCGTGGAGGTGATCCAGCCGAAGCCGGGCGAGACGATCTGCGATCCGGCCTGCGGGACGGGCGGGTTTCTGTTGGCGGCGCACGAATACGTTGCTAATCCAAGCCGCAATCCGTACCTGGACCGCGACGAGCGCGAGCACCTGAAGCTGCGCGCGCTCCACGGTATCGAGATTGTGCCGGGCGTGGCGCGGCTCTGTGCCATGAACCTCCTGCTCCACGGCATCGGGCCGAGCCAGGACGAGGCGCCGCCGCCGATTGTGGAGGACGACAGCCTGCGCGCCGATCCAGGCGACCGCTACGACGTGGTGTTGACGAACCCGCCGTTCGGGCGAAAGTCGAGCGTGCTGGTGATCAACGAGGCCGGCGAGGAGGAGCGGCATGGCTTGACGGTGGTCCGGGACGACTTCTGGGCGTCCACCAGCAATAAGCAGCTCAACTTCGTGCAGCATGTCAAGACGCTGCTCAAGATCCACGGACGGGCGGCGGTGGTCGTGCCGGACAACGTGCTGTTCGAGGGTGGGGCCGGCGAGACCGTGCGGCGGAAGCTGCTCCAGGAGTGCGAGGTCCACACGCTGCTGCGGCTTCCGACGGGCATCTTCTACGCGCAGGGCGTCAAGGCGAACGTGCTGTTCTTCGATCGGAAGCCAGCGAGCGCGACGCCGTGGACGCGGACGCTCTGGATCTACGACCTGCGCACGAACAAGAACTTCACGCTCAAGACGAATCGGCTGGACCGGTCTGACCTGGACGAGTTTGTCGCCTGCTACCGACCGGCGAATCGGCATGAGCGGACGGCCACGTGGTCGCCTGAGAACCCGATCGGTCGCTGGCGGTCGTTCGGCTACGACGAGTTGATGCAGCGGGATAAGGTGAACCTGGACATCTTCTGGCTGCGCGACGAGAGCCAGGATGACGGGGCCGGCCTGGACGATCCGGACGTGATCGCCGCTGAGATGGTTGAGGATCTCCGGGCCGTGCTGGAGGAGCTGGAGGCAATTGCCGCTGACCTGGCGCCCGACGAAGAGCTGGCACCGGCGTAGGTGGCACCGGGCGCGGAAGGCGGGTGGCGCAGCGGCGCTGGGCATTGCACGGCGCCAGGTGATGTACCGAAAGCCGCCAAAACAGGGGCGGGAATGGGAACCGGAATGGGCGTGCCCCAATTCGGCCCCATTTCCGACCCGGAAATGGGGCCGAATTGGGTGGAGTGACTATCCGGGCGACATGGCCGCCTGATAGCTTGTGCCGCTCCTCGGCGTCGGGTTAAGGCATGGGGCGATGCGGCGCCGGTCGAGTGACGCTTCCAGAGTGATTCGTCGGGTGACCGACGATCCCGCGCAGCTGGCAATCCCGAGCCGGATGGCCTGTCCACCGGCCAGCATCTGACCGACGTTGCGATTGCACGCGCACTGTATGCTCGGGGCGCTCGGCGACTGGCACGGTCGTGGGGCCGCTCGCTACCACGTCAACCCGATCAATGGTGGTGAAGCACGATGAGAAGCCTGCGAGCCGAGAATGTGAAGTTCACGACCACATGCTCGTGCGCCGATCCAATCGAATGTCTACGCCACATGTTCGTCACGATGACTCAGAAACGCAGGGTCGAGGAGGGCGGGCAGTGTCCCGCCCGGCGACCGGTATTCTTGCGGACACACGGCATCATGAAGGGGACGATCGCCTTCCTGGACAGCATCCCCGAAGCGTACCGTCACGGACTGTTCGACAACGCCGGTAAGACGCTTCCTGTGTACGCGCGCTACTCGTCAGACCTGTCAGATGGACGCCCTGACTGGATGAGCACCATCGGCATCGGCATCAAGATCTTTGGTGTACAGGGTGAGAAGGTCATCAGCGACGACGGCTCACACACGGCTGATCTGCTCATGCAGAACGTCCCGTTCTTCTTCGTAGATACCGCGAAGGACATGTGCGAATTCACAAAGGCCAGCTTCGAAGGCTGGGGCGACGAATGGGTCCAGAAGAACTCCCCGAAGACCAACGAGCTGCTCGACCAGATGGCGAAGCCGATCCGCTCGGTGTTCGAGACCCAGCTCTGGAGTGTCGTGCCCTTCAAGCTTGGAGACGGCTACTGCAAGTACATGCTCCGTCCCGGAACGTCCACGTTCGGCGGCGAGCCGGACATCGACGACCCGAACTTCCTCGGCAAAGACCTGGCGGCGCGCATGCAGGCTGGCCCCGCGACGCTGGACGTCTTCATCCAGCGGCGTCCAGACGTCGGCGAGTACAGCCAGACGTACATCGACGAGCATTTCCCCCTGGACCGCGGCACGGTGACCTGGGACGAGCGGGCCGCGGTCCCAGTGAAGGTTGGCACGATCAGCCTTCCCAGCCAGGTGATCACGGAGCAGGAACAGGAGATCTACGGCGACTGGCTGGCCTTCAACATCGGCCGGGTGCCCGAGGCCAACGCGCCCGTCGGGAGCATCGCGGAAGCGCGCATGAGCGTCTACCAGACCAGCGCCGACTATCGAAGGACGAAGAACGAACAGCCCACGAAGGAGCCGGACGAGCCGGGTGAGCCGACGATCGAGAACCCGACCTGTCCGTTCCCCAATCACCAGCCCCAGGTGAAGCCAACGGCGCTCACCGACGAGCAGATCGAGCGTATCACGACCGTTCGGATCCATCCCGGTATCGGTGTAGCGCGGGTCGGTAACAGCGCGTCCGACTACGACATCGGGCCGGAAGTGATGTACCCGCCGCGAACCATCTTCGGGGCTACCCGCGACGCCGGTGGCGCGATCAAACGGCAGGCCGCCCGATTCCGCGTGTACGGCTACGACACGTACGGCAATGTGGTGGCCGAGATCCAGCAATCTGAAAATTCCAGCGTCGAGTGGTCCGTCCACGTGGCCAACCGGAAGGCGCAGTGGTTCGAGCTGAACGCCGCCATGGACATCCCGGCCACGAAGAACATCTCCGTGCCCCTCCGCAACCCGGCTGTCACGGGCAGCGGTCGCGCCGCGTTGTGTATCGACCCGGGCGAGAAGAAGATCATGGGCATCAACATGAACGATTCCAGCTTCGTGTTGACTGGCGAGTTCCAGGGTACGCCCGTGACGCTGGGCGAGCTTCGCACCGACGCCGTGGGCCGCCTGCTCTTCCTGCCCGGCTTCGGCGTTTCTGACAGCCCTTCCCAACAACCGGTCTACGACCCCGCCAGACCGTCCAGTTTCAACAACGCCTCCGGCTGGTACGACGACATGGCGGACGGCCCGGTCAACGCTCGCGTCACCGTTGGCGACCGCGATTTCGAGGCCGACGGCGCCTGGGTGACCTCGGCTCCGCCCAACTTCGCGCCGGACCTCACTGGCTGGCGCAACCTGGATGATCTCCTGCGCAGTGTCTACATTCAGGCCGGGCTCCTCGCGGTACCCCAGCGCATCTCGTTCAACGAGGACGTGCGCCCGATCCTGGAACGGCTGAACGAGCTGCAGTGGGTGAACAAGGGCTTCCTGGCGATGTTCGGGACTGGCGCCCCGATGGACTTCGCCGACAAGGAGCTGATGAAGAAGCTCTCGTTCTCGCCGGAGAGCGGTCTCTATCCAGATCCGTACGCCGAGCTGCGCAGGTCCGTGTACAACAGCTTCCGCTCGACCGGTGGATCGGACGTTGATATGCAAGAGTGGCCGCCGCTCTACGGCGACACGTTCGGCTACTCCGACCCCGCCAACGCCGGTGAAGTCGCCGCGCAGCAGAATTTCCGCCTGCCTGCCTACTACGACTACATCCTCGTCGCCTGGGTCGCGGGCCGGTTCGTCGGCGATTACAAGCCCGACGAGCAGCGGCCTGACAAGCTCGAAGACGTCGATCTGCAACAGCAGCCCGAGATGCTGGACCGTTCTGCCATGCGATTTTGCCTGTCAGATGCGTTCCACCCGGGCTGTGAGCTGACCTGGCCGATGCGCAACGCGTCGATGTACCGGGCCCCGTATCGCATCCGCCAGCGGCCGAGCGGCAGTCCCGAGCCGAGTTACGGCAGCACGCTCACGCAACCCGACGTGCTGCGTATCAACGGCCCGCTCTACGAGCAGGGCCCGGGTGACCTGACGCGCTGGATGGCCGTGCCGTGGCAGGGCGATACCGCGTACTGCCGTTCCGGCTACGACATGGAGTACGACCCGTATCTCCCGACCTTCTGGCCGGCTCGCGTGCCGAATCAGGTGTTGACGCTCGTGGACTACGAGACCGTATGCGACACCACGCGGCCGATGGAGGAACGGATCGCGGCGTTCTACAACCGCCCGAGCTGGTTGCGCCAGTTGCCCGCCCAGAACCCGGCGCCGGAGCAGATGCTGTACATGATCCAGCACTTCGGCGAGATGGGCGTGCTCGAAGCGAAGCCGCGGCCCAGGGACATGGACTGGCTGCCAGAGTATCTCTACGTGGAGAACCTCTCCGAGGTCAAGCAGGGCGAGCTGTCACTCGCTCACAAGGTCTTTGCCGAACGGTACCCGGAGCTCGGCCCCCACGACCGCCTGCTAGCCGCCGCCGGGTGGTTCAGTGAGGAGCAGCGCAACGAGTTCCTCACAATCATGCGGCGAGGAAATTGAAGGACTATCTGCCCTATGACGTCGTCGTAGCCGGGGCCGGTCCTGCCGGGGCCGCCGCGGCGATCGTCGCAAGACAGGCGGGACTGCGCGTCGGATTGATAGACGATACCGATGACCAGGCGCTCAAGGTGGGGGAGTCTCTTCCAGGCGGTATCGTCCGCACGCTGCGTCGCCTGGGGATCAACGGTCCGGCCGATCTGCTGACACCGGACGAGCTCATGCCCTGCGTGGCCAACGTCTCAGCCTGGGGCAGTGACGCGTGGAGCTTCACGGATGCGCTTGCCAACCCCGAGGGGGGCGGCTGGCACGTCCTGCGCCACCGCTTCGACGCTGCCTTGCGCCACCGTGCCGCCTCGCTCGGCGTGGAGCGCATGCGCGCCAGGGTGCGCGACGTCGAGCAAGCGGATGGCCTGCATCGCATCGTCTTGACCGCCAACGCGGAACCGCATCCACGCGTTCTGGAAGCGCGCTTCCTGGTAGACGCCACCGGGCGGCGCGCGGCCATAACCCGGAAACTGGGCGTGCAGCGCCGTCGTCTGAGCGAGCAATGCGCGGCTGTCGCGTGGCTACGACATCCGGAGCATGATCTCGACAACACCACTCGGGTGAAGGCCGTGAGGAACGGCTGGTGGTACACCGCTCGCCTTCCCCACGGGCTGCGCGTTCTCGCGTTTCACGGGCTGCCCAGTGACGTGGCGCCGATGATGAGATGGCCAGAGCGGTTCGCCGAGCAGTGCAATGCCACAGACCTCCTGCCTTACAGGATCCAGCCCGGCTGCGTTGTACGACCGCTGATAGCCATGGACGCCAGCGTTCAGGTCAGCGAGGGCGCGGCCGGCCCAGGGTGGCTTGCCGTTGGAGACGCCGCGCTCTCCTTTGACCCGCTCTCCTCGCAAGGCGTTCTGTTCGCCCTGTACAGCGGCATTCGAGGTATGGAAGCGGTGGTGCACTGCCTCGAGCGACCGGAGCTTGCCGGTCGGTTTCTCGACGAGTACCAGCACAAAGCTCGCAGCGTTCTTGCAGCGAACCAGCGCGCACGACAAGGCTTCTACTGGAGCGAACGGCGGTATTCGGAGAGTCCGTACTGGCGAGCCCAGCGGCAGGGATTGGAGACCCGCCGTATGGCAGTACAGATCCTGGACGGATCGTCGCCTGTGACGGCGAGGACGAGGATGGGCAGCAGCCCGCGCTCAGGACAGCGTGCCTGAACCCTTGAGCTGCTCGCCCAGCTTCACGTCGAAGTGCTTGACCCAGAACTCTCCGACGTAGAACGCCCGCGCGCGATCGACCAGGCGTTGATACAGGTCGCTCTGCTCGTAGGCGTCGAGATCCTCGCGGCTCTCCCAGAGCGTCAGCGAGATTCCCTCGTTCGGATCGTCGGCTCCTTGCAGCAGCTCGCGGAAGACCAGCCCCTTGACGTTTCGGGTGTCCGGCAGGATCGCATCGTGGTACACCTGCTCGTACTCCTGCCAGGTCCCGGGCTTGACTTTACCCCACGCGACTCGTGCGAACATGGTCTGACCTCCTGGTCCGCTCAATCCTGGGGGTACTGCACGCCGCCTGTCTCCAGCTTAGTCCTATTTGGAGCGACTGTCGAGTGCCACCAGATGCGTCGGTGCGCCTGCTGCCGCTGCCGTCAGACGCTTGATGCGACAGATGACGCACATCCCGTTCCGCGGTGGAGAATCCTGGCGCGCAGCCAGCGGGTATCGAGGACGCTGGTGGTCGACCGTACTGTCAGGCACGATGGTGCTGCTGCTGATTGCCTGTACCGGCCCGTCGCGGCAGGCGGTGCCGCCGACGCCGACGGCTGGCCCGGTGGTGATCGCGACGGCGATGCCGACCGCCCTGCTCACGGCGACGCGGCCCGCCCCGACGCCGATTGCGCCGCCGACGTCCCAGACCGCCTCGCCGCCGGTCCCGCCACTGACCGTCTACGTGACCAACACGGGAGGTCAAGGGCTGACCTTGCGCCAGACGCCGGGCGGCGCCTCCATGGGCGGGCTTCCTGACGGCACGGCGCTGACCACGTCCGGCGAGGAGCAGTCAGTGGAGAATCGCCTCTGGCGCAAGGTGCGCGATGCCCGGGGCCGTGAGGGGTGGGTCGCCGTCGAGTTCCTCACCGCCGAGGCGCCCGGCGCAGCGTCGCCGACGGCGATCGTCGCGGCCTCACCAACCGTCTTGCCCATGACCGCGATGCCGACCTGGCCGGTGCCCCTCATCCCGACCGCGACGCTCCGCCCTCCGGCGCCGACCCGGACACCACGTCCCTCCGAGTCACCGGCCCCCATTGTGGCGCCCACGGCACCGCCGGTCGTCCTGCCGGGGATCGGGGCGACGAAACCGGCCGTCGGGCCAGGAAACCGGCCGTGAGGAGCTGGGAGCGGCGTGGACGGAGATCGAGGCGCCTCTGCGTCAGCGCAACGCTGCTGCTCGTCGCCGTCGTCGGGCTCGGGTGTTCCGGTACGGGTCCCGGCACGGTTGGCAACCCCGTCGTCGCCGACGTCGAGCCGACGCCCTGGGTCGTGGGAACGCTTCGGGCCGCCGCCGGAGCGACGATCAGCGCGGCGGCGCGGACGCCCGAAGCGCTGCCGACCGAGGCGACGCCGCCCCCGGCATCGACCGCGCCCCGAGCCTCAATCCGTCCGGCGGCGGTACCCACGTTCGGGCCGACGTCACGTCAGACGGTCGTGCCCGCGCTCGCGACCGCCGTGCGCGCCCAGGTGGTCGCGCCGGCCCCGAGCGCCCGCGTCGAGGCCGTCGACTTCAACGCGTATCGAATCGAGTCCGGCTGGACGTTCATCCAGGGGTTCGCCAGGAACACCGGACCGGTGCCGGCCGGCGACATCAACCTGTACGTCATCCTGCTCGGCGAGGGGGATCACGTCGTCGGGTCGGCACATGCCCATATCAAACCCGTCCTGTTGGAGCCTGACGAACAGGCGCCGTGGCTTGCGCAGGTCCAGGGCACCCCCGACGTCCAACGTGTCCGCGTCCAGGTGACCGCTCAGCCGCTGACCGACGGGTTTCGTGCCGCCGTCACGCGGGAGCTCCGCCTCGAGGATGTCGCGGTGCGTCCTCCTGCCGATCCGTACGGCCCGCCGACCATCGGCGGCACGGTGGTCAACGTCGGCGCCACCGTCGCGACCAACGTGGAGGTCACGGCCGCGATCTTCGACGCGGACGGTGCGCTGTTCCAGGTGGCACGAACTACGGCGAGGGCGCCGGAGATCGTGCCCGGTCAGGGCGCGCCGTTTGAGATCAGGCCGCTCGGGAGGGGCCTGAAAGAGATCCCACGATACGAGCTCTTCGTCGTGGGGCGCCCGAAGACCTGACCCGCCCGGCCCGTCCAGCCTGGTGCGCCGCCGGGCCTGGGCTGCGCTTCGGGAGTCGGGCGCCCGGGTGCTACAGTGCCTGCCAGAGGCGTCGGCCCTCCAGCCGCACCACTCGTCCGAAGCCCGGCTCCGGGAAGTGGCAGGCTGTCAGGATCAGCCCCTCGGCCTCGATGCGGTCCAGCAATTGACCACGGGTCTGGATGGCCGTCTCGCCGTCGAAGTCGAAGGCGAACCCCCAGTCCGGATGCTCGACCTGGGCCGGGTGGGCGATGGCGTCCCCGACGATGATCGCGCGCTCACTGCCAGAGGTGATGAGCAGGCTCATGCTGCCCGGCGTGTGGCCCGGCGTGTGGAGGGCGGTCACCTCGGATGTGAGGCTGCGCTCACCGTCGGCGAGGTCCAGGACACCCAGCGTCTCAAGCGGCGTGAGCGTCTGCGGGACGTACGCCGGGGCGACGCCTTCCATCGCCTGCTGCACCTCTGGTCGGTGGAACGTCTCCCAGTCCGCGCGGTGGGCCAGGTAGCGAGCGCGCGGGAAGGTTGGCCGGGGGGCACCGCCGTTCTGCTGAAGGTTCCAGCCGACGTGGTCCGGGTGCAGATGGGTGAAGACGACGGACTGTACCTCTTCCGGCGGGACGCCAGCGGCGCGGAGTCGGTCCGGAAGCTCGCCGCCGGTCCCGATCCAGGCTGCCAGACCGAGGCTTGACGGGCCCACGCCGGTGTCGACGAGGATCGTTTGCCCCTCGGAGCGGATCAGATAGCAGCCGGCGTGGTAGCGCCACGCATTGCCTGGTCCGAACAGCTCCGGATAGTCGCGGCGGTACGGCTCCCAGGCTTCGGCCGTCACGGTCGGGAAGAGCTGGTCGAGCGTCAGCGGGAAGTCGGCGACGAGGTCGTACAGGTGGCTGATCTCGACGTTGCCCACGGTCATGCTGCCATCGGCCACGATCCACCTCCAGGTTGGACGCCCCTCAGCTCATCGTATGGGCTGTCCGCCAGGCCGTCAAGCCGACGGGATCGTGCCCGGCGGTGCGGGACGATCGCGATCGGGCTACCATCCCGGGGCACGCTCCGTCCGAAGGCGGACGGCAGCACCTTCGAGGAGGAGGACGACGATGCAAACCAAAGCGGCGGTGCTCTGGGAGCCCGGCAAGCACGGCTTCGAGATCGAGCAGCTCGAGATGCTGGAGCCTAGAGCCGGCGAGGTGATCGTCCGCTACGTCGCGGCGGGCGTCTGCCACAGCGACCTCCACTACGTCCAGGGCCGCAACGTCCACCCGGTCCCGGCCGTGCTCGGCCACGAGGGCGCGGGCGTCGTCGAGGCGGTCGGGCCGGACGTCTCGATGGTTAAGGTCGGCGATCACGTCCTGACCTCGTACCTGCCGTCATGCGGCCACTGTAAGTGGTGCTCGATCGGCCGCCCGAGGATGTGCGATCTGACCGTCCAGCCGCGCTACCTCATGCACGACGGCACGACCCGCTTCCGGAAGGGCAACCAGGAGATCTACCAGATGCACCAGCTCGGGACGTTCTCCGAGCGGGCGATCGTCCCCCAGATCAGCCTGATCCCGATCCGCAAGGACGCCCCGCTCGACGTGATCTGCCTGGTCTCGTGCGGCGTGATGACCGGCGCCGGCGCCGTGATGAACAAGGCGAAGATCGAGCCCGGCTCGACGGTGGCCGTCTGGGGCTGCGGTGGCATCGGCCTGAACGCGATCCAGATGGCGTCGATCATGGGCGCCTCGAAGGTGATCGCGATCGACGTCTTCCCCCAGAAGCTGGAGTGGTCGCTCGAGTTCGGGGCGACCCACCTGGTGAACGCCAGCCAGGAGGACCCGGTCGCCCGGGTCCAGGAGATCTGCGGCGACGGCGGCGCCGACTATGCGATCGAGGCCGTCGGCACCCAGAAGACGATGGAGCAGGCGTTCGAGGCGATCCACCGTGGCGGCATGGCGGTGATGATCGGGGTGGCGCCGCAGGGCACGAAACTGTCGGTCGAGAGCGCGGCGCTGCTCTCGGAGAAGATCCTGACCGGGACCGGCTTCGGCAGCGCCCGCCAGCGCGTCGACTTGCCAAAGATCGTGGACATGTTCATGGACGGCAAGTACAAGCTGCGCGAGCTGATCAGCCAGTTCGTGGAGCTGGAGGACATCA
>Ga0209382_10007832_pt1 | contig 13518 bp, 12 predicted proteins | sample SoiMetdeltSBSDD5_FD_187599 | JGI IMG/M metagenome (GOLD analysis project Ga0209382, IMG submission 187599) | Bulk soil microbial communities from a Populus tree surrounding site in Tennessee, USA - Soil MetaG P. deltoides SBSDD5 (SPAdes) (version 2) | ecosystem: Environmental > Terrestrial >... | reverse complement strand
CCTCACCCGGCTGTACGCGCCGCTCACCGCGCTGGCCAGCGCCCGGGTCGAGGTGATGAGTGCCGTGGTGAGCTTCGACCGGGTCTTCGAGGTGCTCGACCTCAAGCCGCTGATCGCCGACAAGGAGGACGCCCAGCCGGTGCCGACCGGGCCGGTCGCAGTCGAGTTCGACCACGTCAACTTCAGCTACCCGGCGGCCGACAAGGTGTCCCTGGCGTCGCTCGAGGAGGTCGCGACGCTCGACACCCGCGGGGGCGTGGAGGTGCTGCACGACATGTCGTTCCGCATCGAGCCGGGCCAGCTGGTGGCGCTGGTCGGGTCGTCCGGCGCGGGCAAGTCGACGATCGCGCAGCTCGTACCCCGGCTCTACGACGTCGACTCCGGCGCGGTACGGCTCTCGGGCGAGGACGTACGCGATCTGTCGGCGGAGTCGATTCGCGACGCGCTCGGCATGGTCACCCAAGACGGCCACCTGTTCCACGAGACGGTCCGCGCCAACCTGCTGCTGGCCCGACCTGAGGCGTCCGAGGACGAGCTGTGGGACTCGCTCGAACGGGCTCGGCTCGCCGACCTCGTCGCCTCGCTGCCCGACGGGCTCGACACGGTCGTCGGCGAGCGCGGCTATCGGCTGTCCGGCGGCGAGCGACAGCGGCTGACGATCGCCCGACTGCTGCTGGCCAAGCCGCGGATGGTCATCCTCGACGAGGCGACGGCGCATCTGGACTCCACCTCGGAGGCGGCCGTCCAAGCCGCGCTGACCGAGGCGCTGGCCGGCCGGACCGCCCTGGTGATCGCGCACCGGCTGTCGACCGTGCGCGCGGCCGACCAGATCCTCGTCATCGAGGACGGTCGGGTGCTACAACGCGGCACCCACGAGCAGTTGCTCGCCGCCGGCGGGCGCTACGAGGAGCTCTATCGGACCCAGTTCGAGCAGCAGCCGCAGGCCGCTGTCGTCGAGGCCGGAGCTGTGGATGCCACCACCGGGTGACCGCCGCAGCAGCGCTGGTCAGGCCCCCTTGTCGTGCTCGATGAGGAACGCGCGCACATCGCCCTCGGTGATGACCGCCATCATGCCGCTCAGCGACCGGGTCTCATGGCTCTCGCCCGGTTCCCACAGCGCGGCATGCCCCGGCTTGAGCGGGTGCTCGGTGCCGTCGGCTCCCGAAACGATCGCGTCGCCTGCGACGACGAGAAACAACTGCCGCCGGACCGCCGCGTGCCGGCCGATCCGGCCGCCGGGGCCCAAGCGCAGGAACGTCATCACCCCCCGCGCGATCTGAGCCATCGGGGTGACCGTGAAGCGCTCGCTCCCGAAGTCGGTCACGGTGCGGGCGCGATCGGCGTCGAGTTCGAGGATCCTCACACCGAAGGTGTATCAAGACCGGCGGCCCGGCGGCGAGGGTTAGCCCAAAACTCGGCCACAAGGTCCCTTTTGGTCGGGGCCTTCGACCTAGCGAAAAATCGGGCGCTCTACGCCGTGCTCGGTCGCGATCCGCCGCGCTTCCCGACCGGTGCGAGCGACCCGGCAAACCACTCAGTCGCCGTCGGTCCGCACGTAGCTGAGCACCACCACGCCACTCTCGAAACTGCGCTGGTCGGTCAGCTCGAAGCGCCGCGGCACGAAGTCGCCGGCGAACATCGAGATGCCGCGTCCGGCCAGGACCGGATAGACCTTGACGATCAGCTCGTCGATCTCGTCGCGGACCGATCCGGCCAGCTGTCCGCCGCCGGCGAGATAGACGTCCAGGCCGCCGTCCTCCTGCTTGAGCTCGCGCACCGTCGCGAGGGCGTCGCTGACGATCGCGACCTTCGGATCGGGACTGTGGTGCATCGTCGTCGAGGCGACGTACTGCCGCAGGTGCGAGTACGGGCTGGTGATCCCCTGCTCCACGGCCGGCAGTACGTCGTACGTCCCATGACGATGGTGTCGAAGCGCTGGTTCTCCGCCTCGACACCCAGCCCGGCCCGGACGTGGGCCGGCAGCACCTCGGGATACTCCGAGACCATGAACGCGAGGTGGTCCTCCGACACGGGATAGAAGTCGATCTCGCCGCCGGGTCCCGCGGCGTGGCCATCGAGCGTCGTACCGATGTAGTAGGTCAGCTTGCGCACGTCAGATCGTCCCTCCCACGGGTGTCGGAAGCAGCGGGCGGCCGCAGCCTAGTAGTCAGCCGACGCGCCTGGGGTCGCCAGCTCGCCATCCTGGATGTCGAAATGCTCGGACCGGCTCCGACGTCACAGGAGAAGTGGGCACGACACCGCCGGAGTCCGGCACGGCAAGGACCTGTCAACGAAAGGGAGCCGCCGTGAAGTACCTCATCCTCATCCACTCGAACCCGCAGCCGTGGGGCCACCCCACCGGCGACTTCGTGGCCGAGCAGCAGGCGCTGCCGCAGGCGGAGCGCGACCGGCTGAACGCCGACTTCGAGAACGTGATGGCCGAGCTGTCCGAGCGCGGCGAGCTGCTCGACGGCGAGGCGTTGGGCGATCCGTCGTCGGCCCGGCTCTACCGCTGGCGCGACGGACAGCCGCTCGCCACCGACGGGCCGTACGCCGAGGCCAAGGAGCACTTCGCGGGCTTCTTCCGCATCGATGTCGCCAGTCGAGAGCGGGCCGAGAAGATCGCCGCCAGGTTCGCCGGTCCGGGCGAGACGGTCGAGCTGCGCCCAACCTGGACCGGCGAGTGAACCGCGACGTCGGGCCGGGCAGCCGGCGCCACCTGCCGGGTCCCGGCCCGACGGCGGGTGCTCAGCGACTCAGGATGACCGTCGGTCCCTGGTCGACCGTCGGTCCGGACGGGAAGTTGCGGGTCGAGCCGACCGCCATCACGACGCGCTGGTCGAGGCTGCGGTAGCAGCGCACCGGGAACGACATCGTGACGATGTTGTGCCGCGGCTGCCACCGCACCCGCAGGCCGGCGCACTGCTTGCGGCTCAGGTCGCCGTTGCGATAGCGGTAGAACTTCTTCGTCACCGAACCGTTGGCGTGGCCGGTCGCCGCCACGCCGAATCAGGTTGTTGCGCCGGTTGGCGACCGCGAAGACGAGCTGACCCTTGTTGCGGAGATCGCGCGCATCCGAACCTTGGCGTGGGCGCCGTTGTCGTTGTGACGGAACTGCACCTTGGTCACGTCGAGTCGGGCCACGGCGTCGCCACGGACGTCGACCACGGTCTTCTCCGCCGCACTCGCCGGCCCCACAAGACCGATGACCATGACCGTTGCCGACCCGAGAACCATCGCAAATTTCAGAAATCGCATCGGGCGACCGTAACAGCGGATCGGTCCACCGACCCGGTGTTCGTCCCGCGTTCGCCGGATCAGGACCGCACAATGAGTCCATGACGTCCACGACCGGACCACAGATCGGCGATGTCGCTCGCCGTAGTCGCACGATCCGCCAGCGCGACATCGAGCTGTTCACCGAGATCACCGGCGACCGCAACCCGATCCACTACGACGAGGCGGCCGCCGCGCGATCGCGATTCGGCGGCCTGGTAGTCCAGGGCGGAGTCACGTCGGGACTGCTCAACGCGGTCGTTGCGGAGGATCTGCCCGGTCCCGGGAGCGTCTTCCTCGAGGTGGCGTGGAAGTTTCTCGCCCCCGTACGGCCCGGCGACGTCATCACCGCCGAGGTCGAGGTGACCGCGGCTCGCGAGGACAAACCGGTCACCACGCTCGCCACCCGGATCGTCAACCAGGACGGAACGGTGGTCCTCGACGGCACGGTAGTCGTGTGGCGCGACCCGGAGGTGGCACGCGAATCGGCCGCATCGGACATCCAAACCTGAGTCGGGTACGTACTGGACTTGATGTTGTCCGCCATCGACGGGAGCCATCGATGTTCCGTACTGCCCTGATCGGAATCCTCACCGCCTTCGGACTGGCGACGCTGGCGCCGGCCGCTGCGGCACCCCAATCACCGGCGTCCGGGGCCCAGCAGTCCAGGGTCTTCCCGGACCGGATCGAGCTGCCCGACGGGTTCCTGCCCGAAGGGATCGCGATCGGCACCGCCCCGTTCGCGTGGTTCGGCTCGCGAGCCGACGGCGACATCTTCCAGGCGAACCTCGTCACCGGCGCCGGCAAGGTGATCAGCCAGGGACCGGGCACGCCATCGGTCGGCCTGAAGGTCGACCACCGAGGCCGGCTGTTCGTCGCCGGTGGCAACGCGGGCGACGGCCGCGTGGTGAGCGTACGAACCGGCGAGATCCTCGCGAGCTACCAGTTCACGGACCAGGCGAGCTTCGTCAACGACGTCGTACTCACCCGCGACGCCGCGTGTTTCACCGACTCGAGCCGGGCCGAGCTCTACCGCCTGCCGCTCGGGCGCCACGGCGGGCTGCCGGACGAGGCGCAGTCGGTGCCGCTGAGTGGCGACTGGGAGCAGACCCCTGGTTTCAACGCCAACGGCATCGCCCAGACGCCGGACCGACGCGCGCTGCTCGTCGTGCAGTCGAGCACCGGGCTGCTGTTCCGGGTCAACCCGTCGACCGGCAAGGCCACCCAGGTCGACCTCGACGGCACGCTGCTGACGGCCGGTGACGGGTTGCTCGTCATCGGGAAGACGCTGTACGCCGTTCAGAACCAGCTCAACCAGGTCGCCGAGATCCGGCTCAACCGGTCCGGCACGTCGGGGACGCTCGTCGACACGCACACCAGTCCGGACTTCGACATCCCGACGACGGTGGCCGCATTCGGACCCTGGCTGTACCTGCCGAACGCGCGATTCAACACCCCGCCGACGCCGGACACGCCGTACTGGGTGACCCGCATCCGGCCGTAATCTCAGGTAACCGTCCTGCGCTCCTGAGCGGTCTGCCGCTCAGGAGCGCAGGAACGTTCAGGCGGCTACTCGCGCCAGCAGCCACCGGTCGATAGGGCCCGAGATATCACTACGGGCAGTGCGTGGCGTCGTCGCCGTCGATCTCTCCGAGAAATGCGCCGAGGTCGCCGACGTGGGCACCGTCCCCCAGCACCTCCCGAGCGACATTGCCAAGACCGAGGCGCGGCTCCTCCTGTGCGGATGCGTGCTGGCCGATGTCGTGGTGGGCCTGTGCACGCTGAGCGGTCACCACGCCCAGGCAGTTTGGGGTAGCCGGGGAGTCGGCGATCGCGCCCGTCGGGAGACCGACGAGGGCAGTCCCGCCAACTGCCAAGGCAGCAAGGGTCAATCGCATGATTCTGATCTCCTCAAAGATGTCGTGCAGTCGTGGTAGACCGGACCAAGTGCGTCATCGACGCGGGCCGTACGGACCGACCGTAGATCCGCCCGTACCGATCGTGCGAAGCTTGCGGCTATCGCCGAAAGGTCGTGGCAGACGGCAGATAACCCGCGAGGGCGAGCCGTCCGGAGGCGACCGGAACGCCGTCGTCTGATGCCATCGGCTGGCTCGGAGTAACCGATAACCGGTGTAAGTGGGTGCGAGACGATGATGCGGCTTCGAATGAACGTCGAGGACCTCGGACAGATTCGGCTCGGTTGGCCCCGCATGTGCGAGCTGCCGGTAAGTGTTCAGGCACTTCAGCAGGCCGGCCATCCCTACCAGAGGCTGTGGCGCTCGGGTCGAGCCGTATTCCCGCGCCAGTCACGACGCCTGTTGGAACTCGTGCCCGCGCACGGAGACGTTCCCCTGTTCCTCGCGCCGGAGATGGTGGACGACATCGACGAGGCGATCGAGATCGTGCTGTCCACGCCCGCTTCTCGAATTCGGGCAGAGCTGGACGCTGGGCGAGGGTCCACGCGGTGGTCATCGTGGATCGACGATCTCAGCCGCGGTCGGGTCAAGGCGCTCCACGAGCTCGGAACCGCGATCCGCACCTATCACGATCAGGTGATGGCGCCGTTGCGGCTCGTTCACACTCGTGTGGTGGCAGCCGAGCTGAGCCGCCGCTACCACCAGCTCGCGGCGGAGGGCATCGCCGCGATGCTGAACGATCTGCATCCGTCGATTCGATGGCGGTCCGCTTCTCTCGAGGTGGCCGCAGGGCCGACATGTGCTGATGTCGATCTGTCCGGACGGGGGCTTCAGGTGATGCCGTCGGTATGGCCGCGGCCAGGTGTCGCCCTTGGGTGGGGCCAACCCACCCTGGTCTACCCGATCCCGCATGCCATCTGGCTGGCTGAGGCGAACGCGAGGTACGACGGCGCGGTGGCCGCGCTCGGGGTGACGCGAGCGGCCGTACTGCAGGCATTGGTCGAAGCGCACACGACGACGTCGTTGGCCAGTGCGGTGTCGATCAGTCTGTCGTCAGCCTCCGCCCACGCTGCTGCCCTGCGCCGCGCCGGCCTGGTCGCCAGTCGGCGGGACGGAAAAGCGGTGGTGCACTACCTGACTCCGCTAGGTCTGGAGGTGCTGACGGCGTCAAGACAACCGGGTTCAGATCGGCTGGCGATGGCCGTTCGGCGGCGCGGGGAAGCTTGACCCGATCGTCATCGAGCAGCGCCCTCCGGGCCCGCTACGCCTGCTGCATGTCGACGAAGCGGGAGTAGTGGCCCTGGAACGCGACGACGACGGTGTCGGTCGGGCCGGCCCGATGCTTGGCGACGATCAGATCCGCCTCGCCGGGCCGGGTCGAGTCGCGATCGTAGGCGTCGTCGCGGTGCAGCAGGATCACGACGTCGGCATCTTGCTCGAGGCTGTTATGAAGCGCGATCCCATTCGCGACGAAGTTGTGGAAGCCCAGCACGGTGGCGTCGTAGACCTCCCGCTCGCCTACGCTCTCGATCTCAGCGATCTCGTCCCAGAAGATGTCGTTGGTCGCAAGCATCTCGAGGTCGGCATCGTCAAGCAGTGTGGCAACCTTTGCCAAGCGCGGCCGTGACGGTGCGTGCTTCCAGAGGGTCGACCCGCAGAACTTGATGTTCATCGCCGCGGCGAACTCGCGATGCGTCATCTCCTTCTCGCGCAGGGCAGCACGCACGCGCTCCCACAGGTCGGTCGGAACGGTGTCGAGGTTGGTGTTCACCTTGCGGCCGTCGAGTTGTTCAAGGATCTCGCTAACGCTGGCGGCGCGCCTGCCATGAACCCCGATCTCCTCGCAGAAGCGCTTCTGGTTGTCAGATCCATAGATGTAGAGATGCCAACTGTCGCGGTAGCCCTTCTTCGTCACGCGCTTGATCCGGCTGAAGACGTTGCACCGAAGAAGCAGCCGCGCGACGTCGTCCACAAGCCGGCGGCTCGTCGACGCGTAGTAGACGCGGGCTTGGCCAACCTTGTCGTCCCAGCGCACCGAGCCATCGGTTGCCCATAGATGCCGGAGGAAGAGCGCAACCTGACCCTTCGGCAAGCCAAAGACACCATCGGGTACGAACTTCTCGTGACTTCGCAGATCGAACAATCCGAGCCCGTCCAGCCAGGCAGCTATCGGATTCCGTTTGCCATGGGTGAGCCGGTACGGCGCTGGGAGCCGCAAGGTGGTCACGCGAGCGGCAGCGTAGTCATCGCGCACCGGAGTGATCCCGAACCGTCGTGCCGCCGCGTCTCCGACTGCCGCGAGGTTCGCCTCATCGATGCTGGCGTACCTGATGGGCTGCCTGCGCACGAACGAACCGTCGCCGATCAGATGAGCCAGCAGAACCACCTCATCCTCGTCCCACGGTGTCGCCTCCAACGGCGCTGGAACATGTCGGGGAACTCCGACTCGACTCCCCACGGACAGGTCGCCGAGCTGCTGCCAACCCTTGTAGGTCAGGAACGGATGGTTGGCGCTCGCCTCGACCTCGCGACCGGACGCCAGCCGAACTCGGAAAACCTCCTTGGTGCCGCTGGGGAATGCGTGACTGAGGGTGCGTGGCACCAGCTTGAGCCGGTCGTCGAGCGCCCACACCGGAATCCCACGCACGTCGCTTGCGAGCAGTTCGCCCAGCGAGATCTCGGCACCCGTGTCCGCTCGGAGCAGGCGGGTCTCCGCAGTCAGACAGCCCGATTCGCGTAGATCGCTCAGCATCGGGCGCTTGTCCGTACGCTGCTCGGCACCGCGGTTGAGCTGCGCGATCGCCACGATCGGCACCTCGAGTTCCTTGGCGAGCAGTTTCATCTGCCGGGAGAACTCCGAGACCTCGACCTGGCGGCTCTCGACCCGCTTGCCAGACGAGAGCAGTTGCAGGTAGTCGACAACGATCAGCCGCAGATCCTGGCGCTGCTTGAGCCGTCGGGCCTTCGCCCGGATCTCCATCATCGTGAGATTGGGGCTGTCGTCGATGAACAGCGGCGCCGACGACACTTCGCCCATCTTGCGGGCCAGCCGCGACCAGTCGTCGTCGGTCATGTGGCCGTTGCGCATGTGGTTCATCGCGATCCGCGCCTCGGCCGACAGCAGCCGCATCGTGATCTCCGTACGGCTCATCTCCAGCGAGAAGATGACGCTGGTCAGGCCGTGCTTGATGGACGCCGCCCGACACACGTCGAGACCGAGAGTCGAGTTGTGGGTCGGCACCATCGATCGACCGGCGAGATAGAGGGAGTCGGCATTGTCGACCTGCACGCAGCGGACAGGCACCGACGGAATCGGCCGGACGTCCTCGATGGGGCGGTGCCGGACCGTGACGCCGGGAATGACCTGACGGGCGGCCTTGCGTGGGAGGTGGAAGACCTTGTCGCCTGGCGTGAAGTTGACCATGTAGCACACCGACGACGCTTCGCTGCGGCCTTGAACCCGCTTCGTACGCATGGTCGCGCGGTAGCCGAGCGTACGAACGAGCTCGAGCGCGCCCTCCGCGAGGCGACGATTGGTGACGGCGAACTGCACGTTGCCCTGCTCGGCCACAAAGCCGTCGGTGTCGAGCAGGCCGGCGAGCAGATCGCGGCGCTGCTGCTCCGACGCACGCAGGTAGTCAGGTGGAATGTGCTTGTTGCCCAGCACCCCGAGACCCCGCAGACGCCCGGTGAACGTCTTGGCGTCCCGACACCGGCGACACAGCGGGCCGGAGCCACGCGCCCGCCCACCGCACGCCGTGCAGGACGGCTTGGGTCGTGGCACGAACCCGCCGTGGCCACGTCCACACAGCACCTGTTCGTTGTTGGCCGGGAGGAAGGCGACGCCACAGGCGAGGCACACTCGTTCGCGCGGTGGGTCAGTCGGAAACGCGAGTCCATAGAGGCACCCGCCATGCGGATGCACCACAAGTCCGTCGGTCTCGATCCGCGTGATGATCTCGGGATCAAACGAGGTGATCCGCCCGCCGGCGGAGTGTCCGTCGCCGAGCCATGCACCGAGCGTGTACGGCGGGATCGGCAGCTCGGCCTCGGGAAGCTCGAACGGCGCGCCGACCATGATCGTGTGGTTCAGCCGGGCGTCCGCGGTGCCGCAGCGCAACGTACGCGCGATCTCCTCAGTCGTCCGCACCGCCGGGAGGACCGGCTCCTTCGCATACCGAGGCTCGCTTGCTGATCGGCGAGCACGGCGATCCCAGGTCAGCCACTGGTGCTGGCCGTCGGCGACAAGCGTCTCGCCGTCCTTGAAGACCACCTCGTAGCAGGGCCGATCCGCCATGACCTCGGTCGCGGCGACCACACGCGTCGGACGGCCGTCGGCGTCCACGAGGTAGTCACCGACATCGACATCGCCCATGGTGGTCCAGCCGGTCGGAGTCGGTAGCGGCGTGTCGAGGGCAAGCGCCTTGCCGATGGCCGGCCTCGCCGCCACGATCACCATCTGCCCCGCGTGCAGGCCGTTGGTCAGGTCGTCGAGGTCGGCGAAGCCGGTCGGGACTCCGGCGAGGCCGCCGTCGTGGGCGTTGATCGCCTCGATCTCGTCGAGGGTCTCGGCCATCAGCTCGCTCAGCGGCTGATAGTCCTCGCTCGTACGCCGCTCGGTGACGCTGTAGACCTCGGCCTGGGCCCGGTCCACGACGTCGTCGACCTGACCCTCGGCGGCGTAGCCGAGCTGGGCGATCTTGGTGCCGGCGTCGACGAGGCGGCGCAGGATCGCCTTCTCGCGAACGATTTCGGCGTAGTAGCCGGCGTTGGCCGCGATCGGGACACCGGCGACCAGATCGTGCAAGTACGGTGCACCGCCGACGCGGTCGAGGTCGCCACGGCGCTGAAGCTCGGCGGCGACGGTGACCGCGTCGGCGGGCTCACCACGGCCGTAGAGGTCGATGATCGCGTCGTAGACGACCTCGTGCGCCGGGCGATAGAAGTCGACGCCGCGGATGGCCTCGACGACGTCGGCGATGGCGTCCTTCGACAACAACATCGCGCCGAGCACCGACTGCTCCGCGGCGTGGTCAGACGGCGGAGTACGGTCCGCTCGCGACGGCGTGTTGCCCGGCGGGCCACCGAAGATCGCGTCGTAGTCCTCGGGAGGGTCGCCGGGGCCAGAACCTCCACGGAACTCGGCGACGCTCACGGCTGCTATCCCCTCTTGACACGAAGGTCACCCGAGACGTGTCCCCGAGCGGGCCCGGCCCTCAAGCTTTCGGCACAAATGACGTTAGGTGTCATCACCGACAGTGCGCCCGCCCGCGTCGTCTGACTTGGCACGCACACGCCCCGTCGCCGATGTCCTTCCCGGTACCGTAGGACCCTGGAAGCCAGACGCGAAGAGCGACGTACACACCCCCTGTGCACAACCCGATTCGGCCTGTGGAAAACCGGCCCAGAGGCTGTGCACAGGTTGTTTACACAGCTGTGGACGAAGCATTTGGACGATCCAGCGACTGGCGTCTGACCTGCAGTGATGGCTCTCCACCTGATGTGGACCCGATAAAGATTCGGGCGGGTCGCCGCCGGTGGCTAATCCACATCTCCTTGTCGACAAACCGCTCCGGCGGTACATCTAGTGTTATCGACACCTGACCCAACTGCCTATTACATTGACAACGATGACTTCGCTTCGCCGCCGCCTCAACGATGACGACCGGGAGATCCTGCGACTCGCCGTGCCGGCATTCTTCGCCCTCGTCGCCGAGCCGCTGTTCCTGCTCGCCGACACGGCCATCGTGGGCCATCTCGGCACCGAGCCACTCGCCGGTCTCGCGATCGCCGGCACCATCGTCCAGACCTTGGTCTACCTCGCCGTCTTCCTCGCGTACGGCACGACCGCCGCGGTCGGACGGCACCTCGGCGCCGGCGACCTGCGTGGCGCCCTGGCGACCGGGATGAGCGGGATCTGGCTCGCCCTGCTGATCGGCGCGGCGCTGACCCTCGTCGTCGTGGTCGGCGCCGAGACGATCGTCGGCTGGTTCGACGCCGATCCGGCGGTCAACGAGCAGGCCGTGGATTACCTGCGGGTCGCCGCCTTCGGGCTGCCTCCGATGCTCGTCGTACTCGCTGGCACCGGCATCCTGCGTGGCCTGCAGGACACGCGTACTCCCCTGGTCATCGCGGTCGCGGCCAACCTGGCCAACATCGCGTTCAACGTCGTGTTCGTCTATGGGCTCGACATGGGCATCTCGGGGTCGGCGCTCGGCACCACCCTGGCCCAAGTCGGCGCGGGCGTCGCCCTGGCGGCCGTCGTCGTCCGGGGAGCCCGTCGCCACGGCGCCAGCCTGCGGCCCGATCGTCGAGGCATCGCGGAGGCCGCCCGGGCCAACGTCCCGCTCTTCGTCCGGACCGCGACGCTGCGGGCGGCGTTCCTGCTGGCGATCCTGGTCGCGAGCTCGATGGCCGCGGCGTCGATCGCCGCCCACCAGATCGTCTGGACGATCGCGATGACGCTCGCCCTGGCACTCGACGCGATCGCGATCGCCGGCCAGGCGATGACCGGCCGCTACCTCGGCGCCGGCGACGTCGTGAGCACCCGGCGTACGACCCGGCGGATGATGACGTGGGGGCTGTGGTTCGGCATCGTCGTCGGCGCCGTCCTGCTCGTCACCAGTCCCTGGCTGCCGCGTGCGTTCTCGGGTGATCCCGACGTCTGGCAGGCCGCGCTCGGCGCGCTGATCGTGTTGGCGCTGACGCAGCCGACCAGCGGCGTCGCGTTCGTGCTCGACGGCGTACTGATCGGCGCCGGCGACGGCACCTACCTGGCGTGGGCCGGACTCGTCACGCTCGCGGTTTATGCCCCACTCGCCGCTCTGGTCTGGATCTTCGACCTCGGACTGACCTGGCTGTGGATCGCGTACGCCGCCTTCCTCGTCGCCCGGACCGTCACACTGGTCTATCGCGAACGCTCCGACGCCTGGCTGGTCACCGGGGCGCCGGCACCGTCCCGCGCCTGACTGGGTTGTCGTGAGCGCTGCCGCCGATACCGTGGGGCTGTGAGCACGAACACCGGACCGGAGGACCAGTCGACCGACACCGGACTCTCGGAGGATGAGGTTCAGGCCTACGTCGAGAAGCTGCGGACCGCGCCGGCCGACCAGTTGCTGGTCGAGCTGCTGTTCACCGCGCTTAACGCGGCCCAGGTCAAACTGGGTCGCAACGACGCCCGGCTGTTCATCGACTTCAGCGGCATGCTGGTCGATCACCTGCGTGAGTATCTGCCTGACGACGCGGTCGGCCAGGCCGACCAAGCGCTGGGGCAGCTACGCCTCGCCCAGGTGCAGGCGGAAGGTGAGGTCGCCAGGTCGGATCGGCCGGAGGCCAACGACCTCGAGCGGCGTCCGGCGGGATTCGCCCCCGCCTCGGGCGGGCCGACCGACCCGCCCCCGACCCCGCCACCCCCGACCGGCGGCTCCGGGCTCTGGGTCCCCGGCGGCGACCGGTAGGAGACGTCCACGCCTGGCTCGGGTGGACCGGTAGTACACGACGGCGGTGGCGCACAGCCTCTGCCGTACGCCACCGCCGATCACTGTCGAGTCAGCGCTCGCAGCCGTGCGTCTGCTCGGCTCGGCAATAGTCGCTGCCCGGGCCGCCGAAGATCTCGCCGTGCCGCGGAGCGGTCAACCGATCGTCACCGCCGCGGCCGAAGATCAGGTCGACCAGATCGCCCTCGGTCCCGTTCGCGTGCACGAGATCGGAACGCGACGACCCGTGGAAGCGCTCGAGGTCGCGGTTGCCGCGATAGACCTCGAGCCCGGTGAGCGAGTCGTGGAAGACCTCGTCGCGGACTCGATCCTGGACCGTGCCGGGACCGATCCGCACCGTCGTCACGTGCTCGCCGTTGGGGACGCCAGCCGGGTTCCAGTTGCGCCACAGGTCCCGGCCCGCGCCACCGGCCATCGTGTCGTCACCGGAGTCGGCATCGAGCCGGTCGGCTCCGTCGCCACCGCGAAAGGCGTCGTTGCCGAGGCCGCCCCGCAGGTGGTCGTCGCCCCGCCCCCCGTTGAGCCGATCGGAGCTGTTCCCGCCTTCGAGCTCGTCGTCGCCGGCGCCACCGAGCATGACCGTACGGCCACCACCACTCGTGTGCATGAGGTCGTCGCCCGGTCCCCCGATCAGACGGGCCGCGACCGGCCAGCCCTGCGGCCGCCCGAGGAGCACGAACTGATCGGCACCCTCGAGGCCACGCATGACATCCGGGCCACCCGATTCGAAGAACACGTTGCGATCCGACGTGCCGGTGATGACGTCGCGGCGCTCGGTGCCGACCACGTTCTCGATGCCGAACAGCCGGTTGCCGTGCGAGTCGGTATGC
>Ga0209382_10007830_pt1 | contig 13519 bp, 9 predicted proteins | sample SoiMetdeltSBSDD5_FD_187599 | JGI IMG/M metagenome (GOLD analysis project Ga0209382, IMG submission 187599) | Bulk soil microbial communities from a Populus tree surrounding site in Tennessee, USA - Soil MetaG P. deltoides SBSDD5 (SPAdes) (version 2) | ecosystem: Environmental > Terrestrial >... | reverse complement strand
CGCTGGTTTCGAGGTGGCGCGCATCATCAACGAGCCGACCGCCGCGGCCCTGGCGTACGGACTCGATCGTACGGGTGACCAGCGCGCGGCCGTCTACGACCTGGGAGGTGGCACGTTCGACGTCTCAATCGTCGACCTGAGTGAAGGCGTCATCGAGGTTCGTGCCTCGCACGGCAACACGCGGCTTGGCGGCGACGACTTCGATGAGCTAATCGTGAACCATGTCGCCGAGCAGTTCAAGGCCGAACACGACATCGACCTGCGTCAGGATCGCCGGGCGCTCGCCCGGCTGAACCGCGCAGCCGAGCAGGCAAAAATCGCCCTCTCGGACTATCCGTATGCGCGAGTCGCCGAGGAGTACATCGCCCAGCAGGACGGCCGCGCGCTGCACCTGGACGTCGAGCTGTCTCGGCAGACGTTCGAGGATCTGATTCGCCCGCTCGTGCGTTCAACGCTGGAGTCGGTAGATCGGGCGCTGAGCGATGCCGGTCTGCGGCCGAGGGATCTCCAGACGACGCTCCTGGTTGGTGGATCGACCCGCATCCCCCTCGTGCGCGAGATGGTGGCCCAGCACCTCGGTCGGCAGCCGCGAAGCGACGTGCATCCTGACGAGGCCGTCGCTCTGGGCGCGGCGATCCAGGCGGCAATCGTCGCTGGCGAGCCGATCGAAGCCGTGCTGGTGGATGTGACGCCACACTCGCTCGGGATCGAGACGATGAAGATGGTCCTGGGGCATCCCCTGTTCGACCGCTACGCGGTGGTCATCCCACGCAACACGGTGGTCCCGTGCACGAAGGCGCAGTCGTTCTACACCCTCACGCCAGACCAGGACAGCGCCAGGGTGCGAGTCTATCAGGGCGACGAGACGGTGGCGTCGCGGAACGTGCTGCTGGGCGAGTTTCTGTTCGACGGCATCTCGCCTGCGCCGGCAGAAGCGAACCGCGAGGTGATCGTACGGTTTGACTACGACGTCAACGGCATCGTCCAGGTGTCGGCGATCGACAAGCAGACGAACCGGAGCGAGGGCATCACGATCACCGCGAGCCGAGAGCGGATGAGCGCGGCCGAGAAGGCCCGCAGCGTCGAGAAGCTCGCAGCCGTCGACCGACGGTTAGAGCGCGAGATCGCCGCCCTGCTTCGTCGAGCTGAGCGGTTGATGACCCGGATGGAGGCGCGCGGTCAGACTGAGGCTGCCGAAGAGCTGCTAGCACAGGCGGGCGACCTGGAGCGGGCTCGCGAGTCTCGCGACTACGACCGGGCTCGAATCCTGGTAACGACGCTCGGCGACCTGATCTACAACCTCCAGCACTGATGCCAGCCCCCCATGCTGAAGCCGTCTCGAGGGGACATGGGATCGTTCGCGCCGTTCGGCCGGGCCGGCTGGGCCGTCAGGGCTTGCCGGGTGAGATTCGCTCGACACCGTCGGCTCAGCCCACCACGACAACTTCGTGGTCCAGAATCGAGGAGATCTGGAAGCTCGCCCAACCGTCGTTCAGGGTGGTCGGGATCGTGCCGCCGGCGACCAGCAGCCGGGCCGACTGACCGCTGGCGCCATCGGGCACCTGCACGGACACGCTGAACGGGCCGACCGGGATCAGCTCGTGGAGCGCCTGCCTCCAGGTGCCCGGGTTGCTGAGGTTCACCAGGTGCAGGATCAGCCGGCCGGGCTGCCTGTACAGGTGACAGTCGATCAGGCCAGCACCCTCGACCCGGAGTGGCACCCGGTCATGGGCGCCCCAGCGGGCCAGATTGCCGAGCAGGCGGCCGTGGTCCGGGAGGCTGTCCCGGCCGTAGCAACGATCCAGGTCGGCGGGCAGGTAGGCGACGCGTCCGCCGCCCGGTGGCTCGTTCAGCACCAGGGCCGGCAGCGTCGTGGCCGGGTCGCGCATCCAGGACGTCTCCGGCGGGTAGATCGGGAACGGCGGCACGAACGTCAGCGGCACGAACGCCCCTGATTCGGCCCAGACCACCTCGAGCCGGCCGCCGAACGGCACGACGTCCGTCTCCTCGAAGCCGGCCAGCGCTGCATGACGCTCGCCACCCGGTTGCGTGCCGATCGGCGGCTCGCTCCCGACCTGAGGGCCGTACACGCCGGCCCGGAGTTCCGGCGTCAGGCGCAGGTAGCTGTGGCGCGCCCAGCTCTCCCAGCTCGGATCGGCGCTGCCTCCGGATCCGTGATGCACGCCCGAGCCGCGCACGCCGAACAGGTCGGCCAGCCCGAAGTCCGGCCGGGCGTCGCCCCACTCGTCGTAGCGGCTCGACTCGCCGGTCGCGAGCAGCCCGCCGCCGCCTTCCACGAAGCGGCGGACGCTGGCGCACTGGGCCTCGGACATGGCGCCCAGGTTCGGGAGCACCAGCAGGGCCAGCCCTTCAGCATCGCGGTCGACGTGGTCGGCGTGGACCATGACGTACGGGATCCGGGCTCGGATCAGCGCCTCGCGAATCCCACGGTGCGGCAGCCCCACTCGGGCATCGGCATCGTCGCGGCCGTAGAAGTCGACGTTCTCCTTGCTCCAGAGAACGCCGACCGTGGCAACCGGGCTGCGACTCACCAGATACTGCTCATTCGCCTCGTGCCAGCGGAACAGCGACTCGGCGGTGCGGTACTGGCGGCGGTCCTCGTGGTAGGCGCCGATATGGTGCCACCACGGCTGGATGCCGCCGGCGAACCCCTCCACGGCCCACATCCGGACTTCAGCCTCCGGCTTGCTGGCGACGCGGAACGTCGGCTCGCCGGCCTGGTACATCGCCATGCTCTCGGGGATTGCCTTCTCCCAGCCCAGCAGGCCGTGGATCAGCGTGCCGGCCTCGGCGTTGCTTTGGAAGCCGCTGACGTTAGTCCGGCGCTGCGAGTCCAACATGATGATCTCGGTCCGCTCGCAGAGCGCCCTGTAGTCGCGGAAGCGGGTGCTCTGCGCGAGGATGTCGCCGCTGTTCATCCCGATCCAGAGGCAGTCCGGCCCGCCAGCCTCCTGCGTGACGCGGTTGTTCAGCTCCCAGATCGCGACCCGGCGAGCGTAGCTCCAGGCGATCCACTGGCGGTAGGCCGGGCTGTCCCAGTCCCGGGATCGCGGGAGCGCCATCCCCGTAGCATCGCGAAACGCGCGGCGGCAGTTGACGCAGTGACAGATCCGGCCCCGTTCGAGGCCGCTCCAGCTGTTGTCGGTGAACCCGTCAGGGTGGCTGCGTTCCATGATCTCGCGCAGGACGTCCGGCAGGAACTCGTCGTAGTAGGCGCTGTTGACGCAGGCGATGTAGTGGTCTTCCGAGCGGTACGGCCGGCCGGCCTGATCGACGGCGAACCACTCCGGGTGCTCGACGTAGAACCGCTCGTCGGCTCGGTTCGAATCCATCCGGGCCAACACCGCCAGCCCGTCCTCGCGCGCGGCGGCCACGATCTCACCGTACAGGTCGCGGTCGCCGAGGTGGAGCGCCCGGTGATGGAGCGGGAACCTGCTCGGGTAGTAGGCGACGATGCCGCCGGCGTTGACGATCACCCCCTGGACTCGGGTCCGGCGCCAGTGCTCGCGCCACCAGGCGGCGTCGTAGCGGATCGGATCGACCTCGGTCAGGTTGGTCTGTCCCCAGCGGTAGGTGCGCCGGTACCATGGCGTCGCGCGGCCGTCGCTCATCCTGCTCGCTCCTTGACGACGTCGCCTACGCCTCCGGCATGAACAGCGCACATCGCCCTGCCGCCGCTCCGCACCGCGGGGGCGACCATCTGGCCAGGCACTACAGGCTGCTCAGCGCTTCCTGGACCTCCTTGTTCCAACGGTCCAGCTCGGCCTTGATCTCCGACTTGTTGAACATCACGGCTTCGAAGGCGCGCTGGAACCCTTCGGACCGCTGAACCCCGGTCAGCAGCTCCGCTTCCGAGCGGACGAGCGGGGCCGCCTCGCGTGACAGCTTCGTCCAGACCTCGGCATCGGCCAGCTTCTTGAGGCCCGGGTACTTGTCGGTCCAGCCGGCGACCGGCGCGACGATCCCGCCGTCGAACAGGTCCGCGCCGTGCTCGGCCGCGGCGAAATGCAGGAACTTGAAGGCGGCATCGCGGTTCGGCGACTTTGCGAATACCCCGTAGCTCCAGCCGGGGCCACTGTCGTACCGTGGCTTGCTCGGATCGACCTGGGGTGCCAGGAGTGAGCGGATGTTCTGCCACTTCTCGGGTGCGAGCTGCTTGAACGTGCCGTACGCCCACTGGCTCATGGCGGCCGTCGACGAGGTCTCCTCCTTCGGCAGCTTGGCCGAGCCGGACTCCTTGTCCTGCGGGCGGAGCATCGACGCGCCGTGCTTGAAGACGTAGTCGTACAGGTTCTGCATCGCCGCCACGCCGGCATCGCTGTTGAGCAATGAGGTCTTGCCGTCGTCGGAGAGGATCTTGCCACCGGCCTGGCGGAAGTACGGCTCCCAGAAGGCGTAGGTGCGGTCGGGTCCGTAGCCGTGCTGGATCATGAAACCGTCGCGGGCGATCTGGCCGCCGGCGTCGCGCTTCGTCATCTTCGCGGCCCACGGCCCCAGTTCCGCCCACGAGATCGGCGTCTGCTGGTACTTCGCGATGTCGGCCGAGATTCCCGCCTCCTCAGCGTGCTGGCCGTTGACGAACAGGTTGCTCGGGATTGCGCTCCACTCGAGCGGCACGTTGAAGTCCTGACCGTCGACGCGAAGCGCCTCGACGACGCCCTTCTCCCAGAAGCTCTCCCATTTCTCCTTGCCGCCCCAGGGCGTGTAGTCAACCGGAGCGTAGACGCCGGCCTTGGCGAACTTCAGGCGGAACGCCTCCGTGGCCTCGAAGACGTCTGGGCCGACACCGGATGCCAGTTGAGGCAGCATCTTCGTCTTGTAGTCGTCGTCGCGCTGAACCTGGTAGTCGAACTCGAGACCGAGCTTCGCCTGGGCAGCGGGGAAGATGATCTCGCGATTGACCTTGTCGGTCGGATCGTACTGGTGCCGCCAGAAGACCAGTTTGGTCGTTGATGCGCCGGCAGCCGGCTTCGCGGGCGTGGCCGCGGCCTGCCCCGACGAAGGAGGGGTTGCTGCCGGCGCCCCCGCGGGCGCTCCGGACGGTGCTGACCCGGCCGGCTTCGCGCCAGAATCGCTCTTCGGCGCCGACGATGGAGCAGCTGATTGGCCGCACGCGGCCAGGATGAGCGCGCCGATCCCAAGGGCGCCGGTCCGCAGCAGCATGCGACGCGAGAGCGCACGTCCCGATAGCGAGGAGCCATGAATACCCATCTTTTTCCCCTTCTCCGCACCGGTTGCTACGTCGATACGGTCGGAATCCCGTCTGTCCACGGCCGATTGGCGCACGACATCCGGCTAGCCCTTCAGGCCGGAAATGGCTGCGCCGCGGATGAACTCACGCTGCATGACCATGAACAGCGCCAGGACTGGCAGCGTGGCCAGGACAGCCACCGCGAGCAACTGTCCATACTCTGGGGCGCGCTGTTCGCCGATGTAGAAGACGATACCGAGCGGAATGGTCCGCATCTCGTCCTGGTTGACCACGACTAGCGGCCAGAGGAACGAGTTCCACGAGCCGGTGAAGCTGAAGATGGCCAGGGCCGACAGGGCCGGGCGACACATCGGCAGCATGATCGTCCAGAAGATGCGCGGCTCGCTGGCGCCGTCGATCCGGGCGGCGTCGATGTACTCGCTCGGGATCGACAGGAAGAACTGGCGCATCAGGAACGTGCCGAACGTCGTCGCCAGGCCCGGCACGATCAGGCCGGCGTACGTATTGACCCAGCCCAGCTCCTTGATGATCAGGAACGTCGGCACCAGCGTGACCTGAATCGGGAGCATGATGGTGCTGAGGATGAAGATGAAGGCCAGGTTGCGACCAGGGTAGCTGAACTTCGCGAGGCTGTACCCGGCCATCGAGCAGAGCAGAAGCGGCGCGACCGTCTGGACACCCGAGACGATCAACGAGTTGAGGAAGTAGCGCCCGACGTTCTTCTCGAACGGCAAGACGTAGTTCTGCCACTGCGGCTCGGAGGGCAGCCAGCGGATCGGGACGGCGAAGACCTCGGGCTCAGGCTTGAGCGACCCGAGGAGCGCGAACACGAACGGCACGAGCATGAAGACCGAGAAGAGGATCAGGACCGCGTAGAGCACGGCGTACCCGAGGGCGCGCCGGATCCGGAAGCTTCCCGGCCGGCCGATCGCCCCGGCCTGGGCGACGGCGCTCATAGCTCCTCAACCTTGAACAGCTTGAACTGCAGCAGCGACAGGACCATTAAGAAGAGGAACAACACCATCGAGATCGCCGCTGCTCGGCCCATCTCGAGGAGCTGGAAGGCGCGCAGGTAGATCTCGATCGGCAGGATCCGGGTCGCATCGGCGGGTCCGCCTCGGGTCAGGACGTAGAAGGAATCAAACGCCTGGACGGTGTTGATCAGGGCAATGATGACGACGAACGTGAGCTGCGGCCGGAGCAGCGGCAGCAGGATGTGGCGGATCCGTGCCATCGTTCCGGCCCCGTCGATCGCCGCCGCTTCGAGGTACTCGTTCGGGATGGCTAGCAGTCCGGCCAGCAGGATGATCATGTAGTAGCCGGTCGACTTCCAGATGTCGACGACGATGACGCTTGGGAGGGCGAGGAGCGGACTCGTCAGCCAGGGCACGCCCTGAGGGAACCAGGGCGCAACCAGCTGATCGAGCAGGCCGCGTGGGTAGAACAGCGTGAGCCAGATCAGCGCAGCGACCACGGTCGTCATGACGACCGGGAAGTAGAAGGTCAGCTCAAAGAGGTGGCGGAAGCGGGGCAGTGAGAAAAGGACGATCGCCAGGACGAGCGCGACCAGGACGAGCGGGATGGTCTGCCCGACGATGAAGATCGCCGTGACCTTGAACGAGTTGAGCACCCGCTCGTTGGAGAACATGAAGACGTAGTTGTCCAGGCCGACCCACCTGGGAGGAGAGAGCAGGTCGTACCTCTGAAACGAGATCTCGACCGCCCGGAGCATCGGGTACAGCCGGAAACCGAGAAAGAGCAGCAAGACCGGCAGGACGAAGGCGACGCCCCAGAGCTTCTGCGCCGTGATGTACGTGATTCGTGGCCGTCGGACGGAGGACACAGGGGAGGAGCGAGCTGTCGCAGGAAATCCACCCGCCATGGCTGTCCTCCGCAATCACGTCGTCGCGTCGGCGCCCACGACCTCCCTGGCAGCATACTCCGGGCGGAGTGGAGGGATCAAAAGGAGCATTCGTGGGCTACGACTTCTTGCGGACCTCGACGCTGGCCCGCTCCTCTTGAAGCTGGAATGTTGCTGACGTGTCGCGCCGGCCCCAGCCGCGATTCATTCCCTCGATCATGTTCTGCTCGGCGACGTTCGACATCGGCATCGGCACGTTGTACTCGCGAGCCAGCTCGGTGGCGAGGCCGATGTCCTTCCGGGCCAGCGCGAATGCGAAGCGCGGGGTGTCGAAGTCACCTTTGAAGATGACCTCTGGGATGGTGTAGCGCAGCCCGATCTGCTTACCGTACGCCCCTCCCCGCAGCACTTCGAGGAACAGCTCGGGATCGAGGCCGGCCTTGACCGCCAGTGTGAACCCCTCGGCCAGGACGTGGTTCGCCGCGAGGCCGATCAGGTTGTGGCAGAGCTTCGCGACCGCCCCGTTACCGGGACCGCCGCAATACTGGATGTTGCTGCCGATCGCCTGAAACGCCGGTCTGGCGCGCTGGAAGATCGGCTCATCGCCGCCGACCATGATGATCAGGCTGCCGTCCTGGGCGCCCTGCGGTCCGCCGCTGACCGGCGCGTCGAGCGCGTGGACACCCTTCGCCTTGAACTCCTCGTACATCCGTCGGGCCAGGCTGACCGAGCTGGTGGAGAGGTCGGCGTAGATCGTGTCCGGGGCGAGGCCGTTGAGGACGCCGTCCTCACCCAGCGCGACCGATTCGACGTCTCTCGGGGCGGGGAGCGACGTGAGCGCAAGCTCGGCGTCGGCGACCGCCGCGCGTGGCGTGTCGGCCCAGACCGCGCCCTGCTCGAGAGCGGGGCCGGCGGCGGCGCGATTCACGTCGTTGACGATGAGCTCGTGGCCGTGCTCCTGGAGGTTGGCAACCATCCGACTGCCCATGGTGCCCAGGCCGATGAAGGCAACGCGCATCCTTGCACTCCCTTCCGTGGGCGGACCGCCGGGCCGGCCGGTTGGCCGGGCACAGCGGGTGCCGCGACGTGCGTCCGTGGCAGAGCTTGGCGCAAGAGGCCCCGCCGGGAGTATAGCCACGGCCGGTCACGGACGGTCCGCTACCTCGGGCAGGCATTTTGAGTTGACGAGGCCGGCTGGTCGGGGCTAGGCTCAGGGTAACTGAATAGGCGGCTGGCGGAGCCGTTGCAGCGTCGCAGTGGTTGGGAAAGACAGGAGTGCTCATGGATGCGCGTATCCGGTCGACCTCGCCGATGTCCTCACGCTCACCGCTCGGAGTCAGCCGACGGCGGTTCCTCGCCGTTGGTCTGGGGCTGAGCGCGCTCTCGCTGCTGGCGGCCTGCGCTCCAGCGGCGCCCTCTTCGCCGGCCAAACCGGCCGAGCCAGCGAAGCCGGCCGAGTCGAAGCCGGCGGCTCCGGCCGCCACCACCGCGCCGGCCGCCGCGAAGCCGGCCGAGAGCAAGCCGGCGGAATCGAAGCCGGCAGCGCCGGCCGCCGCGCCGAGCGCTGAGCTGGTCAAGGCCCCTGAGCCGAACCCGAAGCGTGGCGGCACGATCAAGATCGCCGGCTTCGGCGACCCGGCCCATTTCGACCTGGATCAGTCGCCGACGATCGTCAACCTCTGGCCGCAGTCGCCGATGTACGACAACCTGGTCCGCTTCAACCCGATCGACGGCGGCCGAACGATCATCCCGGACCTGGCCGAGAAGTGGGAGATCGCCCCCGACGGCTCGAGCTACACGTTCCACCTGCGCAAGGGCGTCAAGTTCCACGACGGCGCCGAGCTGACTGCCCAGGACGTCATCGCGACCTACCAGCGGCGCCAGAACCCGCCCGAGGGTGTCGTCAGCATCCGCCAGGAGCTCTACCGGGCCGTCAAGTCGATCGAGGCGCCCGACCCGTACACCGTCAAGTTTGTCATGAGCGAGCCGCGAGGCTACTTCCTCGAGGCGCTGGCGACCGGCTGGAGCGTGATCCTCTCCAAGAAGACCCTCGACGACAACAAGGGCGATCTCCGCCGCGTCCAGAACTATCCCGGCACAGGCCCATACAAGTACGTCGCGTTCAACCCTAGAGACAAATGGATCGTCGAGAAGAACCCGGACTACTGGAACAAGGAGGTGCCGTACGTCGACCGGATCGAGCGGATCTCGATCCAGGAGGCGAAGGACCGGGGCACGGCCGTCCTGACCGGCCAGGTCGACTTCGCCGACGCCGTCTCGGTCGACACGTATCGGGAGGCGCTCCAGCGGCCGAACGAGGTCGAGGCCCGAACGATCCCCGTCACCTGGGCAATTACCGTCACCTTTAACACCCAGCGCCCGCCGTTCGACGACGCGCGGGTGCGGCGGGCGGTCCACCTGGCGATCAGTCGCCAGGATCTCGCCAAGGTGTACGAGCTGTCCGATGACATCACCATGGGCACCCGCTGGATCCACCGCGCCAGCCCACTCGCAAGCAACATCGAGGAGAACCTCAAGCTGCCGGGCTACCGCGCTGACAAGTCGGAGGACCTGGCCGAGGCGAAGAAGCTGATGGCCGCGGCCGGCTTCGAGAACGGCTTCAAGGAGCCGTTGATCTTCCTCCAGCGCGGCCTGACCGGCCCCGGCATCGAGATCTACGCGCCGGCCTTCCAGGACATGCTGAAGCGCCACCTCGGGCTGGAGTCGGTGATCAAGCCAGTCGAGACGTCGGTCTACTGGGACCAGGTTCGCGTCGGCGAGTACCACATGACCTGGGGCGCCCCGGCCGGGGCGATCAACGATCCGTCCGATTACTGGGGACAGTGGTTCAAAACCAATGGTCCTCAAAATTACGCCAAGTGGTCGAACCCGAAGTTCGACGAGATCCTGGCAAAGATGGACAAGGAGTTAGACCTGGAAAAGCGAAAGGCTTTGGCTAAGGAAGGTGAGGATCTGCTCGACCAGGAGGCACCGATGTTCATGCACGGCTGGCCGACTGTGCCGAGAATCTGGCGCAAGCACGTCAAGGGGATCAATCAAGACATCGTTGGCAGCTACATCTGCCTCCGCTACGACACGATCTGGCTGGACAAGTAAGTCCCTTCCGAATGAACTTCTACCTGTTGCGGCGGCTCCTGGTCAGCGTCCCCACGATCATCGGGATCACGATCCTGATCTTCCTGGTGATGCGTGTCCTGCCGGGTGACCCGGTGTCGGTGGTGTTTGGCCAGGAGTCGTTCACGGCCATGAGCGCGGCCGACCAGGCCCGGTTCCGCGCCGATCTCGGCCTGGATCAGCCGCTCCACGTCCAGTACCTGGAGTGGATGGCGGCCGTTGCGCGGGGTGACCTCGGACGCTCGTTCTGGCGCAACGACACCGTCGCCGACCTGCTGATTCGGCGCGGGCCGATCACGATCCAGATCGCGGTAATGGCGATTACGTTCTCCTGGCTCATCGGGATCCCGATCGGCCTGCTGAGCGCGACCCGTCGGGGCTCCTGGCAGGATCACGTTGCTCGGGTCTTCTCGACACTGTTCCTGGCGATCCCGAGCTTCTGGCTCGGCGTGGCCGTGGTGCTGGTCGGCGTCATCTACTTCTCGTGGCGCCCGCCGATCGAGGTCGACTACCTCTGGACCAATCCCGCCCGGAACCTCCAGATGACGATCGGCCCCGCGCTCGCGCTCGGCGCGGGGGCGGGCGCCTACGTGGCCCGAATCACCCGTTCGTCGATCCTGGAGCTGCTGCACGCCGACTTCGTGCGTACAGCGCGCTCGAAGGGGCTGGTCGAGAAACGGGTGATCTGGCGCCACGTCTTCATCAACGCCGTCCTGCCGGTCGTCACCCTCTCCGGTCTGATCCTGGCCGGCCTCCTGGGCGGCTCGGTGGCCGTCGAGACGGCGTTCGGCGTGCCGGGGCTCGGGACGGCGCTGGTCCGGGCGCTCGCCGATCGCGACTACATGGTGGTCCAGAACCTGGTACTGGTGTACGCGGTGATCTTCACGACGGTGAACCTGTGCGTCGACCTGGCGTACGGCTGGCTCGACCCTCGGATCCGGTACGAGTAGGGGGCAGACGCGTTGAGAGCGGACGAGTTCGGAGCAGACGAGCTCGGAGCAGTTCTCCCTACTCGCCTGCTCGGGGGTGAGCGATGATCGGCGAGCCGAACGCCGTGATCGAGCGCACGCACCAGCAGGCGCCGCGACGTGTTGAGCAGGGCGCTGGCGGTCTCTGGTCGTGGCTCCGGATCCGGCGCGTCTCGGCGATGCCGGTCCTGGCGGTCGGGATCGTCCTCACGATCATCGTGGTGGCGATCTTCGCCGACCGCGTGGCGCCGTACGATCCCCTGGAGGGCAACTACAGCGTGGTGCGCCAGCCGCCCACGGCCCAGCACCTGCTTGGCACCGACGACATCGGGCGTGACGTGCTCTCGCGGCTGATCTACGGGGCTCGGACCTCGCTCCTGGTCGGCTTCGGCTCGGTGCTGGTGGGAGACCTGGTCGGGCTGATCTGGGGCGTCTCCAGCGGCTACATCGGCCGCCGCTTCGACCTGCTCAGCCAGCGCCTGCTCGAGGTCGTGCTGGCGTTCCCCGGGCTGATCCTGGCGACGATGCTGCTGCTGGTCATGGGCGCAGGGGTTACGACGGTGATCGTCGCCATCGCCGTCACCCGCGTACCGGCCAGTACCCGCGTGATCCGCTCGGTGGCCCTCGCGACCAAGGAGATGGTCTACGTCGACGCGGCTCGGGTCGCCGGTGCCACGACGCCGCGGATCATGATTCGGCACATCGCGCCGGCCTGCATCGCGCCGTTCCTGGTGATCTTCAGCGCCTCGCTGGGGATCGCAATCACAACCGAGGCGGCGCTCAGCTTCGTAGGAGTCGGGGTGCCGCCTCCGGCCCCGAGCTGGGGCACGATGCTCAGCGGCGCGGCGGTGGGCAAGTTCAACCCGCTCTGGTGGCTGGCCGTGTTCCCCGGCCTGGCGATCACGATCACGGTGCTGGCGATCAACCTGGCCGGCGACAGCCTGCGCGACTTCCTCGATCCGCAGCTCCGCCGCCGCGTCGACTGAGCCGTGACCTGGTCATGCCCATCCCGCGTGTGACGATGGTAGGTCCAGATCGCCGACGCTCGCGGTACAGAGCGTCAGGCAGGGGACGCCGCCTGGACGAAGACTTTGCTCAGCTCCTCGCCCCCGATGACCGGCGCCTCACGGTTCAGGTAACAGGCGACGACGCGATCGGGATCGGTCTGGAAGAGGGGTGGATGCTGCTCGATGCAGATCGGCATCGTTTTGGGACAGCGATCGGCGAAGGCGCAGCTTCGGGCGTTCGCCCTGGCCGCCTCGCCCGAGGCGTCCCGCTCGCCCTGCCAGGGATGGCGTGGATCGGCGCGCGGGACCGAGCCGACCAGCAGCTGGGTGTACGGGTGGCGCGGCTCGCGGACGACCTGCTCGACGCTGCCGGCCTCCGCGACGGTCCCCCGGTACAGCACCACGATGTTCTCGCCGACCTGATACGCCGTGGTCAGGTCGTGGGTGATATAGACCAGTGAGATGCCGAACTCGCGGTTGAGCTTCACCAGGCTTGCAAGGATCGTGGCGCGCAGCGAGGCGTCCACCATCGAGACCGGCTCGTCGGCAATGATGATGCGCGGCCGTACGATCAAGGCACGGGCCACCATCACCCGCTGGCGCTGGCCCCCGCTCAGCTGGTGCGGGTACCGTCCCAGCGTCTCCTCCGGACGCAGGCCGACCGCCTGGAGCGTCTCCTCGATCAAGTCCCGCTCCCGCGCTCGCGACGGCGCCAGCTTGAACTTGCGGACCGGCGTCTCGAGCACCTGATCGACCTTGTAGAACGGGTTGTAGACCTCGTACGGGTCCTGGAAGATGACCTGAACCTGTCGGAGGTACTCTTTCCAGCCCTGACGGTTGAGCTTCTGCACGTCGACGCCGTCGAATAGCACCTCGCCGCTGGTGGGCTCGACCAGGCCGAGCAGCAGTCGGGCAAGCGTCGTCTTGCCGCTGCCGCTCTCGCCGACGATGGCGGTGATCGAGGGGGGCGCATCCGCGATGGTCAGCGAGAAGTCCGCGAGCGCCACGACCTGGGCTCGGTCGAACAGGCCGCCGCCGAACGCCTTGGTGACGTGGCGCATTTCGAGGATGGGCGGCGCGGCGTTGCTAGCCATCAGGTCTCAGCCCGAAGCCGCGGGTTGATATCCACCGACGGCCTGCTGGTCTTGCCATTCCGCTCCTGTCTCCTGTCTCCTGTCTCCTGACTCCTCGTAGAGATGGCACGACACCCAGCGAAGGGGTCGCACCTCGCGCAGCGTCGGCGCGACCGTCGTGCAGACCGACATTGCGCTCGGGCAGCGCGAGCGGAACGGGCAGCCAGTCGGCTTGGCGAGTA
>Ga0209382_10007827_pt1 | contig 13521 bp, 10 predicted proteins | sample SoiMetdeltSBSDD5_FD_187599 | JGI IMG/M metagenome (GOLD analysis project Ga0209382, IMG submission 187599) | Bulk soil microbial communities from a Populus tree surrounding site in Tennessee, USA - Soil MetaG P. deltoides SBSDD5 (SPAdes) (version 2) | ecosystem: Environmental > Terrestrial >... | reverse complement strand
CGTGACGCCGACACCATTTCCCTCGATCGGTAACGGCAGCGCCAGCGTGCCGAGGCCGGTCGCGGTCATAAGCTGCGCCGCCGCCAACGCCACGGGCTGCGTATCTTTCCGGGTTGTCGCAGCTCAGAACTAGCCCTTAAATAAGCGAGTCGGGCGTTGGCATCACCTCTGGTCCGAGTGATCATGGTGGAGTTGGTCCGTGGAGGTGTGGTCGGACCATGGTGTGTCCGTTGAGGACTTGAACAAGGGCCGGGGCCACGCCGATGCTCCGGCAGCAAGGTCAAGTCTGCCAATGATTTCACCGGCATGTCCATGCACAGCAGCGCGTCGGACAGCTCGAACAGCGCGTCCACTCGCATGATAAGACATCCGTAGAGGCTGATACGGAAGCGCGACAACACGCCCAGCGCCTGTGCCCGTAGCGGGTGCATCTGGCACGCTCAGATCAGACCGGTGGCGTTGCAGCACGTCGTCTTGCCGGAGGAAATGTCTTTTGCCGAGGCCCGTCGGCATCTGGTCGTGCTCACCGACGCGCCGGGCCACTTTGTCGAAGGCGGCGACCAGATCCTGCGCTCCGCACCGCCGCCGGCACGCGTCCAGGTGTAGCCAGCTACACCACGAAGTAAAGCGTACGGCGGTGACATAGAATAGATCGATCACATTCGTTCCCAAGCGCCGCAACGACTCCTCGACACGAGGCTCGAGCCCATCGGGACTGGAGTCGATGCGCCCTTCGGCGCCGCGGATGATGCTGAACTTCGTCGCCCGCCTGACCTCGTCGCGACGCCCGGCGATGGCATGTCTCACCAATGTTTCGTTATGCCCCCGGGCCATACGAAGCAGAGGTATCCAAATGCGACAATCCTAGATCGAGCGCCCCTGGATCGTCGCGATCGACTCTTGCTCATCGGCTGGGGCCGTACGCCTCGCTCATACCCATACACCCAACCCGACCACAGAGACCATCGGGCCGTTCCCCAGCTGGCACCACTTGTGACCCGGAACGTCAGAAATCGAGCAGCTTCAGATTCGCCACTGCCGATACACCTCCTCCCCGGACGCAGTGGCACCTATGCGGATCGAGACCTTCTCAGCAGCAGGCTCACACCACGAGGCCTCATCAGCAAGAAGACCCTCTGCCTCATCCCGCGGGATCTCGAATAGCTCGCCGTATGGTTCCTCGCAGCGATAGAGATTCACCCAGCCACGTTGCAGCAGTCCTGCAACGACTGTCGTGGCCACTTGACCTAGGTCTGCCTCGGAGTCCCGCGGTCGCAGCGATCGTAGCTGCCAGACCACCTCCCAGAGTTCGGCGTATTCTTCGACCGCGAGCCAGAGGATCACCCGCTCGTCCAAGGTGATCATAACGGTGGGCTCCCTTGGAGGAGGATGCGCGTGACTACACCGTTGAGGCTGTTCTTAACATAAAGGTCCCTACAGAAGGCGGCTTGCGCCCTCGCCGGAGCAGGCATCTCGGCAACTGCCAGCCACGACGCGGCCACCACAGCCACCGACATCGCCGCAATGATGCGACGCGAACCGCGCCGCGAGCGCACACGGCACCCTAGGTGCATCCCTTCGGGACCCACGCCATACCGACGAGCCACCCGGACCCTCCAAGAAGCCGATAGAACATACTGAGCCTCGCCGATGCGCCTCTCCAACCGCTCTCCGCGCAATCTCCGCACTCGCAACCCTCCTGGGCAGGTAGGTGAGCCGACCGGCAAGCCCGTGCGGTGTACGACAGGCTCTCGCGTCAAGGGCAACCGTCTTCTCCACAAGGCCCAGGATCGGATCCTCACCCGCGTGCCACGTCCACGATCTCTCCACTCGCACCATTTTCCTTATCTTCCGTCCCACTGGCCCGCCAATCAGCTGAAGTTTGCTACCGCCGGGTCCACCGCCACTGACGCCCACGAGTCCGCGGTTCTAAGCTAAGTAATCCTCGGCATCCGAGCCGCCTGACTACACTCCCCCTGACGAATTAACGGTAAAGACCACTTAGGAATCGGTGTCCGGGAAATCGAGGCAAGCTCAACGTGGGTTTGTTCGGGACGGCGTTATAGCACGATCTAGGCGCGCAGTCGAGGACTGGACTCGTTGCCGCACACCGCTCTGTTTCGGCCGTATCGACGGTGGCGAGTTCGGCGGCGTATGCCCGCAGTAGATGATGTATGTGGTAGCGGCCGGGTTCGACCTCGTCGACGAGGTACGCACGGGCGAGTCCGTCGAGGTGCCACTTGGCTTGGCGGTGGGAGGTGTCCGCTAGCGCGGCCGCTGCGTCGGCGGTGACGATATTTTCTGGATGCAGGCTTAGCAGGCGGAATAGGCTTGCCGGCTCACCGTCGAGCTTATGACACGACCATGAGAACCTGGCTCACACTGTGGTAGACGGGTCGTCGCCGAAGTCGAAGACGTCGAGGTTTCCACCGTCGAGCTCTGCGGTCAGCCGGTCGAGGGTCGTATGAGGGCGGCGCGTGGCGCGTTCCGCGATCACCCGTAGCGCCAGTGGCAGGCCTGCGCACTGCTCGACGAGCCGCGCAGCGGCCCGCGGGTAGGCGTCGACTCGGTCCGCGCCGAGGAGTCGCCGCAGCAGGTCGAGCGATTCATCACGGGACAACCGGTCCAGCGGTATGCGATGTGCACCGTCGCGAATGACCAGCCCGACCAGATCGATGCGGCTGGTGACGAGCACGAGACAGCCTGGCGTGCCCGGTAGCAGCGGTCTTACCTGGTCGACGGAGCTGACGTTATCCAGCACGATAAGCATGCGGCGGCCTGCCAGAAGTGAGCGGTACAGCGACGCGCGGTCAGTGACTGCGTTCGGTATCGCCGTGCTATTCGTCCCGAGTGCAGTGAGAAATCCCTTTAATGCCTGGCCCGTGCTCATAGTCTCCAGGGAATCGAAGCCGCGAAGATCCACATATAGTTGCCCGTCGGGAAACCGTTCAGCCATGCTATGCCCACAATGCAGGGCCAGCGCCGTCTTGCCGACACCTGCAGTGCCGGTTATCGCCACAATCGTGACTGTCGAGGTGGAGTCGTCGTGCGCCGGAGCGAGGCGGTCAAGCCGGGTCAGCGCCTGGTCCCTGCCCACAAGCGCATCGATGCCGGCGGGCAGCTGTCGCGGGACGACGGTCGAACCCGCATCGGCGCCGAGCAGGTGCGGCGTCGGACTTCGCAGCACCTGAGTCTGCAGCGCACGCAGGGCCGCGCCAGGCTCGATCCCCAGTTCGTCGGCGAGTGCCTGGCGTAGCCGATCGTAGGCGGCCAACGCTGCCGCTGGGCGGCCGCGGCGATATTCGGCGACCATAAGTAGCTCGGTCAGCCCTTCCCGCATGGGGTGCTCGGCACTGGCCGCACCGAGAACGTCCACGATTTCGGCATGGTAACCTGCGTGTAACCGCAGGGCTGCCCACTCCTCAATCGTGGCGACGTGCTGTTCGGCAAGGCGGTGCGTTGCCGCGCGCAGTGGCGCTGTCCGCTCCAGGCCAGCAAGCGGTGCTCCTCGCCAGTAACCCAGCGCCTCGGCCAGCAGGCCGGCGGCCTCGTCCAAGTGGCCATCCTTCGCCAGCGTGCGAGCTCTCTGGCGCAGTTCGTCAACATGCAACACGTTCCAGCGCCCCGGTTCGACTACCAGGCGATAGCCGGATGCGCTGGTAATGACGGGATCAGGGCTGCGATGTCCCATGAGCGTCTTTCGTATTCGCCACACCGCAGTCTGGATCTGCGCACGCGCCGTTTCGGGCGGCAGGTCTGGCCAAACGGTGTCCACCAAGCGTTCGATCGTGACATCCCGATTAGCGTGTAGGAGCAGCAACGCCAGCACTACGTGTTGCCGTCTACCGCTGATGTGTACCGGCTTGTTTCCGTGCCAGACGGCAAGTCGCCCCAATATGGCATAGCGTAATAGTTTCATCGCCAGCAAGTCAGTGAGGTGACGTGCGAGTACGAATCGGCATGAGGCTTCCTTCGTCCGAAGATACGGAGATGTGACTGTTACACGTCACAGGCTCGGCGGCGATGTCTGATCGCCCATCGATCTGGCACCCAGCATTTGAGCGTCCGCGCTGTCCTAATAGGGCAGACCCGCCACAGGGGTTTGATCATCACCCCCACGACGATAAAGATGTACCTAAATGCCGGATGCAAGCCTTGGTCGCCGATGATGCAGATCTGTTATGACCACGTTGAGCATATTCACAAGTTCGTTTCCCGGGCTCTATGGATCTTCGTAACTATGATGGTGTATGTCAGGGTGATCGTGCAGCATCCTTCGGTGGCTGGTCTTGAGAATCTTCCAGGCTTCAGGTGCCCTATGCTGCGTTCGACCGCCCCCGTATGCGGTCGACCGAAAGGGCTAAAGCTCTTCTCGCCAGCCGGCAGTTCACCAGCGGGTGCTTACGTCTCGATGTGGTGTGGTGCAATCTTGCTGCTCGATAGCAACAAATGTTCTCGGTGCAACAAGGGAGCGTCGTGGTGGAGGCCTGCTGTGTGATTGCCAATCAAGTCGCGGCTGACGTTGCCGCCGAACGTCTCCGCCCTGGGGATCGGCTCCCACCGCAGCGCCGGTTCGCGCACGAGCGCCCACCTCGGCATCCCGCTGCCCATGGATGAGACTGGTGGTTTCGGATGCCTTGGACACGGGTCTGCCACTGCGTGCGATCTACGTGCAACCGGCGTCGCACAATCCCTTAGGCGTGACCAGGCCAAACGAGTGCGCGTGACGGTTGCGGTGCAGCGTTCTGTTCGGGCGGCGCCCGTTGTGGTGACGGCGTAGCGTCGAGCCTGCGGCATAGGTGCCGTTTATTCACGATGAGCATCCGGTCGGTGACCTCCGCTCGAACCTGTGCCGACGAACCTCTCCGCATACGCCGCAAAGGCCGGTGTTGTCGCCATGTGACGATGTTGGCGAAGAGGACCTTTCAGCACAAGTGCAGAGTTCTAAATCTCTATTTAGTGATGCTTAACATCCGCTACAGTGAGGCCGTCCGTCGGGCAGCGACCCTATCATCGGCGGTGGCTACGCGATCGGCTTTCAGACCGTAGCGGAGTTCCTCGAGCACGATCCGCTTGACGAGCAGCTTCTAGCGACCTTCGAGTCAACGCTCTAACGTCGAAGCAACTTTCGTGTCGTCCGCGCGAAGGGTGAGGGTGCTCGCCCCGCGTGTGGCCCAGAGCGCCACGGCGATGTAGAGAATCTGCTCCGGGATGCGCCGCCACAGCGGGGACACCGGATCTCCGGCGAGCGTGACGTTGGCGGTGGCGGCGTAAATGTTCGCGGGCAACATCACGACGAACAGCAACGCCAGGCAGTAGCCGGCCGCGCGGCGGGTCCACGGGATGATCAGACCCACGGCGCCAAGGAACTCCAGGACGCCGGTGAGGTAAACCATGGCCGACGGGAACGGCACCGCCGGCGGCACCATTCCAACCAGGTCGTCGTGGGTCGGCATTACGGTGACGCTCGCAGGGGCGAAGTGCGCGCTCGCGGTCATGACGAGCATGATCGCCAGGGCGTGTGCCGCGACGGCGGGCCAGGTGGCGAACCGGCGTAGGCCGAGGGCGCCGAGCCCGCGCAGCGCCACGAGCGCGATGAGGAGGACGATGAGTGTCATGGCGAGCTCCGGATCTAGTCACTGTCAAGATTTCGTTAAAGGTAACTAGACTCCCGGTATCTTGTCAATGACAAGTTAGCCACGGTGGCGTACGCCACGCCGGATCCGAAGGACGACACTGAAGCCATGAGCAAGATCGGATACCACCACGGGGACCTGCACCGCACGATCGTCGCCGCCGCGATCGAGGCGATTGGCGAGTCCGGGCTGGACGGGTGGAGCCTGCGCGAACTCGCCCGGCGCACCGGCGTCTCCCACGCGGCCCCCGCGCACCACTTCGGCGACAAGGTCGGTGTGCTCACCGCCATCGCCGCCGAAGGGTTCACGCTGCTCGCCGACGCCCTCGAGGCAGCCGAGCCGGACTTTCTCGACATAGGCCTCGCGTACGTCTCCTTTGCGGTCAACCACCCAGTCCACTTCGGAGTGATGTTCCAGCCAGGCATCTACCGCGCTGACGACGAGGCCGTCCGACAGGCCGAGACGCGCGCTGGCAATGTCCTGCGCAAGGGAGCTCGTGCGGTAACCGCTCCGCCGTCTGGCCCGGAGCACACCACCCTCGCTGCCTGGTCGATCGCGCACGGCTTTGCCAGTCTATGGCTCAATGGCGCGCTGCGGATGCCCGCCGGTACGGATCCGGTCGAAGCCGCCCGGCCGGTCCTGCGCCGACTCCTGGAAGATCCGCGGTCGACTCAGATTGGCGATGCGTCGCTGTCTAAAGCTCGCGCAATGGCTTAGGTGCAAAGTGCTTCACCGATCGCATGGGGTGCGCTGACCAAGAACGTTTGCCGGGTTGATGACACGCGTGCGGCCTCCGGATGGTCGGACGGATCGGGTTGTGAGGAAGACTGAGCCATGACCTCCCCACTGCCGGCCTACGCGGAGCCCAGCATCGAATCCTCAGGCGGCACCGACGATCCACGCCGCGTTGCCGCTGGGCCGTCATTCTGACTCGGAGTCCTCGGGTGCACCCCGCGCCAATCGCGCCAGGACGTCGAGTGCAGCGGCCAACACATCCAATGGTGGCGAAGCGAGGGCGAGCCGTACGGCGTTGGGCGCACGGCCTGGGGATACCGTGAACGATCGGGCTGGTGTAACGGCGATGCCGTGACGTGCGGCCGCAGCGACGAAGGTATCAGCGCGCCAGGGCTCTGGAAGTTCCCACCAACAGTGGTATGCGTTGGGGTCGGCGCGGATGTCGAACGCGGCTAGGCGTTGTGCGGCGATCTGTTGGCGTGCGGCCGCGTCCTGGCGTTTGGCCTCACAGATGGTGGCGGCGGTGCCGTCGGTGATCCAGTTGGTCGCGGCGTCGAGGGCGAATCGGGAAGCCATCCACGTGCCCGACCTGATGGCCGCGGCGAGATCGGGTGCGATGCTCCGAGGGGAGACCAAGAAGCCCAGCGTCAGTCCCGGTGCAATTCGCTTCGACAGGCTGTCGATGACCACGACGCGTTCGGGTGCAAGCATGGCGAGAGGTGGTAGGTCATCTCGGAGGAAGCCGTAGATCGTGTCCTCGATGGCGAAAATGTCGTGCCGCTGCAGGCTTTCGGCGAGGGCATGGCGCCGCTCGTCGGGCATCGTCACGCCTAAGGGATTGTGCAACGCCGGTTGCACGTAGATCGCACGCAGCGGCGGACCCGTGTCCAATGCTTCCGGAACCACACCAGCCTCGTCCATGGGCAGCGGGACGAGCGAGACGCCGAGCCGGGCCGCGATCCCCTTCACCACGGGATAGGTGACAGGCTCGACTCCGAGCCTGTTGCCAGGTGGGACGAGCGCGGCGATGGCGGCGGCTATCGCCTGCCTGCCGTTGCCCGAGAAGAGCAGGTCCTGCGGATCGGGCGCCCATCCGCCGCGCGAGAGCAGAGCCGCGCTGGCGTCTCGGGCGATGGAGGTGCCGGCGGCGCGTACGGGATGCAAGGCCGCCATGAGTGCGTCGGGACGCACCAGGCGCGCTAGGCCGTTGGCGAGCAGGGCGCCCTGCTCTGGCAGTACCGGAAAGTTCAGCTCCAGGTCGATGTGGGCCGCTCCCGGCTCGGTGAGCGCGGGCTCGAGCAGCCTGGTGGCGGCTCTTATGAAGGTCCCGCGGCCGACCTCGCCCACAGTGATGCCCCTGCGGGCCAACTCGCCGTACACGCGGGCGGCGGTCGAGCTGGCGATGCGCCGCTCGCGCGCGAACCGGCGCTGCGGTGGGAGTCGATCCCCGGGGCGGAGATGTCCGGCCGCGACGTCGGCCGCGACCTGGTCGGCGATCGCGCGGTAGTCCTCCATCGTGACGCTCCATATTGCACCGAGAACATTGTTGCTATTGAGTAGCAAGATTGCACCACATAACATCGAGGGTCAAACTGGAGCAAGGAGCCACCATTATGAGCTTGGTGTCCGTTCGTGGCATCACCGTCGGTTACACAGAGCAGGGCAGCGGCCAACCACTCGTCCTGATCCATGGTCATCCCTTCGACCGGTCCATGTGGCAACCGCAGGTTGATCACTTCGCCGGGGCGGGATGGCGAGTGATCGTTCCGGATCTTCGAGGGTACGGCGAATCCACGGTCATCCCGGGCAAGACAACTCTGGAAACGTTCGCCCGGGACATCGCCAGCCTGCTCGACCATCTAGGAGTTGCCGGCCACGTCATCGGGGGCCTGTCCATGGGCGGGCAGATCGTCATGGAGTACTACCGGCTGTTCCCGCAGCGGGTCCGAGCTCTACTGCTCGCTGACACATATGCGGCAGCCGAAACCGAGCATGGCAGGAAAGAGCGCAACGACACCGCCGACTATCTCCTCCGCGAGGGCATGGCCTCGTTCGCGACCGAGGTGCTGCCTAGGATGGTGGCGCCGCGGAACATCGCCACCATGCCAGCTGTCGCCGACCATGTGTTGGCCATGATGCTTCGCACGTCCCCCGAGGGGGCAGCCGCGGCCCTGCGGGGCCGAGCGGAGCGGCGTGACTACGTCGAAATGCTTTCGCAGGTGGCTGTGCCCACGCTGGTGGTGGTTGGCAGCGACGACGACTTCACGTCGGCCAATGACGCCAGATTCATCCAAGAGCGTATTCCCGACGCCGTGCTGGCGATCATCGAAGAGGCAGGCCACATGCCAAACCTGGAACGCCCAGGCGAATTCAATGCGACGCTCGAAAGCTTCCTTGAGCAGCTTCGGGCCGACATCCCGAAGCCAAGGACGATGCCGTGAGCACGCGCCCAACGGTCTTCGTCACCGGTGCAAGTACCGGATTCGGAGCCGCCATCGCGCGCCGCTTCATTGCTGAGGGCGCATATGTCGTCGTGTCAGCCCGAAGAACAGAGCTGCTCGAGCGCCTCGCCGCGGACCTCGGTCCACGTGCCCTTCCCTTCACGCTCGATGTTCGTGACGGCGCAGCGGTACGGAAGGCGCTGACGACCTTGCCGCCGGAGCTCGGCGGTATCGATGTGCTGGTCAACAACGCGGGCCTCGCGATCGGCCTCGAGCCCGCACAGGACAGCAACCTCGACGACTGGGAGCAGATGCTTGATACGAATTGCCGGGGCCTCCTTTACTGCACTCGGGCGGTCCTGCCAGGCATGGTGCGCCGCGGCCGAGGACACGTGATCAACATCGGGTCGATCGCGGCGACATATCCATACCCCGGCGGCAACGTCTACGGCGCGACGAAAGCCTTCGTACGCCAGTTCAGCCTCAACCTGCGAAGCGATCTGCACGGCACGGGAGTGCGGGTCACCTGCATCGAGCCGGGGATGAGCGGCGGAACCGAATTCTCCCAGGTGCGATTCCGGGGAGATGCGGCCAGGTCCGACGCGGTCTATGCCGGAACCCAACCGCTGACGGCAGAGGACGTGGCCAATTCGGTGATATGGGCGGCCAGCCAGCCGAGCCATGTCAACGTCAACACCATCGAACTCATGCCAGTGTCCCAGAGCTTCGCGGCACCCCTGGTCCACCGACAGCCTGGCGCCGCATGATCCGCCGAATTCCAAGAACCTCGGCGGTAATGCGTGCCGCGTTACCGGACTGAGTGCAAGAAGACAAGCCCGCCGTGGCGGCAGCTACCGCGACGTCTTGCCGTTGGCGGAGTACCGGGTCAGTGGGCGAGGCGGACATCGAACTGAGTTCCGGTCGACTCTAGGTTCCAGCGCTTGCCGAGGGCGAGCGCGTTGGTCAGCAGGAATCGTCCGAACTGCTCAGGAATCCGCGGATCGATGATTACCTGGTCGCCTTGGACGTCGTGTCCGGTCATCGTACGCATAAAGAGCATGGGCGCAGCCGTTGCCCATGCCTGCGGGTTGCATGCGGTCGGATACGGCACCGGAACCTGTCCGAAGGACCGGTCGTACCCGGAGAACGCCTCGGGCAGACGGTTGCCGGAGTATTTGGCGGCCTCCAGCATCGCCACAATGATCCGGTTGGCTTCGTCGCGGAACCCGTAGCGCGCTAGGCCGTGCGCGATCAGCGAGTTGTCGTGCGGCCAGACCGTGCCCATGTGGTACCCGATCGGATTGTAGCCATTGTCTAATGTGGATGTAGTGCGCACTCCCCAGCCTGAGAACATGTAATCGGACATCAAGTGCTGGACCACGATCCTCGCCCGGTCCGGCGGCACGATCCCACTCCACAGCAAGTGGCCCATATTCGAGGTCATCGAATCGATTTGGCGCTTGTCGCCGTCGAGTCCGATCGCGTAGTAGCCGCCGCGTTGCTCGATCCAGAAGTCTCGGTTGAAGCGCTCGCGTAGCTGCTCGGCCTGCGCCCGCAGCCGCTTCGCAAGCTCCGGGTCGCCAAGCGGGCCCTCCGCCAGTTCGGCGACTCGGAGCTTCGCATCGTACGTGTAGCCCTGAATCTCGCAGGTTGCGATCGGCAACACCGGGATCGAGCCGTCGGCAAACTGTATGCCGTCCCACGAGTCGCGCCAGCACTGGTTGCCCAGTCCGCGCAGCGAGCGGGTGGCATACTCGACATACCCGTCGTGGTCCTGGTCGCCGTACTCGTCGATCCACTTCAGCGCCGCGTACACGTTGTCACGCAGGCCACGGACGAACTCGTCGTCGAGCGTCCATCGCCAGTTCTCAGACAGCAGGATTAGCCAGAGCTGGGTCGCGTCGGCGGTGCCATAATACGGATTGTGCGGGCGCAAGCCGAGCCTGGTCAGTTCGCCACTGCGGTACTCGTGCAGGATCTTGCCCGGCTCCTGGTCGCTGAAGTCGTCGAACTCGGTGGCCTGGTGCGCGGCAAGCTTCAGCAGCGCACCGCGTGCCAGATCCGGCCCGAAGCCGATTGTCTGATATGCGGTGATCAGCGTGTCCCTGCCGAAGATGGTGAGGAACCAGGGCAGCCCAGCGGAGAGCAGGGCTACCGGCTCGTCCCTGATGCGCTCTTCGACCCGCATGGAGACCAGGTCCTGCACCGACTGGCGGTAGACATCGCGCAACAGTTCGGAATCGGAGTGCAACTCCGGTCTGGCGGACCGCCATCGGCTGACTGGGTCATCCGAGTCGGGTTCGAACGCCTCCTCGAATTGGCGGTAGCGCGGCTCCACGCTGGTCTCGCCTTGCTGCAGCGGGACGCTGAACTCGCAACACCACTCGTGGCGGGGCTCCAGACGCACGTCCCACACCAGGTCGTCGCCCTCCACGCGGCTGGCCGGCGGGTCGGCCCTAACCTCTGTCTTGGCATAGAAAGTGCTGTTGCGGTAGGAGAATTCGAGTCGGGAGCCATCCGATGCGTGCGAACGGGTGATCTGGGCCGATCGGTCCTGGATGACCTCCTTGATCTCGAACAGGTCCGCGAAGTCGGTGCCGACCGCTAGGCGCAGCTGGATCGACTGCGGTTTCTCGGCGAAGGATTGCAGCTGGATGCGTTCGCGCAGGCCGTCTCCGACGAAGCGCTGCCGGCGTACCCCGATGGTGTTCGCCTTCAAGCCGTGCACTTCGGGATTGGCAAGGAAGAAGGCCGCAGAGTAGGCCTCGACCGTGCACGATCGCAGGACGAAGAGGTTCGCGCCATCGAGCGTGACCTCCCATCGGCTCAGAAACCGGGTGTCGTTGTGGACCAGCCCGCCAATGCTGCCTTGGGGCACATCGCCAGAGGCGTTGGAGAACATGAACGTCCGGCCATCGAGTACCACGATCGCGTCTGGTCCCAAGTCTGGAGGCAGGTTGCGCACCCGTTCGCTCGGAGCCGGTTCATCGGGCAATGCACCGGGCATCGGGTCGGCCGGGGTTGGCCGTACGTTGTTCATCACGGTACCCTTCTGAATCAGGCTAAGGACGCGATCTACCGGCCCGTTTCCACACAGATAGTTCCCGGCACGCAGCAGCGTAAACGGCGACGCCTCAACGTCTTAGCGTCAACCGATGACGTATCTGCCGATCAGTTTGATCCGCGGTGGCCCATTAGCCGCCTCGACCTCATCAGGCTCAGAAACCACAGGGATGCTCACTGCGCGATACCCGCAGCCTTTCGACGACTGGGCCGCCCCTGACCGAGGGGGGCCGGTCGGAACGAGACCGCAGCGGAGTGCTGGGCAACCGTTGACGGGCCTCGTTCCAAGTTCCTAGACGAATGACTCCGGGAGGGAGCTGCTGTGAGGGTTCGGTTGTGTGTTGTGGCAAGGGCCTCCAGGATCGACGTTGCTAACGCAACGATGACCATGAAGGCCAGGTGCACGCCGATCTGGAGACTCTTGCTGTCGCACTGCCGGGTAGACGGCGGGGATCTCACCCAATGCCGGGACTGTAAGATCAAGGGTGTAACTCCAAATTGGATGGAGTGAAATCCTGTGAGTGTGCAAGTGGATCCGGAGTCGGAGATGACAGCGACGCCGCTGGTTGATCAGCAGCTGGTGGCCGAGTTGGTGGCCCGCGCCGGCGCCGAGGGGGTGAGCCTGACCGGTGAGGGCGGGCTGCTGCAGCAGCTGACCAAGCTGGTGCTGGAGGCGTCGCTTGAAGGTGAGATGGACGCCCACCTCGGCTACGGCAAGCATGATCCGGCTGGCCGCAACAGCGGCAACAGCCGCAATGGCAAGCGCACCAAAACCGTGTTGACCCAGGTCGGCCCGGTCGAGGTCGAGTTCCCGCGGGATCGGGACGCCTCCTTCGAACCGCAGATCGTGCGCAAGCGGCAACGGCGTCTGGACGGCATCGACGGAATCGTGTTGTCGCTGTCGGCCAAGGGGCTGACCACCGGCGAGGTCAGCGCGCATCTGGCTGAGGTGTACGGGGCCGGCGTGTCGAAGGAGACGATCTCGAAGATCACCGACCGTGTGGTGGAGTCGATGGGCGAGTGGCAGTCCCGTCCCCTCGACCCCGTCTACCCGGTGATCTTTGTGGATGCGATCCGGGTCAAGATCCGTGACGGGAACGTGGTCGACCGGCCGATCTACCTGGCCATGGGTGTGACCGTGAACGGCGAGCGTGACATTTTGGGGTTGTGGGCCGGCGAGCACGGCGACGGCGAGGGAGCGAAATTCTGGCTGCGGATCTTCGGTGAGATCAAGAATCGTGGGGTCCGCGACGTGCTGATGTTGGTCTGCGACGGGCTCAAGGGCCTGCCCGAGGCGGTCAACAACTGCTGGGACAAGACCATTGTTCAGACATGCATCGTGCACCTTTTGCGCAACAGCTTCCGTTATGCCAGCAAACGGGACTGGCCGCAGCTGGCCAAGGATCTCAAGCCCGTCTACACCGCGCCATCGGCGCAGGCGGCCCTGGACCGGTTCGCCGAGTTCTCCGACAAGTGGGAGAAACGCTACCCGGCGATCGTTCGCTTGTGGACCGATGCCTGGGCGGGTAGCTGCGGCGCGTTGCCGCGCCGCAGCCCCCTCAGAACCGGACTTGACCATCGTCTGGTCATCCGGCTCAAGCAAGCCCAGATGGGTCGCGGGATGTCGCGCGGCGTTCGTTGCGCCG
>Ga0209382_10007826_pt1 | contig 13521 bp, 9 predicted proteins | sample SoiMetdeltSBSDD5_FD_187599 | JGI IMG/M metagenome (GOLD analysis project Ga0209382, IMG submission 187599) | Bulk soil microbial communities from a Populus tree surrounding site in Tennessee, USA - Soil MetaG P. deltoides SBSDD5 (SPAdes) (version 2) | ecosystem: Environmental > Terrestrial >... | reverse complement strand
CGGCCCACCAGCGAGGCGGACCTCGTCGACCTGGTCAAGCAGGCCGCGGCCGCGGGCCGCCGGGTGAAGGCCGTGGGCGCCGGCCACAGCTTCACCTCGATCGCCTGCACCGACGGCACGCTGGTCGACCTGACCGGCTACGGCAAAGTGCTGAGCCACGACGCCGCCGGCCGGCTGGTCACCGTCGAAGCCGGCATACCGCTGCACCGCCTGTCGGACGAGCTCGAGACGCGGGGGCTGGCGCTGGAGAACCTGGGCGACATCGACCGCCAGTCGATCGCGGGCGCCACCCAGACCGCCACCCATGGGACCGGGCTGCGCTTCCGCAACCTGTCCTCCCAGATCGTGGGCCTGCGCCTGATCGCGGGCGACGGCTCGGTGGTGGAGGCCACCGCGCCCGACCACGGGGACGAGAACCCCGAGGTGTTCGCGGCCGCCCGCGCCGGGCTGGGCGCGCTCGGCCTGGTGTCCACCGTGACCCTGCAGTGCGTGCCCGCCTTCCGCGTCCACGCGGTCGAGGAGCCGGTGCCGGTGGACGAGGTGCTGGCCGACCTCGACGCGCTGGTAGAGGAGTACGACCACTACGAGTTCTACTGGGTGCCCCACACCCGCTGGGCCCTGACCAAGCGCAACCAGCGCACCGACGAGCCGGCCAGCCCCCGCCCCAAGGTGCGCGAGTGGGTCGACGACATGGCGCTCAACAACTACGCGTTCGGAGTGATGTGCCGGGTGGGCCGCTGGCGCCCGTCGCTCATCCCGCGCCTGGCCAAGATCATCCCCAACACGGGCAAGCTCGACTACGTGGACCGCTCCGACCGGGTGTTCACCAGTCCCCGCACCGTGCGCTTCTACGAGATGGAGTACGCCATCCCGCGCGAGGCGCTGCCCGAGGCGCTCAACCGGGTGCGGCGGCTGGTGGACGAGATCGGCATGCAGATCAGCTTCCCGGTGGAGGTGCGCGTGGTGGCGCCCGACGACATCCCGCTGTCCACCGCGTACGGCCGCGAGACCGGCTACATCGCGGTCCACGTGTACCGGGGCACGCCCTACGACGCCTACTTCTCGGGCGTCGAGCGGATCATGGACAGCTACGGCGGCCGGCCCCACTGGGGCAAGCTGCACTTCCAGCGCTCGGAGACGCTGGCCCCGCGCTATCCGCGGTGGGACGACTTCCAGAACGTGCGGACGCGGCTCGACCCCGAGGGCCGGTTCGCCAACCCCTACCTCGACCGGGTGCTGGGCCCAGTTGGCACGTCTCCGTGACGACTTGACCGCGACGCGTGCGGATATCAGCTGAGACTGTGTCCTAGCAGGGAAAAAGCCCACGCGGAGTCTTGACCGGCCACCTAGCCGTGCGGCACGGTGCCACGGGCGGACTTCTCTCGTGGGAAGGGGAGGGGTATCTACTTTGTCGGGGGATGAGGCGCGTCGCATCGATCGGACCGTGCTCGCGGTCGGTATCGCGCTGCTCGCGATCGGGGCTGTCCTCTACGGACTGGTCATCGCCGGCGAGCAGCCGCTCCCGGGCGCGCCCCTGCACGTCAACGCCCTGTGGCTGGGTCTCGCCTTCCTGTGCTGCGAGGCGTTCGGTGTCTGGGTCGAGCGCCGCCAGGGCGAGCTGTACGGCTACGTGCTGGCGCTGGTCCCCCTGTCCGTCGGCCTCGTCTACGGCGACCCCTCCTCGATGGTGCTGGCCCGCGTGGTCGGCGTCACGGTCGTCCTGATCGTCACCCGCCAGCGGCGCTTCTGCGAGTTCTTCTACGAGGTCTCCGTCCACGCCACCCAGACGATGACGGCGATCATCGTCTTCCGCCTCGTGCTGGGCGAGGCGGACCCGGTGGGCGTGCGGGGCGCGTTCGCCCTGCTCGCCGGGCTGTTCACCAGCTACGCGACCGCGTGCGGGGCGCTCGCCATCGCCGTGACCCTCGTCGGGCGCCGCTGGCCCGGCGGGCGGGCCATGGTGGTGATCGTCCGCTCGCAGGCGGTGGCGGCCATCCTCAACGCCGCCATCGGCATCGGCCTGGCGACGACCCTCTGGGAGCACCCTCACGTGGCCCTCCTGCTCTTCGCGGTCGGCGTGGCCTGCTACGCCTCGAACCGCATCTACACCGGCCTGGCGCAGCGGCACCGGCGGCTCCAGACCCACTACGAGTTCGTCTCGTCGGTGGTGCGCTCGACCGACCTGGCCGAGATCACCAACTCGGTCCTCGAAGCCGCCCGCAACCTGCTGCGCGCGGACGACGCCGTCCTGTTGCTGCGCCCGGTGGGCGAGGATGAGCCGGCCCGGCGCATCCAGCTCGGCCTGTCCGGGTCGCAGGAGACCGACGTCCCGGTGACCGACCACATCAGCGACGTGCGCGCGCTCATGCCCGGCGGCGTTCCCTGCCGGGTGAACCTGGGCCAGAACTGCCCGCCGTGGCTCAAGGACATGACCGAGATCCGGGCCCTGGCCGCCCCCATCACCGGCACCGACCGCTCGGTCGTCGGGGCGCTGGTGGTGACCCAGGCCAAGCGCAAGGCCGCCGCCCTGTTCGGCGACGGCCACGCCTCGCTGCTGGGATCACTGGCCGACCAGGCGTCCATCGCCATCGAGAACGGCGTGCTGTTCCAGCGACTCGAGCACGAGGCGACCGAGCGGGCCCACCAGGCGCTGCACGATCCGCTCACCGGCCTGCCCAACCGGGCCAAGCTCACCGAGCTGCTCGCCACCGCGCTGGAGGAGGCCTACGAGAACCGGGGCCGGGTCGGGCTCATCGTGCTGGACCTGGACTCGTTCAGCCAGGTGGTCGACGCCTTCGGGCACCGCAGCGCCGACGGCCTCCTCATCCAGGCGTGCTCCCGGATCAAGGGCCTGCTGCCGGAGACCGCCGTGCTGGCCCGGCTGGGCGGTGAGCAGTTCGCCATCGTGATGCCGAACGTGACCGACGCCGACGAGGTGATCGGGGCCGCCCGCCTGCTCATCGCCGGTTTCGACCCGCCGTTCCAGACCGAGGGCGTGCTGCTCGCGCTGGGCGTCAACATCGGCATCGCCGTCTACCCCGAGATGGCCATCGACACTCCCTCGCTGGTGCAGCGGGCCCACATCGCGGCCGACACCGCCCAGCGCCACCGCAGCGGCTGGGAGCTCTACGACCCGGTCCACGACCCCGCCACCCCGCGGCGCCTGGCGCTGGCCGCCGACCTGCGCGAGGCGCTGGAGGGCGACGGGCTGGACGTCTGCTTCCAGCCCAAGGTCGAGCTGGCCACGGGCATCGTCCGGGGCGCCGAGGCGCTGGTGCGCTGGAACCACGTGCGGCTCGGGCGGGTCCGGCCCGACGAGTTCATCACCATCGCCGAGCACACCGGCGACATCCGGGCCCTGACCATGGTGGTGATGCGCAAGGCGCTCGCCCAGTGCCGCCACTGGCGGGACATGAACCTGGACCTGTCGGTGGCGGTGAACCTGTCGGCCCGCAACCTCCTGGACCTGCACCTCGTGGACGACGTGTCCGCGGTCCTGGAGGAGGCGGGCGTGCCCCCGTCGTCGCTCACTCTGGAGCTGACCGAGAGCATGGTCATGAGCGAGTCGACGCGCTCGGTCGACGTGCTCTACGGGTTGAACGAGCTGGGCGTGCGCCTGTCCTGCGACGACTTCGGCACCGGGTACTCGTCGCTGGCCCACCTGCGGCGGCTGCCCATCGGCGAGATCAAGATCGACAAGTCCTTCATCGCCCGCATGACGGTGGACGAGTCGGACCGGGCCATCGCCCGCTCGGTGCTGGCCCTGGGACGCGACCTCGGCCTGGTCACGGTGGCCGAGGGCGTCGAGTCCCGGGAGGGCTGGGACCTGCTCACCGCCCTGGGCTGCGACCTGGCGCAGGGCTTCGTGGTGTGCCCGCCGCTCACGTCGTCGCAGTTCGAGGACTGGCTCGACCGGCGCCAGCCCGAGGAGTTCGCCTACCTCGACCAGGCCCCCGACGACCTCATCTCCATCACGGACGCGGACATCGCGGCCATCGCGACCGAGGCAGAGCCGGACGTCGAGGTCGACTCCGGTTCCGAGCCCGACCGCGACGGCTGAAGCCGGCGGTCAGACGAGCGGCCACGGATACCGTCGGCCGGTGGTGTCCACCGGGAACCGGGGCTTGGCCGCCACCCGGCGGGCCCGGGCGACCACCGCGGCGCACTCCTCCTCGTCCAGCAGGTCCGCCAGGGCCGGGGGCGGGCCCTCGGCCACCAGGCGCCGGGCGCCCTCGACCAGGTGGTCGTCGATGGGCTCGCCGCCGAAGTCCCAGATGACCGTGCGCAGCTTGGATTCGCAGTGGAACGTGAGCCCGTTGTCCACCGCCCACACCCGGTCGTCCTCGCCCGCCAGGCAGTGCCCGCCCTTGCGGTCGGCGCTGTTGGCCAGCAGGTCGAAGCAGCAGATCGTGCGCAGGACGCCGTGGCGAGCCGGGTCCTCCAGCAGGGTGAAGTAGTGCTCGTCCACGTCGAAGGGGACGAAGCGCTGGAGTGACCCGGTCCCGAAGGGCAGGTCGGCGCCGGTTCGCAGGACCGTCTCGGGCACGATGTCCCAGCCGAGCCAGGCCGAGAGCTCGTAGGCGGCCACCTCGCGCCGGTCCAGCCCGGCCGGGAAGTCCCACAGGGGCCTCTCGCCCCGCCGCGGCTTGTACACCGCCCGCAGGCAGCCCCCGTCGGCGCGCACGTCGACCAGCAGCGTCGCGTTCGAGCTCCAGGGCATGCGCCCCAGCACCTCCACCTCCCCGAAGCGCAGGAGGTCGAGGGTGGTCAGTTCATCCGCGGGCATGCGTGGCCGTCGGGGTCGACCGGCAGGCCGCAGAACCCGCAGTCGGGCCGGCCCTTGGCCACGAGGTCGAGCGCGAAGCGCCCGAACGCCTTGGCCTGGGGCAGCGTGAAGCAGAAGCGGGCCGTGGCCGGCTTGTCGTCCTCGCCCGCCAGCTCCTCGAGGACCACGACGATGCGCCCCTCGGGCTCGTCGTACTTCACCCCGATGGAACCCACGTCCCAGGCGAAGGGGAGGGGAGTGACCGAGCCGTGGCCCTCGATGGGCTCGACGTCGGGGGACAGGTCGTCCAGCAGCGCCAGCAGGTACTCGCCCAGCGCCGCCACCTGCTGCTTCTCACAGCGCAGGTAGACGAGGCCGGCCTCGTCGCCGCCGGCGAGGAAGAACACGCGCTGGCCGGGCGGGCCCTCGGCGCCGGGCCAGAAGACCTCGGCACGCGGGAAGTCGTACGACTCGCCCATGCTCACGACGCCACCAGGCTGCCGCCCGTGCCGGTCTCGTTCACCTTGAGGACGATCGGGCCCCCGTCGCCGTAGGCGATGGCGGTCAGCGAGCAGGGCGACACGACGATGCGCTGGAACAGGTCGAGGTGGGTGCCCATGGCGTGCGCCACCGCGGCCCGGATCGGATCCGCGTGGGAGACGGCCACGATCGTCTCGCCGGGGTGCGCGGCCCGCAACCGGTCGAGCGTCGACACCATGCGGGTCTGCATGGCGAGGAACGACTCGCCGCCCGGGAAGGCGAAGCCGCTGGGGTAGCGCTGGATGGTGGCCCACTCCTTGCGCTTCATGGCCGCCTTGAGCTCGATGCCGGTCCACTCGCCCGTGTCCAGCTCGAGCAGGCCCTCGTCGGGCACGACCTCGAGGCCGAGGGCCTGGGCGATGGGGGCCGCGGTCTCCCGGGTGCGCTCCAGCGGGGAGGCGTAGACCGCGGCGACCCGCGGCGGCTTGGACCGCTGCCCGTTGCCGCGGGGCCGGTCGTCGGCGGGCGGCTGGGACATGGCCCCGATGCGGGCGGCCACGTCTTCGGCCTGGCGTCGCCCGTGCTCGGACAGGTGCAGGCCCGGGGCGCGGCCGGGTAGCTCCTTGCCCGTGGTCTCGGTCGTGCCGTGCCGCACCAGCAGCACCACGGTGGCTGTCGGCGCGCGACGGCGGCCGGTGGTACGGCGTTCGGGTCGCGTCGTAGCGGTCCGCTCGGCTCGGGGCATCGCCAGCTCAACCTATCGTCAGCGGGCGTGGAAGACCCGGCGACGCCCCCGACCGCGGCGGCCCTGGCCCGGCTGGAGGCCGAGGTCACGACCTGCCGGGCCTGCCCGCGGCTGGTGGCGTGGCGCGAGCAGGTGGCGGTCGAGCGCCGGGCCGCGTTCCGGGACGAGGAGTACTGGGCGCGACCCGTTCCCGGCTTCGGTGACCCGGAGGCCCGGGTCGTGATCGTGGGCCTGGCGCCGGCCGCCCACGGCGCCAACCGCACCGGCCGGATGTTCACCGGCGACCGGTCGGGCACGTTCCTGTACGCCGCCCTGTGGCGCACCGGGTTCGCCAACCAGCCGACGTCGGTATCACGGGACGACGGGCTGGTTCTACGCGGGGCATGGATCACTGCGCCCGTCCGCTGCGCGCCCCCGGCCAACAAGCCGACCCCGGCCGAGCGCGACCGTTGCCGGCCGTGGTTGGACCGGGAGCTGGCCTTGCTGCCGGCCGTGCGGGTGTTCGTCGCCCTCGGGCAGTTCGGCTACCAGGTGCTCTGCGGCCTGCTGGGCGTGGCCCCGCGGCCGCGGTTCGCGCACGGCGCGGAGGTCGCCGCTCCCGGTGGCCGGACGGTGGTTTGCAGCTACCACGTGAGCCAGCAGAACACCTTCACCGGCCGCCTGACCGAGCCGATGTTCGACGCGGTGCTGCTGCGAGCGCGGGAATTAGCGGGGCTGGGCGCCGACGTCTCCGAATAAGGGGGTGCGGTCGCGCATGCGGCCCGGGGGCGACTAGTTTCGTCCTTCGTCATCGCCCGGTTGGCGGCGGGAGGCCCCGCGGGCTACCACCAGGGCCGCGGAGCTGACCGCGCCCGAGGAGCAACGCATGGCATACCACCTCGGCATCGACCTCGGCACGACCTACACCGCAGCGGCAGCGGAACGCGGTGGGGTCGTGGAGGCCCTGACCCTGGGCAACCGGTCGGCCTCCGTGCCCTCGGTCGTGTTCCTGCGGGACGACGGCGAGATCCTGGTGGGCGAGGCCGCCACCCGCCGGGCGACGACCGATCCCGGGCGCGTGGCCCGTGAGTTCAAGCGCCGCGTCGGCGATCCCACGCCCATCATCCTCGGCGGCACCCCCTACGCGGCCGAGATGCTGATGGCCCGGGTGCTGCGCTGGTCCGTCGACCGGGTGTGCGAGCAGCAGGGCGAGTCCCCGCGGGCGATCGCGCTCACCCACCCGGCCAACTGGGGCCACTACAAGCTGGACCTGCTCACCCAGGCCGTCCGCCAGGTCGACCTGGACGCGGCTCTGCTGATAGCCGAACCGGTGGCCGCGGCCACGTTCTACGCCTCGCAGCGCCGCTTGGAGCCGGGCTCGGTCGTGGCGGTCTACGACCTGGGCGGCGGCACGTTCGACGCCGCCGCGGTGCGCCGCACCGCCGACGACAGCTTCGAGATCATCGGCTCGCCCGAGGGCATCGAGCGCCTCGGCGGCATCGACTTCGACGAGGCGGTGTTCGCCCACGTCCGGGCGGCGGTCGGCGACGGCCTGGATCGGCTCGACCCCGAGGAGCCCACGGCCCAGGCCGCGGTGGCCCGGTTGCGCCAGGAGTGCATCGACGCCAAGGAGGCCCTGTCCTCGGACACGGACGTCTCCATCCCGGTGCTGCTCCCCGGCCTGCAGACCGAGGTCCGGCTGACCCGGGCCGAGTTCGAGGCCATGATCCGCCCGGCGATCTCCGAGACCCTCGTCGCCCTGCGCCGCGCCATCCGGACGGCCGGGGTCACGTCCGAGGACATCAGCGCGGTCCTGCTGGTAGGCGGATCGTCCCGGATCCCGCTGGTGGCCCAGATGGTGGGGGCCGAGCTGGGGCGGCCCATCGCCATCGACGCCCACCCCAAGGACGCCATCGCCTTCGGCGCCGCCATCGCGGTGGCGGCCGAGCGGGGCACGGCCACTCCCGAGTCGGTCACGACGGTCCTCCCGGACCATCGCCCACCCCCACCCACGGTCACCCCCGACGCCGGCTCCGTCCGCGGTCGCGCCCACGACCCCCGCCCGGCCCCTCCGACCTACCCGGGAGGCCCCCCGGGATCCCCCCAACCCGGACCGGTACGCCCCGCCCGCCCGGCTCCGCCCGCCGCCGCGGCCGCAGCCGCAGCCGCCAGCGCGGCGGCCCTCGCTTCGCGCCCGGCCCCGCCCGGCAGCCAGGGCCCGGCTCGTCCGGCTCCGCCTGGCGGTGGTGCGGGTGCGCCGGGCAGCCCAGGTGCGCCGGGTGGCCAGGGTGCGGTTCGTCCGGCTCCGCCGGGCGGTGGTGGTGCGCCGGGCAGTCCGGGTGGGCCGGGTGGCCAGGATGCGGCTCGTCCGGCTCCGCCGGGCGGTGGTGCGGGTGCGCCGGGCAGCCCGGGCGGCCAGGGTGCGGCTCGTCCGGCTCCGCCTGGCGGTGGTGCGGGTGCGCCGGGTGGGCCAGGTGGCCAGGGTGCGGCTCGTCCGGCTCCGCCTGGCGGTGGTGCGGGTGCGCCTGGCAGCACTGGCGCTCTCACTGTTCCGGGCTCGGCTCGTCCGGCTCCGCCCAGCGGGGCGCCGAGTAGCCCGGTAACAGCCCGGCAGGCTCCGCCGGGCGGTGGTGCGGGTGCGCCCGGCAGTCCGAGTGCGCCCAGTCCGGGTGCGGCGCGGCCGGCGTCGCCCGCTGGCGGGGGTGGGCCCAGCAGTCCGATCTCAGCGCGGCAGGCTCCGCCGGGCAGCGGTGCTGGTGCGCCCAGCAGCCCGGCCGCACCCGACAGGCGCGTCGCGGCGTCTGGCCTAGGCGCACCTGACGGCGGTGCGTCCAACCCCCGCGCCGCGGCACTGACGCCCACTCCGGCGGGTGGTGTCGCACCCCCGACCATGAGGTCGTCGCTCACGCAGCCCGATCGGCTGGTGCCACCGGGCGCGGGGTCCGGGCCGGCCCCCACGCCGTTCGGGGGCACGCCCCGCGCCGGGACGTCGCCGCTGGGGGGTGTGTCCTCGGGTGGGCACCCGCCCGTGCCGGCCGGGAACGTCAGCATGGGGGGCAGCAGCAACCGGATGCTGTGGATCGCAGCCGCCGTTCTGGCCGTCGTCGGTCTGGTCGGCCTCGTGATCCTGTTCGGTCAGGGCGACGACGGCGGAGGGGACGACCGGCTCAACACCACGGGCCCCACCACCACTCCGATCGAGCAGGCCGAGAGCTACAACGCCACCATCGAGCAGAACTTCATGGACTCGTGCACGGCCGACCCCGAGCCGGGCCAGGCCGTGTGCCAGTGCGCCTACGACCAGATCGAGGCCACGGTGCCGTTCGAACGCTTCGTCGAGATCGACGAGGAGCTGAACCAGAACCCCGATGCCCGCCCTCAGGAGCTGGTCGACATCCTCACCGAGTGCACGTCCGAGTAGCGGAGCTCACACCTTCGCCATGAGGCGTGGCTCGGCCACTGCGGTCCCCGGCCAGCGCTCGCGGCTCTTCGCCGCCAGCTTGTTCATCAGGGCGATGGCCCCGGGGTCCTCGTCGCCCGGGCGGGCGATGACCGACCCGTCGGCGATCATGCGGTTCATGATCTCCCGGCCCAGGTCGGTGCGGACGATCGTCAGCGTCCAGTCGTTGTCCTTGCCGATGCCCCCGGTGGAGATGTCGGCGTGCTCGGCGGCGAAGTCGGGGCAATGGGTGCAGCCCTCCCGCGTCCAGGCGTGGCACTCCTTGAGCGGGATCTCGTGGTAGCGCCCGTCACGGGTCCAGATCTGGAACACGCCCTTGATGTTCATCTTCACGATGTCCTCGATGGGCAGCCCGTACTTGGTCAGGAACAGCTCGTCGAAGATCGAGTCGTCGAACGTCTTGGAGCACAGCAGGCCGATGTTGAACAGGAACGGCTTGCCGACCTTGCCCGCCTTGCGGCTCCACATGATCGGGGGCACCGACGACTGGCAGGACATCCCGACCAGCGCGAGGCGGGTGTGGCCCCGCTCCAGCGCCTCGTTGAGGGCCAGCGTGTTGGCCGAGTAGGTGTAGCGGCTGCCCGCCGCGTCCAGGATCTCCTCCTTGCTGGCGGCGACCCCGGGCTTGGCCTTCCACGAGCGCCCGTCGCCTTCCAGGTAGGAGACCAGGGCGGCGTCGATGTAGTCGTTCTCCTTGGCCCAGATGAGCAGGGCCGACACCAGGCCGCCGTCCTGTCCCATCCGGTGGACCATGTCGTCGCTGGCCCGGGCGAGCAGGATGTCCTGGGCGACGCCGGCCACCTCGTCGGGCCGGCGCACCCGGGCGAAGAGGTGCTCATCGGCCTGGGTCTCCCACGAGCGGAAGCGGGGGCAGGCCCGGGTGCAGGAGGTGCAGCCCTTCTCGCCGTGGATGCAGTTGTCGGCGCCGAGCTCGTCCTCGAGGTGGAACGGCTTGTAGGCCCCGGGCTCGTGGGTGTAGCCGATCACGTCGTGGGGACAGGCGATGACACAGCCCGCACAGCCGGTGCACAAGCCCGACTGGATGACCTCGTCGTAGAGCTCCTTCCACTGGGCCGTCCAGCGGGCCGGCTTGGCGGCGGGGGCCGCGTCGTCGGTCACGGTCATGCCGGCAACCTACAGCGCGTGGACCACACGACCTCCACCGGGCGCGTGACTCTGGGCCATACGGCTTGGGTAGCCTCTACCGGAATGTCTGGTCCCTGGCACAGGTACGCCTGATGGCCGAGCCCCCCTACCAACGCCGGCCGGCGTCATCGTCCCCGGGTCGCCAACCGTGGGAGTCACCTTCCCGCGGCGGGTCCGCGGGCGGGCGCGGGAACGGCGCGCCTCGCGGGCGCGGCGCGCCCAGCGGGGCTCGCCGGGCGCGCCCCACGGGGGGCGGATCGGGTGGCGACTACGGCGCGGCGCCGGGCGCGGGACGCCCGGCCCGCGGTGCTCGCCCGCCGCGCCCCGCGGGCGCGGGGCGGGGGGACGGCTACGGCCCCCGGGGCGCGGAGGGCACGGCACTCCGGGAACCGGCGCCGGGCGGACGCGGCCGGCCTCCGAGGCCGGGGGGTGGCCGGAGCGGCGATCCCGGGCGTCCCCGGTATCCCAACGGCGGTGACGGCGGCGACCCGTCCGGCGGGCGGAAGCCGCGGCGGTCCGGTCCCCAACGGCTGTTGCTCACCGTGGGTGGGCTACTGATCGTGTTCTGCCTCACCGCCGCCGCACTAGCCGGCTATGCGCTGGTGAAGCTGGAGAGCATCGACCGGGTCAACGACCTCGACACCGCGTCGGCGGCCCCCGGCGAGCCGGAGAACTTCCTGGTCGTGGCGGTCGACACCCGGGAGGGTCAGAGCAGCGTCAACACCGACACGATGATGGTGGTACGCGTCGACCCTGCCTCGGACCGGGTGGCGCTCACCTCGTTCCCCCGCGACCTGATGGTGACCATCGCCGACACCAACGAGATCGGCATGCTCAACTCGGCCTACAACCGGCCGGAGGGCGGCGAGCAGAACCTGATCAACACGCTGCGCCAGAACTTCGACATCGAGATCAACCACTTCGTCGAGGTCAACTTCGACAGCTTCCGCGAGGTGGTCGACGCCGTCGGCGGCATCCCCATCTACATCCCGTATGCGATCCGTGACCGCCAGTCGGGCCTGTACCAGTACGACGTCGGGTGCCGCGTCCTCGACGGCGAGCAGGGCCTGGCCTTCGCCCGGGCCCGCCACTTCGAGATCCTCACCGCCGACGGCTGGGAGACCGACGGCAGCGCCGACCTCGGGCGGGTCCAGCGCCAGCAGATCTTCATCCAGCTGGCGCTGACGAAGGCCCTGGGGCAGGTCAAGAGCAGCCCGTGGAAGCTGCCGGACCTGGTCAACATCGGCGTGGCCAACGTGCGCCTCGACGCCAACCTCCCTGTCGGCGACCTGCTCGACCTGGCCCGCCACTTCGAGGACTTCGACGCCGACAGCCTCGAGGCGTATGCGCTGCCCGTGAAGGAGTACCCGCCGGACCCCAACCGCGTGCTGCTGGACGAGGCCGCGGCCGAGCAGTACCTCAACGTGTTCCGGGGCCTGGCCCAGGGCGAGGTCCGGCCGGGCCTGATCGACGTGAGCGTGCTCAACGGCACCGACGGCCAGAACCCGACACTGGCCGGAGACGTCAGCGGGGCGCTCAAGCAGATCGGCTTCAACCTCGAAGCGCCCCAGGACGCCGACGAGCTCTACGACCACTCGGTCATCTTCCACGCCCCCGGCGAAGTCGCCTATGCCCAGCGGCTGGCCCGCCACATCACCGCCCCGGTGGAGCTGCGGGAGGATCCCGACCTCGAGCCCGCCCACGTCCGGCTGGTGGCCGGCACCGACTTCACCACGGTGCACGAAGACCCGGCGCCCGTAGAGTCGGTCACGACGGCCGCGCCCGCCGACGCGCCGGGCACGACCGCGGCGACCACCGGCGCCACCACGGCCACCACCGTCCCGCCGCCGACGACGTCCACCACCGAGCCCACGGGGTTCCAGGTGGGCATCCCGCCGGAGGGCGAGACCTGCTGACGGAGGGTCCCCATGGACGATGAAGACGTGATCCAACGCATCGGTGCGCTCGTCGAGGAAGAGCACGCCCTGGAGCGAACGGTCGGCCCGTCCGGCCCCGACGACGACACGGCCGAGCGCCTGCAGGCGCTGGAGGTCGCGCTGGACCAGTGCTGGGACCTCCTACGCCAGCGCCGCGCCCGCCGCCACACCGGCGAGGATCCCGACGCGGCCGTGGTTCGTCCCCCCGACGTGGTCGAGCGCTACCAGCAGTAGCGCGGGCCGCGTCGCTCACGGTTCGTACGGCGCGATCTCGGGGTCGTCGATCCGGAAGATGGCGGCCGCGTAGTACGTGGCCAGGTCTTTGTCGTACAGGCTGGCCCGGGCCACGTCCTGGAGGATGGCCGCGTCCTCGCCGGGCGCCTCGGCCTCGAGGGCGGCCGCCCCCCGATCGGCTCCTGCGAGGTCGTCGGCGGAGACGGAGGACCACTCGGCGACCAGGGTCAGGTCGGGGTCACGGGCCATGTCGACGACGTACTGGTTGTGGGTGAGGACATAGGCCGCAGCCACCCGGCCGTCGCGGTACACGCGGTGGGCCGCGTAAGGCTCGAGGTCGGACGCCGGCACCTTCACGTCGATGCCGCGCCGTTCCAGCTCGAGGAACAGGCCTCGGGCGTACCACGCTCCGGAGCCCCCGGCGTCGGTGATGATCACAGTGCCTTCCCGGCCGTTGAGGTCGTCGAGCAGGGCGGGCAGCAGGGTCGCCACCACGTGGGCGTCGGCCTCGGCGCGGGTGTCGGTCGTCACCTGGGTCACGGAGTTCACGACCGCGAGGACGGCCAGGACGACCACCGCCGCGGCGGTCATCACCCGGGCGCCGCGCCGGGCCCAGCGCCGCTCGACCAGGATCCAGCCGGCCCAGCCCACCACGACGAACGCCACGACAGGCGGGATCCAGTTCCAGAACAGCCGGTAGTAGAACGCGGGCCCGAGGGTGCGGACGATCGCCACGATGCCGAGGCCCAGGGCGGCGAGCAGCGCCACCACGAGC
>Ga0209382_10007821_pt1 | contig 13525 bp, 15 predicted proteins | sample SoiMetdeltSBSDD5_FD_187599 | JGI IMG/M metagenome (GOLD analysis project Ga0209382, IMG submission 187599) | Bulk soil microbial communities from a Populus tree surrounding site in Tennessee, USA - Soil MetaG P. deltoides SBSDD5 (SPAdes) (version 2) | ecosystem: Environmental > Terrestrial >... | reverse complement strand
CTCAGGAATGAGATAACTGCGACCAGCCCGATCACACCCCAGCGCTGCTTCATAATCTGCCTCCGCTCCCGCAGAATAGCTGACACCTGTTATCCGCAATCACTGAGGGGATGCCTCACACCGAGCGCTGTTGGACACGAGAAGATAGGTCAGGACAGCCGGTTAGACCACAGATTCATAACAACTTAACCAACCGTGACCGGAAAGCGTTCCGGCGCGGCCGTTCGCACCTCGGACCAGGCTGCCTGCAAGAGCTGGTCCGGTGGCATGCGCCCATCTAAATGTCGCACCCCCTCGCCCCGGACCGCCAGATAGTAGTCCACGACGCGGCGGTGGAATTCGGCACTTTCCCGCTCGAGCCGGTCCTGCTTCTTGCCGGCGGCGATCTGTCGCGCCTGGCCCAGCTGCGGATCCAGATCCAGGATCAGCGTGAGATCCGGGCGGATTCCCTGGGTGGCCGCCAGGTTCCCAGCCTGAATCAGTTGCGGATCGAGCCCGCGACCAATCATCTGATAGGCTTCGGTCGACATGGTAAACCGATCCGAAAGTACCACTCGCCCAGCCAGCAGTGCCGGCCGGATGATGGTCTGGACCAGGTCGGCTCGCGCCGCCAGATAGAAGAACAGCTCGGCCACCGGACCGAGCGTATGCTCCGGATCGAGCAAGGCCTGCCGAGCCATTTCGGCGGCGCGCGTCCCTCCCGGCTCCCGCACGATGACCGGCTCCACCTGGCACTCCCGCATCCGCTCGGCCAGAGGCCCCATCAGGCTGGACTTCCCGGAGCCTTCCGGGCCCTCCAGGACGATAAAGAATCCGCCCCGGCCGCGGGTCATGCCAGAGTGATGATGCTGCTGGCCGCTCCCTTGTCCATGCCCTCGCTGATCTGCTGATTCACCTTCTGCATCAGCTTCTCGAAGTTCGAGCGGGCCACGACGTAGGCCTGGCCGGTGGGGCTCATTTCCAGATCCCGCACCGCATTCTCATAGGCTTCAGCGGTGGCCTGATCGGGCATTTGACCAGTAGAGACGGCCTGATCCACCTTACGGGCAAGCGTCTGGATTTGATCCAGCTTCGCCACCGTATCCTTGTCCTCACGCAATGACGTCTCCGCCCGCCTGAGTGCCTGGTATTCAGCAGACTGGCCGATGAGCCTGCCGAGGTCCTGCGCCTTGTCCCAGATCACCGTGTATCGCTCCTCCGCGCGAGCAGGTAGCGCTCGCGGCCAAATAGGTCCATATGAATGCTCACCTCACGCCAGCCGTGCTCGTTGGCGAGCTGCACCGCTGGAGCAGCTCGGCTGCAGTCGATCTCCAGCGCCAACCAGCCACCGGGTTTGACGACCTGAGCGGCCTCAAGCATCAGCCGGCCGGTTGCCTCGAGACCACCTGTCCCGCCCCGCAGTGCCTCAGGAGGCTCCCAGTGGCGCACCGATCGGTCAAGCGCGGCGTACTCTCTCTCCGTAAGATACGGGGGATTCGAGATCAGTGCGTCCAGGGAAGTAGCTCCAAGGGCCGCACAGAAGTCGCTCCGCACCAGGTCTACCTTACCTGACGCGCCGGCGAGCTCGGCGTTGGTGCCGGCCAGCGCGAGGGCGTCCCCCGAGATGTCGATCCCAACCACGCGCTGGAAGCTGCCCTCCAGCGCAAGACTCAGGGCGATACAGCCGGTGCCGGTGCCGAGATCCGCCACGAGCCCGTTCTGCTGCCGCTGCAGCAGCAGATCCACCAAGCCTTCGGTCTCCGGTCGAGGGATGAGCGCCCGCCGGTCGGACCGCAGCGACAGGTGACGGAATCCGGCCCAGCCAGTCACGTAGGCGAAGGGCTCGCCTGCACTCAGCCGGTGAGTGGCCCCACGAAACCTGCCGGCCTGTTCAGCATCCACTGGGCGATCACTCACCAGTTGCTCGGTGGTCCCGCCCTGCAGCTCCCGCCAGAGGCGGGACGCCTGCCGGCGAGGCTCAGGCCAGCCGGCCTGCCGCAACTGCTCGGTTGCTTCATCGATCAGGCGGCGCGGCGAGACCGCCAGCTCAGGCATCGATCAACTCCTGCCGACTCGCCATTCGGAGGGCGGTTACCAGGTCGTCGAGATCGCCGTTCAGAACGTCGTTCAGATTGTGGACCGAAAGATTGATGCGGTGATCAGTGATCCGGCTCTGGGGAAAGTTGTAGGTCCGGATCTTGGCCGAGCGGTCACCGGTTCCGACCATGGCTCGGCGGTCTCGCGCGCGGGCGGCCTCCTGCTCGGCCAGCATCCGGTCGAGCAGCCGAGCGCGCAGCACTTCCATCGCCTTGATCTTGTTCTGCAGTTGGGATTTCTGGTCCTGCTGACTGACCACCAGCCCAGTGGGCAGGTGGGTAATGCGCACCGCGCTGTCGGTAGTATTGACGCTCTGCCCCCCGGGTCCGGATGACCGAAACACGTCGATCTTGAGATCCTGGGGCTCGATCTTGATGTCCACTTCTTCCGCCTCGGGAAGCACGGCGACGGTGGCGGCGGAGGTGTGGATTCGGCCCTGGGTTTCCGTAGCCGGGACTCGCTGGACCCGGTGCACGCCGGACTCGCGACGGAGAAGGCCGTAGGCTTCCTCGCCCCGGACGGCGACGATCGCCTCTTTGATACCCCCCAGAAGGCCTCCGCTCACGGAAATCGGCTCCCAGGATAGGCCGTGCCGCTCACTGTATCGCTGATACATGCGATAGAGGTCGGCGGCGAAAAGCGCGGCCTCGTCGCCGCCGGTGCCGGCCCGGATTTCCATGATGGCATCGCGATCGTCGTGGGGGTCGCGCGGGAGGAGCAGCTCGTGCAGCTCGGCGGTCAGCGTGGAAATTTCGTCGGGGAGTCGGGCCAGATCGGCCTTGGCCAGGGCCGCAAGCTCCAGATCCGGCTCGGCCGCCAGCTCGCGCGCCTGCTCCAGATCGCGCTGCAGCCGGGCGAGCCGATCGGCCAGCCTGACCACGGGCGCCAGGCGGGTGTGCTCCCGTCCCAGCGACCTGAGTTTTCCCGGATCTCTTGCGGTGGCGGGGTCCGCCAGGGCCTGGCCGACTTCATCCGCCCGCAGCAGTGCCTGGCGGAGCCGGGCCTCCACGGGTTACGCCTTGGGTGTCGCGGCCGCCGGCTCGGTCTGGTACTTCCGCCGGAACCGGTCAACCCGACCCGCGGTGTCAACCAGACGCTGCTTGCCCGTAAAGAAGGGGTGGCACTGGGCGCACACCTCCACGTGAATGGACGTGGCGGTGGAGCGCGTCTCGAACTGATTGCCGCAGGCGCACTGAACCATGAGCTTGCGATAGGGAGGATGGATATCCGACTTCATTGTTGCTCCAAAAGTTGTTCGCAAAGTCCTTCAATTTAGCCGGAGTTCTGGCTAGACGGGAGGGACGAGACTCAATTGACACCACTACCAGCCCCAAGTATGCTGCACCCAAACACTTCCAAGACCTGAGAGGCACGAGTGCCACTGTCCCCGATGGAGGTCCTCCGGAAGGTCCCCCTCTTCTCCGGCCTGAGCGAGTCCGACCTGGCCGCTTTTGCCGACCTCACTCGCGAGCGCAGCTATCCCAAGGGGAGCGTCATCGTTTTCGAGGACGATCCAGGAGATGCCCTCTTTCTGGTCGCGGCCGGCCAGGTCAAGGTGGTGCTCATTGCAGAGGATGGCCGCGAGGTCATCCTCTCGGTGCTGGGGGAGGGGAGCTTCTTTGGCGAGATGGCCGTCATCGACGAGGAGCCCCGCTCGGCTCACGTCATCGCCATGGACGACTCCAGTCTGCTCGTACTGCGGCGCGAAGACTTCCATGCCCGTCTCCGCAGCTCACCCGAAGTCGCCATCTCATTACTCAAGGAAATCTCCCGCCGGCTCCGCCGAGCCGACGAGAAGATCGGCAGTCTGGTGTTGCTCGACGTAAACGGGCGGGTGGCCCACCTGCTTCTCCGCATGGCGGAGGACGAGGGCGGCGACCAAATCACCCGCAAACTTACCCACCATACAATTGCCCAGATGATCGGCTCCAGCCGGGAAACTGTGTCCCGGACCATGCGCAACCTGGTGGAGCGCGGCATCATCCAAGTCACCCGCAAGGACATCACCCTGAAGGATCGCCGCTCCCTCATGCTGGCAGCACGGAGAGCGTGATTACGCTCACCGCCATCCCGTGACTGCAACCACCGCTCGGCCCTAGCGAGCGCGGTGAGGTTGCTGCAGAGCTTCTCTTCCGACGGGCAGGCATGAAGCACGAAGTCACATTCTGGGGCACTCGGGGGTCCATTCCTACACCGGGACCGCAGACCGCGCGCTACGGAGGTAACACTCCCTGCATCTGCGTCACCGGTGCCGATGGCCGACTGGTCATCCTGGACGCCGGCAGCGGTCTGCGACCCTTGGGCCACGAGCTGATGAAGCAGCACAATCCCGGCCTGTCCGTGGACATCCTGCTGTCGCACACCCATTGGGATCACATACAGGGGCTCCCCTTTTTCAAGCCGCTCAGCGCCCGCGAGACCTCGGTCTGCATCTACGGAGCGGCCCAGGAAGGAGTCCCACTCAAGGAGATCCTGGGGCGGCAGATGGACCCCATGGTGTTCCCGGTCCCACTGAATGCGCTGGCCGCATCGCTGATGGTGGTGGAAATCGAGCAGGGCGAGTTCGAGATCGAGGGCTTCTCGATCTGCGCCTTCCGGCTCCGCCATCCCGGCACCACGCTCGGCTATCGGTTGGTCCCGTCAAGCCGAGGCCGCGAGATCGCCTACGTCACCGACAACGAGCTGGGGCCGGGGGGGAACTACGAGGTGAGCAGCGACTGGCGCGAGCGCTTCGTCGAGTTCGTGCGGGGAGCGGATACCCTAATTCACGACGCGATGTATCTCGACCAGATCATCCAGGCCCGGGCCGGCTGGGGCCACTCTACCCCGCGGCAGGCAGTCGATCTGGCCCGGGAAGGCCAGTGCCGGCGGCTGATCCTCTTTCACCACGAGCCAGAACACGACGACGCGGCACTCGATCGCCTGGTGCACGACACCCGGGAGTATGCCACGCGGACCGCGCCCAAGCTGCAGGTGGAACCGGCGGTGGAAGGGCTGAGGTTCACCCTGTGAGTGCGGGTTGGACGATCCGGTGCGGTACGCTGGTGCTGGTGGCGGGCCTGGCCACCGTGCGGATAACTCGCGCGCAGGTCCAGCCGGTGGTGATCGCCATCCTTCCGTTTGAAGACCGGGGATCCTACGGCCAGGAGAAGGAGGTCTTCCAGGCTCTTCGGGTCGGCATTCCAGCTACCATAGCCGCCGAACTCAGCGGCCACTCCGAGTTGCGGTTGGCCGATGCGGCGCGGGTGAGTCGAGCCGTGGAGGCCCAGAAACTCGGGCCCAACGAGCGAATCGACGCGGCCACCGGGGCGCGGATCGGAAAGGAGGCCGGCGCCCGCTATGCGATTACGGGCAGTTTCGCGGACTTTTACGGCAAGTTCCGGCTCGAGGCCAGAATTGTGGACACCCAGAGCGGCCAGATCCTAAAGGTGGTCACCAACAACGATCCCCAGCTGCAGGACTGGGCACAGCTGTATCGCATAGTGCAGACGGTGGGTCACAAGGTACTGGCGGAAGCCAACCCCGCAGCGGGCCGCTCGCCACTCGCGGACTCCGCCAGCCAGGCGATTCCTACCAAGGCTCTCACCCATTACAGCCTGGGCCTGCTATACGAGCGCCAGGGCGACCGCTCCAAGGCAGCGCAGCAGTACAACCAGGCGCTCTCCACTTTCCCCAACTATCCCGAGGCGAGGGAAGGCGCCCGGCGGGTAGGGGTGCCTTAGCCTCTCGCCAGACTCCGGGCGGCCGCCAGCACTCCGCAATGCGCTGGAAGCGCCAGCGCGATGATGGGAGCGTTCACCTGCTGGAAGGCAGGCAGCAGCTGGAGCAGGCCTCCCAGAAGCGAGAGCCCGGCGATGATCCCGGCCAGGAGAATCGCGGGACTCCTCGCTTTCGAAGAATCAAATGCCAGCCGGGTGACGTACCAGAGAAGCGCCAGCGCCAGGAGGTCCGCCTGGAGCACGTTCTCATTCCGATACGCAGCGGCATGATCGGTGAGTCCCCAGAGTCCGGCCAGCACCAGACCGGCAATGCCCGAGATCAGCAGCCAGATCCAGGTGACTGTGAGAAACCCGTACCGCGCCCACTGGTTGCGGCGCGCAGCCAAGGCCAGCGCGAACACCAGGCCACCGATCGCGAGTCCGATCAGGAAATAAGCCGCGGTCCAGTTGGGTGGACGATCCGGCGGGAGCGGTGCGGTCGACTCGAACAGAGTGCGCTCCGATTTCACCAGCGGCGCCTGGCGGCCATCCGGCAGCCGCACGGTGAGATTCCGGAAGTGTTCCCGCATTGACAGCGGAAGGAACATCTCCTCCCATTTCGTGATCGGCCGGTCTGCGGGTTGACCTAGCGCGAGCAGCAGTCCGGTGAAGACGAGCGGATCGTTGGCGGTGAGCCGCTGGGTGTGGAACCGATAGGTCGTGCCCGCTGGGGCCTCGGCCATCTGGCTTCGAACCTGTCCGCCGAGCACGCGGTCGAGTGCGTCACGGACGCGGGTGGAGCAGTTGTCGCGGTAGTAGTCGTAGTGGTAGTAGCGGTTTTCCGGGCGCTCGTTCCATTCGAGGAACCGCTGCAGCTCCCGCTTTGCCTCAGGGGCCATCTCCAGCTCCTGAACCCAGACCGAGCGGTTGTCCCGCCGGTAGCTTTCGACATAGGATTGCGCCGGAAAGCCGCGCATCCAATACCACATGCGCCCCTGAACAAAACGGAGCAGAAAGTTCTCTTGCCTGAGGTCGAAGAGCCCGTAGTTGTAGGTCTGGTCGGTGCCGGCGACGGGATCGTGGATCCAGATGGCGTTATGACCGAAGCGCTCCCAGACCCGCTTGCCGGGACCCATGGTCATGAGATAGACGGTCAGTCGGTCAGGCGGTCGGGCGGTCGGACGGTCGGCCGGTTGACTTTGGGCTACCAGATCATTCGCGAAGCCTAGCACAGCGAAGCACAGAGAGCAGCCCAGGCAAACTGCCCCACCCAAGGACCTGAAGACCCCAGCTCTGTGACCGACTGACCGGCTGACCGCCTGACCGGCTGACCGCCTGACCGCCTGACCGCCCGCCCTCACAACTCCACATCTCGTCGCTCAGTCGCGGCCCGGTAGATCCCGTCGACCACCTGGTGAAGAGTGAGGTGCTCCTTGAGCGCGGGCACCTTGGCATCGCCCGCGATGGCGGCCTGGAAATGGGCCCACTCGGCGCGGTAGGAAGCGGTGAAGGCGTTCTCCCGGCTCACCGAACCGGTGGGGGAGACGTCGACCGCCATCCCGTGCAGCTCCTTCCAGACGTTGAGCGGATTGATGCCCGCGCTCCCCTTGCTCCCCCTCAGTCCGACCCCGAAGCGCTCCCCCTCGCCCAGATGGCGCCAGGTTACGTCGACGAAGATCGACATCCCGTTCTCACATACGACGAAGGCGCTGCCCGACTGCTCCACTCCGCGGTCCCGCACCAGGGGGTCCAGACTGGCGCTGACTCGCACCGGGGTGGAGCTCCCCCCCAGCCAGAGTCCCAGGTCCAGGATGGAGAGACCCAGATCGAGCATAGCGCCGCCACCCGCCTGGTCCTTGCGGAGCCGCCAACCCAACTGGGTGCGGCCGGGACGGAACACGTGCCAGCTTCCTCGCACGCTCTCGATGCTGCCCAGCTCACCGCTCTGCACGAAGCTGCGGACGATCTGGACGTCCGGCCGGTAGCGGTGATTCATCCCGACCATCACCACGCGGTCCTGTTTTTCGACCGTGCGCATGATCCGCTGCACGCTGGCCGCGGACATCGCGAGCGGCTTCTCCACCAACACATGCACCTTGGCCGACAGCGCCGCCTGGATATGGGACTCGTGCAGATGGGTCGGTGAGCAGATTACGACGGCATCCAGGGTCTCGAACTTGAGCAGGTCCTCGATATCGTCGAAGGCGTCCTTCACGCCGAAGCGATCGGCCAGGGCTCGCGCCTTCTGCTGGTCGATGTCGCAGATAGCCGGGATCTCGACGGTGCGCATCTTCTTGAGGACCGGGAGGTGCGCCACCTGGGTAATGGTGCCGCCTCCCACGATCCCCACTCTGAGTCGCGGCCTGTCAGCTCCGCTCGGGCCCGCGGTCATGAGATCTCCTCCTCAGTAACGGCGTACGACTCTGGTACCGGGGAAGTACGCCGCCAGGATCTGCTCGTACCCCTGCCCTGCCCGCGCCCGGCCCACCGCGCCCCACTGGCAGAAGCCGACGCCATGTCCGGCTCCCATGCCATCCGCAGTGAGATGGGTGACCCGTTCTCCCGCCCCGGTTGCCGACAGGATGAACGCATTGCTTCGCAGCAGTTCGCCTGATAATGGACGCAGCACCTGCCGGATGGCGAGCCCGTTGACCCGAATCTCCGGTCCTCCTAGCGCTATCGCGAGCTGATCCACCCGCCCCGAGGATGTGCGCCGGGCGACGCGAATGTCTCTCACTTGCCGCACGTCCTTTCCGGGCACTCCGGCGACCGGGGGAAGGTTTCGCTCCAGGGTGGCCCGCAGCGATGCATCAGTCCACTCCTCGTGCCAGCGATAGCGAGGGGAGATGCTGCAGTAGTCCGATCCATCCTCCGCCCGGTCGGCGATGGATCGGAGATACGGCCGCCGGGCGCCGCGGAAGACCTCGTACCCGTCAGCGGTGTGCCCGCCGCAAGTAGAATAGAAGAAGGCTTCGATCGGCGCGCCGTCGTAGGTCACGATCTGTCCGCGAGTCTGCCGCACCGCAGAGCGTCCCTCGGGCGTCTCGGCGCCGGCACCAGCGTAGACCTGATCGGATACGCCGGCGGTGAGATCGAACCCTCGGGCCTTCCACTTCCCTAGATTTCGGAGCGCGAAGGTCCGCGACACCACGGCCTGCGCCTCCAGCGCCGGCTGTTCAGCGAAGTTGCGCCGTCCCATCTCGGCTGACACCACTCCCAGAAGGTACGCCTCCATGCCGACTCGGTTCACCACCGTGAGCCCGGTGGAGTCACGCAGGATATCGAGCAGGCCGCGGTAGAACCGCCCGTTGACCCGCAGGGTCGCCGAAGGCCCGCTCGCGGCGAGCGCCATCGCGTCATAGGGCACCGAGGTCCAGCCGCCAGGACTTCGCAGCGTGATCCGGGCCCCGGCAGGCGAGAGCTGCCAGGTCTCCCCCGCTGGGATCGTGATGATCCGAGACCCGTCCGGCTGGTTCACCACCACCGCGTCGCTGCCGCCAACTGTGACCCCGGAAGCACCGGTCACCAGGCCGACCCGGATCTCGGGATCATTGTGAACGATGGGGGTGGGCCCAACCCGGGGAGGGGTGGGCTCAACCCGGGGAGGGGTGGGCTCGACCCTGGGAATGGGCCGCGGAGCGGGACGGGCGGCGGGGACCGATCCGGACACGCAGCCCGCGAGCGCCACCAGCAGCAGGGGCACTCCGTGCTGCCAGAAATCCGGCTGCTCAGCCCCGGTAGTTACCAAACTTGAGCTCGATCCCGAAGTCCTGTGCCCGGAGGAAGGCGATTACGGCTTGCAGCTCGTCCCGGGAAGGAGCGGTCACCCGCACTTCATCTCCCTGGATTGCGGCCTGGACCTTCTTGAACCCGTGATCCTTGATTGCCTTCACGATCCGCTTGGAGACGTCCTGCGAGATACCCTGGGTGAGCTTGAGGGTGCGGCGCACCGTCTGGCCGGTGGCCTGCTCCAGGTCTCCCAGGTCCAGATTTTTCACCGGCACCGAGCGCTTGATCATCTTGGTCTTAAGCACGTCCACCAGCGCCTCCATCCGATACTCATCATCGGCGCTGAGCCGGATCTCGGCCTTGGGCCGGTCGAAATCCACACTGCAGTGAGTGCCCTTGAAGTCGTATCGCTGGGCAATCTCCTTCAGCGTCTGGTTGACGGCATTGTCGACCTCCTGCAGGTCGGCACCGGTCGAGATGTCGAATGAGGCGTTGCTGGCCATAGAGTCAGCTGAAGCGGCAGAGGACTGGATCGCGAACGCCGAAGAATGACCTCGTGCGGGTCGTGCAGCAAGCGCGTCCTGGCCCGCGCGCATGAACCCCTGGCGCGGGCGACCGGATGCACGAAAGTTAGGGGGAGGCTGGCCGACGATCCGGCCGATCCGACTCAAGCGAGGAGACCGCATGTCTGCCAGCGATGATCTGCTGCGCGCCAACGACGAGTATGCCAGGGCGTTCACGTGGGGGGACCTGCCCCGGCCCCCGGCGAAACGACTCGCCATCGTTACCTGCATGGACGCTCGCATCTTTCCGTCGCGAGCGTTTGGGTTACAGGCGGGAGACGCTCACATCATCCGAAATGCAGGGGGCAGGGCCCGGGATGCGCTGCGTTCGCTGATCATCTCCGAGCGGCTTCAAGGTACCACCGAGATCGCGGTCATCCACCACACCGACTGCGGACTGCTCACTATCAACAACCAGGATTTTCAGGCTCGGCTGAAGGAGGAGCTTGGCGCTGACGCAAGCGACATTGATTTTCTGCCATTCAGCGATGTCGAGGAGAGTGTACGCGAGGACATCGCCTTCCTGATCTCCTGCCCTCTGATCCCGGCCCACGTCACGGTGCGGGGATTTGTGTATGACGTGCGGAACGGCAGGCTCAAGGAAGTGCACCACGAAATGGCCGACGAAACGGCGATGTTGAGCGAAGCGAAGGATCCCTCGCTTCGCCCGGGATAACGAATCAGGCGAGGAAGCTTTCGAGGGCCCGGGCCCGGCTGACGTGGCGCAACCGGCTCAGGGCCTTTTCCTTGATCTGACGAACCCGTTCGCGGGTAATTCCCAGCAGGCTCCCGATCTCCTCCAGCGTCATCGGCTCCGGCCCATCGAGGCCGAAGTAGAGCCGCAGGATCTTGGCCTCCCGCTCTTTCAGGGTCGAGAGCACCTCTTCGATCGATTCGGTGAGCGCGTGCTCGAAGGTCTCGGAGTCGGGACCGGGATTCTGCGTGTCGGGGAGGTAATCGAGGAGCTTGTTGTCCTCGCCGGGAGTGAGAGGAGCGTCGAGCGAGAGGTGATTTTGCGAGATCGAAAGGGTCTTCTGGACCTCTTCCATCGAGATGTCCATGCCCTCGGCGATTTCTGACGGCGTCGGCTCCCGCCCCAGCTCCTGGAGCAGCGCGGAGGAGCGCTTCCCGATCCGGTGCAGCGTGCCCGCGCGGTTGAGCGGCACCCGCACGATCCGGCTCTGCTCCGCCAGCGCCTGCAGGATTGCCTGGCGGATCCACCAGACGGCATAGGAGATAAACTTGATTCCCTTGGTCTCGTCGAACTTGTGGGCCGCGCGGATGAGGCCGAGGTTGCCCTCGTTGATCAGATCGGCGAGAGAGACGCCCTGATTCTGATATTTCTTGGCAACTGAAACCACGAAGCGGAGGTTGCTGCGAACCAGCTTGTCCAGCGCCTCCCCGTCCCCCGCGCGAATGCGCTGGGCCAGGTAGACCTCTTCCTCCTGCGGGATGAGGGGGTACTTGCTGATTTCTCGGAGGTACTGGTCGAGCGAGCCTTCATCGAACGAGGGAGCTCGCTTCGCGGAACCGACCTGCATAGGACGCATGTTGGGAACCTTACTCCCTGTTTTGACGAGGCGCAACCGAGTCGCGGGTTGCGAGTCTCGAGTCGCGCGCAGAGGTGATACCCGTCACGTGGTCGGCTTGACCGGGAACACCACTGCACTCAGGGGTCGGAAGCGTGACTCGTGGCTCAAGACTAGACATCGTAGGTATCGATCTGCGCGCGCTGCAGCTTTCCGGAAAAGTCGACGTAGCACACTTTGGTCTCGGAGTAGAACTCGTAGACCTCCCAGCCGCCCTCCCGGTGGCCGTTGCCCGTAGCCTTCACGCCACCGAAGGGAAGATGGGCCTCCGCCCCGATGGTGGGCGCGTTGACGTAGGTGATTCCATTGTCCAGCTCCTGCATGGCCCGGAAAGCAAGGTTTACGTCACGGGTATAGATCGAGCTGGAGAGCCCGTAGCGCACGTCGTTGTTGACCCGGACCGCCTCGTCGTACGAGTCCACCCGGACGACACTCAATACCGGCCCGAAGATTTCCTCCTGTTCCAGCCGACTTCGCGGCTTCACCCCGGCAAACACCGTCGGCTGGAAGAAAAAGCCGCCGTCGAGCTGCGCGCCCGAAGCCCGGGCGCCTCCGGTAACCAGCTCGGCCCCTTCCTTTCGACCGATCTCGACGTACTGCTCCACCTTTTCCCGCGAGGCCTCATGGATCAGAGGTCCTACGTCGGTCTTCTCCTGCCGCCCGTCGCCCAGGCGTAAGCGCTCGGCCGCCTCCACCACCCGCCGGACGAACCGGTCATGAATGTCGTGGTGAAGGATGAGCCGACTGGTGGCGGTGCAGCGCTGCCCGGTCGTTCCAAAGGCGCCCCAGAGCACCCCCTCGAGCGCCAGGTCCAGATCGGCGTCGTTCATCACGATCATGGCGTTTTTGCCACCCATTTCGAGCGAGAGCCGCTTATGCATCCGACCGCAGGTCTCCCCGATGATGGACCCAGTTTCCGTGGATCCGGTAAACGAGATCACCGGCACCTCCGGATGCTCGACCAGCGCCTTGCCGACCGTCTCTCCCCGGCCATGCACCAACTGCACCACTTCAGGAGGCAGACCGGCTTCGAGCAGGATCTCCACCAGCAGATGCACTGTATGCGGCACGTCCTCTGACGGCTTGATAATCACCGAGTTCCCGCAGAGCAGCGCGGGAAACATCTTCCAGGTGGGAATTGCGAGCGGAAAGTTGAAGGGCGTAATCAATCCCACCACTCCGATTGGGCGGCGGTAGCTCATCGCCCATTTGTTGCGGAGCTCCGAGGGAACCACGTGCCCAAACAGGCGGCGCCCCTCGGTCGCGGCGTAGTAGGCGGTGTCGATCCCCTCCTGCACGTCACCCCGGGTTTCCGCTAGCACCTTGCCCATCTCCCGGGTCATTGCGTTGGCGATCGCGTCCTTGCGCTCCACCAGGAGATCGCCCACCCGGCGAAGCACGTCACCCCGCGCCGGCGCCGGCGTGCGAGACCAGGTCTCGAAGCCTCGCTTGGCCGACTGCACCGCGGCCTCGACGTCGCGGGCGTCGGAATCGGGGAAGCGGCCGATCAGGTCGTCCTGCTTGGCCGGGTTCCGATTCTCGAAATAGGCCCCGTTGGACGGCGCAATCCACTTGCCGCCAACAAAGTTCTGGAAGGTCTTGGTCTCGGGCGTCCGGGCGACCCGGGGCTCACGCACATCATAAGTCTTGGTCATGGATTCCTACTGTGAAGGCTGCGGTGCTGGGGTAGTGGGTTCCGGCGGCGGCGGCGGGCAGGTCCATTGCCGGGCCTCCCTCGCGTAGCCGGCCCGAGGCAGAATCTCCCGGGCAGCCATGATTCCCGCGAACAGGAAAACGAGCAGCGAGAGCAACAGGCCAAGCCCCTGGCGGTGGGCCCAGCTGGCGAAGGCGCCCAGCAAGCCGGCCATCA
>Ga0209382_10007820_pt1 | contig 13526 bp, 11 predicted proteins | sample SoiMetdeltSBSDD5_FD_187599 | JGI IMG/M metagenome (GOLD analysis project Ga0209382, IMG submission 187599) | Bulk soil microbial communities from a Populus tree surrounding site in Tennessee, USA - Soil MetaG P. deltoides SBSDD5 (SPAdes) (version 2) | ecosystem: Environmental > Terrestrial >... | reverse complement strand
CGCGGACCCCTTCGGGCTGGGCGCCCCGGGCCAGCCGGTCCCCCGCCCGCGGCAGCCCGAGCCGCCGGTGGTGGTGGACCAGATGCCGGAGCCGCGCGGCGCGGAGGAGATCTCGCTGGACGTGGGCCCCGCCCCCGCCCGGCAGGGGCCGGGGCAAGGCGGCGCCGCCCGGTCCGCGGACGGCGGCGAGGCCGTGCTGCGAGAGGCGCTCTCCAGGGCCTCGCGCGAGGTGGTGGAGAAGATCGCCTGGGAGGTGGTGCCGCAGCTGGCGGAGACCATCATCCGCGAGGAGCTGGAGCGGCTGATCAAGGAGCGGGAAGGGAAGAGCTGAGGCGTTCGCCAGCGCCGCACCCGGCACGTCGCCGTCAGCTCCCGAGGAGCCCGGCCGTCGCTCTTGAAGGCGTGGCGGGGGCAACGCCGGAGGGATGACGTGACCGAGACCGAGCTAGCAAAAGGGTACGAGCCGCTGGAGGTGGAGCGCCGCTGGTACCCGGTGTGGATGGAGCAGGGGTACTTCCAGGCGAAGGCCACCTCGCCCAAGCAGCCCTACTCCATCATCCTGCCGCCGCCGAACATCACCGGCTCGCTGCACCTGGGGCACGCGCTCACCGCCGCCATCCAGGACGTGCTCATCCGCTGGAAGCGCATGAGCGGCTTCAACTGCCTCTGGCTGCCGGGGATGGACCACGCCGGCATCGCCACCCAGATGGTGGTGGAGAAGGAGATCAAGGCCTCCGAAGGGAAGAGCCGCCACGACCTGGGCCGCGAGGAGTTCCTCAAGCGGGTGTGGCAGTGGAAGGAGAAGTACGGGGCCCGCATCGGCGAGCAGCACCGCGTGCTGGGCGCCTCGCTGGACTGGAGCCGGGAACGCTTCACCATGGACGAGGGGTCCTCGGTGGCAGTGCGCGAGGTGTTCGTGCGCCTGTACGCCGAAGGGCTGCTCTACCGCGCGCAGAAGCTGATCAACTGGTGCCCCTCCTGCCGCACCGCGCTCTCGGACCTGGAGGTGGAGCACGAGGAGCGCAAGGGGTCGCTCTGGCACGTGCGCTACCCGGTGAAGGGCCAGCCGGACCGCTTCCTCACCGTGGCCACCACCCGGCCGGAGACGATGCTGGGCGACACCGCGGTGGCCATCCACCCGGACGACCCGCGCTACCGCGACCTCCGCGGCGGATCGGTGGTGCTGCCGCTGATGGATCGGGAGATCCCCATCATCCAGGACAAGGAGCTGGTGAACATGGAGTTCGGGACCGGGGTGGTGAAGGTGACCCCCGGCCACGACTTCAGCGACTACCAGACCGGCCTGCGGCACAAGCTGCCGATGATCTCGATCTTCGACGACGCGGCGCGGGTGACCAAGGAGGGCGGCGGGCCCTACGTGGGGCTGGACCGCTTCGAGGCGCGGATCCGCGTGCTGGACGACCTCACCGAGCGCGGCCTGCTGGAGAAGGAGGAGCCGCACCAGCTGGCGGTGGGGACGTGCCAGCGCTGCGCCACGGTGGTGGAGCCGCGGCTGTCGCCGCAGTGGTTCGTGAAGGTGGAGCCGCTGGCGAAGCGGGCCATCCGGGCGGTGGAGCAGGGGCAGACCCGGTTCGTGCCGGAGACCTGGACCGCCACCTTCTTCAACTGGATGAAGAACATCCACGACTGGTGCGTGAGCCGGCAGCTCTGGTGGGGGCACCAGATCCCCGCCTGGTACTGCGCCACCTGCAGCCCGCGCCAGGGGGAGGACACCAACCTGCCGCTGGACGCGGCCACGGTGCGCCTGGGCGGCCTGGACCTCGCGCGCGCCACGCCCATCGTGGGGCGGACCCCGCCCGACACCTGCCCGCGCTGCCTGGGCAAGTCGTTCGTGCAGGATCCGGACGTGCTGGACACCTGGTTCTCGTCCGCGCTCTGGCCGTTCTCCACCCTGGGGTGGCCGGAGCGGACGGTGGAGCTGCGGACCTTCTACCCGTCCTCGGTGATGGAGACCGGGCACGACATCATCTTCTTCTGGGTGGCCCGGATGATGATGATGGGCCTGCACGTCATGAACGAGGTGCCCTTCCGCGTGGTGTACCTGCACGCCATGGTGCGCGACGAGAAGGGCGAGAAGATGTCCAAGACCAGGGGGAACGTGATCGATCCCCTGGACGTGATCGAGGGCGCGACCCCGGAGAAGCTGACCCCGGCGCTGAAGAACAGGTTCCCGCACGGGATGCCGGCCCACGGCGCGGACGCGTTCCGCTTCACCTTGATCTCGCTCACCCAGCAGGGGCGGGACATCAAGCTCTCGCTGGACCGGGTGGCCGGCTTCAAGGCCTTCACCAACAAGCTGTGGAACGCGGCGCGCTTCGCGCTGATGAACATGGGGCAGTACCAGCTGGACGTGCCGGCGCTGCGCTCCTACTCGCTGGCGCTCACCCTGGCGGACCGGTGGATCCTCTCCCGCCTCAACCGCGCCATCCGGGAGACGCGGGACCAGCTGGAGGCGCTGGAGCTGTCCGCCGCCGCCTCCACCCTCTACCAGTTCATCTGGCGCGAGCTGTGCGACTGGTACATCGAGATGGCCAAGGGCTCCCTCTACGGCGACGACGAGGGGCGCAAGCGGGCCACCCGCGGGGTGCTGGTGCTGACGCTGGACCGGGTGCTGCGGCTGCTCCACCCGTTCATGCCCTTCATCACCGAGGAGATCTGGCAGAAGCTGCCCATGAACCGCCCGGCGCCGTCGATCATGGTGGCGCAGTACCCCGCCCCCGAGGCGTGGCTGGACGACCCGGCCGCGGAGGCGGAGATGGCGCCGGTGGTGGCCGCCATCGACGGGATCCGGACCATCCGCGGGGAGGCGGACCTGCCGCCGCAGACCCGGATCACCGCCCAGGTGCAGTCCGCCCACGCCGCCACCCGGCAGACGCTGGAGCGGTGGTCGAGCTACATCCAGCCGCTGGCGGGCCTCTCCGGGCTGACCGTGGGCCCGCCCGGCCCCAAGCCCCGGCAATCCGCCGCCCACGTGACGCAGTCGATGGAGATCTACGTGCCGCTGGCCGGGGTGATCGACCTCGACGCCGAGCGCGCGCGGGTGCTCAAGGAGATCGCGCGGATCGATGCCGATCTGCACGGCCTGGAGCGTAAGCTGGGCAACAAGAGCTTCGTGGAGCGCGCCCCGGCCGACGTGGTCCAGAAGGACCGGGAACGGGTGGAAGAGCTGAAGGCGAGGAAAGCGAAGCTGCGCGAGCACCTGCACCGCATTGCCCCGGAGAACGAGATGCCGGATCAGACCAAGCCGCCCCACGCCGCACCGCCCGTGTCCAGCATCGTCACCAACCCGGAGACCGCCAGGGTGAAGATCGGCGAGGAGGCGGCGGGGACGGCCGGGCTGTCGGCTGATTCAGCGCCGATGGTGGACCTGGCCAAGGAGCTGGCCCCGGACCTGGCGGCGGTGAGGGTGCCGGACCAGGTGGACCCGCTGGTCAAGGACGCGCTGGACAAGCTGCGCCAGGGCACCGCCGAGGGCCTCAACCCCAAGGACCACTACGACCTGGGCGTGGCGTACATGGGGATGGGCCTGGTGGACGACGCCGTGCGCGAGTTCATCGTCGCCAAGGACGGCAAGGCGGAGGGCGCCGGCAAGGCGCTGGCGTCGGCCAAGGCCAAGCAGAAGGCCAAGGGCAGGACGGGGGCGGCCAAGGAGAAGGTGAAGGCGGCGGCGAAGAAGGTGGCCAAGAAGGTGGCCGGCAAGGCCCGCGCGGTGAAGGCGAAAGCGAAGGTCAAGGCCAAGGCCAAGGCGGCCGGGCGGGCGAAGAAGCCGGCGCGGAAGAAGTGAGCGGGCCCTCCTCCAGGCCCACCTCCCTGGACCGGCTGATCGACCTCGCGCTGGACGAGGACCTCGGCGCGGCGGGGGACGTCACCACCGCCGCGCTGGTGCCGGCCGGCGCGATGGGGCGGGCGGAGCTTCTGGCCAAGGAGCCCATGGTGCTCTCCGGCGGCGGCGCGTTCTCGCGGGTCTTCCAGCGGGTGGATCCGGAGGTGGAGGTCCGCTTCGAGAAGGCGGAGGGCGCCGCGCTGGGCCGGGGGGAGGTGGCGGCGCGGCTGTCGGGGAGGCTGCGGTCGCTGCTCGTCGCCGAGCGCACCGCGCTCAACCTCGTCCAGCGGACCTGCGGCATCGCCACGCTGGCGCGCGCCGCGGCGGAGGCGGTGAAGGGGAGCAGGACGCGCATCCTGGACACCCGGAAGACGGCGCCGGGGATGCGCGGGCTGTCGAAGGAGGCGGTGCGGGCGGGCGGGGCGTCCAACCACCGCTTCGGGCTCTTCGACGGGGTGCTGATCAAGGACAACCACCTGGCCGCCGTGGGCGGGTCCATCCGCGAGGCCCTGGAGCGGGCGCGGGCCTCGGCCCCGCGGCTTGTGAAGGTGGAGGTGGAGGTCACCACCCTGGAGCAGCTCCGCGAGGCCATCGACTGCGGCGCCCAGGTGGTGCTCCTGGACAACATGGACGACGCGCGGATCCGCCAGGCGGTGGAGATCGCCTCCGGCCGGGTGGAGCTGGAGGTGTCCGGCGGGGTGACGCTGGAGCGGCTGCCGGCGCTCGCCGCGCTGGGGGTGGACTACGTCTCCATGGGGGCGCTGACGCACTCCGCCAGGGCCATGGACCTGTCCCTGGAGATCGAGGCGGCGCCCTAGACCGCCAAGGAATCGCGCGGTCCCCGTTTCCCCTTTCGCGGTGCCCAAATCAGGGGGGAAACACGTGAAGACGCTGAAGAGCGCGGTGGGACTGTGCGTGCTGCTGGGCCTGGGCTGCATCACCGGGCCGAACAACGGGGCCGCCCACTCCGGGACGATCGTGGGCGCGGCCTTCAACGTGGGCGGCTACTGGACCAGCCCGAGCGCCTCCATCCAGGTGCAGGTGCTGCGCGCGCCCAACCTGAGCGTCACCGACCCCGCCAACTGGGAGGACCTCGGCCTCCCCACCACCAGCTCCGCCACCGCCACCGTGATCAACGGTGACTCGCTGTACACGTGGAACGTCACCGTGGTGCCGGTGCCGTCGTCCGCCTTCGCGGCCCGGTGGCCGGCGGGCGGCCTGGTGAAGCTCCGCGCCAGGTCCGGGCCCGACGGCGCGTACACGTTCGACGAGGTCACCTGGACGGATTGCGCCATCAGCGAGTACGGCGCCGGCACCTCCGGGCAGAACATCGGCTTCAGGTGCCAGGGGCTGGGCCGCGGCGTGGTGGCCATCGTCTCCACGCTGAACAACCCGGCGGAGCTGGGCACCCGCGAGTTCCTCAACCTCAAGGGCGACATCGGCCTCGCCGAGACGGACCTCTACTACGGCTCATGGAGCGCGCCGGCCTCGCTCCCTGGCTTCCGGTCGACCTACCTCTACCCCGGCACCGGCGAGGTCACGGCGACCTACTACAACGAGGGCGACCTCGGCGTCGGCCGGGAGATGCACTGCTGGAGCTACAGCTACCGCCTGGGGCTCTACAGCGGGACGGCCTGCTACGTGTCGAACTACAGCGACACCTACCGGACGCCCAGGTTCGGGAACAACGACATCCCCACCGCCCTGTCCAACGCCGTCGCGCACTCCGGCGCCTTCGCCACGGTGGCCATGGTGACGGAGCGCCCCTACTACTCGACCACGCCCGGGCCGGTGAACTTCGTGGTCTTCAACGCGGACGGGAACCGGGCGCGAGAGGCGCAGCTCGACAACCGGAACCAGCACCGGTCCGTCCCCAACAACTGCCTCACCTGCCACGGCGTCGACACGGGGTACAACGCCTCGGCCCATTCGATCTCCGGGCGGGCGAACTTCCTGCCGTTCGACGTCTCCGCCTTCCGGTTCTCGACGGCGTCCGGGTACACGCGCGCCGCGCAGGAGGACGCCTTCCGGAGGCTCAACCGGATGGTGCGCGACAGCACCGCGCCGACGGCCGCCATCACCAGCCTGATCGACGGCGCCTACGCGGACACCGGGGGCGTGGCCGCCACCGGCGCGCAGTGGAACGACTACCACGTCCCGGCGGCGTGGCAGGGGGGCTCCACCCGGGACAACGTCACCCTCTACAACGGCGTGGTGAAGCCGTACTGCCGGACGTGCCACGTCTCCGCGGGCGCGTACCGCGACTTCGCCGAGGCCGCCGACTTCGCCAACCTCAAGCCGTCGATCATGTCCCGCGCCTGCCAGATCAACAGCGGCGGGTTCATGCCGCACGCGGAGCACCCCTACCGGAAGTTCTGGGCGAGCGGGGCGCGCGCGTACCTCAACGCCTGGACGGGCGACACCACCGGCTGCAAGCCGTGACCGGGTGACCGCGTGACCGCGGCGGCCTGGTCTAGCCGAAGGAGACGGAGAAGCCGCCGCCCTGCGCGGACTGGATGTAGTTGCGCAGGGTGTCCGCGGTGATGACCGCCACCTTGTCGGTCATCGGGTCGTTGACGCGGTAGTTGCCGGCGGGGTCCCGTCCCTGGACGAGGATGAAGTGGCCGCTGTCCTGCCCCGGATCCGCGTGGGGCGGCAGCGCCCAGTAGTCGCCCTGCGCGACCACCGCCCGCCCCTGCGCCAGCTCGCCGTCGATGAAGCGGAGGTCCGCGCCGGCCGACGGGCGCGCGTTCATCCCCAGCTCCTGGCCGATGGCGATCAGACCGTTGCCGCTGGTGCCGTCGGCGGTGGTTCCGCCGGTCTTCGCGAAGCGCTCGATGAGCTGGGCGTCGGTGAGCTCCGGCGCAAAGCCGCGGGCGCGGGCGATCATCGCCATCACCGTGGGGCCGCAGTACATCGCGCCCTGGTACTGGGGCGGGCGGTCCGCGGGCTTGATCTGGTTGATGTAGGGCGTCGCGCCGGTGCCGCCGGTGAGCGCCTGGATCTCCTCGGCGGTGGGGAGCCGGCCCTCGCCCTCGGTCTGCTTCAGCAGCGCGTCGAAGCCGCGCTTGATCCCCTCCTCGGCGGTCTTGTTCTGCTGGTCCAGCGCCTTCCGCTGCCCGGACGGCCTGGCCGCCCCCAGCGCCTTGCGCTGGCCGGACGGGACCTTGGCCAGCCCGAGCGCCTTCCGCTGCGCGGAGGGGATCCTGGGCTGCGCGCCCAGGGGGGCTGCCACCTTCTGCTGCTCCCCGATCAGCTTCTCCGACGCGTCGTTCTGCTGGTGAAAGCGCTTGACCGTGCCGTCCACCTGCTGGCGCAAGCGTTCCTGGGCGGGCCTGAGCAGGGGAGGAATGTTGTTCGCCACGGGAGGGACCTCCGATTCAAATCATTATCGCGGGGACCCTTCCCTCAGTCCTCTCCATGGGTTGGGGTACGACCTTTGGAGAGGAGGTGTGTCCAGGGACGTCTACTGCGCGGGCGCGGTCCCCGGCGTCGCGGCCGGCTTGGGGACGCTGTTCGCCGGGGCGGGGACGATCTCCGCTCGCACCTTTCCCTCCGCCTGCGCCGGTAGACCCATCTCCATGATGGTGGCCACTGTGGGTGCCACGTCCACCAGCGAGATCTCCTGCGCGTGGTACCCGGCCTTCACCCCGTGCCCTGCCACCACCAGCGGGATCTGGCAGTCGTACAGGTACGGCGTCCCGTGGTCGGTGCCGAACGTCTCCACGTCCCACACGTGGAACGGCCTGGGCACGTACAGCACGTCGCCGCTGCGGTCCGGGTGGAAGCCGACGCGGAGCGAGCGCCCGTAGCCGCGCAGATCGCCCGCCGACTCGAGGTCGTCCCGCGCCACCGCCACCGCCACGCTGGGGTGCTTCGACAGCCACGCCGCCGCGGCCCGCCGCACCGCGGCCGCGTCCGCCTTCCCGGTCCCGTACCCCTTCCCGGAGAGGAACGCGTCCGGCGGCTCGCCCTGCACCACGATCTCCCCGCCGAACTTCGCGCTCAGCTCCTTCCCCAGCGCCTGCGTCACCGTCACCGGGCTCACCCGCACCGACGCCACCCCGCGGCCCGCCCACTCCTCCGGCACCGCGGCGATGGCGTGGTCCGCCGTCACCACCACCAGGAGGTTGGCGCGGCCGCCGGCGGCGCGCTCGGCGGCGGCGACCAGGTCCGCCATCGCCCGGTCGACGCGGAGCAGCGCGTCCTGCGCCTCCCAGGAGTACGGCCCGTAGACGTGGTTGACGTAGTCGGAGGCCGAGAAGCTCACCAGCAGCAGGTCCGGGACGTCGTCTTTGCCCAGCCCTTCACCCTCGATGGCGGCGCGGGCGAACTGCGCCACCACCTCCGACATCATCCCGGACCAGTTGAGCGCCGCGTAGGACTCCTTCCCCGGCCGCGGCAGCCCTCCGCCGAGCGGATGCGGGAAGGTCCGGCCCATGGCCCACAGGGTCCCTTCGAACGGGCGGTCGTCCTCGCCCAGGTAGGCCTCCTTCTTCTCCAGCAGGCCCCACTCCTTGCCGAAGTACGAGTCCGCGATCCCCTTCTCGTTGAACGCCTTCACCCAGCCGGGGAACTCCTTGGTGTACCAGGTGCCGGTGACCCACTTGCCCACCGCCTCGCTGAACCACCAGGCCTGGCCCAGCCGGCCGGCCATGGCGATCGCCGCGCGCGACTTGGCGGCCACCGAGACCGCCTTGCCGCGCTCCTGGGTGAACAGCCGCACCCGGTCCGCCAGCGACTCCGCCAGCAGGTTCGCCGGCGACACGTCGTGCGCGCCCGGAGGCGCCTCCAGCACCGGGTGCTCGGCGTCCGCGAACGTCGCCTCCAGCTTCCCGGTGGCGCGGTTGAGGAAGGCGTTCCCCACGATGCCGTGCCGCCAGGGATTGGCTCCGGTGACCAGCGTGGCGTGGCCCGGCCCGGTCCGCGTGCTCGCGTACTCCACCCGCGCGTTGGGGAAGAACGCCCCCTGCGCCATCAGCGAGCCCAGCCCGCCCGCCTTGAAGCGCGCCCGCATCCGCAGCAGCTGGTCCGTCCCCAGCGAGTCGACGGTCACCACCACGGTGAGCCTGGGCGGCCTGGCCAGCGCCGGGGCGGGGAGGGCGGCGGCCAGCGCCAGCGCCCAGGCGAGCACGGCGGGCCGCGGGATGGAGGGAAGTCCGTTCATGGATGGCTGGACGTTTCGTCCACTCCGCCCCCGGAAGCAACTGACTTTCTGCGGAGCCTTCTGTTATGCCCCGCCCCGCGATGTTCGAGGCGCGGCTGCGCGTGATCTACGGCGACACCGACCAGATGGGCGTCGTGTACTACGCCAACTACCTCCGCTACTTCGAGTTCGCCCGCTCCGAGCTGATCCGCGCCCGCGGCCGCTCCTACCGGGAGATCGAGCGCGGCGGCTCCTACCTCCCGGTGATCGAGGCGCACGCCCAGTACCGCGCGCCGGCGCGCTACGACGACCTGCTGGTGATCCGCATCCACGTCCAGCAGCTCCGCCGCGCGTCGCTCACCTTCGGCTACGAGGTGCGGCGGGACGGCGATCCGGAGGTGCTCTGCACCGGGCACACCGTCCACGCCTGCCTCAACGCGGAAGGCCGCCCCATCCGCTTCCCGCCCGCGCTGGTGGAGCTGCTGCAGGAGCGCGGACCCAACCCTGACGCCGGGCCCGAGACGCCCGGACCGACCGAACGAGGAGCCTGACCATCATGGACCGCAACCTGGCGTTGGAAGTGGTGCGCGTCACCGAGATCGCGGCGATCGCCGCGGCCCGGCTGATGGGCCGGGGTCAGAAGAACGAGGCCGACCAGGCCGCGGTGGACGCCATGCGCCGCGCCTTCGACGCGCTCAGCATCGAGGGCACGGTGGTGATCGGCGAGGGCGAGCGCGACGAGGCGCCCATGCTCTACATCGGCGAACAGGTGGGCCGGAAGGTGGACGGGGCGCCGCCGGTGGACATCGCCCTCGACCCGCTGGAGGGCACCAACCTCTGCGCCTACGGGCGGCCGGGCGCCATCTCGGTGGTGGCGCTGGGCGCCAGGGGCCACCTGCTCAACGCGCCGGACACCTACATGGAGAAGCTGGTGGTGGGCCCGCGCGCGCGCGGCGCCATCGACCTCTCCAGGAGCCCCACCGAGAACCTGCGCAGCATCTCGGAGAAGATGGGCCGCGGCATCGACGACCTCACCGTGATCATCCTGGACCGCGACCGCCACCAGGACCTGATCAAGGAGGTCCGCTCCACCGGCGCCCGGATCCGGCTGATCGACGACGGGGACGTGGCCGCCGGCATCGCCACCTGCTTCGAGGAGACCGGGGTGGACGTGCTGATGGGGTCCGGCGGCGCGCCGGAGGGCGTGATCACCGCCGCCGCGGTGCGCTCGGTGGGCGGGGACATGCAGGGCCAGCTCCGCTTCCGCAACGAGGAGGAGAAGGCGCGCGCCAGGAAGATGGGCATCACCGACCTGCAGAAGATCTACATCGCCGAGGAGCTGGCCCGCGGAGAGGTGATGTTCGCCGCCACCGGCGTCACCACCGGCGACTTCCTCAAGGGCGTCCGCTTCTTCACCGGCGGCGCGGAGACGCACTCGGTGGTGATGCGCTCCAAGACCGGCACCGTCCGCTACATCCAGTCGCTGCACAAGTTCGACAAGAAGCCCAGCTACGCGCTCTAGCGCGCGAGGAGAACCGTCATGCCCGGAGCGTCCCGTTCCATCGTCATCAGCGCGCCCGCCGACAAGGTGTTCGACGTCATCGCCGCCTACGAGCAGTACCCGGAGTTCATGGCCGAGGTGAAGGAGATCAAGCTCTCCAACCGGAAGGGCAACCAGGTGGACGTGCAGTACAAGGTCGACATGATGAAGACCATCAAGTACAGCCTGCGGATGACCGAGGAGCGGCCCACCCGGCTCTCCTGGACCTTCATCGAGGGCGAGTTCATGAAGGATAACCAGGGCTCCTGGGTGCTCGAGCCCGCCGGCGAGGGCCAGACCAAGGCCACCTACAACATCGAGATGGCCCTGGGGCCGCTGGTCCCCAAGAGCATCGTCAACGCCATGGTGGAGACCCAACTCCCCAAGATGCTGGAGTCGGTGAAGAAGCGGGTGGAGGCCCGGAAGTAGCTGGCGGGACCAGCGGCAGCCCGGCTTGCGGGCCCGCGCCCGAGCATTAAGATCTGCTCACCAGGTCGGCGCAGGCGGTAGGGGTGGGTCGGGACTCGAAGGGGAGCAGGTCAGCAGTTCCGCGGACTTGGAGAATTGGGACAAGGCACCCGCCTTGCATTAAATTTGGACAGGGCGAGTGGGCGTTTGGGGCGTACAATGGGTACGCGGTCCGCTGGGGTTCTGGAGATGCTTGACGCGTTCATCATCGAGGAGATCAAGCGCCGGGAGCGCCTGCGCCAGGAGCGCGAACGCCCCGCCGCGGAGCTCCCGCTGCCCTCGCCCGTCTCCGAGGACGAACGGCCCCGCCGCAAGAGCGACCAGGACGAGGACAAGCCCGGCCGCGGCGTGGTGATCATCGACCTCTCGGTCTAGGCCCGCCGGGCGCCTAGGCGTTGATCTTCGCCCAGGCCTCCTTGATCTCCTGCGGAGTCCACAGGCCCTTCTTCGGGTCCTTGTCCACGCCCTCGGTCAGCTCCATCCGGTAGATGAACAGCTTGCCGCCCCGGACGCCGATCACCTGGCCGGTGACGTCCGCCGCCAGGTCGGAGGCGAGGAAGAGCACGGCCGGCGAGATGAACTGCGGGCCGGCGTCCGCCGCCGTGACGCCCTTGAGGATGGGAAGGTCCTCGGTCATGCGGGTGAGCGCCTCCGGGGCCACCGCGTTCACCGTCACCCCGAACTTGGAGAATTCGATGGAGCACGTCCGGGTGAGGCCGTAGATGCCCGCCTTGGCCGCCGAGTAGTTCCCCTGTCCGAAATTCCCCAGCAGGCCGGAGAGCGAGGTGGTGTTGATGATCCGCCCCCCCTTGCCCTGGAGCTTGAGCTGGCGCGCCACCGCCTGGCTGCAGAAGAAGGTGCCCCTGAGGTGGACGTCCTGCACCAGGTTCCAGTCCGCCTCCGACATGTTGAGGAACGAGCGGTCGCGCAGCACGCCCGCGTTGTTCACCAGCACGTCCACCTTCCCGAACTTGCCCAGCGCGCTCCAGAGGATGGAGTCGGCCCCCTCGCGGCTGGCCACGGAGTCGTGGTTGGCCACCGCCTCCCCGCCCGCCTTCTTGATCTCCTCCACCACCATGTCCGCGGCCTCGGAGCTCTTCCCGCCGCCGTGGCGGTCCGAGCCCAGGTCGTTCACCACCACCTTCGCCCCCTCCGCCGCGAACGCCAGCGCGTGCGAGCGCCCGATGCCCGCGCCCGCCCCGGTGACGATCACCACCTTGCCGTCGAACATGCCCATGAAGATGCGCCTCCAACAGAAAACGGGGGCGCGCACCATAGGAGAAGCGCCGCTCAGCCGTCCAGCAGCCCGAGGAGCGCGTTGGGGTGGTAGAGGTCCAGCAGCGGCCCGCGCTGGGCCGGGACCGCGTCCAGCACCGCCCGCGACCAGCGTTCGGGGATCTGCCCGGCGCCGTGGTAGGCCCCCAGCAGCGCGCCGGTGATCGCCCCGTTGGTGTCGGAGTCCCCGCCGCGGTTCACCACGTCCAGCAGCGCGGCCTCGAAGGAGGGGGCGTGGAACAGCTCCCAGAACGCCAGCCGGAAGGACACCCGGACGAAGTTGGCCATGGTGAACAGGTGCAGCTCCGGGCCGAACAGCAGCGGGTCCTGGGCCCTGGCGGCCTCGAAGTCCTCGCGCACGCACTGGGCGGCGTACTGGGCGTCGCGGGCGAACTCCTGCGCCTCGTCCGAGCGGGCGAACAGCGCGCCGGCCACCGCCACCCCGGAGAGCGCGCCGTCCACCACGTCGTCCGGGGTGAGGGGCTTGATCTGGGTGATCGCCCGCGCGATCGCCCCGTTGAAGGCGGCGCACGCCATCTGGCAGCGCGGGTCGAAGTGGGTGAGCGCGCAGTCGTCCAGCGACGCCTGGGCGCGCGCCTCCTCGTCGCTGGCGCCGGCGAGCTTGACCCCAATGGGCGCGGTCCGGGAGAGGCAGCCGTTGGTGGCCGCCTGCCGGGCGCTGCGCAGCCAGACCAGCTTCCCGGCGGTCTGGTACATCCGCCCGCCCTGCATCTCCTCCAGCGCCTTGCCCACGTGCTCGGGCACGTCGGAGCCCTCCACCACCCCTTCCGCGTTGCGCACCGCCAGCGCGTGCGGGCGCCAGGCCAGGTAGCGCTTGGCCACGTCCAGCGCGTCGTACTTGCCGATGGCGGCCAGCCCGGAGGCGATGCAGCAGGCCATCTGGGTGTCGTCGGTCACCTGGCCCGGCTTCACCTGGAACGGCCCGCCGCCCTTCATCTCCGTCTGCATCCCGGTGAGCATCTCGGGGAAGGGCGGGGCCGGGAACCGCTTCCCCTCGTTGGTGGCGCCCAGCGCGTCGCCCACCGCCAGCCCCAGCAGCGCCCCGCGGGACCGGTCCTTCACCACCTGCGGGTCGGGTTGGTTGAGCGCCTTTCGGTTGACGGGCCTGCGGACGGGCTGCTTGAGGGCCATGGTCGAACAGGGTACATCGCGCGCCCATGACCGAGATCGTCAACGTCCGGGCGCGCGAGATCCTCGACTCGCGCGGCAACCCCACGGTGGAGGTGGAGGTG
>Ga0209382_10007816_pt1 | contig 13533 bp, 14 predicted proteins | sample SoiMetdeltSBSDD5_FD_187599 | JGI IMG/M metagenome (GOLD analysis project Ga0209382, IMG submission 187599) | Bulk soil microbial communities from a Populus tree surrounding site in Tennessee, USA - Soil MetaG P. deltoides SBSDD5 (SPAdes) (version 2) | ecosystem: Environmental > Terrestrial >... | reverse complement strand
GACGTCAAGTTGTTCGGCGAGGTCTTTGTCACCCTGCTCGTGATCACCGATCCGCCCGGGATGGTGCCGATCTTCCTGGCGCTGACCGGGAGCATGCCGGCTCGGGAGCGTAACCGCGCGGCATGGAACGCGGTCGTGCTGGCGTTCGGGGTCATCGCTGTCTTCGCCGTCGGCGGGCAGACCATCCTGGCTTACCTGCACATCGACCTGCCCGCGTTGCAGGGCGCGGGCGGGCTGCTGCTTGTGTTGGTGGCGCTGGAGTTGTTGACCGGCAAGACAGAGACGCCCGATCAGAACAAGACGTCCAATGTGGCGCTGGTGCCGCTGGGGACGCCGCTGCTGGCCGGGCCGGGCGCGATCGTGGCCACGATGCTGTTCGTGCAGGGGTCGGGGACGGCGGGCGAGTTCGTGGCGATCGGCGCCGCGATCGTGGCGGTGATGGTCGCTGTGTACCTGGCGTTGCGCTATTCGGGTGTGCTGGTGCGGGTGCTCAGGCCGAGCGGGATCGAGGTGTTGACGCGCATCGCCGGGCTGCTGCTGGCGGCGATCGCCGTGCAGCTGATTGCCGATTCGATCGGCGCCTTCGTTGAGGCGTACACCCGGTCGCACTAGTTCTTCAGGCGACGCCGTGCACTGCCGGGAATTACTGTTTGTCGGACCCTGCTGGCATCATTTCTCTTGTGAGCACTCAGCTGACTTTCGACCTGATGCCGGAGCGGCTGTTTGTCTGCACTCCCAGCAAGCTGGCCAGTTTCGACGACTGTCCGCGAAAATATAGATATTCCTATGTTGACCGTCCGGCGCCGGCGAAGGGCCCGGCCTGGGCGCACAACTCGGTCGGCGCCAGCGTCCACACCGCTTTGCGCAACTGGTGGGATGTGCCGCCTGAGCACCGGGTCAGGGGCAGCGTCGCCAAGCTGTTGCGGGCCACTTGGGTGCGCGAGGGCTACCGCGACGAGGAGCAGGAGCGGGCTGTGTTCGGGCGGGCGCTGGGTTGGCTCCAGTCCTATCTGGACGGTCTGGATCCGGACCACGAACCGGTCGCGGTGGAGCGCACCGTGGCGGCAAAGACCACGGTGCTGGCGCTGAGCGGCCGCGCCGACCGCATCGATCGGCGCGGCGACGAGCTGGTCATCGTCGACTACAAGACCGGCCGCTCCGGGCTTGACTCCGACGATGCCCGCGGCTCGCAGGCCCTTGCGCTGTATGCGTTTGCAACGGAGCGCACGTTCCGCCGCACGTGCCACCGGGTCGAGCTGCACCACCTGCCCACCGGCGCGGTCGCCGCCCACCGCCACACCCCCGAATCCCTTGCGCGCCAAGTGAGCCGGGCCGAGGCGACCGCGGGCGACATCGTGGCGGCGGAGAAGGCGGTGGCCGCGGGCACGCCGCCCGACGAGGCATTTCCCGTGCGGCCCAGCCCTTTCTGCGGCTGGTGCGACTTCAGGCGGGTGTGTCCGGGCGGAGCCGGGGCGCCACAGCGCGCACCGTGGGCGGGCGTCGAGACCATCGCGCCCTGAGCCCGCGGGCAATGCTCAGCGGTCAAGTCGTGGCGGTCAGTCGTGGGCGGCGAGTTCGCGGCAGGCCGGGCACAGACCCCAGTAGGTCACCTCGGCCTCGTCCACCTCGAAGCCGTGTGTCTGGCTCGGATCCAGGCAGGGGGCGGAGCCGACCGCACAGTCCACGTCGGCGATGAGGCCGCAGCCGCGGCAGACGATGTGGTGATGGTTGTCGCCGGTGCGCGCCTCGTAGCGCGCGGGCGAACCGGCGGGCTCGATGCGGCGGGCGAGGCCCGCGCGGGCCAGCGCGCCCAGCACGTCATAGACCGCCTGGGTGGACACCGAGTCGAGCTGGGAGCGGGCCTGGCGGGTGATCTCATCGACCTCGAGGTGGCCGCCCTGCGCCAGGATGTCGAGCACGGCAAGCCGCGGCTTTGTCACGCGCAGGCCATGCGCGCGCAAGAGCTCGACGGAGTGGGGCTCACCTGACACGAATCCATTTCAGCAGGCATCTTGGATTGGTTCAAGAAAAGAGCAAATTGCGTGCTGCGCGACACTCTCACTTTGGAGGCTGGCTGAGATACCTCGATCGGTCTACGCTCACCCCATGATCGACAAGCTACTGGGACTTCCGGCGCACCCTTTGCTGGTGCACGCCGCCGTGGTCTTCGGCCCGCTGCTGGTGGCCGCTGTAATCGCGTACGCGCTTGTGCCACCCGTTCGCAGGTGGAGCGCATGGGCCGTGCTCGGCCTCGGCGTGGCGGCGCCAATCACGCTGTGGCTGGCCAAGCTCTCCGGTGACAAATTCCTTGAGCGCCAGGTAAAGGCGGGCGCCGGGCCGGAGTTCGTGCAGAAGGTTAACGAGCACGCCTCGTTCGGGGAGAGGGCCGCCTGGTACGGCACGGCGCTGGGTGTGGTGGCGATCCTGCTGGTTCTCGTCGTCACGGCCGCGGGCCGCAGGCCGAGCACCACGGGATCGCAGGTCTTGACGTACGGCACGGCCGTGATCGGTATCGTCCTGGCGGCAATCACCGGCTACTACGTCTTCAAGACCGGGCACTCGGGCGCCACGAATGTGTGGGGCAGCTAGAGCACGCGCCAGCAGATCAGCACCACCAGCATGACCAACGCGATCCCGCCGATCGCGAAGGTGAACCGGGCGGCCTCGCGCTCCGCGACGTCAACGGCATCGTCATCGACAGCCGGAAGCTCGCGGGGCAGCGGGGCCGACGCGTGCAGTTCGGGATGCCAGCCCGGCGGTGCGGGCGCATCCGCGGGCGGCCCGCTATAAGCCCCGCTCCGCTCGGTGGACGCCTCGGGGCGACGCCACAGAATGTCACCGTCAGCCATTAAGCTGCCCGCGTGACATACGACGACGATCGGGTTGTCTCCTTTGACGAGGAGATCCTGGTTTTGCCTGACCAGAGCACGGATGACACGGATCCGGGCTGGGGAGAGCGCTCGACGAGCAATGATGATCGCCTGCTTGAGGAGCGGCCGCCGCACTGGGATTGATCATTTCGTGCGTCGTTGATGTGGAACCTGCCGCCGCCGACCCCGTTGCCTTCAGCACCAGCCCAGCATAAAGCCGATACCGGACGAACGCCGTGATATGGGCGCTTAACGCGCGACCCGTCAGGAGGCGGCCGGGGCGGCGCTGGTGCTCGGCTTGGACTCCGCGGGCTTGGCCGGCTTCGACGGGCTGCTGGACGAGGACTCAGACGAGCCGGATGAGGAGCTCGACGAAGAGTCACTTGAGGCGGAGCCTGCCCGCGAGTCGGTGCGGTAGAAGCCGGAACCCTTGAAGACCACGCCGATGCCCGAGAACAGCTTGCGCAGGCGACCCTCGCAGGCGGGGCACTCGGTCAGCGGCTCATCAGCAAACGACTGCACGGCCTCCAGCTGGTGGCCACATGAGGTGCACGCGTACTGATAGGTGGGCACGATCGTCTCCCTAGCACTCTCCGGTTCCGAGTGCCAATAGTGCCCGAACTAGACCTCCAAGCGCAAACCCCGCCGAGGTCAAGGCTCCAGCGCGTACGTGATCCGACGGTCGTGCGGCTCGTGCGGCACGTGCGGGAACAGCTCGCCGGGGTGCAGAAGGGCGATCGACACGGCACCGGGGGATAGGCGGGTGAGAGCTCGGTCATAGCTGCCGCCTCCACGGCCGAGGCGATACCCCTCGGTGTCCGCGGCGAGGGCGGGAACGACGGCGATCCGGGCGGTGCGGATCGCTTCGGGACCAAGGCGCGGGGCGGTTGGCTCGTAGAGGCGGCGTTCGGTGATCGCCAGCGAGTGCGGGCCGGTGTAGGGGGCCCAGTCGAGGTCGAGGTCGGGGAGCACGATGGGCAGCAAGACGGTCGCCGAGGGGAACGCGGTGGCCAGGCGATCGGGCAACGCCGGCCCGCCCGGTTCGGAGGCGAGCGGGAGGTAACAGGCGATCACCGTTTGTGGGTACCCCCTGATGAGGAGAAGGAGCCGCTCGAAGAGTGCGTCGGCAGCGGCAAGGAGCTGCTCGGACGCCATGCCCGCCCGCGCGGTGAGGACCTTGGCTCGCAGCGCTTTCTTCTCCAGGGTGACGCTCATGTCGTGGCCAAGCATCGCACAGCGCCGTGGCTGGCGAGATCGGGCTTTCGCGCACTGCGGAATGGGATTGGCGGCGCGTCGGGCGGCCTGTAGCCACCGAGGCGGGCCCGGGGCCGTTAGTCTCGCGGCATGTCGGAGCGCACCCCCGTACGTGCTGTTAAGGCTGTGATACCCGCCGGAGGTCTCGCAACCCGATTCCTGCCTGCCACCAAAGCGGTGCCCAAAGAGCTGCTCCCGGTCGTCGACCGACCGGTGCTGCAGTACATCGTGGAGGAATGTGCGGCGGCCGGGATACATGACGTCCTTTTGATCACCGGTCGGGGTAAGACCAGCATGGTGGATCACTTCGATCCGCATCCGTATCTAGAGTCGCGCCTGGAGGCGAAGGGCGATCACGCCCGGCTCGCCGCCGTAAGGCGCACATCTGATCTCGCCGAGATCTATACCTGCCGCCAGGGAGAGCCGCTGGGCTTAGGGCACGCGGTGTCCTATGCCGACATGCATGTGGGTGATGCGCCGTTCGTGGTGCTGCTCGGCGACGAGTTCGTCGATGAGGAGCACCCGCTGCTGCCCCAGATGATCGAGTTGCAGTCCCGCACGGGCGGGATCGTCCTGGCCTTCATCGAGGTCCCGGACGACGAGGTGGACCGGTACGGCATCGCGTCCGTATCGGAACCGGAGCCCGAGCTGTCCGATGTGGCGGACGTGGTGCGCGTGACCGGCCTGGTGGAGAAGCCCGACATCGGGCAGGCACCGTCCAACCTGGCGGTGGTGGGCCGCTACGTCCTGCCCGGGAAGATCTTCGAGGCTCTCAAGCAGACCAAGCCCGGAAGCGGTGGGGAGATCCAGCTCACCGACGCCATGGCGACGCTGCTGGCCGAGGGGACGCCGGTGCATGGCATCGTTTACCGGGGGATCCGCTACGACACGGGGATGCCCCTTGGATACCTGCAGGCGGTCGTCCAGCTGGCGGTGAAGCGAGACGATCTGGGTCCCGCCTTCCGCACCTGGCTTGAAGAGTTCGTGAATGGAGGGGCTGGCGCGTGACCGCGACGGTCGGGTCCTTCGAGGCATCGACGCCCGAATCCGAGCTGACGCCGCTCGCCGACTACCTGGGCAGCGTGCTGCGCCGGGTGCGAGCGCTGCCCGCGCTGGATCTGGACCTGACACAGGCGCACGGCAACGTGCTGGCCGAGAACGTCCTTGCACCGCATCCGTATCCGGCCTTCGACCAGGCGGCCATCGACGGGTATGCGGCGAGGTCGGAGGACATAGCGCACGCCGGGCCGGGTCGGCCGGCCCGGCTGAGCGTGGTGGGTGACCTGGCGGCGTCGAGCTGGCGCCCGGCCAGGCTGACGGCGGGGGCATGCTTCTCGGTGGCGGCCGGGGCTCCGCTGCCGGCCGCGGCGGATGTCGTTGTCCCTCCGGAACTGACCGACCAGGGCATGGCGTCGGTCGAGGTGAACCGGGCGGTCAAGCGCGGCTTCGGGATCAGGCGGGCGGGCGAGATCCTGCCCGCCGGTCACGTGCTGGCGCGGGCCGGCGGGACGGTCACCCCGGCGGTGGTGGGAGTGCTCGCCGCGGCGGGGATCGGGCATATCATCGTGCGGCCCTCGCCGCGTGTGGTGATCATCTCGACCGGTGACGAGCTGGTCGAAGCGGGCCGGGTATCGCAGCCCGGCCAGATCGTCGATGTGAACTCGCATGCGCTGACGGCGGCCACGGCGGAGGCGGGCGCGCACGCCTATCGGGTGGGCATCTGCGACGACGATCCGGAGGCGCTGCGCGCCTTGCTCGACGACCAGACCGGGCGTGCCGACCTGATCATCACGACGGGCGGGTCGGGGTCCGGGCCCGGGGACATGGTGCGGCGCATCCTGTCCAGAAGGGACGGCAGCCGCGCCGGCAGCGTCGTTTTCACGGAGGTGTCGCTGGCCCCTTGCGGCACCTTGGGTTTCGGGACGGTCGGGTCCAGTCAGGAGGTGCCGATCGTCTGCCTGCCGGGGGAGCCCGGTGCGGCGCTCATCGGCTTCGAGGTGCTGGCGCGGCCCGTGATCCAGGTACTGTCCGGGGCCGAGCCGGTGTTCCGGCCATCCGTGCGCGGCTATCTCCTTGAGACGGTGTCGTCGCCGGCGGGGTTGCGGGAGTTCCGGCCGGCGGTCGTCGCCGAGCGGCGCGGTGGTGGATACACCGTGCAACCCCTGCCGGGAGGCCCTCGGACGCTGGCGGGCCTCGCGGAGGCCAATGCGCTACTTGTGCTCGGCGAAAGGGTGACCAGTGCGGCCGCCGGTACCACGGTGGACGTTCTTCTGCTAGACAGACGTCGATGAGCGTTGCGGGATACCCGGCCGTGCTGGTGGAGGGCGATATCATCCTGCGCCCCTACCAGCGCACCGACGCTGAACAATGGTCGGAAGTCCGCCGGTACAACGAGAGGTGGCTGCGGCCCTGGGAGGTCATTCCGCCGACCGGCTGGGCGGACAACAACTCGGAGGCGGCGTTCCGCCTGGTGCGGCGATCCTTCCGCGCAGGGGTGCGGGCCGGCGAGTCGATGCCGTTCGCCATCTGCCTCGGCGAGAGGCTGGTCGGCCACATCGGGCTGGGAAACATCGTGCGGCGGGCGTTCTCGTCGGCCTACTGCGGATACTGGGTCGACTCGCGGGTCGCCGGGCGCGGCATCATGCCCACCGCCGTGGCGATGCTTGTCGACCACGCCTTCAACGTGTCCCGGCTTCACCGGGTGGAGATCAATATCAGGCCGGAGAACAAGGCGTCGCGGCGGGTCGTGGAGAAACTCGGGCTGCGCGAGGAGGGCTATCACGCCAATTACATGTTCATTGACGGCGCCTGGCGTGATCATGTTGGCTACGCGGTGACGTGGGAAGACGTGGCGCGCGAGGGCGGGCTTCTGGCCCGCTGGCGGCGGGTTCGTTCGATCTGATCGGTGTGGCGTGCGCTCAATTTCTTGATCACGCACGTAGCCTGCGAACGTGGTTCTCTTTCGGGTCAATTAGTGGGTCTCTATGCCGACTTCGGTGCTCCTAGCCGTGCTTGCCGCCGCCGGGCTCCTGGCGTTGGCTCCCGCACTGGTGCGCCGATATGACGCCACCGAGCGCCTCGTCGCCGAACGGGCGCTCTCCACGGCCCGGGTCCTGAACCGCAACCGTCGGCGCCGCAGCATCCCCGGCCGCCGGCCGGTCAACCCGCCCCCATGGATGGCCCCGCCTCCCCGGTTGCGTGTTGTTGATCATTTGGTACCGGCGAGGGTCCAGCGCGTCCGGCAGAGACCCAGCGTTTACCGCCGCCGCCAGGTGCTTGCAGCCTTGATACTGCTCAACCTTGTGCAGCTGGTCGGGGTGCTCACCGTCGGCCCCGGCTTCTGGGTCAGCCTCACCGTGACCGGCGCCATGCTGATCCTCTACCTCGGCCACCTTCGGGGCCAGGCGCTGCGCTTGGCTCGCCGCCGCCGCGCCGAAGCACGCCAAGCCGAGTGGCTGGCTCAGCAGCAGGCGCTCGTGCGCGAAGCTCAGCGCCGCCGCGCCGAGGCCCGCCGCCAAGCCGCGCGGCTGCTCGAAGAGGAGCTGCTGCGCGCCCAGGAGGCCTTGCGCCAACTCGCCGAGCGGGCCGCCGCGGCCGCCGCCGCCGAGCAGGGCAAGCGGGTCGCGACCATCTCATACCGGCCCACGGCACGGGTGCGGGGACGCGCATATGAGGTAGGTCCCGCGGCCTGATTTCGGTGTGCTAACGTTGTCCGGTCCATCTGGGGATGTGGCGCAGTCCGGTAGCGCACCTCGTTCGCATCGAGGGGGCCAGGGGTTCAAATCCCCTCATCTCCACCAGAGAAATTGCAGGTAAGAGGCTGTGATCGCGTTTGCGAACGCAGCCTCTTACCTTTCCGTGTCCGAATTCGGGAGCGGATTGGGAGCGGAGGGCGGGTTACGACGGTCCAGCAGTGCCCGGGTGGGCGCCGAGAAGGGTGTCTAAAATGCCGACTGCGGAACGCGGGGCGAGCTTGACCCGTTCCGTAAGTGAGGTCTCCCAGAGGTTTTGCAAGGCCGCTACGAGGTCTGCGCGCATGCGTGGGCTCACGTGGCTGTAGACACCTCGCATTCCGGGTATCTCGTGGCCCATGCGCTCGGATTGCAGGACATAGGCGGTGTTCACTTCATCCATCCAGGTTTGGTGGCCATGACGAAGCCCGTGAGGCGTCAAGCCAGTGAGCACAGGCGTCCAGGATGCCAATGGTGTGTCGTCGGGGATACGTGGACGGCCGCGCCCGTGGGGCGGGTCGTAAGACGTGCCGGGCACTGCCGGCGGCCAAGGCGGTAACGGCTTGCCAGGTGAGGGATGGCTCAGGTCAACAAGGACGGGCATCTTCGCCCGCGTGCTGCTGCTGTGCCTGGCCGGATACCACCCATCCGCTGCCGGTCGAATAACACGTTCGCTGTAGTTTGACCGGCGGAAGTGCCCACCCTTCGGACCGAGAAAGACGTACTCGTCTCCTGGGCACCAGGGAATCGTGTCATTACCTGCGGGGTTGTTACGGCAAGTGCATTTGCGGGCCACTGTGGCATCCAAGTGCCGAGCTAGAAGGGCTTGGAGGAACGGTGGGATGTCGATGGTCCGCATTGATCCATCTTTTGGTCTTCCCTGGTAGAAGCGCCCGTTGAGTTCGTATAGCTTCCAGTGAGCGTCGATTTCCCCTTGTTTAATGCAGTGCGGGGGGAGTCCAACGGCCTCGCTCCAACGCATTCCGGTATAGGCGAGCGTTAACACCATGACAAAGTCCGCTTCCTGTCCGGAAAGGACGGCTGCCCGCTCTGCAACAAGCAGCGCTTGGAGTGGACTTGCCCAGGCCTTCTTCTGCTTCTCGATCCGCTCGATGCGCCGCTGGCCCTTGCGGCCTTTCCCTCTCCTGCGGGCCGCGGGGTTGGCTTGGATGTAGCGAGGTACGGCATCGGCAAGGACCGTCGTAAGGGTGGAACGTGCGTCGCGGGCAGTTCGGCGAGTGAGGCCACTGGCAGCCAGTTTCATCTCCCAGATGGCAATCTCTTCGGTCGTGAGGGACATGAGCGCGCGGTGGCCGAATACAGGCAGGATGTGGACCTCGATCATATATCGATAGTTGTTCATGGTGGTTGGTTCTAAGTCAAGCGCCGGATACCACTGGTTCACCCAGTCTGTAAGCGTGATCTGACCGCTTCGAGCGTCCACATAGGTGTTGCTTCGAATGGCCGCTTCCTGGTCTCGGCCGTATTCCTCTGCCGCCTTACGGCTCTGGAATCCAGGTTTGGACTCCAATGTGCCGTCCGGGCTGCGCCATCGGGCACGCCAGAGGTTGCCACGCTTTTCCGCATAGGCCATTCTCGATTACTTCCCTCTTTCCTTGTTGTAGGTGAACGTTGCTAGGCGACGTAGCGCTGTGACCGGTGCTCGCCGCGCGGTCGGGCGCGTAGTGGTGCGATCGAACTACACGGCCTTTCCGGACGGCGGAGCCCTCTGCCCCTGCCGATGGGCACCGGGTCGGTTTTGGATGATGTAGCGGCGGAACCTGGCTCCTTCTCGAAGATCTGGACGATCGTCGCCAGGTGAATGGCGGTGAATCGGTAGCAGCCGCCAAGCATCGTGAAGGGAATCTTGCGTGCGGCGGCCTGGCGTTGCAGCCAGCTTTGCCGTACTCGCAAGATGGTGGCGGCCTCCTCGGTGGTGTACAGCACCAAGGTCATTGCGTGCTCATCTTCCTTTCTTGTGGTTGGGGTGCGGATGCTGCGACGCTTTCTTGGCTCCACAGCCTCGGTAAACCCGCTGAGATGGCCGTAGGGCCAAGATCTCGGTATGGCTGGTATCCAGGCATAGGCCTGACGCGCTGCATGGGGTCGGCGGCTCGGGTGTCTGGGGGTGAGCGTGAGGGATCGCGCGTGTGCGCTCCTGCGCGTGGGGCCGAAACGCGGTTTTATCTCGGCAACTCGGCAAAATGGCCGTTGAGCTGGGCATATACTTGCCGACTTGGAAGAATATCAATGAGCTTGATCTCGGCAACTCGGCAAAAATGGCCACTGAGCTGCAACAACACTCATTAATCGATAAACATTCATCTCGGCAACTCGGCAACTTGCCCTTGAACTGCGCAAAGAGCATGCCAAAGAGAGGCTGAAACACAAGCAGGTAGGCCAGCGGCTCTGTGTTTCAGCCTGTCTTTGGTGTGTGTGGTGGGTTGGACCCTTGCTGAGCAGGCTTGCCGAGTTGCCGAGATGGAATATCATCTATCACCAAGATCTCGGCAAGGTGTTTATACAGGTCAGCGGCCATTTTTGCCGAGTTGCCGAGTTGCCGAGATGTTTTCGGCGTTTTCCGGTCCGGCTGTTTTCTGGCCGCCATGTTCGACCCAGAACACGGCCCGGTTGCCCCGTTCGTGCGTCCCGGAGCGGATCACGTAGTCCCCGCGCCACCGTCCGGTCTGCCCGGCCAACAGCCTGCCGAGGGTCACCGGGTTGGGTAGCCGGCCGGTGTGGGTGGTGATGAACTGCCCATCCCAGGCGTCGAACTGCTCTGCGACGACGTGGTCGGGTTCCCCGTCACGACGCAGCTCGGCTGCGGTCATGGGTTTGGAGCCGTGCCGGTCGTGCCAGCAGGCCAGGAACCCACGCCACCGAACCTCATCCTCATCAATCTCCCGAACGGCGTCGGCGTTGGTCAGGAACCCGTCGATGCCGTGGTGGGCGAGAAAACCGCCCAGGTTTTGCGCCCACGGGGTGAACTGGCGCATCGACATCCCGGCGGCGCGGGGCGCGCCGTGGCGGGTCCAGTCCAAGACCAGGATGAGCAGGTGGTAGAGCACGGTGTGCTGGTTGGCCGGGACGGTGATCCACTGGTCGAGGTGCGGGATACCGAACCTGGTTTGGTCGCGTTGTTCTGGGCGGGGCATGTTCGGGTCCAAATGGACACGGACGGTGCGTGAGGCCATGTCTCCACCGACTTGCAGGTTGTTGCCGGTGGCCATCCATAGCCGGTCGTTGACGGTGGCGATGGTGCGACTTGCGCCGAGTTGCCGGTCGGCCCACACCCCGCCGGTGACCAGTTGGGCGAGGATGGCGGAGTCGATGACGGTGCCTTCGGCGAGGTTGTCGAAGATGACCACCCCGACCTGTTCGGCCAACACGGCGGTGATGCTTTTGCGGAGTTCTTCGTCGCTGTAGGTCCAGGGCAGGACCCGCTGTCCGTAGAGCATGCCGGGTCCGGCGGTCAGGATGGTTTTGCCGGAGGCGGGCATGGTGGCGTCGATGAGGGCGAACGGGGTGAGGCTGCGGGTGTAGTGCCGCAGGATCGGCGTCGCTAGTAAGGCTACATAGTTGGCGCGGTCTGCTGGGCTGGACCAGGGGAAGTCCCGCAGGAGGCGGTCGAGCAGAAACGAGCGTGCGGCGGCGACCTGCTCGCCGCTGGGCTGCTCGGGCACCGGTGGCAGGGCGACCTTGGCGGCCAGGTAGAGGCCGGTGGCCGGGTCGTAGCCGGGTGTTTGGAGCAGGGTGCCGTCTCGGCGTAGCACGGGTGCGCCGATGATGCCGCACAGCGGCGGTAGGCCGGGCCAGGTCTTGCCGGCCAGGACTGAGGCCAGGATGTCTCGGGGTGGGGTGACCTCCTCCTCGTAGGTTTCGGCGTGTCCGTCGTCGCCTTTGCGGGCGCGTAGCCGGTACACGAAGGCGTGTTCGGCCAACAGCCCGGCCAGCGACGCCGGGGTCAACCTGGATGCTGACACCGGCAGCGGCGAATCCTCATCGACGGCGACGGTGGAAAGCCCACCGGAGATGGTCTCCATGTGCACCAGCGCCCCAGCGGACACGTAGGTGTCGGGCAGTACCCCTTCGGTGACAGCGGTTTTGAGCACACGGATGGTTTCCGGCCCGGAGCCGACCTGGATGCGTCTCATGCGGCCACCACCCGAGGGCGGCGGGCGCCTGCGCGTAGGCCGGAGGCGATGGTGCGGGTGACTTCGCGGGGGTTGAACTCTGCGCCGAAGGCGCCATGAGCTGCCTGCGTCAGCAGGCCTTTTATGTCGTGTTCTTGGAGTGCTCCTCCTGCAACCAGCTGCCCTAGCGCGACGGAGGAGGTGTAGAGGGCATGGTTGCGTTCGCCTTTGGTCGCTTGGGTGAGGTGGTGCAGCTGGCGCGCGATGGCCGCGTCCAGATACCGATCGTGCCGGCTGGTGCCCAGCTCGATGGTCACGGGCTGCTGTGGTGGTAGCGGCGCCGGTTGCAGCCGGGCGGTCAGCCATTCGGCCAGCGGGACCGGGGCGAGGTCTTGACCCCAGGTGACGGTGTATAGCGTGCCGGCCACCATGCTCCCGGCCGCGAGGACGTAGCCGCCGTGGGCGCGGGTGTCGATGAGCCAACCGAGCCCGCCACCTTTGGCGCCGCTGGTGTTACGCAGCTGCGCCCCATCGGGGTGCTGGTAGTACAGGTGGGTACCCTGCCGGCCGGTGGTGACGGTGTAGGTGTCGATCGGTAGGGGCTGCCCGGCCCGTTCGCAGACGAGGGCGAACGCGTCGTAGCCGTTGTTGACGCCGGGTATCTGCCAGTCTTCAGGCGGGTGCTGGCCGGGTTTGGGTTGGTCGAGGTCGATGACCAGCAAACACGACGGGCCGCAGGCGATCCCGATGTTGAACGCGCCTGTGCTCCAGCAGCGGCGGATGCGGTCAGGGTTGGTGGTGGCCCGCTGTTCCCACGCCTTGATCGCGGGTATCTTGTCGTTGGGCACGACGGGGAAGACGTGCCAGCCGCGTGCGGCGGCGTCCAGAGCAGCGGCGGTCAGGCTGTGGCTCAACGTGTTATCCTCTCTTTCCCGATATGGCAGTCGATGGCCAAGCCCTGGTGTGGGCTGGCCATCGACGTTTTGGTGAGCGCGCATAGCGCGCCCTTCTATGGGGGTTTGGTCGCAGCCGCGACCTGTCGTTGTTGACTCAGGCGGCTTTCTGCACGCGGGCCGGGTCCGGCATCTGGTCCCAGGTGAGCCCGTCGAGTACCCGTCCACCGGCCTTCGGGGTACGGCCACCCCATTGCTTGAAGAAGAACGGCACGGCATGGTCCGCGCATTGATCGCGAACAGATCGTGCCCACGTCGGGGACATCGGCCGGGCATTGGGCCCGGACTCGCCGCCCACGATCATCCAGTGGATCCTGGAAAGGTCGATGCCAGGCAGTGGGCCTAGCAGTGGTTCGGCCGAGACGAAACGCACGGCCGCGGGGACCTGGCGCAGATGGTCCAGACGCGCGAGGTGACTGGCGTCTTCCACGCTCACGCCCATCCACACGTTGGTTGGCCAGTCCAACAAATGGGCCACTTTGGACAGCCGGGCGGCGCGTTTGGTCAGGATCTGGTAGGTGTGCGCCGGTGTGGCCGCCATGACGTCGAAGACGCGGCGGATGAACGAGATGGGCACCCGTGCGTGGAACAG